>Ga0208750_1000012_pt1 | contig 44596 bp, 46 predicted proteins | sample Knorr_S15_td_O2m_FD_185602 | JGI IMG/M metagenome (GOLD analysis project Ga0208750, IMG submission 185602) | Marine microbial communities from Southern Atlantic Ocean transect - Knorr_S15_td_O2min_ad_340m_LV (SPAdes) (version 2) | ecosystem: Environmental > Aquatic > Marine > Oceanic | place...
GAACTATAAAAAGGGTGGGGGTTTTAATTGGACTGCCTCCAAGCGTGGATTAAATACCAGTTGGACATTTGATCTAGGTCTTGCAAAGTTTAATCTTCCATTGTTCAGTACCAAAGTTAAACGCAAATCAAGGCTTACCTTGAAAGGCAGTGGGATTTTTAGATTATGGGGTTAAATTGAATAAGAGAAAAACAATAGAAGGGAAATAAAATTATGTCAGAACCAACAGTAAAAAAAGGATGGCTTAGAGCATTAATTTTTATGCCGATTTGGTTTTTAACAATGATGGTAGTAGTCGGAGGGGGAAGTGTATTGATGATGGTGCTAGCCGGTGTGGACATGCAAGACCCGGCATCCGTAGAAGGATATGCCGCAGGAATGGAAAGCATGGACTTCGCATCACCGATAATGCTTGGTATGTCTGTATTACAAATACTTGCTAGTTTTCTAGCCATTTGGTTTATGATGGCTGTATTTAACAAAGAACCACTATCTAACATTGGATTATCCATCAAAGATCGCGGACAAGAGATGTTAGCTGGATTAGGAGCTGCTTTATTGTTTATAGGTGGTATTTTCCTCATTCTATGGTGTTTTGGAGCTATTACAGTAACAGGAGCAGTAGGATTAAAACCAGGAGTAATGATGGTGAGCTTAATGTTGTTTGTTGCTGCATTTGATGAAGAAATTGTATTTCGTGGTTATGTATTAAACAATTTAATGGATTCAATGAATCGATGGTGGGCACTAGGCGTTTCTTCTGTGGTGTTTGCTTTAATGCATGCCGGAAATCCTAATGTATGGAGCACCTTTGTTCCAATGACAGAATTGTTTGCCGCAGGATTTATTCTAGGGATTAGCTATACCTTTACAAAAAATCTATGGTTTCCAACCTTCTTTCACTTTGGATGGAATTTCTTCCAAGGGTTATTTGGATTTGAAATCAGCGGAATGGGAGTAGATTCTTGGAAAGCAATTGCACATGAAAATTCAGGAGAGGTTTCTGATATTATTTCAGGAGGAGCATTTGGGATTGAAGGTTCTATTATTTCTTTATGTTCCACCGTTCTAGGAACCTATCTGATTTATAAATATTACACAAAATGAAACAGTCCTATACTATCATAAAAAGGATTATCGAGCTTATTATTCTAGGAGCTGTATTATTTTTATCAGTTTCTTGTTCTGATAATCTTTCTGATGGGATGGTAAAAGATCCTAATACAGGACAGCCAATGATAGTAGGAAGTATTGTTTTAGATGATTTAAAACAAGATCCATTTGAAGAATGGTATGCATCTGGTTTTCAAGGATATGATGTAGACTTTCAATTAATTAGTGCTATTGATGATCCGAATGGATATACATATGAAGTATTTCTTGGCACTTGGTGTGCTGATAGTAGACGAGAAGTGCCAAGAATTGCTAAAATATTCCAAACATTAGATGTTGCACCAGAAAATGTACAATATGTATGTGTAGATAGAGATAAAATTAGTCCTGGTGATGAACATGTAGGAAAAGATATTCGTTATGTTCCAACCGTGATTGTGACTAGAAACAACGAAGAAATAGGTCGTATTGTAGAAACCCCTATTGGAACCATTGAAAGCGATTTATTAGAGATTAATTTAGGAATTCCTCCTATACCTAATTACGCTCAGTAATTTTTTTATATTCTTCAGGGGTATGAGTTTTCATGGTTAATGCATGAATTTCATTGTGCATATATTCATCAACAACTTTATATACAAGTTGATGACGTTCAATAAGACTCATTCCTTCAAAATCAGGGCTCACTAACGTCATGCTTAAGTGAAAATTCCCTTCAAAGGTTGCATGATTCTCATGTTGCGCGGTGTAATCAAATATCTTGATAAAATCTACGGAGATAGTTTCTGATATTTTTTTCGAAATTATTGTCTGTAATTTTTCAAGCTTCATTGTAACTTCTGTCTATGATATCTGAATTTAATTCAAAAATAATTAAATCCTTATGTCTTTTGGTTTTTCTCCAGGCCTGTGCCTATTTCAATACTTTTTACAATGCGCAAGAACACTATCAGATGGCAGAAAAAATACGGATGGAAAATTTTGGAAATAAATTACCATCAAAAGCGATTCAAGAATACCAAAGTGCAATTGAAAAATCCGAGAAAGTACTCACAGAGTACGGTGATAGTAAGTATGTACAAGATGCGTTACTATTAAAGGGGAGATCTCATTTTTTTAAGAGGGAATATGATAGCGCAAAAGAAGCGTTTAATCAGTTAAAAGATTCTGAAGAATCTTTTTTTCAAAATGAAACAAAATATTGGTTAGCATTATGTAAATGGAAAGACTTGAGACCTCAACCAGCTATTAATGATTTGAAAGATTTGCTGGATAGAACTGAATTAGTGGATCTAGAATCTCGTATATATTTAACGTTAGGTGAAATTTATCTTGAAATTGATCGACCAGATTCTGCTTTTCAATTTTTAGATCGTGGGGCAAAGACTGCTAGCAGTCGTTTAACTAGAGAACAAATCTATTTTCAGATAGCAGAATTATCCTATGGGAATGAATTATATCAACAAGCATCTGATAACTATAAAAATGTTCTTATCAATACAATATCGGTTTCAAGGATTCGAGAATCAAATCTAAAGATTATTCAAACCTATCGTTTGCTAGGAGATCTTGATGAAGCTAAGAGAAGAATAGAACAACTGCTTTTAGATGAAAATTTTAACTCAATTAAAGGAAAATTAAGGCTAGAATTAGCAAAGATCGAACTAGACAGAAATAACCTAGATTTTGCTATACAAAGCTTGGATCAGGTAGCCCAAGACAATCAAAATACTGAGGTTGCGGTGGAAGCATACTATTTGCTTGGGAATAGCTTTCTTAAAAGCCCCAATATTGATTTTGAACGTGCAATTTTTTTTATGGATCAGGGGATGAAGCAAAATTTTAATTCTCCTTATAAAATTATTATTTCTAATAAACGAGATTCGGTGAATAAGATTATTGCACTTACCAAAGATTCAGAGGAAGACATTACTAATAATCCATCAATTTTATATGGAATTGCAGAAATTTTAGCATTTGATATTGGCAATACTTATGAAGCATTAGATTATTTTGAAAGAATCATTAACAGTCATGTAGAATCAGATTTTTATACAAAATCGTTATTTGCTGCTTACTCCATATATAACAAGAAAAATGCTTTAGAAGGAGATCAGTATAAGGAAATAATTCTGAAACAATATCCACAATCAGATTATGCAAAAATGATTATAGAAAATGAACAATTAAATATTCAGCATGAGCCTTCAGAGCTCCTATTAACTGCCGAGTCACTTTGGGCTGTTGATCAAAAGAAATCTTTAAGTGTTTATAGACAAATTTTAGACAAAGATTCGTCAACATTATCCTCAAATATTGCAGCATATTTTTTAGCATATTACTATGATTATGAATTATCCCAAAAAGATAGTGCTATTGTATATTACCAATGGATTAAAGAAAAACATCCATCTTCAGATCAAGGAATAATTGCTCAGAAAAGATTGGAAGCACTCAATGTTGAGTAATGTAAGAGCAAAAATATTCTCAATAAATTATCGTTTTATAAGAAGAACAATAATTAATCTATGTGCTCGAAGACCTAAAGATTTAGAACAGGCTATCATGATTGGGGATAGGCTAAATAGTAGTTTAATGAATTCTCCACTACGTAATTTTTTTAAATTTTCTATTCCTAAAAACATCAGTACATCGCTATTTGATTTAGAGTTTCCTTCACCATTAGTTGCAGCTTCTTTTAAAGATGATATAGATGCATTGTTTCAATGGCAATTATTAGGCTTAGGCGGTATCACATACAAAACAGTGCTCAAAACTCCATCAGACGGGAATAAAAGACCTAGAATACAAGAAATTTACTATAATTCACACTATGGATTGATTAATTCATTGGGTTTGCCAACAAAAGGTTTAGAACATTTTGTTTCTAATTTTGACAATAAACGAATATTGTCTTTTAATCGTCCTGTAGGAATTAGCATTGGAGGGAATAATTTAGACGAATATTTAAGTGTTTTTAGTAAAATTCATCTCAAAGTACATTCTCTGGATTTTAAAAAAGTTTTTTATGAGATAAATATAAGTTGTCCAAATACACAAGACGGAAAATGTTTAAGTGATAATTTAGAGAATCTGTCATCTTTACTGACAGCAATTCGATCTGTTTCTTCAAATGTAGTTATCGTTAAAGTGTCCCCTGATAGTAGCAATGAAGATGTTCTAAATATATGTGAATTGCTTTCTAATTTTGAAAAATGTGCTATTAATGTAGGGAATACAAAGCATATATCAGCCCAATCGGTTGGATTAAATGCTAATGAATTTTCAGAAGAAGGTGGAGGATTAAGTGGGATTGCTTTATTCAAAAATACTTTAAAGAGAGTTGAATTAGTGCATAATAATTCTAAAATTCCAATAATTGCTACAGGAGGAATCATGGACTATAATCAAGTAAAATCCGTACAAGGTAAAGGAGCAGTATTAGTTGGTATGGCGACTCAGTTAGTAACTGATCCATTTAAGATTCCTCAGATTAATATTAAACTATCTCATGCGCTTTAGAATAATATTAATAATCTCTCTTATGACGATAAGTTGCGGTCCAAGTGTTGCTTATGGTGATTATGTTAATTCGGATGGAATGACTCGGAAACAAATTGAGGCAATACGCAATCATCCTAAGGTTCAGGTAGGGATTGCTTCGTATTATGGGAAGGAATTTCATAGAAAACTAACAGCAAACGGACAAAAATTTAATATGTATAAAGTTAGTGCTGCACATAAAACTCTGCCTTTGGGTACGAAAATACGAGTAACCAATCTAAGTAATGGAAAATCGCTTAAGGTTATTATTAATGATAGAGGACCATTCGCAAAAGGTCGTATACTGGACCTATCGTATAGGGCTGCACAAAAACTAGGATTTGTTAATCATGGAACAACAAAGATTCGTATTGACGTACTGAATCTTGGTGACAATAAATATTATAAATAATTATGAAATCTATTCTTTGTATCGTTAATCCTGTCAGTGGGTTAAAAAAATCACTTAAAGTATATTATGAAGTAGAAAAAAAGATAAAAGATGCGGGATTTTCCCCTACATTATTTACCACAAACTATGTTGGTCATGCTACTGAGTATGTTTCTACCTTAAAACCAAATGAATTTGATAGGGTATTAGTCTTTGGTGGGGATGGGACAGTTAATGAGACGGTAAATGGACTATATCAAGCAGACTTATTGACACATTTTCCCCTTGGTATTATTCCTACTGGATCTGGTAATTCAGTTATGCACGATATTGATTGTCTTGATTATCATGATGCAATAGATAGGGTTTTAGAGGACAATATTCAATTAATGGATGTCAATAAGGTTATTTTTGATGACGGAGTACGATTGAGTATTAGTATTATAGGTTGGGGAATGTTCTCTTATGGAAATCTTCTGGCCGAAAAGTTAAGATTTTTGGGGACAATACGTTATGATGTTGCCTCAATAATTAAGTTGTTGCAACGATCATTTTATGACGCAAAAATGACAATTAATAATAACACATCTGATATTTCATGCGCATTTATAGTAGGATGTAATAGTATTCATACTGGAAAAGGTATGAAGGCAGCTCCAAATGGAGGATTTTTCGACGGAGTAATAGATATATTAATTGTCAAAAATGATGTAAACCGATTGCAATTAATTAATTTATTTTCAAAAGTGTTTAAAGGGGAACATATTCATCTGCCGTACGTGCACATAGAGAAGGCAAAATCATTCAAAATTGATGCCCTAGGAGAATCTCTATTTAACCTGGATGGAGATTTAGTTAAAAGTAGTAAAATTAGCACTGAAGTAATTCCAAAAGCGATTAAGCTTTTGGTATAATTAGGAACTATTCTTAGCTTCTAATATGAGTTCTCTTCAATCAAGACTTCCCGTTTATCTAATAGGTCTTCCTCTCTCTCTATGGATTGTCTTAATTGGTGGGTGGGCTTTCAAGCTTCTTGTGGTATTTTTTATGACAATGGCTTTCATCGAATTTCTCTCTTTGAGGTCAAAAGATAGCAATTTTATTCTTTGGGCTTTTCTTGGTATATGTTATGTGTGTGTTGGTCTTTCATCTTTACTTGTTTTGCGCAGTATCGATAACGAGCTAAATTCTTATTTTACACTTATGTTATTCTGTGGAGTAACGTTAAATGATACCTTTGCGTACATTTTTGGTAGTTTGATTGGTGGAAAGAAAATTGCGCCATCAATTAGTCCAAACAAGACTTATGCCGGTCTATTGGGTGGCCTGATAGCCTCCATAGTGTTTATATTGCTATTTGATCGCTTTGTTTTCCCTCTTAGCATAGGTGACCAGTGCATATTCGTATTAATCTTCAGCATTGTTGGATTTTTAGGCGATTTATTGGAATCTTTCTTAAAACGACAAGCGAATGTAAAGGATTCGTCTCGTCTATTAATGGGGCATGGTGGTGCACTAGATAGAGTTGATTCTTTAATATTGACATCTCCATTAACATTGTTATATGTTATTGGGCAATATTTGTTATGAGTAAAAAGATCAAATCTATATTAGCAACAGATTGTGGTAGTACAACCACAAAAGCAATTTTAATTGAATGGAAAGACAATCGTTATCGTCTAACATTTAGAGGAGAAGCCCCCACGACTGTAGAAGCCCCTTTCGAAGATGTTACTAAGGGTGTTTTGAATGCTGTAATGGAAGTAGAAGAGTTATCTGGCAGAACCATTCTTAATGGGGATGAAATTATTACCCCTGATAATGGAGAAAAAGGGGTTGATATTTATGTGTCCACAAGCTCCGCAGGTGGTGGATTACAAATGATGGTAGCTGGAGTGGTAAAATCTATGTCTGGTGAAAGCGCAGAACGTGCTGCTTTAGGAGCTGGATCAATCGTTATGGATGTTTTGGCATCCAATGACGGTCGATTACCTCATGAAAAAATTACTAGAATCCGTCAGTTAAGACCTGATATGATCTTACTATCAGGTGGTACAGATGGAGGAACCACAACGCATGTGATGGAATTAGCAGAAATATTAGCAGCTGCTAACCCTAGACCTAGGCTTGGACAGAATTATAAATTACCTGTAATTTATGCTGGCAACAATAAGGCACAGGATAATATTCGAAAGACATTGGGCGAGATATCAGACTTAGATATTGTGGAAAATATTCGTCCAGTTCTTGAACAAGAAAATTTGGAACCTTCTCGAGATAAAATTCATGATTTATTTATGGAACATGTGATGGCACAAGCGCCAGGATATAAAAAATTAATGTCTTGGACAGATGCCCCAATTATGCCAACACCTGGAGCTGTTGGTTCTTTAATTGAAATGATTGCAAAGAAAGAAAATATTTCTGTGGTAGGAGTTGATATTGGTGGAGCAACAACAGATATTTTTTCAGTGTTTGAAGGAAAGTTTAATCGTACGGTGAGTGCCAATCTTGGAATGAGTTATTCAATTTGTAATGTATTAGCTGAATCTGGTCTAGACAATGTATTAAGATGGGTTCCTTTTGATATCGATCATAGGAATTTAACAAATCGTATTGGAAATAAAATGATTCGTCCAACTACTGTTCCTCAATCGTTAGAAGAATTGGTAGTGGAACAAGCAATTGCGAGAGAGGCTTTAAGGCTTTCATTTATTCAACATAAAGCATTTGCTACGAGTCTCAAAGGTGTCCAGTCAGAAAGAACAATTTCTGATGCCTTTGAACAATCATCTAGTGGACAATCTCTTGTGAATATGATGGAATTGGATTTATTAGTAGGGTCTGGAGGGGTTTTGTCACATGCTCCTCGTAGACAACAAGCTGCTAGAATGCTTATTGATGCATTTATGCCAGAAGGAATTACGCAGATAGCAGTAGACTCAATTTTTATGATGCCTCAATTAGGAGTTTTAGCCAATATCGATAGTAAAGAATTAAAAGATGATGCAAACCAAGCAGCTTTAGAAGTTTTTGATAACGATTGTTTAATTAGATTAGGGACATGTATTACGCCAATAGGTAAGGCAAAACCAAAGTCTGAAATGGCCCAAATATCTTTGAGTTTTGAAGATGGTTCAACAAAGAAAGTTGCTATTAATGAAGGTTCTTTAGAAATGCTTGAAGTTCCTTACGAACCAGTAAAGATTGAAATACAACCTTCAAGAGGAATTGATGTAGGAGCTGGAAAAGGAGAGCCATTAAGTTCTACAATCTATGGAGGAGTTGTTGGATTAATCTTCGATGGTAGAAATCGACCAATTAACTTACCAAAAGATTCTTCGGAGCGTATCCAAAATTTACTTAATTGGTCTGCTGCGGTTAATGAATATCCTAAAGGAGATTTGTTCTAATGGCACATTCGTATACCCCAGGATTAAAGGTTTTAAAAAAGACATTATTTAGCAAAGAAAGAATCTTACCACTGAAGGGAGAAGTCTTAGTAAAGCAAGGGGATAAATTATCTCCAGAAACGATTGTAGCATCAACTTCTCTTCCAGGAAATATCCAAATGTTAAAAGTAAATAATATCCTCAATATTGAACCAGGAGATGTGAAAGCTTGTTTGGTTGTCAAAGAAGGGGATAGTGTTAAAAAAGGTGAAAAAATTGCTGAAACAGCAGGATTATTAGGTATGTTCAAATCATCTGTTGAATCTCCAACGGATGGTACTGTTGAATCTATTTCAGATAGTACAGGGCGAGTTGTCCTACGTGAAGCACCAATTCCAGTAGAAGTAGATGCTTATGTAAGTGGTAGAGTAGGAAAAGTAATTCACAATGAAGGAATTATAGTAACTTCTAACGCTTCTTTTATCCAAGGTATTTTTGGTATTGCAGGGGAAAAACAAGGGGCATTACAACTGGTTTCTCAAGATCCATCCGAAGAATTAACTGCAGAAAAAATTACAAATGATATGGCTGGAAAAATTTTAATCGGAGGAGCATTTTTAAGCTTAGAGGCATATAAAAAAGCAATGTCATGTAATGTTGCTGGGATAGTTATTGGAGGATTTAATTATTACGATCTAAAGGAAATATTAGGATACAATTTGGGTGTTGCAATTACCGGAACTGAAAAATTAAAAACAGCACTTATTGTCACTGAAGGATATGGATCAATTCCAATGAGTAAGGCAACATTTGATTTATTAAAATCACATAATGGAAAGGATGCATCCATTAATGGAGCAACACAAATAAGAGCTGGGGTAATCCGTCCAGAAATTGTTATTCCACTTAAAGATGAGAGTAGCGAAGATATATCTTCAAATGTACAAGAAGGAATTCAAAAAGGAAGTGTTGTTAGAGTAATCCGTTCACCAAATTTTGGAAAAATAGGTACCGTTATTTCTCTGCCAGCCGAATTACAGAAAATGGAATCTGAGACAATGGTGAGAGTAGCAGAAATTAAAATTGATGATAAAAATTTTTTGATTCCAAGGGCTAACTTAGAGATGGTTGAATTACAATGAATCAAAATTTAACAATAGATGATAAAAATTTTTTAACAAAAATTGCTAAAAAAATTATAGAATTGAAACTAGTAACTCCTGCTATTTTTTTTCTTGAGATGGCAAAACCATTAAATTTTATTGGTAGCCAAACTATGGTATTTTTCGGTCCAATAGTTAGTGCATTTGTCAAAACAGATGGTTATTATAGGGCTGCAGAATTATTTGAAAGTAACGTCAGCGTAGAATTTTTAATCTCTGAATTGGAAAAATTGGGTAAAAATGGATAACAAACGTGTTCTAATATATGCAGGAGGTATTCTAGGAATTATTATCCTGACCTTGATCTTATCCCAGTTTCATGTCTTTAATTCAAGTCGATCATTTATGTTTATTGTTTTGCTTACCGTTATAATGGTATTGTTTAATGAAATTCAAAATGCAAGAAAGGATTCTGATTCAATCTTCTTACGCGCCATTCCTGGGTTAAAGGCGGTTGAAGAAGCTGTGGGCCGTTCTACCGAAATGGGTAGACCAATTCTTTATGTTCCAGGCATTATGGATATGAACGAAGTTGAAACAGTTGCTGGTGTTATTATTCTAGGACATGTTGCACAAATGACTGCGCAATATGAAACTGGTCTTGATGTACCTGTTGCAAGATCTATTGTAATGCAAGCAGCACGGGAGTCCTGTAAAGAAGCATATCTTAGCCAAGGGCGACCAGAAATGTTTAATGAAGATATGGTTCATTATATTACCGATGATCAATTTGCTTATGCAGCTGGGGTAAATGGTATAATGCAAAGAGATAAACCTGCTGCATGTCTGTATATGGGTAAGTTTTATGCAGAATCACTCTTATTTGCGGAAACAGGAAACGGGATTGGTGCAATTCAGATTGCTGGAACAGCATCCCAAGCACAAATTCCTTTCTTTGTTACAGCTTGTGATTATACTTTAATGGGGGAAGAATATTTTGCAGCAAGTGCTTACCTTTCTAGAAAACCTGAATTAATTGGTGGGGTTAAAACACAAGATACAGTCAAGTTGATGTTGATTGGACTAATCATTGTTTGTTTGGTAATGCGTGCGTTATTTGATCTTGATATTGTTTCGTTTAATCTTTTGGATATGATTGGATAATAGTATGATTTGGAAAAGATATATACCAATTGCTATTGTAGGATTTTTCGGATCTCTCACTCTATTTGGTTGGTTCATTGAGAACGAAGGTATCAAAGCTTTTATTGATGATGATGCAACTCAATGGTATGATATTATTGCCAGTTTTGCGATTTTTCTTGGAGCATTAAATTTATTAAAACTACAATTTTTAAAAGTTCTTAAACGACAATCAGGTTGGGAATATAGTGTTGTTGCAATTCTTTCTTTCTTTATTGTTTTTGTTATAGGATTCTTTATGAGAGGTGCTTTTGTTGTCGATATTCCTAATACCGATATACAGAGTACATACTTTACACAAGGAGCTGCAGAAGAAGCGGTTAATCACTTAAAAGATTCAGGTATTACTGCAAGTATTACACCTGCACAATGGGGAGCCCACATACAAACAGAAGGAGGGCTATTTAAATGGATGTTTGATAACATTTTTACCCCTCTTTCAGCAACTATGTTTGCTCTATTAGCGTTCTATGTTGCGTCAGCATCGTATCGTGCGTTTAGGGCAAGGAATTTCGAAGCAACATTACTCTTATTAGCTGGTATTATTATTATGATTGGAAGAGTTCCGATTGGTAGTCTTATTTCAAGCTGGATGATTATGTATTTATTGGTATTGGTAATTGGAATTCTTATTAATACATACTTTAGAAGTCGTCAACTTGTATTTGGTTGGGTTGCATTAGGGTTAATAGGTGTGACAGTTCTTGGCTCATTTATGGGTTGGCCTATAGATCAACCTGCAGTATTTTATCTGCCTGCTTTACAGGAATGGATTTATACAGTACCTAATTTAGCTGGAGCACGAGCTATTATGATTGGTATTGGGTTAGGGGTAATTGTAACCAGTCTGAGATATATATTTGGACTCGAAAAATCATATATAGGTGATCAATGAGATTTCTTGAAGACATTATCGTAAAGTTTGGATCAGTTGATAGAAGGGTAATCTTTGTATTAATTGGATTAGCAGTACTTGTCCCATTGTTGAACCCTGTTGATCTTGCAATACGACCAACACCATCCTCTCAAAGAGTTTATGATGCTGTTGATAGTATACCTGATAATTCTAATGTTTTAATTTCATTTGATTATGGGCCTAGTACTAGACCGGAAATTCATCCAATGACACTAGGTATTATGCGCCATCTTCTTAGCCAAGATCGTGGACATAAGATTTATATAACTTGCTTGTGGCCTGATGGATTGTATATGGCAAAAGATGCCTTAAAAATCATTAATGAAGAATATGATCTAGTTGAACATGAAGACTATGTTTTGCTAGGGTTTAGGCCTGGAAATGAAGCAATTGTAAAAGGTTTAGCAAGCGATTTACGTAAAGTGTTTACCGTTGATGCAGCACAAACGCCAATAAGTGAGATTCCAATGATGGAAGGAATAAATAATCTAAACGATTTCCAATTTATGTTTACAGGTTCTGCGGGATATCCTGGTACCTTTGAATGGGTACAATATGGAGCAGATCCAACAGGCGTTCCTCTTTCATCTGGTACAACTTCTATTCAAGTAAATGAAGTGATGCCTTACGTACAAAGTGGCCAACTAAAAGGAATTCTTGCAGGGATGCCTGGTGCAGCAGAATATGAAAAATTAATTGATACTCCTGGTATTGCTATTCAAGGAATGGCAGCACAATCGTATGGACATGTTGTTATTGTCCTATTTATCATTTTGGGAAATTTAGCTTACTTTATTACCGAACGAAGAGAGAGGAAATACTAAGGTGTCATTTTCAACAATACTCGGTGCTTGGATTGCTGCATTTCTTACGTTAGGAATTTTCTCATATCTCTATAAAGATAATCCATTTTATAAGATAGCCGAACATGTATTTGTTGGTGTATCTGCTGCTTATTGGGCTGCCACATTTTATTGGACTCAAATTTATCCTAATTTATTTGGTAGGTTATTTGCTGTAGATAGTCCATTTGCAAGCATGTATGTTATTGATAAAGGCCATGAATACAATGGGTTATATTTCTTTCCGTTGCTTTTAGGCATTATGATGTTATTAAGTGTATTCAAACAGATTAATTGGATGGCAAGATGGGGTATTGCTTATACGGTTGGAATTGCTGCTGGATTGAAAGCTTTTGGATATTTAAGCTCCAATGTTATTAGCCAAATTAAATCTACTGCAGTAGAATTGTTTAGTGGAGAATTATCATTCTTTGCAATGTCTGGCGATAGTATTTTCAATAATATTGTTATTTTTATTGGCACAATAAGTGCTCTAATGTACTTTTATTTCTCAAGAGAACAGTCTGGAGCATATGGACGTTTTACACGTTTAGGAGTTTACTTTCTAATGATTAGTTTTGGTGCATCATTTGGGTTTGCTGTTATGGGCCGAATTTCTTTGTTAATTGGGCGTTTTAATGACTTAATCTTATTTTCTAATCCATCGTACAATTATGGTACGTTTTGGATGTTAGGATTGATTATAGTAGTGCTTGGTTATTGGTCATTCCAAAATCCTGAAAGAACAGAGGGATAATTGAATGCAGTCATCTGATATTAGAAAAGTTATTGGTAACAGTATCTTAGCAGATGGGATGTCCCCAATCATTGATTTAGAAAAATCTCATGGTTCTTGGCTAGTAGATAAAGTGACTGGGAAAGAATATCTTGATTTATTTTCAATGTTCGCTTCATTATCTGTTGGATACAACCATCCTTATGTATTGGAGCAATCAGAGCGCTTAAAAATTGCTGCTATTAATAAGCCTACCAACTCGGATGTCTATTCTTTAGAACTGGCAGAATTTATGGAAACATTTAAACGTGTTGCCCAACCTAGCTATTTACCTCATGCTTTTTTTATTGAAGGAGGAACATTGGCTGTGGAGAATGCGCTCAAGGTTGCTTTTGATTGGAAGCGTAGAAAAAATTTAGCTAAAGGAAGTAATGTAAAAGGGGAGAAAGTAATCCATTTTAAAGAATGTTTTCATGGTCGTTCAGGATATACAATGTCATTAACCGATTCTCCCGATAAAAGGAAAACCATGTATTTTCCTAAATTTGATTGGCCAAGAGTTACTAATCCAAAAATTACGTTTCCTTTAGAGAAAAATTTAGATCAAGTGGTTGCATTAGAGAACCAGGCTTTCACAGAAATAAAAGATGCTATTTTTGCCAATCCAGACAATATTGCTTCTATGATTATTGAGCCGATTCAAGGAGAGGGAGGCGATAATCATTTTCGATGTGAGTTTTTCCAAAAATTGAGAGAAATTGCCAATGAAAATGATATCATGCTTATTTATGATGAAGTGCAAACAGGGATTGGCGTTACAGGAAGAATGTGGGCACACCAACATTTCGCAGCACACGAATGTAGCGATTGTTGTTGTGGGGAAGATTCATCTGCTAAACCTGATATTATTGCATTTGGGAAGAAAACTCAGGTATGCGGTATTGCAGTTAGCAATCGCGTGGAAGAAGTAGAGAACCATGTATTTGAAGAATCCAGTCGAATAAATTCCACATGGGGTGGCAATTTGGTTGATATGGTGCGGCTGACCATCTATCTAGAATTAATAGAAAAAGAGAACCTAGTAGAAAAAGCTGAAAAAACTGGAGATTATTTGTTGAATTGTTTATACACACTTCAAAAACAATACCCAAATCTTGTTTCTAATGCGCGAGGAAGAGGATTGTATTGTGCATTTGATCTTCCTTCTGGAGATAAAAGAGATAAATTGGGAGCATTGCTTTTAGAAGAAGGGTCAATTCTATTAGGATCGGGACATCAATCTATACGTTTTCGTCCTCATTTAAATGTAACAACTGAAGATATTGATTTTGGGATAGATTGTTTTAAAAAAGCTCTAGATAAGTTAGGGTAATGTCTAATAAAGGTAGATTATATATTATCGCCACTCCGATTGGCAATTTAAAAGATTTCACATTTCGAGCTGTCGATATTTTGCAAGAGGTTGATCATATTTTTGCCGAAGACACGCGTACATCTATTACATTAATGAAACATTATAATATCACAACCAATTTAGATAGTTATCACGAACATAATAAAATTCAAAAGATTCCTAAAATTATCAAATTATTAAACGAGGGAAAAAACATTGGATTAATTTCTGATGCTGGGACTCCAACCATTAGTGATCCAGGGTACAAATTAATCAGAGCATGTATTGACGAAGAAATTAATATTATTCCTATTCCAGGAGCTTCCGCTGTAACAGCAGCCCTGAGCGCATCAGGACTGCCATCTGATTCGTTCTTTTTTTTGGGGTTTCTTCCGCAAAAAAAAGGAAGAAAAAAGAAAATTTCTTTTTTAAAGAGTTTAGAAAATACTATAATTATATTTGAGAGTCCTCATCGATTATTAAAGACGTTGAGAGAATTACATGATGAATTAGGTGAAAGACCGATTATTGTTGCAAGAGAGTTGACAAAATTATACGAGGAAATTATACGAGGAAATTTTAACAGTGTAATTGAATTTTTTGAATCAAAAAAAGTAAAAGGTGAAATAGTAATTATTATTGGAAAAGATGATGACAGAATCTACTTCTAGAGGAAAATTTATTACATTTGAAGGCATTGATGGCTGTGGAAAAACTACGCAAGCAGCAATGCTGTTAGAATTGCTGGAAAAACAAGAATTATCAATTAGTTTTGTAAGAGAACCTGGTGGCGATCCCATCTCAGAATCGATTCGCAAACTGCTATTGCATTCAGAAGAAATAATGTCTGATCGTGCAGAAGCATTATTAATGATTGCAAGTAGAGCACAATTAACCGATAAAGTTATTCTTCCTTATTTGATGGATGGAAGGTGGGTGGTTGCAGATCGTTACGCCGATTCTACGCTTGCATATCAAGGTGGAGGCAGAGGATTAAGTAGTACTGCTCTTGAAGAAATTAATTATTTCGGAACATATACCCTTAAACCTGATTTAACTTTCTTTATTGATATTTCTGTTGAAGAAGCAAACAAAAGAGTGTCTGTTTCTAGAGATAGGATTGAAAAAGAAGGAGTAGAATTTCAGCAAAGAGTGCGTGATTTTTATACAAGCCTACACACAAAAGAACCAGAACGTGTGATACTAATTAATGGAGAGAATTCAGTTGATGCAATTCATAGCGAAATTTGGTCCATTGTAAATGAAAAATTAATGCCATGAAGCAGTTAAAAAAATTATCTTTTATAGCCTTAATAATTACAGTTTGTTTCGTTGGATTATTACGAAGCCAACAGCTTGATATTTATCGTGAAATTGCACGATCTCAACAGCAAATTATGACGGTTTATAAGTATCTTGTTACTGAGTATATCCATGAATTAGATATCCCACAATTAACATCAAAGATTATCAATTCGATGTTAGAAAATTTTGACCCATATACAGAATATTATGAAGAGAAAGATTTGGAAGATTTAAATATCAAAACTACAGGGGAATTCAGTGGAGTAGGGTTGCAGATTTATATATATGAAGATAAACTAACAGTGGTGGGACCAATCGAAGGTTCTCCTGCATTTCGTGCTGGTATTTTTACTGGGGATCAAATTACCCATATTGATGGGGTTGCTACTGATGGAATGGAGCTAAAAGATTCGACCAACAAGATTCGAGGGAAAAAAGGTACAGATGTAGTATTAACTATTAGAAAACCGATTACAGAAGAAGTGCATGATTATACCATTAATCGTGACATTATTGTTGTCAAAGATATTCCATATTATGGGATGATTGATCCAGCGGTTGGATACCTCAGAATAACAAATTTTTCAGAAAATACTCCAAGAGAAGTAAATAATGCTTTTCTGTCCTTAATGAACCAAGGAACAGAAAATATTATTATTGACTTAAGAGATAATCCTGGAGGATTGCTTTCCTCATCATTGGATGTATTAGATTTGATGTTGCCAAAAGATTTAGAAATGGTTTCAACAAAGGGACGTGGTGGAAAAATATTAAAAAAATTCAGATCATTAAATAGAGCATTGCTACCTCAGGATATTGATATTACAGTCTTAATTAATGAAGGAAGTGCATCTGCAAGCGAGATTGTTGCTGGTGTGTTGCAAGATCATGATAGAGCGGTGATTGTTGGATCACCATCATTTGGAAAAGGATTGGTCCAATCTGTGATTGCAATCAACAATAGCTCTGCATTAAAAATCACCAATTCAAAATATTATATTCCAAGTGGACGCACCCTACAGAAAAGAGAATACATTGATAAAGAATTGCTTACAGACAAAGCAGCGATTGAAGATTCATTATTTACTACAAAAGCAGGACGAAAAGTATTTGGAGGTGGAGGTATTGCTCCTGACGTTCTAGTGGAGAACAAAGAAGCATACCCATTAGCTGTCTCGATTTTAAGGAATGGAGGATTTTTCCTTTTTGTACAACAAACAAGCGATCAATATGATTCATTGGATGCAGTAGCCAATGACCTGACTCTAATGAACAAATTTGCTGATTTTATTCAAGAAAACGATATTGCAGGATATGTGGATGGTAAAGGCGATTTAGACAAAGCAAAAGAAAAACTAATTAAGGAAGATGAACCAAAAAATATATTCTTAAACAATGCGTTTAATGTCATTGAAAACCAAATTAAGAAATCACAGACTGCAATGCTTGATGATGAAAAAGATTTTATTAGAAAAATGTTATTAGGAGAATTTGCTTTCTATTATGATGGAGACAAAGGGAGATATGAATTCTTGCTTCAAGGGGATAAAACAGTGCAAAAATCACTAGAAATCCTTCTTGATAATGCCTTGTATTCTTCTATACTAACTGCCCCTGAAGAACAACAAATTGCGTCAACGGAAAATTAGTGATTTATGGCATCTGAATCACATGCCGGTTTTTCCATAAGTTCTTTTTTTAAAGACAATAATATTTCAACTGTATTTACGCTCTGCGGAGGACACATCTCACCCATTCTAGTTGGGTGCGAATCTGAAGGAATTAATATTATTCAAGTAAGAGATGAAGCTTCTGCAGTGTTTGCTGCAGATGCTACTTCAAGAATAACGGACACCATTGGTGTTGCAATTGTGACTGCGGGTCCGGGAGTGACCAATACAATGACAGCAATTAAAAATGCACAATTAGCTCAATCTCCTTTGTTATTGATTGGTGGAGCAGCTGCAACCTTATTAAAAGGAAAAGGTTCGTTGCAAGATATTGATCAATTATCATTAATGAAACCACATGTTAAATCCGCAACTTCTGTAAAAAGATGTAGGGATATTATTCCGGTACTCCATAATGCTATTAATCGTGCTGTTTCTGATGTGCCTGGCCCTGTATTTGTTGAACTTCCTATTGATTTGCTCTATCCAGAAGAAATGATTCGAGAACAGCATTTGTCACAAGTTTCTTCAAATTCATTTGTTGATAAAGTGTTTAAATGGTATGTAGAACAACATTTAAAGAATGTATTTTCTAAAAGAAAATCAATCATCATCCCTCGGAAAAAAAGCATTAAGAATGCAAACCAATCTGCAATTGATAAAGCGGCGATTACAATTCATGAATCAGTAAGACCAGTTGTATTGCTTGGAAATCAAATTATCCATAATAAAGAGTTTTTGGATCGGTTTATTCAAAGTTTAAAAAAACTATCTATTCCAACCTATACATCAGGAATGGCTCGAGGATGTCTTGGTAAAGAAGATTCATTTTTCTTGCGTCATAATCGTAAACATGCCTTAAAAAATGCAGATGTTGTGATTACCGCAGGCGTTCCACTAGATTTTCGTTTAGGGTATGGATCTTCCATCAATTCTGATGCAAAGATTATTGCCTTAAACAAAAGCAGAAAAGATCTTGTAAAAAATCGAAGACCATACCTACAGCTTAAAGGAGATCCATCAAGAAGTATTTATGAGATTGCTAAGATTATCAATACCCCAGATTGTAAAGTGTGGTTAGAAGAATTACAACAAATGGAACAGGAAAGAGATAATGAAATTTTAGCACAAGCAGAAATGGACACAGAATTTGTTAATCCGATTAAAGCCTGTACTACCATCAATGATGTATTGGATGAAAATAGTATTATTATTGCCGATGGAGGTGATTTTGTAGGAACAGCTTCTTATGTTTTACGTCCTCGAGCTCCATTAAGTTGGTTGGATCCAGGGGCTTTTGGAACACTAGGGGTTGGCGGTGGATTTGCCTTAGGAGCAAAAAGTGCGTTTCCAGACAAAGAAGTATGGATTATTTATGGGGATGGAGCCTGCGCATTTAGCTTAGCAGAATTTGATACTTTTGTTCGTCATAAATTGCCCGTGATTGCTATAGTAGGGAATGACGGTTCTTGGCAACAAATTGCTCGAGAACAAGTCGCAATGCTCGGTAGCGACATCGGAACCACCCTAAACGATACCAATTATCATCAGGTAGCAGAGGGGTACGGAGGAAAAGGATTTTTGGTAACCGAAATTTCCCAGTTACGTGATGTTTTATTACAAGCCAAGTCTGATGCAAAAACGGGAACTCCCGTCCTCATTAATATGCGTATCGGGAAGACAGACTTTAGAAAAGGATCGATTTCGATCTAATGAATATAGTTAAGCTTCTTACCATTGGATTAATGTCTTTTTTTTATATCGCTACGGGTATTAGACATTTTACTGAACCAGATTGGTTTCTACAAATTTATCCACCATTTCTACCATTTGGACTTGCAGCAGTATACATTAGTGGATTTTTTGAAGTATTGCTTGGTATTTTGCTTTTAATGCCCAAAACAAGGTATTATGCAGCTTGGGGACTTATCGTACTGTTAATTGCTGTATTTCCAGCAAATATTTATCTAGCATATACCAATGGAGCTGCAATGGATATTTCTCCCGAAGTCGCATGGGGAAGATTACCATTTCAAGCATTATTTATTGGGTTAGCATATTGGCATTCTCATGATTGAAAAAATATTTAGCTTATTGCCGGAAAAAATTCAAAATAGAATCATGCATTTCTTTGCACGTTTAATTATATTTGTAAAGGGCGATTAGCTCAGCTGGTTAGAGTACCTGGTCGACATCCAGGGGGTCACTGGTTCAAATCCAGTATCGCCCACAAATGAGAAAATTATTAACTGTAATATTATTATTTGGAGTAACATTTGCTCAGGCTCCTGAAAAAGTATCTCCGGATGTATACAACGTCGTTTTTGAAAATGAAAATGTTAAGGTTTTAGAAGTGACTTTTGAGCCGGGTCAAAGCGACAAAATGCATCGTCATAATCGTATGGTCTACTATGTAATTGAGGGTAGTACTATGCAAATTACCTCATCTAATGGAACAGTGAATGTTGCAGAGATTAAAGAAGGTTCTTCTGCTCAACAAGATCCTGTTGTTCATCGGGTAAAAAATATAGGCAAGACCAGAGCAAGACTTATCGTTGTTGAAGAAAAGTAATAATAAAACAAGAGAAAAAATAGAACAAGGACTACTGTTGTTGTAGTCTTTTTTTTTGTAGATTCGAACCCGAAAATTAAATAAACATTAATAAGGAGAATTATTTGAATACTAAAGAAAAGAAAGTTAGAAAGTTTTTATCCAAACAAATACAACAGTTAAATAATATAGTGGCTGATTTGGATACAGTGATTACTGATATGGGCACAGAATTTTATAGAGTCAGCATATTCGGTTCAGCAAGAATAAAGCCAGACACAAAAGAATATAAAGGAGTATATACATTAGCTAAAGAATTGGCAGAAAATGGTGCTGATATAGTTACTGGCGGAGGACCAGGTTTAATGGAAGCTGCGAATGCAGGCGTCAAAGAAGGTAGTTCATCAAAATCAAAATCATTTGGAATTCGTATTGATCTTCCTTTTGAAACCACTCCCAATGATCATTTAGATATAAGGTTTTATCACAAAAGATTTTCTTCTCGTTTAGATGAGTTTATGCGTATAAGTCATGCTGTTGTTGTCACCCCTGGAGGCATCGGTACTCTTCTTGAATTATTATATACCTGGCAGCTAATTCAGGTAAACCATATTTCATCAAGACCAATAATTTTAGTTGGTGATATGTGGAACGGTTTTTTCGACTGGATTAAATCGGAACCATTAAAAGCACAGTTACTTGATAAAGCTGATCTTGATAATATTATCATTGTAAAAAATGTTCACGAAGTGACTAAGTTGCTCAAGCCAGAGATAAAAGCATTTTATGTAAACAAGTTTAAATCGAAGTCTTAAACAAATTTATAAACATATTCTCCTATTGATAAACAAGAAGTCAACCCTGGAGAATCAATTCCAATCAAATTGATAAGATTAGGATATCCATTTTCTGATTCTTCTTGAATATAGAAATCAGAAAACTGATTGGAAGAATAAAAGAGTTTTGGTCTTACCCCAGCATAATCAGGATGTAAATCGGTTATATCTAAGTTTTTAATATAATTTTTTGCAAGAGCATAGAATTTCTCTTTTGATTGAATATTAACCGAATAATCCCATGCATCATCTTCAACATGTTCATAATCTGGACCCAATTTTGATTTTCCTGTAGAATCAAACCCCACATGTACGCCAAGCGAGTCATTATCAGAGGGAAGAGAGTATATTAATCGATTAAACTTGTTTGTCCATTGCGGGGATAATGAAAAATAAGAACCCTTGTAAAATTGCATAGTTGGTATTTGTAGTGCTTCGCCCATAATGTGATGTGCAATCTTGTAGCTTTGGAGTCCAGCAGCATTAATAATAACTCTAGATTTGATGTGTTCGATTTCTTGATGTTTTCTCTGAATTGTTAAGTGATACTGTTCATTTTCTTTTGTTATTTCTACTGGAGTACTGCCAAAGATATATGTATGGTGGTTGCTAGATATACGATACAACTGATTCATTAGTCCGTGTGAGTCAACTATCCCAGAATTGTTAATCAATATTGATTGGTCTGAGAGAATGGAAGGTTCAAGTTTTTGTGTTTGTTGGGAGTTTAAAATGTCAAAATTAAATTCTTTTTCTTCTAATGTGTGTACAAAATTTTCAAAATTATTCTGTTCATGTTTTCCAGAAACAATCATCTTCCCACATTGGTTTACCCATACCTTATTCTGGTCACAAAAATCATATAAGAGCTTTTCTCCTTTTACACAAAATTGATACTTTATACTGTCGATATGATTAAAGATTCCTGAATGGATAACTTCACTGTTTCTGCTGGATGTTTCTTGTCCAAAAGATTCATTTTTCTCAATCACTAATACGGACAATTTTCCTTGTTCAGCCAGTGTTTTTGCAATGGACAATCCGACTACTCCAGCTCCGATAATCGTAATATCAAATTCAATATGTTTTTGTGCCACTTATAAATCCCTTATTAGTGATAAATTTATTAATTTTTGTAACTTATATGAAACTAGAAGATTTAGTAAAACTCATTCCTTCTGAATCGATTCTTAGGGCAATCCGATCTTCTTTGATGACACGGTTTGCCGATCTTAGTCTGCGAGATAAAAAAAGAAACGAATTTGAATTACGAAGAAAACAACGGGTGGAACCTCATAGAGTGTTATTTTTCTTTCAATCCAATGATCCATATTCAACCTTAGCAGCACAATTTCTCCATCAAATACAAGCCTCGTATGCTGTCAAATTAGAAATTCATTTGGTGGGAGAAGAAGGGTATGATGCACTTCCAGAACCTGAAATGTATCGGAAATATGTGTTTAGCGATGTGCAAAAAATCGCTCCATACTACGGAATTGACTTTTCCAACACACATATTCCTTCTGAAGAGGAAAAAAATCGTTTTTTGAGCCATTTATGTAGCTTAAATCAAGAGGAATTAATCCAGCAGCTTCCTAGCATAAGTTTGGAATTCTGGAAAGGACAATTTTCAGGAAATACCTCGTCTGACACAATCATTAAAGATACTATAGAACAAGGCAACCAAAAACGCGATGAATGTGGCCATTATTTAGGCGCAATCTTCCACTACGGAGGGGAAAATTATTGGGGCATTGATCGTATTAATTTTTTATTAGAACGATTAGAAACATTGGGAGCAAATAAAGGCACATCATTGCGTGTCAATCCAGCATTGAATCCTCATCCAAGTCGCCAGTTGTCCGATGTGAAACTTGAAATCTTTTTCTCGGCAAATAGTCCGTATACTTATTTGGCATTTAATCGCGTCAAACAGCTAGGAAAAACCTACGGAATTCCCGTCATAGTAAGGCCTATTATGCCAATGTTGATGCGTAAAATGGACATATCACGAAGGAAAGGATTTTATATCCTTTCGGATTCTGCACGCGTTGCTGAGAAATTAGAAATTCCCTTTGGAAAAGTTAAAACCCCAATTGGGTATCCTTTACGAAGAATTTATTCGTTATTTCCATATGTGAATTCCCATGATAAAGGATTTGATTACTTATACAAGTGTATGGAAGCAATTTTTGCAACAGGAACCCAGGTGGGATCAAAAGAATTCTTACGACAATTATTAACCGATTTGGGGTTGGATGCTGATGAAGGATTTAAACATTTAGATGCAACCGATTGGGAAGCGGGGTTTGAGAAGAATCGATTGGATATGTATAAAGTGAATTGTTGGGGAGCGCCTACCTTTAAATTGTTTCACAAAAATAACAATATTTTATCCATATGGGGGCAAGATCGTATTTGGTTGGTTGAAGAAGAATTAAAGAAGTTGTAGATTAAGATAATAAAGGAAGGGGATTTCATAATGAATTTGAACGAACTAAATAATAGGCTAGACAAATTTCACCTATTAAATCATCCGTTTTATGTCGCATGGGAACAAGGAGAATTAACTCAAGAAATACTGCAAGATTACGCAGAACAGTATTACCAACATATTAAAGCATTCCCTCGGTACATTAGTGCGACTCATTCTATGTGCGAAGATATCGAAAAAAGAAAAATACTTTTGGATAATTTAAGCGATGAAGAAGATCTTAATAAAGATCATCCAATGCTTTGGAAACAGTTTGCGTTGGCAGCAGGTGCAGATGAGAGCAATTTAGATTTAGTAAAACAAGAAGATTTTACTTCAAATCTGATTGAAAATTTCTTTCGTTTATCACGTTCTTCTTATGCAGAAGGACTTGGTGCATTGTATGCGTATGAACGCCAAGTACCTGAAATTGCTGAGACCAAAATTAAAGGACTGATTGATCATTATAATATTTCAACAAATCAAGGGTTAGAATATTTTGTTGTGCATAAAGATGCTGATGTGTTGCATCGTGAACAGAGTGAACAACTGATGTTACAACTCAATGAAGAAGAACAAATTCTTGCCAAAGAAGCTGCATTATCTACTGTGCATATGTTGTGGAGTTTTTTATCTGGTCTTTGTGATAAACATAACATTAAGAATTAAACATTGTTTTAATTCAAACCAAATTGAAAATACAAAATAAGATTCGACAACATTTCTACTCTGAAAGAGAAGAGAAGATTAACATATTAAGCCATGGATTTGGATTAATTCTAAGTATCATTGGGTTTGTGTTTCTATTATTGCGTGCATTAGAGAATGGAAATTCAATTTATATTTTTAGTCTTACTGTTTTTGGCCTAAGTCTAATATTATTGTATACTGCTTCAACTTTGTATCATAGCACACAAGAACCTGTTGCACGTAATCGCTATAGAATGCTAGATATGGCTGCGATTTATGTGTTAATTGCAGGTTCCTATACGCCTTATGCTCTTGTAATGCTTAAAGGAACTGAAGGATGGAAGTTGTTTGGAATTATATGGTCAATTGCCTTTGTAGGAATAATCTGGAAAATTTTTACAACAGGAAAATATAACGTTATCTCCACCTTGTTTTATCTGTTTATGGGGTATTTATGTCTTTTTTATATTAATCCATTATTAGCGAAATTGCCTTACGAAGGTTTGATGTGGTTGATTAGCGGTGGTGCGGCATATACAATCGGGGTATTTTTCTATGCTATGGATGACAAGATTCCATATAATCATGCCATATGGCATGCCTGTGTATTATTTGGAAGTTTCAGTCATTTTATATCGATATTTTTCTACGTACTACCATCATCATAGATATTGCTTTGAAGTTTAATCTGTTTTCCCTATTATAGCGCCAATATTTATGAATATAGAAGATATTAAAAAGACGATTACAATAGTTCATGACTACCCAATTCCTGGAATTATTTTTAGGGATATTACAACTCTGTTAGAAGATCCTGAAGCATTTAAAGCAACTGTAGATATTATGGTAGAAAATGTTTCCGATTTGTCATTTGATAAAATTGTTGGAGTTGAATCAAGAGGATTTTTTTGGGCAGCTCCAATTGCTTATGCATTATCAAAACCTTTTGTATTGGCACGTAAACCTGGAAAATTGCCACGCAGAACAGTAAGCAAGCCGTTTACCTTAGAATATGGTACCAATAGTGTTCATATTCATGCTGATTCAGTCCACAAAGGAGATACTATTTTAATTGTTGATGATTTGATTGCTACGGGCGGTACAGCTATTGCAACCGCTGATTTGTGCCAAGAGTTAGGCGCAACTACTATCCATACACTTTCTTTAATAGATTTACCAGAGTTAGGTGGATCAAAGAAAATAGCAGATAAGTATGGTGAAGTTCGAACCTTGATTGATTACTAGTCTTTATCAAACATCGAAAAGAATTGCGCAAATTTTAGTTTACTTCCATCAATAACTAAATCTCCACTTGATATTTCTTTTTTTGCATCGGTAAGACCAACAGAAATTCTTTTCCAAGTCGATGTATTTACTGTCGCTATTGCAACAGGATTGTTAGGGATAGTATGCGTAACCTCAATAATATTATTTCTTAGAATCATTCCAAATGTTTTTTCTGTATCAGACATGACAAAACCAACTGCCATAGATTTTCCATCTGCTTTTTTAGGATCAAGCCTTGGAGGCATGGCTCTAAAAAATATTTCAATTGGAAGTCTTTCGACTTGTCCTTCTGATGCAGTGTATCCTAGCATGGGGGTGATGAGCCCCATTATTTCATATGCTTCGGAGAGATACCAATTTCGAGCGATAGGATTGGTTTCTTTTTTTCCCAAAGTTATTAGAGTATTTCCATATAATTCTTTAATGGTATTATCATTAGGAAAATTAGAAATACCAATTTCACATAGTTCTGCTGCCCATTGAAAATCCCCCTCATCATTCGCTTCGTTGACTAATTGAATTAATGCTTCTTTAGAGCCAATAACATTTAACAATCTCTTATTACGTTGTTTAGCAGATAACGGTTCAAGATTGATTGCTTTACCATCAAAAAATCCAAGATATCCATTGTATACATTGCGAATGCTCCAACTTACTTTTCCATATTTTTCTTGTAAATCAAAGCTGTCTTTAAAGAACGCAGGGTACTCAAATTCTTCTACCAATTCGTCCGGTGTTTTGCCTTGATTGGCTCCTCTTACTGCATAATCATGAATATATTGAACAGCATCTCTATAAACAGTTAATCGCTCTTGAACCTCTTCTTTTCCTGACAAATAAGGACCATGACAGCTAATCAAGTATTCTGGATCGTAGGCACGCATTTCATCGACTGATTTATACCACTTATAAGTATCGCGATAGGAGGTACCACGAATGGTATATAAATTAGGAAAACGCATGTAATAATTATCACCAGAAATCACCACCTCTTTGTCGGGATAATACAGAATAATCTGATCATCTGTTTCTCCGGGAGTATGGCTTATTTCTAAGGTGATACCAGCAACATTCACCGTATTTAATTTTCCTTGCAGTAGATTTGTTGGATACATAATCGGAGGTTGTATAAAGTCCCAACCAAAAGCAAGTCCTAGTCCATGACCCCATTGTTGAACCCCTTCTGGAAGAAAAAATCCAAATTGTTTCATTCCTCTTTTTGTTATAATAGGTCGTAATAAATTCATTGAGTCATAAAACCCTTTTTCAAAGGTTTCATGTGCATACACTTTGGTTCCTTCTTGAAAAAATGCTTCGGCACCTCTCCAGTGATCTGGATGGGAATGGGTATAAAAAATTGCTTTAATTGGTTGATCAGATATTTTTTGAAACTCTTCAAAAATTTTACGTGCTGTATCATGGCTTTCGGTTGTATCAATAATAATATTTCCTCCATCACCAACAATAAGGATAGAATTTGCTAAAGCATATCCAATGGCTACATATACATTATCTACAACTTGATAGATGCCTTCTTCAACATGAAATTCATCCACTATTTGAATTTTTTTATCAAATTCACGAGCTGGTAATTGTATTTTTTCTTCTTCTTTAGAACAACCAATTATAAGGATAAAAAAGAGGATCGGAATAAATAATTTTTTTAGCATAGACAAATATACATTATAATAAATATAATTTTTAGATAAATTATTCATCAAGATGTTTGCAAAAAATAATCCATATTTAAGAAGCCTTCTAATACAAGTATTGTTTATCCCATTTTTAGGATTAGCCATTCTTTTCTTTAAAGGGGGAACCGTTAACGACCCAACAACGGTAGGATATTCTTTCTATAAAAATTTCATTAGCGAACTTGGAGCTTTTACTGCTCACAATGGGGAATTCAATAATCCTTCGATGTTTTTCTTTATCGCAGCAATGCTTTCAGTTGCGGTAGGATGTTCACTGTTTTTCTTAGAGGAGAAAAAACTATTTGATTCTACAAAAAATACATTTGTATTTGTCAAGATTGGTACATTATTTGGCATATTAGCTGGTATTTGTTTTGGTTTGGTTGCAATTCCATTTGATGCTTTTGATATAAGCATCAAAATCCATACCTATAGTGCACAATATGCATTTAGATTTATGTTGTTAGCATTAATGTTTAACGGAATTGGCATTGTGTTTGATCCTAAATTTCCTACCTTTTATGGTATTCTAAATTTTTTAGCGGTGTTTCCAGTTGCAAAACATTCTGTTGATATGTATTTAAATGATTTTTATCAAGGATCTATTCCAATTGAAGACGTTGTTCTTTCCCAGAAAATTGCTGTGATTGCATTAATATTATGTTTTGTTATTCGCCTCATCGCCGCAAAAAGTATATTTAAAAAATTGGCTTGAAAATCTAATACATTATCTAAAAAATTGTCCTTAATATAGATGATATTAAAAACAAGAAAGGTGAACCTATGAAAAAATATTCTTTTATTTCTATTGTAGTGTTATTAGCAATGCTTTTTGTTAGTTGTGGCACTTCTGATGGAAAACTATCAAGACAAACAGGTACTGCTGGTGATGAAGTTGAAGCTGGTCTGTATTTGGCACATAATGTAATGTGGGATTTGGCACGAGACAAATTTGATGAAGGGATTGCAAAAGACCCAAATTGTGTATCTTGTTATTTAAACAAGGGACATGTTGAAACTGACAGAGTGCAACGAAGAGAATTGTATGAGAAAGCATTAGAGTTATCAAGTACACAACATCCTGAAACAAAATTAGCACGCGATGCAGTTAATTGGATAAATGGAGAAGGCGGCAGATTTGATAGTTATGAGAATTTGTATAAAAAATATCCAAATGATCCATATCTAGCAAATGGTGCAGCAAGAAGTTTAATGATAAATGATAAGTTAGATGAAGCAAGAGTATTGCTTGAGGAAGCATTCAATGCGATGCCATCTGCTGGGTTCTTATCCAACTTACTTGGTTATACTTACATGAATAATGAAGAACCAGGATCTGATGAATTTGAAAAAGCATCTGGTCATTTACGAAGATATATGCGTACAGAAAATGGCAAGGATGGTTTAGCGAACGCACTAGATTCAATGGGTGAATATTATTTAATGAAAGGCGATTTTGAAAATGCATTAGCACATTATAGAAGAGCTATAGGAGCAAACCCTAATTATAAATGGGGTCCAATCAATGTTGCAAGAACTATGAGGCAAGCAAAACGAGCTAATGGTGAAGCAAGAATTATGCCTTCTTCTACAGAAAATCAAGATGCAAAAAATGCATTTAATGTTGGTGGATGGTATCTATACAATATCGATTGGGATAGAGCATATGAAAAATTTAGCGAAGCAATTGAATTAGATCCAAATTTTGCATTAGCATATGCAATGAGAGCCAGAACTAGTTTCTTTTTAGGGAATACAGATGATCTTGTTGATGATTTAGATATTGCTGTGAGCATGTCATTAAATGCATCTGAAGATGAAGGATTATTAATCAATGCTTTAGCTATAGATGTTAAAGATGGTACCAGCACTTTTAACGATTTAGTTGAAGGATTAGCTAAGAAATATTCAGATGATTCAATGCTAGCATTCGAAACTGTATTTGCCACGATGAGTGCTATTGGAGCTGATGCAGTGATTGAAAGAGCGAACGCTTTACTTGCTATGGATCCTGATTTCACTCCCGCATATAACATGTTAGGATATGCTTATATGGATAAAGGAGATTTAGAGAATGCTGGTAAAGTACTTCAAGAGCAAGTCAGGTTGGCACCAGGTCTTGCAAATCCATATGATTCTATGGGAGATTATTATCTTACGGTAGGAGATAGCGAATCAGCATTAAAGTATTTTGAAAAATCTGCTTCCATGGGATTAACTGCTAGTACTACAAAAGCAGATAGCCTTAAAAATATTCCAGAAACAGAAGAAGAATAAAAGAGAATAAGAAATGAGGCGGCAACATTGCCGCCTTTTTCTATCTAAATAAAAATTTTCCAAACCACCTTGCAAGCCAAAGCTGAAATCGCATAGATCGTGGCATATCATAACATGTTATTAATCGAGTATCTCTCAAGCCTGCTTCACGATGTTGTATAGCTTCTTTGTACCAGTCGAAATTAACCATTTCGACAAACTTATCTAGATTAGGATACATTACAATTCCAACATCATCCCATTCATGCAAATCTGGACCAATCATTGTTAATCGTACTTTGGAATACCATAAGAATCTTCCACCGACTTTAGTAACTGCTTTCATAGCAACTTTTGCATATTTTTTATAAGCTTCTTCACCTGATATAGTGTTTAAACTTTCATCTTCATATTTTGCGATTTTATGATAGGATAAAAGATTAACCTGTATGAGAGGTTTCCCATCATTATGATTTTTTCTCGCCTCTTCCATAGCTTCTTCACTTGGAAAAAGAAATGCATTATCTGGATTTGTATAGAGCATTATTTACCACCTTGTTGTTATGTTTGTTTAATTTATTTGAATCTTTTATTATTTATCATTATAAAATTTAAAACTTTTGTTAAATTGTCGAAAGTAAAAGGATTCAATTGAGTAAAAATTACCAGATTTTAGCGCTAAAATGGCGACCAAAACACTTTGAGGAAGTTGTAGGGCAAGACCATATTACAAAAACTTTAATCAAAGCCTTTGAGAAAAATCGTATTGCACAAGCTTTCTTGTTTGCCGGACCGAGAGGCGTTGGTAAAACTACAGCAGCAAGATTGCTTGCAATGTGTTTAAATGGATCAGATAAACCATCTATTAAATATGATATCGAATCGGATGTTATTAAACAGATTATTGAAGGAAGATCCATGGACGTTATTGAGATAGATGGTGCCTCAAATCGAGGAATTGATGAAATAAGAGAATTGCGAGAAAATATTAAGTTTGCATCCCTAGAAGGAAAGTTTAAGGTGGTGATTATTGATGAAGTACATATGTTAACTACACAAGCTTTTAATGCGCTTTTAAAAACACTTGAAGAACCACCACCACATGTCAAATTTGTTATGGCTACTACAGATGTTCATAAGGTACCACAAACTATTATTTCTCGTTGCCAACGCTTTGATTTTTTACCAATTACTAATGAAGTAATTAAAGAAAGATTAAAACATATTTTAAAAGTGGAATCTGTTAAGATTGATGATTCTTCATTGGATTTAATTGCATCAAAATCTGATGGCAGCATGAGAGATGCTTTAGGGTTTTTGGATCAGATTCTGGTGTTTAGCGATAAAAAAATTACAGACAAGATAGTTATTGATTTATTAGGGGTAATTCCAACAACAGTTTATTTTGATATTACTAATGCGTTACATGATAAGAATGGAGAAGAATTAGTAGACACTCTTCGCCATGTAAAAGAGAAAGGATATATTGTTGAAGATTTAATCAAAGGGTTAATTACTCATATGCGCAATTTGACTCTGATGCACTATAAGAATGGATTAGATTTAATGGGGTTGTCTCCGGAACTAAAAAAACTCTATAAAAAAAATAAATATGATTGGTCTTTAAAAGATTTGGTGCGTATTTCCAATAGTTTATCAGAATTATACGCATCTATTAAACGTTTTTCCGACCAAACATTGATATTTGAAATGACATTAATGAAATTCCTTCAATTTGATAAAAGTGTTGATATTGAGAAATTTTTACAGTCAGATGTTCCACAAGAAGATTCTTCTATTCCAGAACCTAAAAAGACCAATAGTGTGTCAAAAAAAACAGTAAAAGAAACAGTAAAAGAAACAGTAAAAAAAACAGTTAAAAAAACATCAGAAGTAACTATCGATCAAGTGAAAGATTCTTGGGATAAAATTTTAGGTAAAATATCAGAAGAAAGAGGAACAATCCATGCACTATTAAGTGATTATATTATTAAGGAAATGAATGGTAATAATCTTGAATTAATCTCTTATGATAGCAATAAATTTAACCAAAAATTAATGAATGATAATTTAGGTTTTGTTAAAGACTCTATTAATGGAGTACTCAATACTTCTATAGGGGTAAAAATTATAGTAGATACAAAAGTTGAAAAAATTGAAGAAGAATCAAAGAATGATTCAGTTAATCAAAATGATGTGGTTGAATTATTTCAAGGAAAGGATACAATGTAATGTTTGGCAACATGAAAGAAATGCTTAAGCAAGCACAAAACATGAAATCTCAAATGAATGAGATAAAAAAAGAATTAGAAAAAATTGAAGTTGAAGGATCTGCTGCAAATGGTTCATGTGTCGTTAGAATGACTGCTGATATGAAAACAACCCAAGTCTCAATTGATGAAACGCTTCTTAGCGGCAATAAAGATATCATTGAGAATGCAATTAAGGTTGCTACAAATGAAGCTTTGGATAAGGCAAAAGATACAGCCTCAAAAAGATTAAAATCAGTTACAGGTGGATTAATGGATAATCTTCCAGGTTTTTAATGAGTAATATTGCAACATATATTGATCAATTAATAGAAGCTCTAACCAAACTTCCCGGTATTGGAAGAAAAGGAGCAGAACGCATTGCATACTTTATTATTCATTCCAATGATAAAACTGCAGATGATATAGTATCTTCATTAGAAGATATCGGTGATAAACTGGAGACTTGTGAAAATTGTGGGATGATTTTTCTTAAAAAAGATGAAGAATGTAGCTGCAGCTCCGCTAGCAATACAAAACATATCTGTGTCGTTGAAAATATTGAAGATGCAATTAAAATTCAAAACACCCATAGTTATGATGGATTATACCATGTGTTGGGTGGAGCAATCTCTCCTTTGGATGGTATTGGCCCATCAGAACTTTCTTTTGATAAACTTCTAGGCCGAATTGGTAATGGGGTAGAAGAGGTTATTATTGCGACAAATCCAAGCACATCAGGGAATGCAACAGCAATGTATCTTCAAAAAATTTTAAAAGAACATAGTATCACAGTATCGCGTCTTGCAATTGGTTTACCAGTGGGAAGCAATCTTGAATACATTGATGATAAGACGGTTGCAACGGCGATTAAAGAAAGAGTAGAATTAAATTGAGCATTGCTGATTTTTTTACCTTTTCTAGAATTTTAGTCACTCCCTTTGTTGTCTATTTTATCTTTGTTAATAATTTTGTCATTGCATCTATTCTTTTTATCTACTGTAGCATTAGTGATCTTCTTGATGGTTATCTTGCAAGAAAATATGATTTGGTAAATGAGAGAGGCAATTTCCTTGATCCTTTGGCAGATAAAATTTTAATGACTGGAGTACTAACTGTATTTCTATATCAGGGGGTAATAGCAGTATGGGCATATAGTATTATTATCGGACGGGATGTTTTAATCACATTCTATCGTCAATATCTACGCAATAAAAATCGACCGTTGGTTACTTCAAAATATGGAAAGTTCAAAACAGTATTTCAACATCTTGCTGTAATTTTTATCTTGGTTGCACTTCCAGATCCTGCCACTCCAAATTTGGTAGTACAATTTTCTTCTGGACTTCAAATCTATTACCAAGAATCTATTAATTTGATAATAGGATTGAATGCAATATATGCGGGAGCAACAGGTATGCATTATATGGTGAAAAATGGATTTTAAAAAGAATGGAATGTATCAACTTGCAACCCTTTTTGGGTTGGGCAGACTGCCAGGTGGTGGAACATGGGCTTCTTTAGTTGTTTTATTGACAGCTATTCTGGCCAAAGATCCATTTAATCCATTGTTCTTTTTTGGAATATTTACGATGTTGTTAGCATCTGCTATATATGAAAGCTCACTCCCTTTTTTTACATCTAAAGATCCAAAGGAATTTGTATTAGATGAAGTCCTTGGAATGGTTCTTGCTCTTATGATAGTATGGATGTTTTCTGATATCTTTGGAGGTTTTTCTTTTAATCTTCCAGACTATATAAATAATCAAGAATTATTATTTGTGATAACATTTATACTGTTTCGATTCTTTGACATTAGCAAAATTGGTCCTGTAGGTTGGATCGAAGACCCAACAACTGCTCCTTTGTGGTGGCAAAAGTCAGATACCACCGATGATACGTATATGAGAGTTATAGGCGATGATTTGATGGCAGCATTTCTAAGTTCTGGTATCGTCATTATTATGTTAAGTATTTATTTATGGGTTCTGTAATGAAGATTGGGATCATTGCTATTGGAAATGAATTATTAAGCGGATTTACCATTGATCGTAATTCTGCCTGGATTGGTCAACGATTATTAGAAATTGGGCTCAAAGTCCATGTTAAAAAAACTATTGCAGATGATGCTGATATGATTACTAAATCTCTTGATGAATTTTCACAGGACTGTGATCATATTATTATAACAGGAGGACTAGGTCCAACCCTTGATGATATTACTGTAAAAACGTTGTATGAGTATTTTGGAGATAACCCTGTTTTTGATGAAGAATATTGGAAAGAATTAGAGAAACGTTTTAAAGCAATTAATATGAAAGTTCCAACCCTAAATCGTAACCAAGCGCATACAGGGGATAAGGTCAAAATGATTGATAATTCTTTTGGTACCGCAAGAGGAATGCATTTTGAAAAAGATGGATCCAATTATTTTGCCTTGCCTGGCGTACCAAAAGAAATGGAAGGAATGATATTAAGTTATATTTTGCCCCATTTAGAAGAGAAATTAACATCAAAAGTACATTGTGAGACTATTCGTACCACGGGACTTCCTGAATCAATCTTACAGGAAAAGATTGTTGATCTAATTGAATCAAATAAGAATTGTGATGTTGCTTTTTTGCCGCATCGCATGTTGGGAGTTGATATTAGGTTGACAACAAGCGATCATAAGTCGCTTTTAGATTTAAAAGATCAAATCGTAAATCGAATTAGTAAATATGTTTATGGATTTAATAATGATACAATTGAAGCAATAGTTGCAGACAAATTAAAAGAACAAAATTTGACGGTTGCAACTGCAGAATCATGTACTGCTGGAATGTTGAGTGCAAAACTAACAAATTTATCAGGGAGTTCTCAATATTTTAATGGAGGCGTAGTGTGTTATAGTAACGCTCTAAAAAGAGACATTGTGGGAGTAGATGGTGATTTATTGGACAAATATGGTGCAGTTAGTGAAGAAGTAGCGTCAGAACTTGCATCTAAGATTGCAACGAAATTAAAGAGCGATATTGGGATCGGTATTACTGGGATAGCGGGGCCAAAAGGAGGAACTGAAAAAAAACCAGTTGGCTTAACATTTGTTGGAATATTTTATAAAAATAATGTCTATATTAAACAGTATAATTTGACACCAAATCGTAAAATTAATCGACAACTTACTGTGGTGTTATGTTTAAATGAACTAAGAAAACTTTTGGAAAAGAATTGAAATATAAGGGAATGAATTAAGATGTCAGATAAGAAGAAACATAAAGCAATTGAAACAGTAGAACAACAAATTATTAAAGAGTATGGTGCAGGTTCTATTATGCGATTGGGTGCAGATACTAAATTAGCAGTTGATACAATTTCAACTGGATCTCTTTCATTAGATATGGCATTAGGTATAGGTGGACTTCCAAGAGGAAAGGTGATTGAAGTTTTTGGACCTGAATCATCTGGAAAAACAACCTTAGCGCTACATGTGATAGCAGAATGCCAAAAAATTGGAGGACATGCTGCATTTATTGATGCTGAAAATGCATTAGACCCTATCTATGCAAAAAATTTAGGATGCAATACGGATGACTTACTTGTTTCTCAACCAGATTCAGGGGAACAAGCACTAGATATTTTAGAGAAATTAGTACAAACAGCAGCTTTAGGTGTTGTGGTTATAGATTCTGTTGCTGCATTGGTTCCAAGGAAAGAACTAGAAGGTCAAATTGGGGATGTCACTGTGGGGTTACAGGCACGATTGATGTCTCAGGCATTGCGAAAATTATCTGGGCCAATTGCCAAATCAAATACCTGTGTTATCTTTATTAATCAAATAAGAGAAAAGATTGGAGTAATGTTTGGAAGCCCTGAAACAACTCCTGGTGGCAGAGCTTTAAAATTTTACGCATCTGTTCGATTAGATATTCGTAGAATTGCTGCAATCAAAACTGGAACCGATATGATCGGGAATAGAACACGAGTAAAAGTGGTAAAGAACAAGGTCGCTCCACCATTTAAAAAGACTGAATTTGACATTATGTATGGAAAAGGAATATCTTATAGCGGAGACATATTAGATATTGCTTTAGAAGCAGGCATTATTAACAAGATGGGTTCATGGTTTTCTTACAAAGAAGAAAAATTGGCACAAGGAAGAGAAAAAGTTAGATTGTTACTAGAAAATGATGCAAAGCTTATGAAGAGTGTTGTTTCTGATGTCAAAAAATATTTAGATCTTAAATAATTAGCATTATTTTTTAGATAAAAATAGAGGTTATCATTGCAAAGAAATATATTATTATTAAGTATTATTTTTCTTTGGACATGTAGTTCACCAACCAAAAGTGAACTATCTCAACCACCACCCACTTTAAACGACCTCAGTATTACCACTAGTGAAGATACCCCTGTTGATATTACCTTACAAAAATATAGAATAGACGGGAAGATCTTAACCTACACGATTGTAACTGATGCTACAATAGGAACAACAAGCATAAATAATAATATTATCACCTATACACCATTAGCAAATCATAATGGAACCGATACTTTTGGATATAAAGCAAATGATGGCACTAATGATAGTAATACATCAACCGCAATGATTACGATTAATGCCGTCAACGATGCTCCCACAGTAGATAATATGAATGATTTATCCATAACTATTAATCAATCAATGGATGTGATTTTAGCTGGTTCAGATGTAGAAAATGATAATCTAACATTTAGTATTGTCGATAATCCAAACAAGGGTACCGTTTCAATATCAGGGAATGTAGCACATTTTTTTGCAACTAATCTCGGAGCAGATACCTTTACTTATAAAGCAAACGATGGTATGGCTGATAGCAATAAAGCTACAGTTTTTATCGAAGTAAACTCTTCTAATACTAATCCAGGTGACGATACAATTTATGGTACTGCAAATGCAGACACATTATATGCTGGATCAGGCGATGATGTTTTATATGGTCTTGATGGAGAAGATGTTCTATATGGAGAAGCTGGAAATGACATTATTGATGGAGGAGCTCAAGGAGATAAGCTATATGGTGGGGATGGCAATGATATTTTATATGGTTCCGATAACTTTGATGAGTTATATGGCGAAGATGGCGATGATATCATTGATGGTGGCGATGGTAAAGATAGGCTATATGGAGGAAACGGCAACGATATTTTCATAGGACGCCCAGGTGATGGTTCAGATGGTTTTCTTACTACAAACGTTCTTTACGATTTTGAAGATGGAGTTGATAAGATTCGCTTAGAAGGCGGTTTAAATTTCTCTAATCTTTCTATTACACAAGGCACTAAAGGTTCAGTTACTGTGGCAGGATATACTTTTCATTACGATTTCAGGAATCATACTTTAGTAAAAGCTGGTAGCGAATATTTATTTACGATAACTGACACCCAGCATAACACCCTTACATCAGAAGATTTTATTTACTAAAAACAGAACGAATTAATGTTTTTCGAAATAACTGTTAGACAATCCTTTTAGCTTGGTACTAAGTAATATAATAGCAATTAGATTTGGAAATGTCATAAAACCTAGAGCAGCATCACCAAAAATCCACACAGCTTCCAACATTAAGGTAGAACCAACGAATACCATGAATACATAGCAATAACGATAAAATGGAATCGCTTTGGTTCCAAAAAGATATTCTGTTGCTCTATCTCCATAAAATGACCAACTGATTGCAGTTGAGATTGCAAACAATACTACCGCCAATGTCACAATTTTGTCTCCGCCAGGAATGCCTTGAGCAAAAGCATAGCTTGTTAACACACTGCTATTCATCCACATATCTTGTGTAATAGAAGGATCAATTCTTTGACCATAGAATTCTGTATAGTGCCAAGAGCCAGTTACCATGATTACCAATCCAGTTAAGGTACAAATAACGATGGTATCAATATAAGGTTCTAAAAGGGCCACCACTCCTTCTCTAACTGCATACGGTGTTTTTGCAGTTGAATGCGCAATAGCAGCAGATCCTTGCCCTGCTTCACTGGAAAATAATCCTCGTTTTACTCCCATCATCATTGTATTGAGAAATGCAATAAATGCACCTGCAGTAATACCAGCAATTTCTGCTGGAGGGTTAAAGGCCATACTAAAGATTGTACCAAATGATTCGCCTACTTTATCATAATTGCTTGTAATGATAAATAAAGCAGCAAAAACATAAATAACAGCCATAATTGGTACTAGGTATCCAGTTACATTGCCAATACGTTTAATTCCGCCTAAAATAACCATTCCAACGGTAGTTGCAATGATAACGCCAAAGATGATTTGGAAAATAGAAGGTTCGAATATACCAGGAATGAGTACAGATTTTTCCATTAGTACATGTTCTGCTCCTAATAGAGGCAAAAATTGACTATATAATTGATCGGTTAATGTAAAAGATTGAATAGCATTTCCAGTAAAAAAAGAACAAATAATTGCAAAGGAAGCAAAGGCTACAGCAAGCCATCTCCAATTAGGTCCTAATCCATTTTCAATAGTGTACATAGGACCACCAGCAGTATTTCCAAGCTGATCAGTTTCTCTGTATTGAAGGGCTAATGTACATTCTGCATATTTTAATGCTGATCCAAAAAATGCGGTAATCCACATCCAAAATAATGCGCCTGGACCACCGTAATAAATTGCAATAGCTACCCCGGCAATATTTCCAATTCCAACAGTTGCTGCTAATGCAGTAGAAAGAGCTCTAAAATGGTTTAAATCGCCTTCATCCTCTACATTATCATAGTCTCCTCGGGTTACTCTCATTCCATGTAATACATGTTTTAATTGAGGAAATCCTAATTTGAATGTCATGTAAACACCGGTTCCAAGTAATGAAACCACCATTAATGGAACGCTGGCCAAAGGAAATGTTTCTAAAAAATTCTTATCCAGTAAATTGCCTGGGAATGACCAAACACTATCATAAAATTCTACCCCGGCAAATAAAAGTAAAACCCCAATAATGGCGAAAGCTATTAAAGCATATCGTTGTTTTGACATGGAGACATTTTAAAAAATATTTTTAAAAGTAAACATCAATTTTATTATTAATTTTATTTCTATGTTAATTGCTGGAGTAGATGAAGTAGGAAGAGGGGCATTGGCTGGGCCGGTAGTCGCAGCAGCAGTCATCTTAAAAAAAGGTATTAATGGATTAAATGATTCCAAAAAAATATCGGAACCAAAACGACAAACATTGTATAAAGAGATAATGAAACATGCGTTATCTATCGCGGTTGGAATTAAGTGGAATAATTATATTGATGAACATAACATCAAGGTTGCATCTGAACATGCAATGATTGATGCCATCAATGATTTATCCAAACAACCAGACAAGGTATTAGTAGATGGATTTGCATTAGATATTCCGATTACTAATCAAGGAATTGTGAAAGGAGATCAGAAAATAAATGCTATTATGGCAGCATCGATTATTGCAAAAGTTACGAGGGATGAAATTATGCGTTCGTTTCACTATATTTACCCGATGTATGATTTTCTAAACAATAAAGGATATGGTACTCCAAATCATCGTAAAGCATTAAAAAAATTTTCTTTTACAAAGATACATCGTCAAACATTTAAACCTATATCTGGGATGATAAAGAAATGAATAAATTTATTGCTGAAGTAAAGTCGATATTGATACTTATCATTATCATCCTATTTTTAAAAGAAACAGTGGTAGAAGCCTATATTGTTCCTACAACTAGCATGGAAGAGAATATTTTAAAAGGAGATTTCCTCATTGGAAGTCGTTATATCTATGGAATGAAAGTTCCAGAAAAAATATGGATTCCTTTTAGCGCGATTAGCATTCCAACATTTCTCCCTGAATATCGTTTTCCTGCCTTTAAACAAGTAGCACGAGGAGATGTAGTAGTGTTTGAATATCCCAGAGATCCAGTATATAAATATGTAAAACGTTGTATTGGAATTGCAGGAGATATCGTAAAAATTGAAGACCAAAATGTATATATAAATGGAGAATTTGTTCCATTTCCAGAAGGCGGTAAATTTATTATGAATAATTATTTATCAAAGGAAGTTATTGATCCTGATATTTTTCTTGGCAGACAAGGTAATAAAGATCAATATCCTGAAATTACCATCCCAAAAAAAGGAGATTCATTTATTTTGGATGAGAATATGGATTGGAAATTGGTGCTCCCATTATTATTGTATGAAGGAAATAAAGTCCAATATATTTTTGGTGACAATTCTTTAACATTTACAAATATTAGTCCAAGAGATATTGAAAGAAGAACTGGCGATAAAAATATCTATAAGGAATATTTTCCAAGTACCAATGCTACATTAATTACCCCTTGGTCTAACAGATTTAAAAAAGAGCATATACAATATTTATATATTAATGGAAAGCCAATTAATGAAATAGAGGCCTATACATTATCGCAAGATTATTTTTGGATGATGGGTGATAATCGGGATAATAGTGAAGATTCACGTTTTTGGGGGTTTGTTCCAAAAAGCCATATTCTTGGACAGCCAATTATTACATGGTTTTCGATTAATTTGGATAATTATATTCCAAGATTAAATCGAATCGGAAAAATTCCGAATTAATAAAAAAAAGTTTTCATATTGAAGTTTCATTTATTAGTTTCAATCATCTCAAAACAAAGAAAGGGATAATACAATATGTTAACTAATACAGAAAAAGTCTTAAGTGTCCTCATGTTTTTTCTTGTTGTAGCGGTTTCAGGTTCATTTTTTCAAACAAAATCTGCAATGGAAGAAATGGTAAGACTAGAAGCTGATCATAAAGAACATGTAGACGATGTCAATACAGAATTTAGAGAAAGAGTTAAGAATGTTGAGCTTGATAATATTGGTCAAGGAAAAAAGATCCAAGAAGGAAGACAAATGATTCTTGCAAACACAAAATTAATTTATGCAAAAGCGGATTCACTTGGAGATTTAATAGATGATTTAGCATATGAAATTAAACGAGTTGACCGTGATTTATCGAAGAAGATAAAAAACGTCGAACGTGATCTTGAGGGAATAGAAGACAACCTTAATAGAAAGATACGTAATAACCAAAGAGATATTTCTAGTTTGAAGAAAGAAATTAAGACACTAAATAATGAAGTATTTCCTCCAGAAGAAGAAGAAGAGAAAAAGTAATAACATTTTAATAAGTTAACATAATTGAAAAAAAAGGGCTTTATTCGAGGCCCTTTTTTTTTGTACCGAGGGTCGGGTTCGAACCGACATGAGGAAATCCTCACTGGTGTTTGAGACCAGCGCGTCTACCAATTCCGCCACCCCGGCAAAAACAATTGACTAATTTGGCTTAAAGTACTTATTTTGTCAATGATTAAAGACATGAGCAAAAATTCACATCCAGGATATCAAGGCATAGAAGCTACATTTACCACTATTCCTCAAATGTTTCAACGCGTTGTTTCTGAAAACCAAGGAATTGAAACCTATTTTGTTAAAACTGATGATAAATGGAACGGAACTACTTTTGAAGATTTACAGACTTGGGTAGAAGGGTTCGCGAATGGTTTGAAAAATTTAGGGATTAATGAGCATGATAAAGTAGCAATTATTGGAACAAACTGCCCTCAATGGTGTGTTTCCGATTTTGCTATTGCTCATATCCGTGCTGTTTCCGTTCCGGTATATCCAACTTTAATTCCTGAACAATCCCAATACGTTGTAAAACACTCTGAAAGCAAGATTGCAATTGTACAAGATGAAGTACAATTAGCAAAAATATTACCGTTATTAAATGATCATGAATGTGATCTAAATAAAATTATTATTATGGATGATAGTTATTCTGGATCTGATGCAATAACATACTCATCAGTAACAGCGTTAAATAATGTTACACACGATATTAAAGCACTTTCTCAAACGGTCCAACCTAGTGATTTGTTAACATTAATTTATACCAGTGGAACCACGGGTGTTCCAAAAGGAGTGATGTTAACTCACGATAATGTTTGTAGAAATTTACTTTCTATTGGAGAACTGATTGAATTAATTGAGTCGAGATACAATATGGAAGAAAGAGTATTCTTATCTTTTTTACCTGTTGCACATAGTTTTGAAAGAGTAGGAGGTCATTACGGTTGTTTTAACGCAGGAATGCAAATTTATTATGCACAGAGTATGGAAACTGTAATTCCAAATATTCAAGAAGTTAGACCAACATTTTTAACTGCAGTTCCAAGAATTTTTGAGAAAATCCATGCAAAAGTTATGGAAGGCGTTGAAGCAATGACAGGCGTTAAAAAAATACTAGCTGAATGGTCTATTGGTGTAGGATTAAAAGCTGCGCCATATTTTCAGCGAGACGAAAAATTACCATTCTTTCTTGGGTTAAAATACAATCTAGCTGATAAATTGGTATTACATAAATTTAGAGCAGTTTTAGGGGGTAGAGTTGCAGCCGCATCTTCTGGTGGATCAGCCTTATCTCCGGAAGTAGGATCATTCTTTTGTGGTATTGGAGTTTCAATTGTAGAAGGATATGGATTAACAGAAACAAGTCCTGTGATGACAGTAGGACATCCTGAATTCTTTAAATATGGTACGGTTGGAAAGCCAATTCCAGGTGTGGAAGTTAAGATTGCAGAAGATGGAGAAATCTTATGTCGTGGACATAATGTAATGAAGGGATATTATAAAGAACCTGAAGCTACTGCTGAAGTTATGAAAGATGGATGGTTCCATTCCGGTGACATTGGAATGTTTGATGAGGATGGATTATTAAAGATTACAGATAGAAAGAAAAGTTTAATAGTGACGTCCGGTGGTAAGAATGTCGCACCACAACCAATGGAAGTAACTTTGACTGCAAATAAGTATGTTGAACAATGTTTGGCAATTGGCGATGATCGAAACTTTATTTCTGCTTTAGTTGTTCCAAGTAGAGAAAATTTGATTGCATGGGCAGAAAAGAATGGCATGGAATCAATGGATTATGAAAGTCTTTGTGCAGATCAAAAAACTTATGATATGTATAATGACATTGTTGAAAAAGCTATGAGCAAGTTTTCTCGTTATGAATCAATTCGAAAAATTACATTAATTCCTCAAGAATGGACTGTCGAAGCTGGAGAATTAACTCCTAAGCTATCTATTAAACGTAAAGTTGTTACTGACAAACACCAAGCTGAAATCGATGAAATGTATGTTGACAAGCGACCTATCGCATCTGATGAATTAGGCGGTTAAGACAATCTGTCTTGAAGAATTACCACATAGTACTTTTCCTGTTAATATTCTCAATATTTTTTGCAGTAAATCTAAATGAAAGTTTTACTAATAAAAGTTTTACTAACCCTTATGTTATTGTCTTAGGAATTGCTCAAGATGGTGGTGCTCCTCATGCTGGTTGTATAAAAGAATGCTGTGAAGAGAAATGGAATAATCCTACCAAACATGCAAGGGTATCAAGTATTGGTATTGTTGATCCAGTTACAGAAGAGTCATGGATAATTGATGCAACCCCTGATTTTGCATTACAACTAACGGCCCTTGATAATCAATTAAGTGGCATTTTTTTAACCCACGCTCATATTGGTCATTACACAGGACTAATGCATCTTGGAAGAGAAGTGATGGGAGCAAAAGAAGTTACTGTTTATGCAATGCCAAGAATGAAAACATTTTTGGAATCAAATGGTCCATGGAATCAATTGGTTGCATTAAATAATATTTCTATTAATGAAATCAGTGATAATGTAAAAATTACTCTAAATGAACACTTATCTATTACTCCATTTTTGGTTCCTCATCGTGATGAATATTCTGAGACAGTAGGCTATAGAATTGAAGGACCTAACAAATCTTTAGTGTTTATTCCAGATATTGATAAATGGCAAAAATGGGATCAAGACATTAAAGAAGTGGCCAGCAATAATAACTATAGTCTTTTAGATGGTACTTTCTATGATATTGATGAACTTCCTGGAAGAGATATGTCAGAAATTCCCCATCCATTCATTGTAGAGACGATGAAATTATTAGAATCCGTTGAAAATAAAAGAGAAATTCATTTTATCCATTTAAATCATACTAACCCTGCACTGGCAAAGAATTCTAATGCTCAAGACCAAATTAAAAATACGGGTTTTAACATCGCACAGAGAGGTCAAGCCTTTAAGCTATAAAGATTGACTAGAATGCAAAAGTTAAGAAATATCCTAATCCAAACAACATTGTTGTGTATGATTGGGTGTAATTCAGAACCTCCCACTATTAATGATTTGGGATTGGTTCCTTTACCTGCTTCAATCTCAATCAATAAAGGCCAAACGTTAATAAGTAGCCAATGGGCTGTAACCCAAAATAATGGACATAAAGATCTTAATTCACTAAAAATAATGTTATCAGAAAATCTTTATTCTGATTATGGATTATCAGTTTCAGATTTTTCCAGAAAAACAATCAATTTAAACGTAATTGAGGATAATAAATCCTATGGTGAAGAAGGATACCATTTAACTGTTAGTAATAAGACGATACAAATCAATGCCGGAACACCAAATGGTATTTTCTATGGAATTCAAACATTTCGCCAATTATTAGATTCTGGCAAAAAATCTAGTGAGGGTATTCAAATTAATCGAATCGTGATTAAAGATAACCCACGATTTAAATGGCGTGGTATGCACTTGGATGTTGGACGCCATTTCTTCGATATTGAGTTTGTTAAACGATACATCGATTATATTGCCATGCATAAAATGAATATTTTTCATTGGCACCTTACCGAAGATCAAGGATGGCGTGTTGAAATTGATGCTTATCCAAAACTGACAAGTATCAGTGCTTTCCGCGATGAATCATTAATCGGCCATTATACTGATAAACCACATCAGTACGATGGAAAACGATATGGAGGATATTACACGAAGGAAGAAATGCGAGAGGTGGTGGCATA
>Ga0208750_1000013_pt1 | contig 42942 bp, 37 predicted proteins | sample Knorr_S15_td_O2m_FD_185602 | JGI IMG/M metagenome (GOLD analysis project Ga0208750, IMG submission 185602) | Marine microbial communities from Southern Atlantic Ocean transect - Knorr_S15_td_O2min_ad_340m_LV (SPAdes) (version 2) | ecosystem: Environmental > Aquatic > Marine > Oceanic | place...
TGGTGCGGTGGGCTCACTGAGGCGCGACGTTGTGCGGCACTTGCTGGTGCCTATCTGACACCGGTAGCAGCCCACGACTGTAACGGTCCGGTCGTATTGAGCGCTTCAGTCCATTTCTGTCAAGCCACACCCAATGCCTATGTGCAGGAAATCGTACGGGCGTTCTACTACGGTTGGTATGCTGAGATCGTTACCGAGCTACCCCCCATTGTCGACGGTGCCATTTCAGCACCGGAGGGTCCCGGGCTGGGTATGGAACTGTTGCCCGATTTCAAAGTCCGCGAGAGTACTCTCTCTAGGACAACGAGATATCAGATGACATGAGCAAGGTGTTTCACGGCATCTACCCAATGCTTTATGCGTTCTTTAGAGCCGATAACAGCCTCGATAGGGATGCACACCGCAGACAGGTTGGTGCGTGCATAGCTGCCGGTGCCCATGGGCTTGCAGTGGGTGGACTGGCTACGGAATGTAACAAGTTGTCGACCGACGAAAAGCGTCAGCTCGTCGAATGGACTATTGAGGATGTTGGTGATCGTGTGCCGGTCTCGGTGACTGTGTCCGAAAACACGCTTAAAGGGCAAAGAAGTGCGATCGATCACGCTTACGGCGCCGGTGTTGCATGGGTCGTGATGCAGCCGCCACCGGTGCGTGGTGCCAGTATCGATGCCCTGGTTGATTTTTTTGCAGCCGTTGCCAGCGGCTTTGATTTGCCGCTCGGGATACAGAATGCACCCGAGTACATCGGTATTGGGTTGGACAACCCCGCTATGCGAACGTTGGCTAACCGTGCGCAGAATATTCAGATACTCAAGGCCGAAGGACCGGCACCCTATATCAGCGGATTGATGCTGGAACTCGGTGGAGATTTCACGGTGTTCAACGGTCGTAATGGTGTTGAACTGATCGACAATCTGCGTGTCGGGTGTGCTGGAACCATACCTGGGGTGGAATGCTGCGATCTGCAGGTCCAAATCTATAACAGCTGGCGCAACGGCGATCACTCGGCGGCCAGGGCGCAGTTTCGGCATGTGTTGCCGCTACTGTCCTATCTGATGCTGACCATTGATCATCTGCTGTGTTACGGCAAACGTTTAGCGGCACAACGTTTGGGAATTGCCCAGGTTCATGATCGTCAGCCAGCGATGACGGCCAGAGCAGTTGATCTTGATACGCTGGAATACTGGTCACGCCACCTCGAATCATTACCGGAATAGTGATCGCAAAGCCAGTCGTTTGAATCAGGGCCAAGAGTCGACCGCAGGGTCGATGTTCGCGGTAGTCGTAACGGACTACGCCGGATACATGGGTATTGATCCACGGGGATAAAAAAATGCCCCGCGGGTGCGGGGCATAAAAACCACTTGGAGGAGGATAAAAATCTTGTCTGCAGTGACCAGAGCTCGGGCACAACGCGTGTTAAAATCCCTTATCCAAATTGACTCAGGCACTACCCACTCAACGCAGGTAATTTTGTTTGAATTCTGAGAATTCGACAAACGATAAATTCTTGTGTTCAGATTAGAAAAACTATACAACTATGCACCGTTTGCCCCCATTGAACGCTTTAAAAGCCTTTGAAGTTGCTGGACGGCATATGAGTTTCAGCCGTGCGGCCGAGGAGCTCCATGTGACGCCCGCTGCGATCAGTCATCAGATCAAAGCTTTGGAAACCGACTTGGGTGTAAAGCTGTTCCGCCGGCTCAATCGGTCGCTGCAGCTGACAGAAGCGGGTCAGGCCTGTCTTCCGGGCTTACGCTCGGCATTTGAAACGATGGTGTCTGCGGTTGGTCGGGTCAGAGATAAGGAAGACTGGAATATTCTTACAATCAGCGCGCCTCCGGCATTTGGCGCTCGATGGTTGGTGCCTAGGATCGTTGATTTCAGAACGGCAAATCCTCAGATTCAAGTACGGATCGATCCTGCTATCCGGAGTATGGACCCGGTACGCGATAGCGTTGATGTTGCTATCGAATTTAGCCAAGGACATTATTCCGGCCGCTCGGCACAACGACTGTTCGGGCAAGACGTATTCCCGGTGTGCAGTCCTGAACTGCTCAACGGAAAAAATCCTCTGACAACACCGGCTGATCTGCGAGGACATACTTTGATCCACTTTGATGCACCAATGGATGACCCGGAGTGGCCAAATTGGGAGACCTGGCTCAGGGCGAACAACGTAGATCGACTTGATCCCAATAAAGGCCCTCACTTTACCTCACCCAATTTCACCACCCAGGCGCTTTTGGCTGGTCATGGCGTTGCGCTAATGGCTGAGCTGGTGGTGGAAAGTGAGTTGGCGACAGGGACTTTGGTTAAGCCATTCGATATCTCGTATCCTGGGGATCTTTCTTACTGGGCACTGGCGACTTCGGTCGACAGTGAGGACGATCCAGTGACGTTGTTCTGGAGCTGGTTAACCCGAGAGGCATCACGCTACGTTCGCGAGAAGCAAATGCAGAGCCAGTCTCGTCCGACAGTCAACAAGTCCCCGGATTAGAATGTCAGCTAACGAAAATCAGCCAGAGCCGCTGGTGACGGTTACTGGTCTTGATCATATCGGCCTTCGGGTCAGGGATGTTGAATCGTCACTCTTGTTTTACGCGGGTGTACTGGGTCTTGAGTCGGAGAGAGTGAAGGAGTGGAGGAATGGCGAAGTCACCTTTCCATCCATTCGTTTGAATTCTTCTACCCTAATTGATCTTTTCGCTGCCCCCGACGTTCGAGAACCTACGACCATCAATCAGGATCATTTCTGTTTGGAAATTAAACCGATTGATCTGGCAGACCTGAAAACAAGGTGCACGAAATTGGGGATTGGTATCCACGACGGACCAGGAACCCGTTGGGGGGCACGAGGAGATGGCACCTCTTTGTATATTTATGATCCCGACCAGAATGTGGTGGAACTGAAGTTTTACTGAGCGATCGGTATAATTTCTTAGAAATCCGACAGCACAGGCCAGAGTGACTGGTGGCCGGCTGCCGCGACCTGATTACCCAGTTGTACAGCCCACACGCTTTCTGACCCGAAGTCATCACGCCAGGACCACAGTCTGCGGGTGTAATGCTGCAGACTGTATTCGTGTGTGTACCCCATCGCGCCATGGACCTGATGGGCGATGGCTGCACCGGCACCGGCTGCTTCACCCGAACGCACTTTGGCACTGGCAACAGCGATTCGTGTTCTTGGATCGTCCAGCCCATGTTGCTCCATAGCTCTGACAGCCGCATCAGCGGCCGAACTGGCCGCTGCGGCTTCACCCGCCAGCATTGCAAGGCTATGCTGAACTGCCTGGAAGCGTCCGATTGGACGACCGAACTGCTGTCGGTCGCCAGCGTATTCAATACACTGGTCCAGAATATGTGCGAGAGCCCCTGCGATTTGTTGACTGCGCATTACGGCTCCCATCTGGCTCAAGCGAGCAGATTGGTCAGGCCGGCAGTTGATCACCGCAATGGGCATGTTATTAGTGAACGCGACATCAGCGGCCATCTCGCCAGCGAGATTCGGGTGGGGGCTGATATTCAGATCAGAACAAGGCACCAGTACTGCACACAGGCTATCCCGCTGAGTACATGCCAGGACTGCAAGATATTCTGACTTGGCAGCGAAAGGAATGCGTTTTGCAGAGCCGCTCAATCGTTGTTCTGAATCCAGTGTCAGTACCGTTGTGCTGACCGACATCGGGCCAGTGGGGCAATCCAGGCCGGCCTCAGCCAGCAACCAGCCGGCCAGCAGAGTTTCGGCCAGTGGAACCGGGGCGGCATGAGCAGCTGCAGCCCGAGAGATCGCAAAACCGTCGGCAAGCGAACCATCGACACCGCCATACTTTTCAGGCACCCAGGCCAATGATAGACCGGCGGCCTCAATTGCCGTCCAAAGTTCAACAGGCCAGTCTCCGTCCTCGGCGGCATTGACGACGGCCGCTGAGCACTGTTCTGTGAACAGTCGGGAACATGTGTCAAGAATCAGGGGGTCAACTGTAGGCATCAGGGTGTGTGTCCCGAGGTGATGAGCAACAAAAATTGGCACTTGAGCACGGAATTTCGCACAATTGGAATTCGACACGCAAATCCTTCTTACAATATGTCACAGGGAATACAGTTTGACTCCGTCCAGATGCCGGAAGAGGCGGAGGAAATGAGACGGACTGTTCGCGATTTTTTGGCGGCAGAAATTGCCGCTGGAAATTTTGAAGCTGACGGATTCGGTATGACCACACACTCGCCTGAGTTCAGTCAGCGCTGTGGGAGGGCCGGGTTTATTGGTATGACTTGGCCCACCACCTATGGCGGTCAGGAACGGAGCTTTCTAGAACGGTTCGTGGTAACCGAGGAGATGCTTGCCGTTGGCGCACCGGTGTGGGCACATTGGGTTGCTGACCGACAGAGCGGCCCGGTTCTGATTCGCTATGCCAAAGATGAAGTCAGACAGGACGTGTTGCCGAGAATCGTTGCTGGAGAGTGTTATTTTTGCATTGGAATGAGTGAACCTGATTCGGGGTCGGATCTGTTTTCCTTGCGGTCCACAGCAAAGCCGGTAGAGGGTGGTTGGCGGGTCAACGGTCGAAAAATCTGGACCAGCAATGCTCACCGGTCGCACTATATGATTGCGCTGCTGCGAACGTCTCCAGCCACGAGCGAGAACCGTCGATATGGCTTGACTCAGTTTCTGATTGCCATGGATTCACCGGGCATTACCATACGCCCGATCCGCAATCTCACCGGCGCGCATGATTTCAACGAAGTGACCCTTGACGACGTTTTTGTACCCGATAGCCATCTTATCGGTGAGGTCGACATGGCTTCCAGTCAGGCTACCAACGAACTGGCTTACGAGCGAAGCGGTCCGGAAAGATTTCTTGAGACCCTCGCCGTGCTTAAGGCCTTGATTCGTGTTGCCGGAAAGAATCCGGACAAACGGTTGTCTGAAGGTATCGGACGACTGGTGGCACAACTGTCGACACTGCGACAGATGTCGGTATCTGTTGCTGGCATGCTCAGTGCAGGGAAGGTGCCGCAAGTCGAAGCGGCCCTGGTGAAAGATCTCGGGACCAACTGGGAGCAGAGCTTGCCCGGCGAGGCCCGGAATTTGGTAACGAATGATTCAGTCGATCAGGAAGCCTTTGAGGCGTTTGAAGCGATTCTGGAGCAGGCCATACTGATCGCACCCAAACTGACGATCCAAGGCGGAACCCGGGAAATTCTTCGTGGCATCATTGCTCGTGGTTTGGGCCTGCGCTAGTAAGAAAAATTTCTCATGGCCAATCTAAAGGCCCTTTTTTGGCCACAATCGATTGTGTTGGTTGGAGCGTCGACTGATAAGACGATCATACGTGGCCGGATCGTGGAAGCTATCCAGCGTTATCCTTATACCGGTTCAATCTGCGCAGTCAGTCGATCCCATCAGATGATCGGGAATCTTAAATGTTATGCCTCGGTTGACGAACTGCCCGGTGTGGTCGACCTTGCAATCATCACCATACCTGCCGACTACGTCGCTGCTGCACTGGATGCATGCGGCAGGAAGGGCATACAGGCCGCTATCGTAATCAGTTCGGGTTTCGCTGAAGAGAAAGGAGACCAGGGTGGTGCTCGGCAGCTAGCCCTCGGAGAAATCGCCCAGCGTTACGACATGGCCTTGATCGGACCCAACGCAGAAGGTTTCTTTAATTCAGCACACGACCTCGCTGCAACATTCAGCCCCACTGTTTCAGACCTGGACCCAGGGGATCTGCCCCGTGTCGCCGATGCCGATGGTCTTGGCGTGGTCTCTCAAAGCGGTGGCGTCGGTTTTTCCTTTTTTCACAGAGGAATACCCAAAAGGTTACCGTTTAGCTTCATTGTCACCACGGGTAATGAGGCAACTCTGGATGCTCTGGATGTTGCTGACTATCTGGTCGATGATGTCGGTACCGGGGTCATTTTGATGTTTATCGAGGGAGTCAGGTCACCCAGTAGGCTGGTACCGATAGCAGTGAAGGCGGCGCGTCAGGGAAAACCATTGATCGTTGCAAAAGTCGGGCGCTCACAGGCAGCGACCGACGCTGTAGCGTCCCATACGGCTTCCCTGGCTGGCTCTCATCAGGCTTACGAAGCGCTGTTTCGACAATGTGGCGTGATCAATGGTCTGGACAGTGACCATATGATCGATGTCGCGGCTGGATTTAAATATTTCCGGGATCACCTGCCCAGGGGACATCGGGTCGGCATTCTGACACCATCAGGCGGTGCTGGTGCGTGGTTTGCGGATCTGTGCGAGGCAAACGGTCTCGAAGTGCCCGTACTGGATGATCAAACACGAGGCCGTATTGATCCCCTGCTGCCAGATTATGGAACATCGCGAAATCCGGTTGATGTAACAGCCCAGGTGATTTTTACGGTCGGGTACGCCCCAGTCCTGAAAATAATGGCTGACTCTGACAGCATAGATGCTATTTTGGTTTCTGGTTCACTTGCCCATCCCACCTATATCGAGCGGGACCTTGACGAGTTGGTGACCCTGCGGGAAGAGATAGACAAGCCCATCATTTTTTGTGCGTATACCCGTGCTCATCCTCGTGCGGTTGAATTATTGGCACAGGCAGGGTTCCCTTGTCTGACCAGCATGTCCAACAGCGCGCGGACGCTGGCAGCAATGGCTGACTACCATTTATTTCTATCGCTGGATGCACCGGATCTCTACGCAACACCCGGCATAAGGCCGTCGATTTCAGGCCCACCGATGAAACAGCATTCATACAGTGAGCATGAAGCTAAAGAACATCTATTGGCCTGGGGCATCCCTTGTCTACCGGGAATGCTGGTTAATTCAAAGGCCGATGCCATTGATGCTGCCCGGACATTTGATGGGCCCGTGGCAATGAAATTGCAGTCCAGGGAGGTACCGCACAAAACAGAAATTGGTGGAGTTGCGCTTGGTCTTTCTGACGATGCGGCTATCGGTCAGGCATTTGACATGATGATGACAGCGGTGAAACGCAAGGCACCAACTGCCAAAATCCAGGGTGTCCGCATCGAGCCCATGGCATCGGCGGGTGAAGAAATTCTCATCGGTGTCACCACAGAACCTGGATTTAGTCCAATACTCACCCTGGGCAGTGGCGGGATCCTGGTCGAACTGATCAACGACGTGATCAGTTTGCCGGTTCCTTTGACTCTCAGACAGGCACAACACATGGTCGAGCAGCTGCGCAGCTGGCCCTTGCTCCAAGGCCTCAGAGGCAGGGCCGAGGCGGACGTACCGGCGCTGTTAGAGCTCATTGTTAAAGTGTCAGATTTTGCTGCAGTCCAGGGGGATGCACTTCGTGCCCTGGATCTTAATCCGGTGATCGTGCATCCTCGCGGTAACGGCATTACGATCGCGGATGTGTTGATCGAACCCTCCTAATGAACGGGTTCTTCTAACCGACACTTTGACTTCTCTGGAGAAAACCCCTGATGGCAAACAATGTGGATAACGACATCACAGTCGAATTAGATGGTCATGTGGCAATAGTAGAAATACACCGCCCGCCAAACAATTTTTTTGATTACGAGCTGATCAGAGCGATCGCTGATACTTACGAGATGCTGGATGCTGACGACGATTGTCGGGCTGTTGTGTTGTGTTCCGAAGGAAAGCATTTTTGCGCAGGGGCAGATTTCTCGGCGCGCGAGTCGTGGGGCCAGGCACAACTCGATGCGCAAGCGGGTCAGTTATATCGCGAGGCTGCCCGGGTCTTCAGTGCCCGAAAACCGGTGATAGCGGCAATACAGGGTGCAGCTGTAGGTGGAGGTCTGGGGCTCGCTTGTTCTGCTGATCACCGGATCACCTGTGCCGAAGCTCGGTTTTCTGCAAACTTTGCGCGGTTGGCATTTCACCAGGGCTTCGGTCTCAGCGTCACGCTACCGCGACTCGTGGGTGAGACTCAGGCCAGCTTGCTTCTACTGACGGGACGACGCGTATCAGGTGCTGATGCCGTAGCAATTGGTTTAGCGGATCAGCTGGTGCCTCAGGGCGAGGTACGGGCTGCCGCGCAGGCGCTGGCAGCCGAGGTCGCATCGTCCGGCCCCCTTGCAGTTCAGAGTATTCGAGCAACTCTGCGCGGTGGCCTGGCTGAAGCGGTCGTCAAGGCAACTGAGCACGAGCTTGCCGAACAAAGTCGCTTACGTAAGACCCAAGATTTTGGTGAAGGCATCAAAGCTATGTCGGAACGCCGACCACCAGTATTTACTGGGGAGTGACGCACTTTTCAATGATTGACGGTAGTGAAGTTTGTGACTACCAAAAAAAGTACGCGTCAATCTCTATGTTCGATGGCTAGATCATCAAATGACCCATAATTCATCCGATAAAGTCCGGCGTAAAGACCGTTCTGCACAATAAGCTGATCGTGATTTCCTTCTTCGATCAGACGCCCGTGGTGAAGTACGAAAATCCGATCGCATTCTCTTACTGTGGCTAGTCGGTGAGCAATTACAATGGCTGTACGTCCCTGAAGTAGCACATTCAACGCTTTCTGAATTTTCATCTCTGAGTAACTGTCGACATTGGCAGTGGCTTCATCGAGGATGAGAATTCTTGTGTTCGCCACCAAGGCGCGGGCAAAACTCAGCAACTGACGTTGCCCCAACGACAGATTTCCACCACGCTGATCGATAATAAACTCGTAAGCGCCTGGTAAGCGAGTAATGAAATCATGGGCGCCGACGGCTTGGGCAGCTATCTCAACGTCAGTTCGCGACTTGTCGGTGCTGGAATACTGGATGTTCTCGAAAATTGAGCCCGAAAATAGATAGGGCTCTTGCAACACCATCGCCATATGTGTGCCCAGCGATAATTGAGACACATTACGAATGTCGTGTCCATCGACCAGTATTTGACCTGACGATACGTCGTAGAAGCGGCGTAACAAAGCTGCTACTGTTGATTTGCCGGATCCAGTGGGTCCAACAAGCGCTACCTTTTCACCGGCTTTTATCTTTAAACTGATGTCACTAAGTACGGGAGTATCGCTCACGTACGAGAAGCTCACGTGACTGAATTCAACTCGGCCTGAACAAGAACTCAGCTCCAGTGCGTTCGGCTTATCCTTGATTGCCTCAGGAACGTCAAGAACTTCAAGAATACGTTGACCGGATACCATTGCCCTTTGCATCATGCTGTATTGAATGGTCAGCGACCGAATAGGATCGAAAAATCGTTGAACATAGAATATAAAGGCGACCATGACGCCTAAAGCAAGTTCATCATTTAAGACCATACGGCCACCAACAATAATGATGATTGCCATAGCGACACCAGTCAGTGTGTCGACGATAGGAACATTCACCTGGGCAAGTTTGGCGGCACGAAGGTGAGCATCACGATTGAGGTCGCACAACTTGGAGTACAGTCGGAAATTGATAGATTCACGGACCATTACTTGTATGGTCTGAATTCCTCTGATTGATTCAGCAAGTGCACCATTTGCCCTTGAGTTGGTCTCTCGTGCGAGCCGGAAAGCTGTACGCGCATGTGGGAGCCAGAAATACCGGACTAACAGGAGCACAGGCATAATGGATAGCGTCAGGGCCCCCAGCTCAAAATTTAGCACCAGTATGGTAATCGTGATCCCTAACAGAAGAACGAGATCACCGATAGCAAATACTGAGCTTTCCAGATACTCCTGCAGCGTGCCAGTATCACTCTGAAGTCGTGACATCACTCGGCCCACTTCGGTCTTGTCCATAAAAGAGAGGGCAACACCCTGGAGGTGAGAAAACATTGCTCGTCGCAGGTCGACGATAACGTTCTCTGCAACGCGGCCAACTAGGACTTCCTGTAGGTAGTTAGCCAGGTAATTCACGAGAATCACACCAGCGAATACCATTACCACAGTGCTCAGTGTTGTGGTTGCGACGCTCGCTGGACTCAATGTGTGGTCAATCGCAAATAGAATGACCAATGGGATAGCCAGCTGTGTACCAACAAATAGCAACACAGCCAATAGTGCGAGCACTAGGGTCGCTCGGTACGGCCATACAAAAGCAAAAAACCGCCGAATTACCCGGCCGTCGAATGCACGGCCGAACATTTCTTCATCGTGGCTGATTTGAGCGCCGACTACAGCGCGTTCAGGCTGCGTTCCGGATCCAGCTACGGTGTTCTCGGTTAGAAGTCTCATGCTGGTTCTATTTGCTCATTCAGGGGCGCTAATTGATTTTCATCCCTAAGTTGTAGTGAATGAAGTGCGAAATACCTTTCCCTTAGCGCAAGCAGTTGCTTATGGGTGCCGCGCTCAACAATACGACCTTCTTCGAGGAAAAGAATCTCGTCAGCATGCATCATGCTCACAAGACGATGCGAGATGATAATTGTGGTATGAGCCCCAGCTCGTTCATGAAGTGCCCGTCGGATGTATTGTTCGGTACCAGCATCAATTGCTGCAGTGGCGTCATCGAAAATTAAGATAGGTGCGTCCGTCAACGTACCGCGGGCGATAGATATCCGTTGTTTCTGGCCTCCTGACAGCGATACGCCATCCTCGCCTACCAGTGTCTGGTAGTTTTTTGGGAGTTCCTCGATGAAACTGTGAATCTGCGCATCCGTACTGGCCTGCATGATTTGATCCATACCTGCCGAGGGGTCAGCATAGGCAACGTTGTGATCGACTGCGGCCGTGAACAAGAATGGGTCCTGTTGTACGCCTCCAATTGCTTGGCGCAGTGAGGAAATAGATACCTGGGCAATGTCCTGATCATCAATGAGTATTCTGCCGGCGGTTGGCTCATAAAAACGTGGAATCAGACGGGCAATGGTGGACTTACCACTACCCGGCGGCCCGACAATACCTAGTGTGCGACCCGATCCAATCTCGAAACTGATGCCAGAAATGATGTTTTCGCCGGATTTGCTAAGTGGATACTGGAAATCAACATTTTCAAACCTTACTGTCCCTTCGGTGACTTTAAGGTGTGGGCGGCCAGCGTTGGTGTCGACAAGACTTGGCTCGTCGAGTACAGAGAAAAGTCGCGCACCACAAGTTGATGCTCTCGCGTAGGAGTTCACGGTCATACCAATCTGCCGAACAGGCATTTGCAGGATCATCATGAACGCCAGAAACTCTGTCAGTCGACCAACTGTGATTTGACCACTGAGGACCATATTCCCACCGACCCACAAAACACCGGTCATCGCGAGATAGAACACTAGACCCATAAAGGTCACGCTTCTTACCCTCGCCATCAGTCGTCGGAACGCAATTTCGAGTACTCCGGCGGAACGGGTTTGAAAGCGAGCTATTTCATGGTCACGAGCGGAAAATGCTCTGACGATACGAATACCACTTAGATTTTCCTCCATGAAATTAGTTAGGCGAGTGAGCCTTTCTTGTTGTTTGAGCCACAAATAGCGAAGCTGCAAACGAGCGACTGCAGAGGACACCGCAATTACCGGGACGAAGCTAAGAGCGACCAGGCCCAGAAGAAAATTAGTTGATAGTAGTATCGCGGCTCCACCGGTCACGAGTACTAAAAGCATCAAGGTACGGACGAGCCCGGTACTGGGAAAATATCGGATTCCCTCGAGGTCCAGCATGCCACGAGTAATCAGGTCTCCGGTGTGGGCATGATCGTGAAAAGATAAATCGAGCTGTTGGACGCGATCATAGAAACGCTTGCGGAGTTCTCCGGCGAGACAATGGTCGACTGATTCACCAAAATAGTTCTGTACGACCGCAAACAGTCCTCGCAGAATACTCAATGCAATGATCATCAAACCGGCAATTAACAGCGCGTTTTCAATTTCTCCGGGGGTTGAGCCGCTTTTTCCGAGCAGACCTTGCGCTTGATCAACGGCTTTGCCCACATAGCGGGGTATAAAGAGCTGAAACGTGGATGACAGAAGAGTCGCGGAAATTGCGATAGCGACGCGGACCGGATAGTGCAGAACGATTCTGACGATCCGGGCAAGAATCTCCACATCTAGTTTTCGTGCTGAGCGGTATTCCTCAGCACGCGAAGGTTGATTGGATGAAGAGGGCTTCACCCGTTCGCGGCTTCGACTGGTATGACCACGATACCAACAACTGATCTAAAACCAGGGTCCTGGTGGGTGATCAGCATGTTGTAGATTGGATTTTGAGGCGCAATGAAAATGAAAGAACGGTCAAACAGGTGATTAGTCGGCGATAAGAAATATAAAATGAGCAGCGGATTATACGGCTTCGGTTTCTTATTCGATAGCGAAGGTTGAAGTTGTAAGAGCCTGTGAGACGTTTAAATGGGTATGGTTAAAAAAAATAGACGCATAGGATCGTGAGACAATTTAGCCATCTAACTCCTTATGAACGGAAGCGATCACTTCAACGTACGATCGAATCGGCGCCAGACCAAGAAGCGATTTGGTTGTTCGCCTATGGATCACTGATCTGGCGGCCCTGTTTTGAAGTGCAGTCAAGAAATAAAGCCATACTTCATGGTTATAGGCGCGATTTCTGTGTTTACACAGTCGAAGCACGAGGCACGTCGGATAACCCCGGTCTTGGTTTGGGACTTCGGGTTGATTCCGGATTTTGCGAAGGTGCTCTTTTAGCACTTCCGGAGGATGGACGGTCTGAGGCCCTTCATTCAATCTGGGAACGAGAAATGCTGACGGCGGTGTATCGGCCACAATGGGTCAGTGTCGAGGTTGATACCAAAGTCTCTCCAGCACTGACCTTTGTGGTCGATGAAACTCATCCACAGTGTGCGGGGGACCTTTCGGAGGAAGCTCAGGCCGCAATGATTGGCTCCGCGACAGGGCAACTAGGGTCATGTCGCGATTACCTTGTGAATACAATTAATGCTTTAAGAAATGCCGGGATACATGACCCAACGCTAGAGGACCTGATGCGACGCGTCAATTAACAAAGTCCTGAAAAAAGCCGAATATTCCGGGTGTTGCGGAATGCTGGTAGGCTGATACGTTTAGGACCGAAGACCAATTAGGATGACGCTCGGAACGACAAGCAGCACAGCGATGGTCACCTTACGGTTGAGAGACTTCTCCCTAAACACAAACCGGCCCAGTAATAAGGTAAACAAAGGTGAACACGCAACAATTGGGCTGACGACAATCAGACGCCCTGACATCAGTGCGGTATTCATTACCAGTACGCTTACAGCATAAATTAGTCCGGTTATGATCAGCCACTTTAAGCTGGCGATCGATAGTCTGCGCGGCTTATTTCTTCGAATTCGAATATCATTGGCCAGTGCGATTGGGAAAGATACGGTATAGGCGACCAACGCGACGAAAAATGGGCTGGGCAACACTTCGAGGCCAATTTTTGCCAACGCGTGGGCAAGGCTTCGAATCATAGCGGCACCAACAGGTAGAAATAGGGCAATCAGCGGCCAAGTTCGACTGGAGGCGCGTCTCCAAGACAAGATAGCAACAGCAAAAACGATGCCAGCCGTCCCAAGTGCGATCTCCCAGGATAGTGTTTCTGCAAGGAGCACGACGCCTAACGCTACGCCAAATAAAGGAGCAGTGGATGCCAAAGTGCTCGAAATTGTCGGACCAAGTATCCGGGTACCTGCCATACCGAGGTTTGCTGAAATTAGTGGACGCATCAGCCCGATCGCTGCAAGTAGTGGAAGTACCGGTGAGCTCCAAAAGCTTATCTCAAGATAAAACGGCGATATAAGCCAATACAAAGCCGTACTCACACCGATTTGAAATAGCGTAGCAGTCTGTGAATCTGTATATCGCATCGCGACCCGTGAGCATTGATTGCCAAATGCAAAAAGCACCGCGGCAAGCAGTGCGAGTACTACTGGAAGTAGCGGCTCAAAGTTAGAAATCACAGATTTTCAATATCGGCTTTCGACACAGCAGGATACGTTATTACGACGGATCAAACTGTACTCGATACACATGAGCACAATTTACGATCACTCTAAACGGGCCTTTCACCACAATTGTCGGTAAGACTAGAAATTTTGCTCTATACTGGTTTTGACGCGAATCGCGCTGTAATCCGGCCATTCAGCCATCATGATAGAACCCATAGTCAAGAGTTTTGAACCCAGCGCTCCTCGAGCTGACTATGGTGAGCACGAAGCGGTGATGCAGGCCTATTTTAGGTCGGGTCGGAAGCGTGCGTTGGCACTACCTAATCGGGGTCCTTTGAAATTTCTGGCTAATGGTGATCTCTGCTCCGACATTCGATCATCGGTAGATGAATACGGATTTTATGTCCTAAAAAACGTGATTGGCTCCGATGAACTTGGTGACATTGAAAAAGATGTGTTCGATATTCTCGAACGATTGCCGATTACTAAAGGCTCTCCTGTTGATAAACAGGGCCGGCCGGCATTGGGTGTTGACTGTAAAGGAGCGAGCTTGTTTTGGTCTCGACCTTTGGGTGATCCATTCGGCGGGACGGAACGGGCTGCTGGTCGCCACCCGGTAAAGATGGTTGAACCTCAGCCGTCGGCCGATTCACCCGAACAAACCGTTTATCTGATTTTGGGGGTACTTCAGTATTCAGAGGCTCTATTACGTCTTTACGCACATCCGAATTTGCTTAAGTTGGCCGCAAGTCTCAACGGAGAGGATTTTGTCCCATTCAATGAAGCCATGTTCATCAAGCAACCCGGCCTCGGTGCATCTGTGGCGTGGCATCAAGACGGCGTGACCCACTGGGACAACCCTGAATGGGACAGCAGTATTCACGGATACACGTTTCATGCTCAACTTTATGGCTGTACTGCAGCCAACGCTGTCTGGGCGGTACCCGGCTCGCATCGTTTAGGCAAGATTGATATTTCGGATTGGGTAGCGGACAACGGTTCGGAGAGGCTCCCCGATGCTGTCCCGTACATCTGTGACCCAGGAGACGTAGTAATCCACAACCGGCAACTTGTCCACGGCTCATTTGCTAATACGAGTCCGGATTGGCGTGTATCTTTTACACTCGGATATCACCGGAGGTCCAGCGTGTTGGATGTTTGTAGTGGTGGTGTTCACAACGCAACTGCGGTCTATGACGAAGCACGAATTTGTGAGAGATCTCGAATGATAGGGTATGGGATTGATGCGCGGCGGCAAAGGTTTACAAACGAAGCGCCCTACGTCTATAAGCCTTTCCTCAAGAGTGGCGAACATTTGCAATGGAGCACAAACGCAAAAGAAGCGATTCACGATTACAATCTACTTGATCTCAGTATTTGATTCTTTGAGCTATCTTACTGATCCCTCGACTCATTCAACGTACCTAAATCGGATTACGACATGACGATGGTTATCACTAATATTAAGACAACGCCAGTTCTTATACCGTTTAGGTACCCACCTGTGACAGCCAGTGGTGCCATTAGCGAACTGCCCCTAGTTCTGCTTGATGTAGAAACCAATGTTGGGTTGACAGGGCATGCTTATCTATTTGTATTTCTAAAAGGGATGTTAAAGCCAACTATTGGCTGTGTGGCCGCAGTAGAAGAATTGGTAAAGGGGATGAGTGCGGATCCCGAGCAGGTAGACCCAATTCTGAGACGACGGCTCGAGTTACTCGATATTCACGGAATCCTCGGCCAGGTACTCGCGGGGCTAGACATGGCGCTGTGGGATATACGAGCAAAATCTGAAGACCTTTCTCTAGCTGCGGTGCTAGGTGGTACACGAGATTATCTAAAGTCGTATAACAGTTGTGGTCTCTGGGTGGAAAAGGGTGATCCAGAGAAAGTGGCAGATCAGGCGCTGGAGTTACTTGCTGAGGGTGACTTCAGTGCAGTGAAACTGAGGCTTGGTTATGAATCCTTTGAAGAAGATCTCGCTGTGGTCCGTGCAGTTAAACGTAGTTGTGGTGACGCCGTTGATGTGATGAGCGACTTTAATCAGGGACTCGATCAGAAAGAGGCGTTGAGTCGCTGTCAGGCACTGGATGGAGAAGGACTCTACTGGATCGAGGAGCCTGTTCGCTATGATGATTACCACGGATCATCTGCACTGGCGGCTGCAGTGAAAACACCGATCCAGACCGGAGAAAATCTGCTCAATCCACTCGAATTTCAGAAAGCACTAAAAGCCAACGCAGCTGACTACTATATGTTTGATGTACAGCGTATCGCGGGTGTTACGGGCTGGCTTGCAGCCGTCACACTCCCGGAGGCTGCAAGCATTCCAGTTTCCACTCACCTGTTCCCTGAAATCAGTATTCACTTCATGGCCGCGACCGAAAATGCACACTGGCTCGAGTATGTCGACTGGGCCAGCCCAGTAATTCGTGAGCCTACAACGGTTTCAGGTGGTAAGGTACAAGTACCAACGACTGTCGGTAATGGAATCGCATGGAATGATGAAGCTGTAGCACGTTATCGCGTAGAGTAGTTGATATCGTGGATGCTAACTACGCGCCTTCGACAATTCGAAAATCTCGCACCACACCATCTGCAAGTTTTTCTAGTGCTGCCTGATAGGCATCGCTTTCGTATGTTTCCAGTGCGACATCATAACTGGGGAACTCGACAACCACTGTGCGTTCGGCCACGCCAGCTTCTTTGGCCGTAATTGTGCCGCCTCGAACCAAGAAATTGCCGCCGTTAGCTTTAACTGCCGGTGCTGCCAGTTCCGCATAGGCTGCCAGCTTTGCAGGATCATTGATTTCGCGATAAGCACTAATCCAGTATCCTTTAGCCATATTTTCCTCCATTGTGATTGACTAGTTGACGATCTATCGAGCAGTCGTTTTCAATTGGAACTGCCAGTCCCGATTATAAGCAACTCGCTAGGTTTGTGATAATGAGAATCTATGTGCAACAGCCTAAATCGATAGTTTCGTAGAGTCGGATTCCGACGGGCACCGAACGCGTTAACGCGTAGGCATCTCAATGGCAAGGGCAGTGGCTAGCGCATCGCCGAATCCGTCAAGTTGATCTCGTGTGTTCACGGTAGACAGAAAACCACCCAATTTAGGTGAGAGAATGTATCCGGCATCTAGAAGCCTAAGATGAAGTTCAGTGGTGGATTTTGCTTCAGCCTCAGTCAGGAAGAATGTTCGGTAGTCAGTCACTTCACGATCATGAAGATGCAAGTGAAACATGCTACCGACCCCGCTTACTTGTCCGTTGAACCCACTCTCAGCAAATGCATTCTCCACGACATCTCTGGCGTAACTGCCTAGATCTTCCAGGTAATCGTAGGCTTTGGTGTCTAGCATCTCTAGTGTCTTGAGTCCTGCTGCCATCGATAATGGGTTTGCTGTGAATGTTCCACTAGAAGAGTTTGGGGGTTTGCCTTGATTATGACTAAAAACTGACATGGCATCTTCAGTTCCCCCAATGGCTCCAACAGGGAAGCCGCCGCCAATAATCTTGGCAAAAGTTGTGAGGTCTGGGTCAATCCCGAACCTTGACTGTGCACCATGATAGTCAAGACGAAATGCAATGACCTCGTCAGCAATGATTAGCGCACCGAGTTCACGGCTTACACGATGCAGCATGTCGATAAAATGATCGGCCATCGGTATCAGCCCGCAGGACAACGGTACCGGGTCGATCAGTACACCAGCTAACCTGTCGCCACACTCACGCAATAGTCGCTCGCTGGTGTTGCTGTCATTGAGCGGTATGACGATAGTGTCTTCTAAGACGCTTGCAGGGGTACCGCGGGTATAGGCTAACGGGATAGGCGCGTCACCCCAATTGTCCGGCGAAGAATCTAAACTGACTTCTGCATAGTCATACATTCCGTGATAGGCACCTTCAATCTTAGCAATGCAGGGTCGGTTCGTCCGCGCCCGCGCTGCTTTGATGGCAAGCATCACAGCTTCTGTCCCACTGTTACAGAAACGGATTTTCTCGACCCGTTTGACTCGGTCTACAATTAATTCGGCAAGCTGAATTTCCAGCTCCGTGGGCATCGAAAAGCAGGTGCCTTTGTGCATAGTCTCAGTGACAGAGCTGAGAATATCTGGGTGTGCATGTCCGTGGATCAGAGAGGCAAAGTTATTCATAAAATCTGTGCGTGGTACACCGTCCGCATCTATTATCGTTGCACCTTGACCCTCGATGGCATAAATCGGAAACGGCTGAACCAGCGTTTGTAGCCTTGAAATACCACCTGGGAGAACCTTCTGCGCCCGGGTGAACAGCGCTTGCGACAGCGACGATTGATCAGGCCAGGACATAAGTCCCTACAGTGCCCGTCCGGTCCGGGCGCCATCCACCATGGCATGTCTCAAGTGACGCGGAGCAAAAGCATCCCCAACTAGATGGAGTTCGTAGTTGTTTCCTTCAGCCAGTTCACGGTGGAGCGCATCGCGCCCGATACCACTGGAAGAAAGGACCACGGTATCTGCTTCAATAAAACGTTCTTCATCTGTAAGCACATGCATCAAGCGAACCCCGGAAGTCGTGATCTCGACGGGTGTGTGCAAAGTGGTGATCCTGACACCAGTGCGCAACAAACGTTCGTGCAGGACGGCTCTGACAGTGGTGCCAATGTCTTCGCCCAATGCATACTGGCGGGTCACGATCTCAACGTCATACCCCAACTGACTTAAGGTATCAGCAGTTTTAGCACCAGGTGTATACCCGGTTTCATCCAGTATCACGCAGCGCCCCGAAGCGCTTACGCTACCACTGAGGATGTCCGAAACCGTAACAACATGAGGCAGGTTGGCACCGGCTAGATTTGGTCTTCTTGGTTCTGCGCCAGTCGCCACAACGACCGCATCGGGTGACAGTGAACGGATCAGGTCAGTCGTGGCATCAGTCTCGAGTCGAATGTCGACCTCAAGGTCCTGTAGCTGATTCTTAAGCCAGGTGACACACTGCAAGTAGCTTTCCCATCCGGATGCTCGGGCTACAATCTGTATAGCACCGCCCAATTTATTGTCACGTTCAACAAGCGTTACCTGGTGCTGTCGGGAGGCTGCAACCCGGGCGGTTTCCAGACCTGCCGGCCCCCCACCAATCACCACAATATGCCGAGGTTTTGTAGCTGGTGTAAGATTTCCCCAGGATTGTTCTCTGCCGACAACTGGGTTCTGTACACAGCCAATCGGCAGTCCGAAATACAGCCGGTCAATGCAGCCTTCATTTGAGCCCATGCACACACGAATTTGTTCGGGCTGCTGGTTCCTGGCTTTTGTTGGGAGATCCGGATCAGCGATCAGTGCACGGGTCATGCCGACTAGGTCAGCCGCGCCACTCTCAAGTACCTGTTCAGCCTGATCCGGGGTCACGATTCGGCCGGTCACAATTACCGGGGTGTTTACGGTAGATCGGATCCGACCAGCCAGACTGACGAAGGTGCCCAGGCCGTAGTAGGCCGATGGGATGTTCCAACCGCGTGAGCGAAAAGTCGAGATCGTACCGCCGGTCACCGTGAAATAGTCGAGTTGTTCTGTACGATCCAGTCGTTGGATGATCTCCAGGAGTTCATCGGGTGACAGTCCACCCGGCAGTCGGTCATCACCGGATACCCGGGCGCCAACGATGAATTCTCGGCCTACAGCGCTACGTATCCCTTCCAGAACATCGAGAGAAAATCGCAGTCGGTTCTCCAGTGCACCACCGTAACGGTCACGTCGATGATTGGTTTGAGGGCTCCAGAACTGATCCGGTAGCTGGTCGTCGTAAAAGGCAAGATCGGCTCCATCAAAGCCACAGTCTTTCAGCGTGGCACATGCTTGAGCGTAATCGGCTGTGATCTGCTCTATTTCACCGATTGTCAGGACATGAGGAATTGCCGGGGACAGTTCACACGACGTAGCTGAAGGGCCCCGACCGAAGATGTCAGCGTGAAGATTGGTTCGACGACCCATTGACGTGACCTGGCTGATAGCCAGTGCGCCGTGTTGCTTGATTGCGTGTGCAGCGTCACGGAGTCCGTTTTTAGCACGATCATCCCAAAGGTTAACGTGATTGTTCATAATCGGTGTCAACGGTGAGGCAGCGCCGCTACCGAACATCATTACCGTGCCACAACCTCCTCGTGCCTTGGCCTCATGGTAGGCAATCAGTTGCGGTGTCGGAATGCCTTCGCTGGCCATATTCGTGCCATGGCTGGTTGAGACAATACGGTTCGGTGTTTCCGTATGACCTAACCTAAAAGGTGAGAATAGTTGTGGAAAATGAGAGGCGCTGCTATCTGTCATTTACGCGCTCAAGAATAAGTACATGAGATATAGAGTCCAGGCCAGTTTCGTTGACTGATCCGAATCAGACTCAACCAGTCCGTCACGAGTCAGATCTCATTATGCATTATGTCATGCGGATAGCGAATACAATCAGTTCTGCAATGCGGGCTTAAGGTTAGACTAGGTCGATGCACGTGTGCTTGAAATTCGGCTATACAGTGGGATCTTATAGCGTACGCTTCTAGACATCCGTGAGCGTGCGACGAGCCAGGGATTACGGGGGGAGCACATGACAGACCAATTGTCCAATCAGAAAGCGATGTTCGACATCCCAGAGGATGTTGTTTATCTCAACTGTGCGTCTCAGGGGCCTCTGTTGCAAATTTCGTGTCGTGCGGGCCAAGAAAGTGTGATGAGAAAGGCCCAACCATGGGATGCCCAGAGTAGGGATCGTACTGCAGACGAGATTGAACGGTGCCGGTCAGCCTATGGCCTGCTAATCGGGAGCGAGGCTGACAACATAGCATTAGTTCACTCAACGAGCTACGGGATAAAACTGGCGGCTGAGTCGCTGCCACTTCTTCCCGGCCAGAATATAGTTGTCATCGAAGACCAATTCCCCTCTAATTTTCACGCCTGGCACCTTAAAACACGGGAGGTTGGCGCCAAACTGACTATCGTTCCCACGCCGGATGATTGGGACTGGACCAGCGCGATCCTTGCGCACATAAATTGCAACACCGCGATCGTCGCAACTGCACCTTGTCGGTGGACTGACGGCAGTTCGATCGATCTGGTTGCGCTGGGTCGACGTTGTCGTGAGGTCGGTGCTGCCCTGGTTGTCGATGCTACGCAGTCGGCAGGTGCAATGGAATTGGATGTAAACGAGATTGATCCTGATTTCATGATTGCATCCGGTTATAAGTGGCTGTTGTGCCCTTATGCATTTAGTTTCTTATACGCGGCACCCCGGCATCATTCAGCACAGCCAATCGAGCATTACACCTGGACGCTTAGTGATACCCCCCCACTGGGTATGATGCGGGGAGATGATATGGATGGAGGCTCTGGTGCGCGTCGGTTTGATATGGGTGAACGCAATAATCCTATACTGCCCGCCATGGCTATTAGCGCGCTGGAGCAATTAATTGAATGGCGACTAGAACGAATTAGCCGGTCAGTCGAGATACTGACTGATCTAGTAGAAGTCGCTGCGCTGAATCGAGGTATGTTGATGCCACCTAAGCATCGCCGAGTCGCGCATATCATCGGTATACGTCGACAGCAGGGATGGCCAGAAGATCTTCAGAATAGACTCGCCTCAATGGGTGTTTATGTCAGTAAACGTGGGGATGCGATGCGGGTGAGTCCCTATCTCTACAACGAGGCAGATGACGTGCAGCGCCTGTTCGAGGCTGTGGACCATCTCCCCGCAGCATGAAAAGTCGTAATCCTGGGCAGTAATGAATATAGACGCTAGTCGAGATGATCCCGGTCTTTTGATATCTATGGCTTTCTCGAATGTAGGCCATGTGTTTACACATATGCTGACTATTCTTTATGCCACTGCGGTGCTTTATTTGCCCGGTGTGTTTGATCTGTCTTATGGTGAGATGTTGGGTCTTTCTAGCGTGGGCCTTATCCTATTTGGTGTGGGCTCGCTGCCCGCAGGCTGGTTTGGTGATCGGTGGAGTCAGGTGGGAATGCTTGTAATTTTCTTTATCGGGATCGGTGTTTCCACAGTATTTACCGGCTTGTCGACGAATACGACTCGTCTGTTTATTGGGCTATCCCTGATAGGGCTTTTTGCGTCGATCTACCATCCGGTTGGGATTGCCTGGCTGGTCGCGTGCGCACGTCGGCAGGGATTGACCCTGGGTGTTAACGGTGCGTTTGGTCACCTCGGCAGTGCTGTGGCACCGGTGTTTGTTGGGCTAATGATCGATTATGTCTCCTGGAGAGCGGCCTTTGTGTTGCCTGGGGCAATAGCAATTCTGACGGGGGTCTTGCTATGGGTTGCTTGGGCTCGAGGTTGGGTATCGGACCGTAGCGCTGATCGTACACCCGTACCAGCGCCTGCGCATGGCGACTATCGTCGTGTATTCCTGGTGTTGCTCGTGACCATGGCTTGTAACGGTTTTGTATACGCTGGAATGATGAACACAGCACCGAAGGTGTTCGAACTGGGTTTAACAGTCACTTTAGTGGATTCGTATACAGGAATCGGGATGCTCACCGGTACCGTCATCGCATTATCATCAGTATGTAGCTTTATCGGTGGCTGGCTTGCAGATCGCTATTCTCCACGGACCATCTACCTCATTTTCTGGATGTTGCTGGTACCGGCATTGATTCTGGTTGCGAGCGCGTCTGGCTACCGTCTGATATTGGCGATGTTGTTAGCGATGTCTTTTCTCGTAACTTTCGCAGCCGCAGAGAATATGTTGGTAGCACAGTACACGCCATTCAGATGGCGTTCGGTGGCATATGGTGCCCGATTCGTCCTCGCCCTGGGCATCGGTGGTTTAACGGTTTATGTGGCCGGCGATCTGTTTGATCGGACCGGAACTTTCGGCGTGCTCTACCTGCTCTTTTCTGCTGCAGCTTTGGTCGCAGTTTTGTGTGCATTCTGGTTACCTAGCACTGGCAGGATGAACCGGAAACAAGCTGTTTCAAATTGAGAAAAGCTTACGCTTCACTGCTGACAATCAGTTAACCTGGTTCGAAATAGTTAATGGGATGATCAGTTAAATATGATAGACCTGCTTGTCTTTGAGGAATCGTTGCCGCGGCTTACCGATGCTTTAGCGCATGATGATAGTTTGCGGGTTATTTGCTGGCATGCTGACGGCAGATGTTCACTAGGTGGTCGAACTGTTAAACCCGACGTCATCAAACCCGAAGTAGGATGGATCAGCTTTGATATTTTGGCTCACGGCGAAATGAAACACTATGTCGAGACGCTACTTCAGTTTGATACGCTGCGTTGGGTCCAAACTGGGCATGCCGGGCTTGACAATCCCCTATACAACGCGCTCGCGGAGCGCGGTGTGCGACTGAGCAAAAGTTATGCGCAGTCCATCGCAATTGCAGAATACACCCTGGCGCATGCACTTCACTATTTTCAGGATATCGAGTTTCGACTGTCGGTTCAGCGTGAGGTCCAATGGAAAAGTAGAAGGTTTAGGGAGCTGTTCGGTAGCCGTTGGCTAATTATTGGTTTCGGACATATCGGGCGTCGTGTCGCACAAAGGGCGCGAGCATTTAACGCTCATATCACAACGCTGCGCCGTTCGGGCGCCTCAGATCCAGCGGCAGACGAGGTCATCGGTCGTGGGGAGTTGTCTACCGCTCTGGCAAGAAGCGATGTGGTGGTGTTGGCGTGTCCTGAAAATGCGGATACAACCGGACTTGTTGATACAACCTTTATCGCCGCAATGAAAAAAGGATCACTATTGATTAATGTTGCTCGTGGTGGTTTGATCGACGATGCGGCTTTGATAACCGGTCTCGAGCAAGATCGACCGCAATTCGCGGTGTTAGATGCATTTTCTGTAGAACCATTGCCTGTCGAACATCCTTACTGGACACACTCCAAAGTGATCATCACAGCGCATATGTCGAATCGCGGCAGTGGCACATCGGATCGGGGGACGGAACAGTTCCTGGATAATCTCCGTCGCTATCTGAAAGATGGAACACTTGATGACGAGGTTGATCCCCAATCTTTAATCGCAGCGACTTGATTCAATAGGTTGCCCTGGGGACATTTATGCCGGTGTACACCCTCGGATCTGGTCGATCAGGAAGAGTCCGTCAATTGGACAAGTGTATCCGCGCCAGGCGACGTGCTGATCGGGTCGAACCAGGATCAGGGGGTGCGTGTATTCACTGTTGTCCGGTGGGATGGTGACATCAAGAATGTGAAGTGGACAGCACCTGTGCGTGGCTGCTGCAGTAAGCACCGTGACATCTAGACCAGGGTCGAGCCTCAATAATGTGAATTCTGGGCCCAGAAGGTCGTATAACGAGCGTCCTGATTCTAGATACAGATGTGGGAGGCGGCAGCCGGGCAGTGTTGATGCTGTAAAGGTAGACATCGTGTAGGCGGGGGGTAGTTCTGGTTCGTGAGCGATAATGGGTGAGTCGTCGTAAAAATAGCCAAAGTTAAGTCCTGCGGCACAGTACTGCTGAACGTTCAGTTTATACGCGTCGCGACCCGTTAGCTCCCGTACTCGATCTCCGTCTTGCCCTATTGCCTCAATGTTTCCAGGTACGGAGCGTCTCTGCTTTGCCATGGCGTGAGCATGATTCATTACGAAGTGGGACACCTGTTCGGTAATTGGTAGGCGCTCTCGTTCGTAGGCATCCAGAATAGATTCAGGTGCCCATTGGTTTAGTGTGGCACTGAGCAACCAGGACAGATTTGCGGCATCAGCAACGCCTGCATTCATGCCGTAGCCAGCATAGGGCACCCAGATGTGCGCTGCATCGCCACATAAGAAAACACGGTTTTTACGAAAACGGTCAGCCACGAGGCGTCTTCCGAACCAATCTTCTCGTGCCAGGATGTCGTATTCGAACTCATCATCTACACCGAGAATGGTTCTGATGGAGCTGTCGCGATCAACCGATTCGAAGTCGGTTTCATCTTCGCGTAAGTAATTGTGGACTATCCACAGTGACTGACCATCAATCGCATAGACGTTGCCGGAACGTCGAGGGTTCAGAGATATGGTGCTCCAGGCCGGTTTCTCGTTCTGCAAGTGGATCAGCTCAGTGGCACGAATGAAGCTGGACTGGCAACGCTGTAAAACAGAGTCACCGTGAAACTGGCTGCCGATGCTTTTGCGTACGGTAGATGAGCCACCGTCGCAGCCAATCAGGTATTCACAAAAAATAGGGTGGGTGCTGCCAGTCTCCAAGTCCTCTATGACCGCAACTGCGCCATGATCGCTTTGTTCGAGGGCTATGAACCGGGAGCGGCAGTGAATCGATATCTCGGCTGTGGCAGCAGCTTGTTCAAACAGAATAGGTTCGAGATAGATCTGGTTGATACGGTGGGGTGGCTCCGGTGTTGGCCACTCTGTGTCAGGCCCCTCGGTTGTGGTGTAGCGGTCACGTCTGCAGGGTATGGGAATTCGCGCGATTTCGATGCCTGTAAAGGTTGTGCGAAATGCCACATCGTTGGGATAGTCAGCTGGTAATCCAGCGTCTCTGATTTTCTGGGATATCCCCAGACGCCGGTATACCTCCATCGTGCGTGCAGACACGTGATTGCATTTTGCGGGAGGGGGTACCCCGTGCCCCCTGATTTCCACCACTGCTACCTCGATACCACGCCAGGCCAGATCCAGTGCCAGAGTCAGGCCGACAGGACCAGCACCAACGATGAGTACAGCAGTTTCTATATTGTTTGACAAGAAACCTTCAGCTGTTTGATTGTGTCGCGCTCAGTTCAGTACATCCATTGGGAGTGTTTTGTCGGGAGCCCACTCACTAAGGGATGCATCGTATAAGGAGACGTTATCGAACCCCAACATGACTAAAAGCATCGCTGTTGCACTAGCAGCGATCCCTCCTCCACAGTAGGTCAATATGCGATCTGCCTTATCCACACTAATCTCAGTGAACAACGAAGCGATGTGTTCAGCAGGCAGAAACGTAGTGGTGTTGCTGTCAACCAGTTCTATGGTGGGTACGTTAACCGATCCACTAATGTGTCCAGGGCGCCCATAGTTACCAAATTCCCCATCGTCCTGTCCGGCATGTTGTGCGCGTCGCAAAGCGTTTATTGTGCAGACCTTGGAATTATTAATAGCGGTGAGTACTTCTTCCTTGGAAGCCATCAGACCTGTCCGAGGAGTGGTTGTCAGCTGAGCCGGCGTATAGGCTGTTTGCTGGTCACTGACGGACCGTTGCTCTAGTTTCCATTTTGTTAGCCCACCGTCTAGTACTCGCGCATTGTCGAACCCTACAATTCGCAACAGCCACCATATCCTGGTTGCCCATTGGGGTGACGTTTGGCTGTAAAGAACCACCTGAGATTTATCCCCGACACCAAGAGCGGCAAATGCTGACAACAGCTGGCTGCTGTTGGGGCATGTAAAGCGCAGGTCGCTGTCTGTATCCGACAGGTCTTCCTGGAGATCTATAAAGGCTGCTCCAGGGATGTGTCCCTGCAGGTAATCTTCAAGACCCGACTGTACCCGGTAGGGTCCAGGCAGTGCTGGGTCATTCTGGTGAATCAGGTGAGTTGTACAATCGTAAATACGCAGGTTGGGTTCAGCCAAATGTGAAGCCAGCCAATCGGTATCTACAAGATAGTGTGGATTGGTGTACGCCATGGAGTATTCTCTTAAGTCAAGATCGTTAGGTGGCTGAAACGTTACCACACACCGCGGAAGTGATGTCCATCAAGCTGCCGTAAGGGCAACTGGTTCGATCCAGGCTAATCTCCAGGTGGTACTATGTCCGTCTATTTGAATAGTGAATCTTTGAGACCGACGGGAGGGTTCGAACCGCTGAAGAAGATGAGGTTAATTCTGAAGACATATCTTGTAACAAGGGTGACGTAATTGACAGATGAAGATCGATTACAACACAACCATCGAGTTGATATCTGGTCGCCTCATCAATCTGTCCGAGTTTCGTGGCAAAGTGCTGTTGATCTGCAATACGGCCAGCCGCTGCGGCTATACCCCGCAATATGCAGAATTGGAGCAGCTCTACAGGTCACACAAGGAGAAGGGCTTTGAAATCCTCGGTTTCCCATGTAACCAGTTTGGCCGGCAAGAGCCCGGTACTGGTGCGGAGATTCTGGAATTCTGCCAGCGTCACTACGATGTGAGCTTTCAGATGTGTGCCAAGGTTCGTGTCAACGGACAGAGAGAACACCCACTTTTCCACCAGCTTAAACAGTCCCGCCGGGGCTTTCTCGGTACGCGACGAATTATGTGGAATTTCACAAAGTTTCTGGTCGGGCGCCAAGGCGATGTACTGGCACGTTACGGGTCGCGCCGGTCACCCAGCAGTCTCATCAAAAAGATCGATACGGCATTAGGCAATTGATGTTTTCCGGTGTGTCGGCTCATAATAAATGAAGGGGATCGGCCAAGACATTTGCAAGGAAAGTCGTGAGGTAGCGCAAATAGGTAGGTGCTCGTGGCCCAAATTCAATTTCAACAGGTTTAGAATGAGATGATTGATTTACTTAAGATTGCGCAAACTGAGGCAGATGGCGGTGATCTTCTGGAGGTGTTATCGTCACTGTTTCAGCCCAGTGATGTTCGACCAGCCGGTTATCCCAATGCGTTGATCTGGCAGGGTGGACTGCACGATGGGAAGATTAATCCTGTCGCACACGCCCTGACGGATGCCTATGCAATGATTGGCACCATTGCCGCCATAGATGTTTTGGGCCTTCCGTACTATGCAGTACCGATGTGGGCGCAGTACCGTCACGACCATAATCTTGAGCCGTTGGCTTGGTTCGGAAACATGCCCTGCACCTCAATTAAGTGGTCAACAGCCGGCGATGCGTATGTTAACGACGGCCGGATGGGCAAAGTTGTGGTTATGGGGAAGTCTGGTAATGCACCGCTGCGCACGCAGGCGGGGGTCTACTGTAACGTGAGGCCCTACGGGTGCATTACTGTTGTACGCTGTATGCCTTGTCTTCCGTATTCCCAAGATCGGGCTGTGTTTGATGTCGATGCTCAAACTGGTGTCATCCACTCGGAGATGAACACACCAGGCATCCAGATGGCGTACGCCAACCGCCGATTTCTAAGAATGGTTCATGAAACCGGCTCGCTTGGGCGGGTCGCTATGAAACCAACCCAGGCAATGGAGGACGGGATCAATGCCGGATTGCTGTCCTGGATGCTGCAGGGCACGCAATTCAAAATTGGCCGGAATTTCGCAGTTGACGGCTACGTTGAACATCGTGAGCGTGTTGATCGGATCGTAGCATTGTTACCAGACGACTTTAAGGTGGGTATGGAGTCCTGGGGCGGTCAGATCGAATTGCATATCGCTGACACAAACTATGGATTGCTGCTCTGGGACCTGATCGAAAACCGTCAAGTGATTGTGCTGGCGACCGACCTCGATGGTGATCGGCTAACCGACCTATTAGCCGATGTATCTGAACCTTTGCGTCGGTTTGGACAAATTGTGATCGACAAGCTGGGGTCCGAAGCTCACATGGATAACTTGTGGGGAGAGCTTGGCTACACCACCGGTAACGGACGGGATATGACGTCTATTATGTACAGGATGGAAGGTCCCCCCATTCACGAACAGACACTCGGATCAGCGGACGCCATGTTACTCCGCCTGCTAGACGGTGATGAGTCGATGGGTGGGACGAAAGAACCCTACGACCCAAGAATTCACTTTGTATTGATCCGGGATGCTTACATAGACGCAAATCCTGGCAATGCTGCACTTCATGACTGGCTGGATGAAAATCTGAGCACGTTCGACAGGGTTTATGCCGGCGACAGACCTGGATTCCTAGAAGGATACGCCGAACTTAAGAACCAGATCCGGCCTTGGGGCACCTAACGCAAATTCGTGATTGTTACTGTACGGTTTACGCGTGGGGTGGTTTAGCAAGATGAAGAATCTCGACCCCGAGTTTTACACAGATCCTGCACTCTATGAGCGCGAGCGCCAGCTGATCTTCTGGAATACTTGGCAGTTGTTGGGACCGCTCTCGTACTTGGCTTTACCTGGGGATTATTTGGCTACGGAGATTGCTGGGGCCCAGGTATTCGTCATCCGCGACAATGACGGGAAACTGCGTGCATTTCGCAATGTCTGTCGTCACCGAGGTGCCCGACTGTTGCCGGAGGGGCAGGGCAACTGTAAGCGGATCCGATGTCCCTACCATAGCTGGGTCTATGGCCTGGACGGCAGCCTAGAGCGTACGCCGTGGTTTGGTGACGATCCGAAATTTGACCCAGCTGACTGGTCGCTTCATGAAATTTGTGTCGATGTCTGGCGCGGCTTGGTATTTGTTGCCCTGGGTACGGATAGTACTTTGGAGAGCCAGCTTGCAGCTGTCATCGGCGAGCTTGTCCTGGAACCGATTGAAACTTACCGACCTGTGGCACAACATCGGTTGGTGTTTGATGCGAACTGGAAAATCTACACAGACAATTTTGTAGAGGGTTACCATATTCCCACCATACACCCCAGTTTCTTTGAAGCCATCGAATTTGAACAGTTCGAGACTACTGTGCATGACAACATGGTGCGCATGTCCGCACCGGCACAAGACGAACTATTCTATCGAGGCAGATGGTTGTGGATGTGGCCCAACTGGACCTTATCTGTGTTCGACGGCGGTATGAACACTTCCCGAATAAATCCACTCGGAACTGCACGGACTGAACTGATTTACGGGTTCTATTTTTGTGATGAGAAGCGGCTAGACGAGTCATCATGCCAGGAGGTCATCGCTCAGAATCTAGCTGTTATAGAGCAAGACTTTGAAATCTGTGTGCAGACACATAAAAACTACGACTCACATGGATATGTACCGGGGCCATTGAGCCGTAAGCAGGAAGCGGGTGTACACTGGTTTCAATCAAAACTCAAAGAGTTGTTGGTGGTTGACTGAGTAGATCGCCAGTTGGTACTGCTGACCCGTTCAGTTCGCTTTGTGAGGACTCAGAAAATCCAGCGATTTTTCTTACGATAGTCCCGTTCAAATGCTTTGATCTCGGCCTGATGTTCAAGTGTCATGCTGATGTCATCCAGCCCGTGAAGCAGCCTGATCTTGTCCATTGGGTCTATATCGAACATGTACCCTTTCCGATCCGGGCCTGAGACAGTCTGTTTCTCGAGGTCTATGGTTAGGGACGCACCAGGCGATTCGTGCAGCTGTATCCGGATATGATTGCAATTCGCAGCAGAGAGCCTGACAGGTAGCAAACCGTTTTTGATACAGTTGCTGTAGTGAATATCACCAAAAGTTGGTGCAATTACCGCACGGATGTGATTGGCGATCAATGCGCTGACAGCAGCTTCTCGGGATGAACCGCAACCCCAGTTAATGTCACACACCAGAATTTGTGCATCGTTGTAAAAGACCTGATTGAATATGAAGTCGGTTTCACTACCGTCGGCCTGAAAGCGCAGGTCGTGAAGTAGAAAGCGGGCATAAGTCGGATCATCCTTTGCACGGCGTAGAAATCGGGCTGGAATAATCTGGTCGGTATCACAGTTAGGGATATCTATCGGGACGGCGATAGCTGATAACTTGTCGAATGGTTGCATAGCTTCTACTTACCCAACTCTCGGCAATCCGTGAAGTGTCCAGTCACAGCGGCCGCTGCTGCCATTGCTGGGCTGACCAGATGAGTACGGCTACCCTTGCCCTGGCGGCCTTGAAAATTTCGGTTACTGGTGGATGCACAGCGCTGACCTGGTAAAAGCACGTCACCGTTTATAGCCACGCACATAGAGCAGCCCGGTTCTCGCCATTCGGCCCCTGCATCAATAAATATACGATCAAGTCCTTCTCGTTCAGCTTCGCTTTTGACCAGGCCGGAACCAGGTACGACAAGTGTGGGCACGGCTACAGACTTGCCTTTGAAGACATCTGCAGCTTGTCGTAGATCTTCAATCCGGCTGTTTGTGCATGAGCCAATGAATACTCTGTCGATATCGATCTTGTTGACCGGCGTGCCGGGTAAAAGGTCCATATAAGTGAGCGCAGATTCCATATTGGCTCGGGTTGCAGGGTCGGTCTCCGAGACAGGATCTGGGATCATGTCGCTGATGCCCACACAGAATTGCGGACTGTTACCCCAGGTTACAGTCGGCTCTATCGCAGCAGCATCTATGTTGATTTCTTTATCGAAGACTGCCGTCTCGTCAGAATGCAGGGTTCTCCAGTACGCCACGGCCTCTTCCCATTTCTCGTCAGTGGGTGCGTGGGGTCGACCGTAAACGTACGCCAGGGTCTTGTCATCTGGTGCAATGATGCCGAATCGGGCGCCTGCTTCAATGGTCATATTGCTGATGGTCATGCGGCCTTCGATCGTTAGATGTTGTATAGCTGATCCCGTATATTCGATCGCATAACCGGTGCCGCCAGATGCGCCGATGTGTCTGATGATGGCCAGAATAATATCTTTTGCAGCGACTCCTGGGCTGAGTGTGCCGTCTACGGTGATTCGCATATTACGAGGTCTTCGTTGCCATAGCGTCTGGGTAGCTAACACATGTTTGATCTCAGTCGAGCCAATACCAAATGACAGACAGCCCAGTGCACCGTGGGTAGAGGTGTGAGAGTCGCCACAGACCAGCGTTAGACCCGGTAGGGTGATACCCTGTTCGGGCCCGATAACATGGACAATTCCATGGCGTGGGTCGGTCATGTCGAAATGAGTAAAGCCGATACGTTCAGCCGCCCCCTGAAGACCGGCAACCGCATCGCGCATTTCGCCCTGTGGAATGTCGGTTAGTTCCTTGGCAGTGGTCGGAACACTGTGATCCGGCGTCGCAAATAGCTGATCGGGATAGCGGATAGTGCGCCCGGCGGACTGTAGTTCTTCGAACGAGCGGTAATGAAGATCATGGATAAGCTGCCGATCGATGAACAGCAGTGCATCACCCGATTCACGTGTCAAGATTACGTGGCGGTCAAATATTTTTTCAAACAGTGTTTTACTGTGAGACCTTGGGGTGTTCACTAATTTGCTGCTCCAAATAATTCTATGAGGGCACAGCCGAGCCGGTATTCGGCTGCTTTTCAATATAGGCGTAGACTGCTTCAGCTGTCGCGATGAGCGTGTCCTGATCATCTGTCACTCGAGCAGAAGCGAAGTAGAGTCGGCGTCCGGCCCGGATAAGTTCTGCAGTAGCTCTGAGCCGAGCGCCCTTGGGCCGGCTGATGTAATTAATATTCAGAGAAACAGTGACATTGCCCCGGCGTTTGTTGGAATCCGGTTCATATATGCCGCAATAACCAGTCACAGCGTCGATCATTGAGGCGGTGACGCCACCATGCAGACCACCCTGCCGATTCTTATGCCGGTCATCCAGCTCGACTTCTAGTACGGCATAACCCGAGCGCCATTCAGCCAGCTGGAAGCCCAAAAGGTCATTCAATCCGTCGGTCATACTTTCGGGTATGGGTTTGGTCATTGTGGACTGTCCATTCATATGTGTTGCGGGCTGCTCAGTTAATTTAGATGATCAACACGGGCAGGCATACCCTGCCATTATCAACTGCGCTTGGTTGAGGCAGCAAGGTGACTGGCTGACTCGGGTCGTTTAACCAGGGCATCTGCTTCACGGGCAATAAATTTAGAAATCTTGTTGGATGAAAAACCCATCAAAGCAAGGCCCGTTGTGGCTGTTGCCACTTCCCGATAATCAGAAATCCTGCCATCACGCAGCTGACAAATTGCGACGCCTTCAAAGATGGCCCTTTGCTCTTGAAAATCAGGCAGTCGGGAATCGTAACTGAATACATAACGTGCATAACCCATATTCCGTTGCTCTACCGGCTCAAAGATATCCCACCTAAAGTTTTCGCCATCACGGTGGAAATAATCCTCAATCATCCGAGCGATGTCTTGACCTGTGAAGTTCCCATAGAAGACGTCGTGATATACCCCATCAGCAGTAAAGCAGTCGGCAACCATTGCACCATTGCCCTGAACAGCTGCACGGGTCATTTTCTTGATCAATGACTCAAAGTTCATCGAAATTCTTGCTCGGAATGTTTAAGCCAGAATGTCCATAATATTACAGTTTTCGCAGTACGGGCGTCGCCGTAAAGGCAATCAGGATGACGAGTAGCACTCCAAAACCATTGAGGTAGAGAGCGGGTCCGATGCCAATGGCGGTTACGAGAAAACCCATTTCGAGTTGGCCCAACGGGGATGAGCCTATCGCGAACATCCATGCGCCCATCGACCGGCCCCTCAAATGATTCGGCACACACGACTGCATCATACTCTGTGTGAGGATGTCCCAGGCCGATATCATTGCTGAGACGACGGCAAGGGTCAGTAGTACAGTGGGAATATCTGAAACATGTCCCAGTGTGATAATGCTGATTCCAAGAAGTAATACGCAGATACCATAGATTCTGGTGCGTCTTTTTTGCGGTGATACGGCAAATAGTAATAAGCCAATCAGTAGGCCGCCAGATGCCTGGGCGGCATGCATCAGGCCGAGACCATCAGCTCGTAGGGCCAGACGAGATGTTGCCAGTTCTGGTAGCGCACTGGTGTATGAGGTGCCGAATAATTCGATACCTGCGGTGACCAGAACCAGCATTAGTAGTACTCGGTTTACTCTGAACTCTCTGACGTAGTCGCTGAGGTTTTGCCACAAAGGGGTGTTATCAGCAGCAACACGTTGATTTCTTGACCGTATTCCGGTGAGCGCTCCCGCAGCTGCTGTATGCATCAATGCCATCAGTATCAGGGCGACTGCCACGCCGAAACGGTCTGTGAGTACCCCTATCGCAATTGCACCGATCAGCATGCCTATACGGCTTGCGACGCTGATACCCGAGAGGGCTCGAGTCGCTTGTTGCCGCCCGGCAAAGTCATAAGCAAGTGCCAGCCGAACTGGGTTCTTAATAGCTCGTAAGCTGCCCAGTACCAAGGTCAGTGCCAGAACGAGGGGTGCTTGCGGGGTTTGATTAACGAACAGTACCGAAAACAGGATGATTAATCCGGCAGCGCCAAAGTCGAGACCCTGAAGAAGTCCACGGCGCGGAAATCGATCTGCTATCCCGCCACCGATGATGCCAAATATGATGTTTGGTAGGTAGTAGAGTGCAAATGCGATGCCGACCCAGCTCGAACTTTGTGTCGCATCCAATACCAGCCAGCCAATCAGTACGTAGTCGCCGCCCATGCTGACAGCATTGAGAGCGCTATTGCACCACAATCTGCGGTAAGGAGCCGATCGAAAGAGTGCGTTCACGTCAGGCTCTGCAGTACGGAAGGTACTTTAAGACAGTGCTTAATCCTCTAGCCGAACGGCTGTCACGCTGATTTCAATCAGCATATCGCCATGTAAGTCGACACCAATACAGACCCTTTGTGGCCAATGCTGTGGATCGTTACCCAGCCAGTCACACCAGATGCGATCCATCGCGGATTTATTGGCCATGTTTGTCAGGTAGACCTGTGCAGATACGATCTGCGATCGATGTGACCCTTGCTCCTGCAGGAGGTTGTCCAAGGCCGCTAGGGTTTGTATTGTCTGTTCTTCGATTCCAACGGTTGTGTCTTTGGCGGTGCCGACTGCCCAGACAAGGTCTTTATACGCTGAAGATGCATTCCGGCCGATATATCGGCCTCTGATTCGTGTGATCATGTCTTTTTGTTCGATTGCTGTGCAAGAGTCATCTGCTGACCGGCGACCAGTTGATCGCAGCGATCGAGCGATGACAAGCGGGCTGACGGGTGAACCTATTCTATACGCCGACACTAGTACTGATAGCGAATAATCATGCGCGGTACTTAAGTTTGTTACAAAATACCCCGTCTTACCGCTGGCTCATGCCAATGGCAGAGTTACAAGCTTTGTAATTCGGTTAGCTTGGACCAAACAGGGTCCAATGAGTTAAGCCGTAATTACTTTGGCGGATGGTTAACTAAAGTTCTACAGGCTAATCAATTTGTCGGTACACGGTACGTTCACCCCTTCTTCTTGGAAGGATTTGCATCTTCAATCGCTAATCTCTGTGATCGGATGTGTTTGCCTGTTTGGCATGACCTTTAGTATTTACAGTCCTTTGTTGTCTCTACTCCTCGAGCAACGCGGCGCCAGTAATTTTCTGATTGGTAGCTTGGCAACCACGCCAGCTATCGGCGTGATGCTAAGTTCGTTCTTCGTGCCGTATTTTTTGAAAATGGCAGGCGGAAGAAAGTTGCTTCTAGTAGGTGTTTTTGTAGAGATTTTTCTGATTATCTGGTTGATGCTGACTGACAAGCTGTTGGCCTGGTTTGTAATTCGATTTCTCGGTGGTTTTTCCGGCGGTATCGTATTTGTCGTGTCAGAGACCTGGCTTAATGAGATCACACCCGAATCGCTCCGGGGGCGTGTCATAGGGTTGTACAACACCATGTTGGGATTGAGTTTCGCGATCGGACCGTTGGTATTGTCCATGACTGGGATTGAGGGACACTTACCATTTCTGATAGGTATCGGTCTGATGTCGATTGCGATCGCGCCATTGTTATTGGTTAATAACTATTCACCAGATGGATTGGAGTCACCTACATTCAACATCCTGAGTTTTGTGCGAGTTGCGCCGTTGTTGGTTGTTGCGGTTTTTGTGGTGGCGCTTAAAGACATGGCCAGCGTTGGACTGTTACCAGTTTATGGTGTCAGAAGTGGTTTAACAGAAGCTACCGCAGCATTGATGTTGTTTTTTGCTGCTATTGGTGGTGCGGTGTTGCAATTTCCTATTGGTTGGTTGGGAGATTACTTCAGCCGTGTCGGTGTGATGGTCGTATGTGGTTTGGTAGGTATTGCCGGGGCAGTTGCAATGCCCTTTGTGATTATGGTGCCTTGGTTGTTGTTTTTAACGTTGTTTGTTTGGATGGGTTTTTTCGCCGGCGTATACACCATTACTTTGACGCTGGCAGGACAGTGGTTTCGTGGGAACGAATTGGCGATAGCCATCGCATCATTCGGCGTATTCTGGGGGCTTGGTGGATTAGCGGGACCTGTAATCGCTGGCTACGCCATGGATGTCTGGGGACCAAATGGATTTCCATTGATGATGGGAGTATCCGCAACTTTGTTAATTGTTTTTTGTATGGTGCCCCGTTTTCGGCAAGCACCGACGACCGATGCAGTGGTCAGATCAACGCCATGATTCGAGGTATGGACACAGTGATCCGAATCGGATGGGTACTCGTGGCTGGTGGCACGATCGGTGTTGCGACGGCGGGAGGTACAGTCGGATTTATCTGGATCCTGAATTTCTGTTACACCCACTTGTTGGGTTCCGTTGACAACCATGGTGGACTACGGTCCGGATTAGCAGGCTTATTGCTTTTTACGATTCCGGTTGTCGGGGGTCTGTTGGTAGGCGGTCTTCGTGTACGGCTGCCGCGGGGAAACATTCAAGGCCCGGCAGATGTTGTCGAATCAGTTCAGACTTTCAGGGGGGAGATACCAATGTCGGTCGGTGTCCGATCGGTTACCGCCAGTTTAGTGGGTCTAGGGGTAGGCGCATCGGCGGGTCAATATGGGCCGTTGGTTCACTTGGGCGCTACAGTGGGATCAGCCATTTCCCGCTTCATGGGTTCGGGTGCCTGGGTAGGCAGCACAGGTATCGCCTGTGGTGTTGCGGCTGCTATTTCGACAGCTTTCACCGCCCCGATCGCGGGTGTTCTGTTTGCCCACGAAGTGGTATTGCGTCATTTCTCACTCCGCGCTTTTGCTCCAGTAACAGTCTCAGCTATCGTGGGTTATATCATTGCAGGTCCGATTCTTGATCAGCAGCCCTTGTTGGCTATGTCCGCCAGTACCGTGGGACATGTCGCGGATTACGTTCTATTCATTGCTCTCGGTCTGGCAAGCGCAGTTCTAGCTGTTGTCTTTATGCGTTTAATGTTATGGACTGAACATCGCTCTTTTGATTTGCCTGTACCGTCGATTCTGAAACCTGCATTGGCAGGAGTTCCAGTCGGACTGTGCCTGATCTGGCTCCCTGAAGTCACAGGAATCGGAATCGGCACCATGCATTCGACACTTGAAGGAAATGTATTTGGCATGGGCGACCTCGTCATAATTCTAATAGCTAAGTTGGTGCTAACAGCAGTATGTGTGGGGTTTGGGCTTGCGAGTGGGGTGTTTACACCGGCTTTGGTGATCGGTCTTCTTTTTGGTGCTTTGGTCGGTGAAGGGTTAGCTATGGTATTGGAATCCGGCCATTCTGGCCTCGGAATTTTTGCAGTGTGCGGGGCTGTAGCTGTAGCTAGCCCAGTGATTGGTGCTCCACTTTCCGCAATTCTGATTGTGTTTGAGCTGACGCGGAACTACGAACTGACGACGGCAGCCATGCTGAGTGTGGTTTTTGCTAACCTAGTGTCGTATCGAATATTTGGGCGATCCTGGTTTGATGTTCAACTTCTCAATCGTGGTGTTGATGTCAGTCTGGGTCGCGATTATCTACTGCTGCAAACTCAACTGGTCGAGGAGTTGATGGATGCACCGCTGGTAACAGTTTTTGACTCAAATACTCTGGCCGAAGTACTGGCACAAATGGATGTGCACGACCGCAATCTGGCCTGGGTAGTTGACGACCAACACGTGTTGACTGGGACTCTTGGTTACGAAGCTATACGACTTCTGGTTATTGATCAGCCAGATTCTACTGCTTGGCCGGTGTCCCAAGTTACCGTACCACTAAGTACTGTTTTATTTCCCGAAACGAATTTGGCCTCTGCAATGGAACAGATAGTTGATAATAGCCAGGATTGGCTAGCTGTGGTTGAGAGTGATGAAAACAGAGAGTTTCTGGGTGTCGTTTCCCGCTCAAGAATTGTTACCACCTATCGGTCGACGTTGAACCGTATAAGAGAAGAAGAGCAAGCCACTGCCTGAATAGGGCATGGTTGCGACTGTGAATTCTCGATCTGTGCTTGCCAACAAATACAATTGTGAAAATTAAGATGTGGTCAGAGTTGGCGGGACTGCTCCGTTTAGGAGTCCCCATAATATTTACCCAACTTCTGCAGGTCAGCCAGGGGACAATTGCCATCATCATGATGGGTCGGGTTGGCTCACGAGAACTTGCCGCTGTTGGTCTTGGCACTTCCTTTTGGGTATTCGTTTGGTTGGGAAGCATGGGTCTGCTAATGGGGTTATCTCCCACCATTGCCCAGCACCAGGGGGCAGGCAGACACCTCGAGATGCGGCGTGATTTTCAGCAGGGTTTATGGATGGCGCTTGTGATAGGTATGTTGGCATTGGTTCTGATGCGCAATATTGGTGGAGTAATGGACCTCGTCGGTGTCGATTCACAAGTCATTCCGTTGGTGAAAAGTTATCTGAGAATCGGGTCATGGTCTATGCCTGCAGTGTGTGTGTATCTTGTGATGCGGTTTTTCTGCGAGGCAACAGGAAATTCCAGGCCTATGATGGCGATTCAAATCCTAGTTCTGCCAATCGTAGTGTTAGGAAACTGGGTACTGATTTATGGAAATCTTGGATTTCCCGCACTGGGTGTTGATGGCGCTGCTCTGACATTCGCTGGAGGGATGATCCTGGCTGCGATCTTACTGAGCGGTTACATGCTGTTTACCCCTAAATACCGCGACCTGGGGTTGTTTGATGGGCTAACTTTCCCTGTCTTTGCTCGACTTGGCGCACTTTTTCGACTGGGCGTACCGATTTCAATTTCGCTGGTACTCGATTCAGCTTTTTTTAACGCGATAAACCTGTTGATGGGACGATTTGGCCATGTTGCGCTGGCTGCGCATCAATTGGTTATAAATTTTGCGACTGTTATTTTTATGGTCGCAGTCGGAATTTCAAGTGCCGTCATGGCTCGGGTTGGGCAGTCGGTAGGCAGTGGAAATATGGCTGAAGTCCGATTGAGAGGATGGATAGGAATTGCAACAGCGACTGTACTGATGCTGCCTTCGGTATTGTTCATGACTATGTTTCCGGGAATTATCGCCAGTATCTATACTAGCGAACCAGAAGTCACCGACATTGCGGTATCGTTATTAATGGTGGCTGCTTTATTTCAGTTGTTTGATGGTCTTTACATGGCTGGTGCGGGTGCTCTGAGAGGACTGAAGGATGTCAATGCGGTGATGTGGATTTCAGTTTTGGCATACTGGGTAGTTGGATTTCCTGTAGCTTGGATACTGGGTGTAAATTGGGGCCCGACCGGGCTTTGGTACGGTATGGTGGTTGGTATCGGACTTACAGCGATTCTTTTAGGTTGGCGGTTCGAGTTAAAGTCGCGAAAGCTTTTAGCAAGCCATGTCTATTGCAGCTGACAATATCGACAGATGGACAGTCGTCGACACACTTCGTGAAGGCGGTGGTACTCGTGCGCGTGTCTTGAGAGTGAATCTGGGTGATCGAGATGCTGTATTAAAAGACCACGCAGGCTGCGATCCTTTGTTTTCAATGTTGTTAGGGCGAATTCTGGCACGCCGGGAATCTAAGGCACTCAGTTATTTATCTTCAGTTGAGGGAGTTCCGTTACTAATAGGTCGCCGAGGATCGAGGGCTCTGCTTATGGAGTGGTTCAGTGCGTCACCCTTTAAAACGCTTCAGCGTGATACAGAATTCTGGAAGCGGTTTTTCATTACGCTGGAACAACGCCTCGCTGCGATCCACCAATTAGGTGTTGCGCATTGTGATCTTCGAAGTCTGAACAATGTGCTGGTAAACGACCGCGGCGAGGTTTTTATAGTTGATTTTGTTGCTTGTTTTTTCGAGGGCCAGCGCTGGAATCTGTTATCGCGCGCGGTGTTTCGACGGTTTTGTCGTGTTGACCGGGATGCCGTACTAAAACTGAAACAACAAGTGGCACCCGAGTTGCTCTCGGACGAGCAGCGGAACAGGATCAAGCATGTCGGGTGGTTTGCCCGTGGTGCACGGAATACTGGTAAGCTAATTCGGCGTTTAAGTCGGATCCTACTCACCCGTTGATCAGGTCGCAGAATACCCCCCCACCGATCAGCCGACTACCATCGTATAACACCAGTGCTTGACCGGGTGTTATGGCTCTTTGAGGCTGTTCAAAAGTAATCTCAATTTTGTCTGGGCCGATTCTGGACAGTGTGCAGGCCTGATCAGCCTGGCGATAGCGAGTTTTTGCTGAACAGCGAAATGGAAACTGTGGCGGATCATTTTCCACCCAGCTGAGCTCTTCTGCTTGTGCAGAGTCCCGCATCAATGCCGGGTGATCGTGTCCCTGTACAACACGCAGTACATTGCGAGACATATCCTTGGCAGCCACATACCAAGCGTCTCCTGGACCACCTATATTCAGGCCGTGACGCTGGCCTAAGGTATAGAACCACAAACCCTGGTGCTCACCAATCACGGTGTCATCCAGGGTGCAGATCTGGCCGGGGGAAGGGGGTAAATACCGTGCGAGAAAGTCGCGGAATCGCCGTTCTCCGATGAAGCAGATGCCCGTGCTGTCTTTTCGGTCTGCATTTGGCATCCCGAGCGACCGCGCTATTTGACGTACTTCGGATTTCAGCATGGTGCCAATCGGAAATAAAGTGTGTTGCAGTTCGGCTTGGCCGAGGGTATAGAGGAAATAAGACTGGTCTTTACTTGGGTCATTTCCTTTGAGCAAGGAGAGAGCGGTCGGGTTTGAATCAATTTGAGCATAGTGACCAGTTGCAATGTACTTGGCGCCGAGTCGATCGGCGTGGTCCAGAAACTCTCGAAATTTTATTTCTCGATTGCACAGAACATCGGGGTTGGGTGTACGTCCAGCTTGGTACTGTTGAAGAAAGAGCTTGAAGACCCGTTCCCAGTATTCGTGTGAAAAGTTAACGGTATGCAGGGGAACGTCCAACTGCCGGCAAACATGTTGTGCGATTTCTAGATCCTCAGCCGCGGCACAGTAAGATTCATCGTCGTCTTCCTCCCAGTTCTTCATGAACAGGCCGATGACGTCGTGGCCCCACTCCTTAAGCTGCCAGGCTGCAATCGATGAATCCACACCACCGGAGATACCGACGACAACAGGTGTGTTCTTTTCAGGCCTCATTCTTGATGGTGTGTTAGGTTATTTAGTTGTTTTTTTGATGCCTGAAATATAACCACCGAAGATCTACCCATTCAGTACTTTTTGCAATATAGGGCAGCATGCCGTTGTCCTGAAACCAACTGTCGACGATGTAGTTCACACCACTCTCAACCTGTTCTACCTGGGCAGCCCAATGGGCATCGAGCAAAGCACCACGGTATGCCCGGTCAGTGACGCGGTGCCAGCGGAGATGCCCTTGTTGCTCGAACAGAGTGAGGTATGTTGTCGTATTGATCGACTCGTCAATACAGTCCATTTGGCCGGTCATATCGACGGGGCGGTTTTCTAGATTCATGCCTTTGTCAAGGTGGGTTGGGGTATAGCGACTGACCACTACTTCCATCCAGCCAATCGCCTGACGAATTTGCTGGCGCTCGTCTTCTGGTGTTGTCGCGGTTTTATTAAACCAGCCAACAACGCTACGCCACTCGGCGGGGGTAATACTGACTATCTGGCGAATCTTGCAGGAAAAGCCGTAGCACACAGGTAGCGTGAGTTCCTTCGCATGTGATTGGACTGGTAACACCAGCGTTCCGTAACTGCACAGGCAGATCAGCAGGCCGATGGAAAGACGTGCGATCATTAACAGGTTACCTGGTAGGGCTTATATCGTTGGAGCTGTCTCGCTGAACAATCATCCTGGATTACTATCACGTTCGTGAAATACGAAAACCAACCCATATTGAGGGTCCTTTGCGAAGTCCGGAAAGTGTACAACGTGGTCTGATTATAAAGCGTTGCACAACAGTAGCGGTTTTGGTTACTGGTTGGTTTCTGTGTTGAACGCATCAATTATTCCCGGTGCCAAGATCTCAAGAAACTGTCGAACGGCTGCAGACTGGTACTTTTTTTTACGAACGACAACACCGTAACTGCGGTCGGGAAAAAAACGTTGGAGAGATACTTTGCTCAAATTCTCGCTTCCAGTAAGACAGATATCCGTAACGATAGAAATACCCAGCCCGACTTCAACATATTTTTTGATCACTTCCCACCCACCAGCCTCAAGTGAGACCGAATATTCAACATTTTGTTGTCGAAATATGGTATCCACGATACGCCAGGTGGCAAGATGTCTCGGTGGAAGGATCAGACCGTACGGGCCGATGTCTTTAAGCGTCAATCTGCCAGGTTTTTTCTGTGCGAGTGGATGGGCCAGAGGGGTTATCAGCATCGTTTTATAGTTAACGATCGGGTAGTACACCACATCGTCAGGTACCTCAAGCATGGAGCCGACGGCAAAATCAGCGGTATCCGCTCGAAGCATTGCCATACCGTCCTGACCAGTCACATTATGGAGTTTTATCCTAATACCAGGGTAGGTCTGAGCAAAAGTCTTTAACGGTTCGGGCAGTAGATACAGTATCGTTGATTCACCAGCGGCAACATTAATCTCACCTGAATCGAGTTGCCCCAACTCACTGGCAAACTCTTCACTGATCGAATCGATCCCATCGACGAGCGGCAGCGCGATTTCGAGAAGCGCTCGTCCTGCCTGGGTCAGGCGAATATTTGGGCCACGCCGTTCAAACAATGTGCAGTCGAGTTCCCGCTCCAGTGCCTGAATCTGAAGAGACACGGCTGGTTGGCTGATGAACAGCCGCTGCGCTGCTTTTGTGATGCTGCCATTGCGGGCAGTGTGGCAAAAAGCCCGCAGCTGTTTAAGGCGATTCTGTTTGTAATAGGGTTGGGATGCCATAGTTGTAGAGCCTGAGAATTGTGTCGATCTATTATTAATAAAATTAATAGTATATATTGAAAATATTAGTTATCTATATGTTTGAATCTGACACAGAATCCTAGGACCGGGAGATGTTGATCGACCGGAAAATAATCTGTGTTTGGCTTTCAGTGGATGGTGCCGTGCGCTTATACATCCGGTGAGCTGACACATCATCCATTGACGGAGATTGAGGATATGAAAACGCGGCTGGATACTGCTGAAACAATTGAGAAGGACTGGGCGGAAAACCCGCGCTGGCAAAACGTCCAACGGAATTACACAGGATCCGATGTGGTCCGACTCAAGGGGTCTGTCCAGATCGAGTATACGCTGGC
>Ga0208750_1000014_pt1 | contig 42715 bp, 41 predicted proteins | sample Knorr_S15_td_O2m_FD_185602 | JGI IMG/M metagenome (GOLD analysis project Ga0208750, IMG submission 185602) | Marine microbial communities from Southern Atlantic Ocean transect - Knorr_S15_td_O2min_ad_340m_LV (SPAdes) (version 2) | ecosystem: Environmental > Aquatic > Marine > Oceanic | place...
AATGCATTTGATTTTTGCCCAATCAATGATTTAAAAGTTGTAGTTATAGGTCAAGACCCATATCATGGAGTAGATCAAGCAAATGGACTTTGTTTTTCAGTCAATAAAGGTATTCCGCATCCACCATCACTTATTAATATTTTCAAGGAGATTGAATTTGATTTAGGATATAAATTTAAGGATAACAAAGGAGATCTTAGTAAATGGGCAAAACAAGGCGTAATGCTACTGAATGCAACACTAACTGTTAGAAATAATTCAGCCGGAAGTCATCAAAATAAAGGTTGGGAAATATTTACTGATAAGGTTATAGAAGTTATATCTATTGAAACAAATAATACTGTATTTTTATTATGGGGATCATTTGCTAAACAAAAAAAGAAATTGATAGATATAGATAAACACAAAGTATTAGAATCAGGCCATCCCTCACCATTAAGTGCAAATAGGGGTTACTGGTTTGGTAATAAGCATTTTAGAAAATGTAATGATTATCTTGATTCAGTTGGTAAAAGTAAAATTGATTGGTCATTATGAAATTTGATATTACAGATATAAATAAATCAGTATTGGTTGATCTTTATCAGAAGATGCTTAAATCAAGAATGATTGAAGAAAAGATGATTACCTTATTACGCCAAGGTAAAATTTCTAAATGGTTCAGCGGGATCGGACAAGAAGCAATATCTACAGGTATAACCATGGCATTAAACAAAGATGAATTTATTCTACCTATGCATAGAAACTTAAGTGTTTTTACTTCAAGGGATATACCATTAAAAAGACTGTTTGCTCAGTGGCAAGGTAAAGAGGAAGGTTTTACTAAAGGAAGGGATAGGAGTTTTCACTTTGGCACCATTGAATACAATATAGTTGGAATGATATCCCATTTAGGCCCTCAGATGGGAGTAGCATGTGGAATAGCTTTATCTGAGAAATTAAAGAATTCAGGAAAAATTTCCACTGTATTCATTGGAGATGGAGGAACTAGCCAGGGTGATTTTCATGAAGCTCTCAATTTAGCTTCTGTTTGGAAATTACCTGTAATTTTTGCTATAGAGAATAATGGGTATGGCTTATCAACTCCTGCAAATGAACAATATGCTATTGAAGATCTTGCAGATAGGGGAGCATCTTATGGAATAGAATCACATATTGTTGATGGCAATAATATAATTGATGTGTATAAAGTAATTTCTAAAGTATCTAAATCGATTAGAAAAGATCCTAAACCTATATTGTTGGAATTTAAAACATTTAGAATGAAAGGACATGAAGAAGCTAGTGGTCAAGAATATATTGAGAATAGTTTAATTGAGCAATGGGCAAAAAAAGATCCAATCAAGAACTATGAGAAATTCTTATTAAAGGAAAAAATAATATCTAATGATTCAATTAAAAAGACAACAAATAAAATAGCTAAGGAGATAGATACAAATTGGAAAGATGCTAATTCACTTCCTGAAGTTAAGTTTAACCAACAAAAGGAGCTTTTAGACGTATTTAAAGATCATAAAGCAACTATTATAGATAATAACTCAAACTCATCAGAAAACATAAGATTTGTTGATTCTATTAAAAATGGTATTGATGAAGCAATGGAAGAACATGATAACCTAGTAATAATGGGACAAGATATAGCTGAATATGGTGGTGTTTTTAAAGTAACTGAAGGATTAATAGATAAATATGGTAAGAATAGGGTGTTTAATACACCTTTATGCGAATCTTCTATACTTTCTGCATCATATGGAATGAGTATAGGTGGTTTTAAGACAATTGTAGAAATGCAATTTTCAGATTTTATTAGTTCTGGTTTTACATCAATAGTTAATCTAATCGCAAAGTCAAATTATAGATGGTCGCAAAACTCAGATATTGTTGTCAGAATGCCTTGTGGAGGAGGAGTAGGGGCTGGTCCTTTTCATTCTCAAACTAATGAAGTCTGGTTTAGCAAGGTTCCTGGTTTAAAGATTGTATATCCAGCGTTTCCTTCTGATGCTAAGGGGTTGCTTCATTCATCTATAGATGATCCTAATCCAGTTCTATTTTTTGAGCATAAGAATTTATATAGGACTATTAGAGAAGATGTAAAAAAGAATAGATATACTTTACAGTTAGGTAAAGGAAAAATAAGACAAGTAGGGGATGACCTTACAGTTGTTACCTATGGGATGGGTGTTCACTGGATTTTGGATTTACTAAAAGATTATAGTAAAACACATATTGAAGTTATTGATCTCAACTCACTAGTTCCATGGGATAAAGAACTGGTTTTCAATTCGGTAAAAAAGACAGGTAAAGTTTTACTTTTACAAGAAGATAGTCAATTTAGCGGATTTATGGGGGAGATATCCAGCTGTATTTCTGAGGAAATTTTTGAATATTTAGATGCCCCAATAGTAAGGGTAGGATCATTAGATACTCCTATTCCTTTTGCAAAAGATTTAGAAAAGGGATATATGGCTAATAATAGATTAAAAGAAAGACTAGATTATCTGCTAAATTATTAATTGATGAGTAGCTTAGATCTAGTTATAGAATCAATAGCTCTTCTTAAAGAAGATACGAAGCCAAACTGGGGTAAAATGTCCTGTCCTCAGATGGTTAAGCATTGCAATAGGTTTATCCAAGTTTACACTAATGAATTTAAGTTTAAGCCTCCTATCTCTTTACTTTCACCAATATTTGGAAGACTTCATATATTCTGGCTAACGCATATTATAAGATATAACGTGAATAAATACTTTAGAAACCTACCTACATTAAGGTATTTTAACACTTATGGAATAACAAACATCGATTTTGTTAGTGAAAAGGAAGAGCTAATAAATAGAATTAAATTCGTTATAGACTATAAAAAGGATTATATAAGGAATACTTTTCACGGAAGAGTTAAAAGAAAAACCTTTAAAGATGTAGTTGAGTTTCATACAAGATATCATCTTGTACAGTTTGGAGCTATCTAATAGATTTTATTAATTCTCTCTGTTTTCGTAATCCTCATTTTCCTCTTTTATAATCTTTCTAACCAATAAATATATAAGAGAGACTATTATAACTAACCAAATTAATATACTAAAAATCATTTCACTATTATCCATCTATTCAAGAGTTACAGCGGTTCCATAAGCCATAATTTCAGAACAACCTTGCATTATCATTGAAGTTGTAATTCTAACATTTACGATAGCGTTTGCACCTAAGGAATTAGCATCGGTGATCATTCTCTGAATTGCTTGTTCTCTTGACTGTGCTTGAAGTCTTGTGTATTCTGATATTTCGCCACCAACAACATTTTTTAATGAAGCCCATATATCTCTTCCTATATTCCTAGCTCTAACAGTATTACCTCTTGCTATACCGTGTATTTTAACTATTCTTTTTCCCTGAATATCAGACGTTGTACTAATTATCATATTGTAATATACTAATTATTTAACTATATTCAATTTAACATAATATTAATTATAGGACATTTATAAGCTAAACATTGTATATGCTTTAACTTACTACCCATCGTAAATTTCTAAGAGTTAATTGAAGTCTAATTAGGTTTATTACATGCTCCATCAATGAAAGAAGTAACTCCACCAAAAGTACTAGCATAACATATATTTGGATATGTAACACCATCACACCCACAAACAGGCTGATATATTTCAACGCATAAACCTAACTCATCAATTTTAGATTCATCGATACATGAGTCTTGATCATCATCGCTTTTTGAGCATGAAAGAGAAAAAAATAAAATTAATGATGATAGTATTATTTTTAATTTCATAATTACAAATTACAAACTCTTAGCTCAAGTTCTATAATTTATTCAGGACAATTTCCCCAATTAGGTTATAAATAAACTCACCACCTTTTATATTAAAGATGGTGAGAAATTAAGTCTATATTGTTAATTATTATTTAGAATTATAGGAAGTCCATTTTCACCAGAACCTATTATTACAACCTTAGAGTTTGGCGATTCTGCTAATTTAAGAGTAGCCTCTATCCCCTTCTCTTGAAGAATTCTATCAGTCAGTGATGCACTTAATATTCTATTTGCCCTAGCTTTACCTTCAGCATCAATTCTTTGTCTTTCAGCTTCTTGTTCAGCCTTTACTAAACGGAACTCATATTCAAGCGCTTCCTGCTCCTGTACAAGTTTTGCCTCAATACCCTCTTTTATTGCAGCAGGTAAACTAACATCTCTTACAAGTACTGCATTTAACTGAATATATTGAGACTCAACATTATCTCTAGTTTCTTCAAAAATTTCATTTTGAATTGCATCACGCTTTGTTGAGTATAATTGTTCTGGTGTATATCTACCGACAACACTTCTCGCTACAGCCCTAACAGTAGGAAGTAAAACAGTATTTAAATAATTAATCCCTTTAGTTTGATGAAGAAGTCCAAGCTTATCATATTTTGGCTGATATAGCATAGAAACATCTAAACTAATTTCAAGACCATTAGAAGACAAAACTTGCATGCTCTCAAGAACCTCTTGTTGTTTAACATCATAAATAAAAATTTTATTCCAGGGTGCAATTATCCTAAAACCTTCCCCTTTTGGAGGTTTTACAATCTCTACACCTCCACCAAGCGTTTTAAAAAGAACACCAGCCTCTCCATAACCAATATTAACAGATGATCTGGAGATAAAAATGATTAGTACAATTGACATTAATATAATAGGCAATCCTATATTTGGTAAATTTTTCATATTTAAAAATTATTTAAGTTAACAAGCCTCCATCTACTTGGAGAACTTGACCAGTTATATAACTGGATAAATCCGATGCTAAAAATACACATGCATTTCCAACATCATTTGGTTTACCACTCCTTTTGAGTGGAATACTTTCTTTCCATTTTTCTAATACATCTTCTGAAAGAGAATCAGTCATGTCTGTTTCAATAAAACCAGGAGCAATAACATTACATCTAATATTTCTAGAACCTAACTCCAAAGCTATTGATTTTGAGAAACCAATAATCCCAGCTTTAGAAGCAGCATAGTTAGACTGTCCTGCATTACCTTTTATACCAACAATAGAGCTGATATTTATTATAGAACCCTCCTTTTGTTTTAGAAAAATTTTAATTGATGATTTTGTTAAATTAAAGACAGAGCCTAAATTAACATTCACAACATCTTTAAAATCAGATGGACTCATTCTCATTAACAAGTTATCTTTCGTTATTCCGGCATTATTAACCAAAACATCAATTCTTTCAAAATCTGAGATAACATTATCTATAAGCTCAACTGATTTATCATGATCAGATGCATCACTTTTATAAGACTTTACTTTAACATCATATTTTTTTAATTCTTCAACTAGATCTTCTGCAGCTTCCTTAGATCTATTATACGTAAAAGCAACACTACATCCATTCTCAGCAAATGATTTACAAATAGACCTTCCGATTCCTCTACTCCCTCCTGTTATTAATGCAACTTTATCTTTAAGTAATTTCATATTAGTTTAATATTTTCTGAACGTTAGAACCTATTTCTGCAGGAGAATCAACAACAGAGATGCCGCAATCCCTCATAATACTTTTTTTAGCTGAGGCTGTATCATCTTTTCCACCAATTATAGCTCCAGCATGTCCCATCTTTCTTCCTTTTGGAGCAGTTTCTCCAGCTATAAAACCAACAACAGGCTTCTTGTTTCCAGAAGATTTAACCCAGGTGGCAGCTTCTATTTCTAATTGACCACCAATTTCACCTATAAGAACAACAATATCTGTTTCAGGATCGTCCATAAAAAGCTTTAAAGAATCTAGAATAGATGTTCCAATTATTGGGTCTCCCCCTACTCCTATAGCTGTTGAAATTCCATAACCAGATTTCACAACTTGATCTGCTGCTTCATAAGTTAAAGTTCCAGATTTTGAAACAATCCCAACTCTACCTTTTTTAAAAATAAATCCTGGCATAATACCAATCTTTGCTTCTTCTGGAGTTATTATTCCAGGACAATTTGGCCCGATTAATACAACACCCTTATCTTTAATATAAGCTTTTACCTTAATCATATCAGATGTTGGAATTCCTTCTGTAATAACTACAATTGTCTTGATATTAGATTGAACCGCCTCCATAATTGCATCAGCAGCAAACATAGGTGGAACAAATATTATTGAAGTATTAATTTCTAATTGATTTACAGCCTCTGAAACAGAGTTAAAAACAGGAATATCTAAATGAGTCATACCTCCTTTTCCAGGAGTAACTCCAGCTACTATATTGGTTCCATACTCTATCATTTGTTCAGAATGAAAAGTTCCTTCACTTCCAGTGAAACCTTGAACTAGAACCTTAGAGTCTTTATTTACTATAATACTCATTGCTTTAATAAATATTTTACAAATTTATTTTATTCTTTCGATATATTGAGACTTTTCAGTATCGATTTTCAATTTATCTCCTTCATTAATAAATAAAGGAACATTTACAGTAGCACCTGTCTCTAATTTAGCAGGTTTTGTAGCATTTGTTGCAGTATTTCCCTTAACACCAGGTTCTGTATGAACAACTTCTAGTATAACACTCAATGGCATATCAACTGATAATATGCTATTATCTTCTGAATTAATAATAATACTTACATTCTCACTCTCTTTAAGAAGTTCTGGGTAATCAATTTTATCTTTTGAAACAGTAATTTGATTAAAATCTTCATTATGCATAAAATGATAACTTTCTATGTCATTGTAAAGGAATTGATATTGATTAGTCTGAACCTTAACATCATCGATCTTATGACCTGAAGCAAAAGTATTATCTATTACTTTTCCTGTAGTGACGCTTTTCAGTTTAGTTCTTACAAAAGCAGGACCCTTACCAGGTTTAACATGAAGAAACTCAATAATTTTATATATATCGTTACTGTACTTTATACACAATCCTTTTCTAATATCACTTGTTGATGCCACCTTATTAACTTCTTTGAAAATATCCTTTCATTATACCCCTTTGAGAGTTTTCTACAAATTGAATTATCTCATCTCTTTCAGGAGTAGGGCTTAATTCAGCAGCAATTATTTCAAGAGCTTGAGTATTATTGTATTTTTTTTGATAAAGTATCCTGTAGATATTTTGAATATCGATAATTTTTGAACTTGAGAATCCTCTTCTTCTTAAACCAACTGAATTAATTCCAACATATGATAATGGCTCTCTTGCGGCTTTTACGTATGGAGGAACATCTTTTCTTACTAAAGATCCTCCTGCAACAAAAGAATGAGCTCCTATCCGACAAAATTGATGAACTGCAACAAAACCAGATAAAATAACATATTCACCTGTTGTAATATGTCCTGCAAGTGTACTATTATTAGAGAAAATACAATGATTACCTACAAAACAATCATGTGCAATGTGAGAGTAAGCCATTATTAAACAATTATCTCCAATTTCAGTAAGCCCTCTATCTTTAGTTCCTCTATTAATAGTTACACATTCTCTTATTGTTGTATTGTTTCCAATTACACATAATGAATCTTCACCTTCAAACTTTAAGTCTTGGGGAATTGCAGAAATAACAGATCCTGGGTAAATAAAACAATTGTTACCAATTCTTGCCCCTTCCATTATAGTAACATTAGATCCTACCCAAGTCCCTTCACCAATCTCCACATTATTACTAATTATTGAAAAAGGTTCAATTACAACATTTTTTGCAATTTTTGCGCCGGGATGAAGATATGCTAATGGTTGATTCATATTTATTTTTTAATAATTTTTGCCATAAATTCACCCTCACTTGCCAATTCTTCTCCAACAAAACAATAGCCCTTCATATGGATTATACCTCTTCTGATAGGTGAAATCAATTCTAGCTTACATATAAGCTTGTCTCCAGGGTTAACAACTCTTTTAAACTTGACTTCATCCATTTTCATAAAAAAAGTTAAATAGCTCTTTGGATCTGGAACTGTACCTAATATAAGAACACCACCTGTTTGAGCCATGAACTCAATTTGAAGAACACCAGGCATAACAGGAGATTCTGGAAAATGACCTTCAAAATATGCCTCATCTGGACTTACATTATACACTCCTATTGCATGTGAATCAGACAATTCATGTATTTCATCAATTAATAAGAAAGGTGGTCTATGGGGTATAATTTTCATTATTTGATCTGAGTCCATTAAAGGTTTTTTTGAAAAATCAATATCAGGTGCAATATTCTTCCTATCAGACTTAATCATATCAGAAACTTTTTTTGCAAATTTAGCATTAATTGTATGACCAGGTTTATTAGCAATAACTTTTCCTCTAATTGGCATTCCAATTAAAGCTAGATCACCTACAATATCAAGTAATTTATGTCTAGCTGCTTCATTTTTATAATGAAGATTTAAATTATCAAGTATTCCATTTGGAGTTACTGATATAGAACTCTTATTAAATGCTTTTTTCAGTTTTTCCATAATTGATTCGTCTAATGGTTTATCCACATAAACTATTGCATTATTAAGATCACCTCCCTTTATCAGTCCATCATCAAGAAGCATTTCAATTTCATGTAAAAAACTAAATGTTCTAGCTGTTGAAATTTCATTTTTAAATTCAGATATATCATCTATGTAAGCTTTTTGAGTACCTAATACTTTTGTGCCATAGTCTACTGTTGTATCTAAACAATAGTTGTCATATGGAATTAAAGATATCTCACCTCCTGACTCTTTATCTTTATAAATTATAGGTTTATCTGGAAAGAATTCCTCTCTTAAAACATTTTGCTCTTTAATATCTGCTCTTTCAAGAACTTCAATAAAATCTTTTGATGAACCATCCATAATTGGTACTTCAGGACCATTAAGAGATATAAAACAATTATCTATGCCTAAACCAACTAAAGCAGCTAAAACATGTTCAGAAGTTTGAATTCTAACATTACCATTCTCGATATTTGTCCCTCTATCAGTATTAGATATATGTCTAATATTTGCATCTATCTTATTATCATCTGATAAATCTTCTCTAATAAAAACTAAACCAGTATCAACAGGAGCTGGTTTAAACTTCATACTAACATCTTTACCAGTATGAAGTCCTACACCATTAAGCTCAACTTCATTAGAAATAGTCTTTTGCGGTATTGTTCTCCTTATCATTTATCCTTATTATTTTTGTCTATTTTTTTTACTATCTCAGGTAAGTTTTTAAAATGTATGTATGATCTATTAAAATTCATGCTAGGTATAGCTGGCATTCCTTGGATTGTTTGATTATCCTCAATATCTGATGTTACACCAGACTGAGCTGCAATCTTAACATTATCTCCAACTTTTAAATGTCCTATAACACCTACCTGCCCTCCCAACATACAGTTCTTTCCAATTTTAGTTGATCCTGCAATTCCACATTGGGCAGCAATTACAGTGTTTTCACCAATTTCAACATTATGTGCAATTTGAATTTGATTATCAAACTTTACACCACTATTAATTATTGTCGAACCTATAGTAGCTCTATCTATTGTGCAATTTGATCCAATTTCAACATTATCCTTAATTAAGACATTACCAGTTTGAGGAACCTTTTTATAACGACCATCCTCTAAAGGCGCAAAACCAAATCCATCTGAGCCAATAACAGAACAACTATGAATTATACAATTATCTCCAATGATCGTATCATCTAGTATTTTAACTCCAGGATATATAACAATATTATCTCCAATCTTTACATTAGAGCCTATAAAGGAATGACTACTTATATTAGAGTTCTTCCCAATAATTGTGTTTTTTTTGATTATTACATATTCATCTATAAACGGATTATCTCCAATAGAGGAGCTCTTATCTATTATTGATGTTTTTCCTATTCCCTTTGAATCCTTTTTATTAGAATTATATAGCTCTAATAAATCAGTAAAAGATTGGTAGGGATCTTTTACCCTAATTAATGTAGTTGATATTTTTTCTGAAGGATTAAAATCATTAGAAACTACAACTGCAGATGCTTTAGTCGAATATATATAATCAGTATATTTTGGGTTTGCAAGAAAAGAGATTGAGCCTTTCTTCCCTTCTTCTATTTTTGATAATTGAGAAATTTGAATCTCTGAATCCCCCTCTACAGTTCCATTTATTTCCTCTGCAATTTGTTTAGTAGTCAAATTCATAAGTGCAAAATTAAACAATTATGTTAAATCCTTATATTTAATAGCTTAATATGAATATCGATTACAGCCTTGATGAAATTCAAAAAGTTGCTAGACTAACAGCAAAAGCGATAAATTCAGACATAATCTTACTGTCTGGGGAGGTTGGTGTAGGAAAAACGACACTTATTAAGGAAATCTTAAAAACCCTTAAGGTTAATAATAATGTTAATAGTCCTACATTTTCAATAATAAATGAATATTTAACCAGAGACAAAAAAATTGTTTATCATATTGATTTATATAGAATAAAAAAAATAGATGAACTTCATTCAATTGGATTCTTTGAATATCTTGATTCAAAAAATCTTTGCTTTATAGAATGGGGAGATATTATTGAAGAGATTCTTAAAGTTGATTATAACAAGTTTCTAATAGTGAAAAAACAAAATTTTAGATCAATAAAAAAGATAAAATGATTTTCAAAAAAAGACTTTATTTTTTTTCAATTGGATTAGTAATTGGCATCTTTTTAGTGATGTTTGTTTTTAGAGGAAAAAATGCTTCATTTAATTATATGCCTAGTGCAAGAGTAATTGACAATATAATAAGTAAAGATTCAATTCAATTCTTAAATGAAGAAACAAATTCTTTCAAGATATATGATATTAAAGAAATTATTCTAAATGGGAAAGTTGATTTTAGAAATAGTAACTCTCGAAATAAGCCATGCGGTATCTACAAAATAGTTAGTTATTGGAAAGACTCAGATATAGTATTAGAGATTGAGAATTGCTCTAATTTCATAAAGGTTAAACAAGTTAACTAGCTTTTTTTCTTCTCGAAATTTCATTTTTTATTAATGTTAGTTCTCTTGAAGTTTGGCCTTTTACTGAAGTGTTTTCCTCTGCCCTTCTAATAAGATATGGTATAACTTCTTTTATTGGTCCATAAGGAAGATACTTAACAACATTATAATTCTCATTAGCTAGATTAAAAGTAATATGATCACTCATCCCTAATAATTGACCAAACCATATTTTATCTGAACTTCTTTCCATACCCATTTGATTAATCATATTTATAATTTTATATATACTCTCTTCATTATGTGTTCCACAAAAAAGATTAAACTTATCCAGATTTGAAATAATAAATTTAACTCCACTATTATAGTTATCATCTGAAGCCTTCTTAGATTCACAAATGGGTGATTTATAATTTAATTTGGTTGCTCTTATATTCTCTTTTTCGATATAAGCTCCCCTAACAAGCTTAATTCCTATTTCAAAATCATTTTGTTTTGATGAATTATGTAAATCCTTTAAATATTCTAATCTATCATGTCTGTACATTTGTACAGTGTTAAATACAATTGTTTTCTGTTTGTTATATTTTTTCATCATCATCAAAACTATACTATCAATTGAATCTTGAATCCAGCTTTCTTCTGCGTCAATAAGAATTTTTACATTTTTTTCAAAAGCTTTCTTGCAGATTCTGTCAAATCTATCAAAAATAATTTTGTCAATTTCACCTCTCATTAAATTATCTGTTTTTGAAATAGCAGTTGGCTTAAATACAGTAAATGGAATATTTTTTTTATCTGATGCAAATTCAATTGAATCAATTACATCTTGACAAGATTTTTCAAATGAATCGTTATTTCTAGCACCCTCGACAGAATAACTCAGATATGAATAAACATTTTTTGAATAAAGTTTGTTAACTGTTTCCATAGACTCTTCTAGATTAGCTCCAGAACAAAATTGTTTAAAAACAGTTCTTTTAACTATAAATAAAAGAGGTAATTTAAAAGTTAAAATTATATTTAAAAATATTTTTCCAAAATTGGTTAATGTTTTATCTGAAATGATTTTGAATAAAAAATATGCCTTTTCTAACTCAAAGTTAGATTTAAGAACGAAACCAATTTTTGTGTTATCAAAAAGCATCAAAAATAATTAGCTAATTTTGCTGTAAATCTAAACAAAAATTAACAATGATAATTGACGACTATTCAAATATTAATAAATTAATTACTGATAATTCATATTCATCAGTTTTCCTTTTACTTGACAATAATACTGAAAATCACTGTTTAGATTTATTTATTAAAAAATCAGGTATTGTTAACTTCAATAAAGTTGTAGTAAATGACGGAGAAGAAAGCAAAAGTATAGATACATGTGAAGATGTTTGGAAATATTTAAATACTAATAATGCAGACAGAAAAAGTCTATTAATAAATATTGGCGGTGGAGTTGTAACTGATCTTGGAGGATTTATTGCTAGTACATATTTAAGAGGTATTGATTTTATAAATGTGCCTACAACTGTATTATGTATGGTTGATGCTGCTTATGGTGGTAAAACAGGTATAAATTTTAAATCTATAAAGAATCAAATTGGAGTGATCAACAAACCTAAAGGAGTTCTAATTGACATTGATTTTCTTAAAACTCTTAGTAAGGAAGAATATATCAATGGATTTGCTGAAATATATAAACATAGCTTAATTACTGATAATGAAGATCTACAATTTAAAAACCTGATTAAATTTGATTTTAATAATGATATAAAAGATATAATTCATAGTTATAGTAGTATTAAGAATAAAGTAGTTGAATTAGATCTATATGAGTCAAATTATCGAAAAGTTTTAAATCTTGGACATACCATAGGCCATGCAGTTGAATCTTATTCGATTCTCTCTAAAGAGATAAATAAATTAAAGCATGGAGAAGCTATTGCAGTAGGTTTAATAACAGAGCTTTATATTTCACATAAAATACATAAATTCAATTATAATAACCTCTTATCCATTAAAAAAGAGCTATTAGGAAATTTTAAAAAGATTTCATTTACAACTTCAGACCAAAAGGAAATATTTAAAATAATGAGCTACGATAAGAAAAACTATAATAATAAAGTGAAATATGTATTATTAAAAGGTATTGGTAATCCAGTAATAGATCAAGATGTAGATGATGAGCTATTTTTTAAAGCCTTTGATTTTTATAATGAATAGTTACGGATTTAATTCACTAAAAATAGACTTCATCAACCTTTTTTTGTCATTAATTGATTCTTCAAGAGATATCATACTCTCAAGCCTTGAAATTCCATCAACTCTCTCTATTTCCATAATAATATCTCTAGCATGAAGAGTACTTTTTGCACGAATCTTACAGATAATATTAAATTTCCCTGTCATTAGATGAGCAACAGTAACGTGGGGGATGTTTTTTAGTGCATCGAGAATATCATAGCTTTGACCTGAACGGTCAGCTAAAACACCTATATAAGCAACAAAGTTATAGCCTAAAAGGTTATAATCAAGATTTAATGAAGAACCCTTGATTATACCTGAATCTTCAAGTTTTTTAACCCTTACATGAACTGTTCCAGGAGAAATTAGTAATCTTTTAGCTATTTCAGTAAATGGAGTTCTTGTGTTATCAATCAAAATATCAAGTATTTTTTTATCTACATCATCAATTTTTTGCATAATTATTAAGGTTTTTATGAAATTACTTAATTTTCCTTAATAATTTTAACTAATCATCTATATAAATACATCATTATTCATTTTTTTTTATACTTTTATTACGATATTCACATTCTGATTACATTATTTACAATTGTGAATTATAAAAGTTTATACAACTGTTAATCAGTTGTTTATGAGATGTATTAAAAGTATAGATTTATGACAAGGCATTCTAAAATTATAGATCGGATTAAAAAAATTATATCTGACAATGGACTAACGAATTCATCCTTTGCTGACAAGATTGGAGTTCCTAGATCCTCTATATCTCATGTGTTAAGCGGTAGAAATAACCCAAGCTTAAATTTAATCATTAAAATATTACAAAGTTTTGATGGAATTAGTGCTGATTATCTGCTTTCGGGAGACCTCTTAGCCCCTAGTCAGCCTATTACTTACAAAGATCAGAAATATAATAACCTGACATTGTTTCCTGAATTAGATATTAAAACAGAACCTAAGGAAGAGGTAAAGATTGATGAAGATTTAGTGAAATCTGTAATTCTTGTTTATGAAAATAATAAATTTGAAATACTAAAGAATAAATAAATTAATGATAAAAAGACTCTTTATCCTATTCTTATTAACCTCATGCTATAGTGTTGATAGAGATTGTGAAAACTTTAAAATAGGTGAATTTGAGTTTACCTATAAACTAAATGATACTATTCAAAGGTCTTTATTTACAAGAACATTAGATTATGAAATTGAAGAATTTAATAGTGTAATTGACTCTTCATCAATTAGTTGGGTAAATGATTGTGAATTTATTTTAACTAAGCTAAACCCAAATACAAATCAAGAAAAAAGACCTGTTAGAATTAAAATAATCAGGACTTATGAAAATTCCTATGATTTTGAATACTCATCAGTAAATGAGCCAATAATTATAAAAAGAGGGACAGTAACAAGGATTAAGGGCTAAAAACTCAATTTAGTTTGAGGTTCGTCATCAGAGATTTGTTTTTCATCTGTAACCTCAATTTCATTCACATCTTCTTTTGAAGATAATGAGATAGTACTTTTCTCTTTATAAGAAACCTTTGCAATAGTATGTTTATTTACAATGTTACCCTTAGAATCCCTCCCTTTAATCGTATAATCCTCAAAATCAACTTCATACTCTTTAATTCTTAAATTCTTTGTAGACTTATTATCACTAAGCTTATAAATTACCTTATCTGCCGGATCTCCCTCTTTATGATATTTAAAATAGTGTAGTTTAGAACCCTGTTTACCTTGAGTTAAATGATAATCTTTATCTCTTATAACTCCAGAGATCTTAAATCGCTTTATATAGCTAGTCCCGGTCTTACCATCTCTATAAATTAGATTATAAACTAATTTCTTGTTTTCCTCGTTAAAAAGTAAAACCTTTTCAATATTCTTACCTATAAAAACCTTACTGTCAACTCTAATAACCTTCATTAAACCTTCTTTGGTAAACACAATCACATCATCTAGGTCAGAACAATCAAATAAATACTCCTCTTTCTTCATTCCGGTACCAACAAATCCATCTTTTTTATTTACATATAGCTTTTGATTCTTTATAGATATATTCCTTTTATCTAGATCATCAAACTCTTGAATTAGGGTTTTTCTTTTTCTTTCCTTCCCATATTCCTTTTTTAAATATTCAAAATATTTTATAGCATAATCTGTTATGTGATCCAAGTTATTCTTAACCTCATCAACATTTATGTTAATGGTTTTTAATTTTTCATTTACTTTATTTAAATCAAATTTTGAAATTTTCTTAATTGGTATTTCAGTTAACTTCTTTATATCATCAAGTGAAATCTCTTTTTTGAGCTTTTTAACATAAGGCTTAAGCCCCTCTTCAATTGTTGATAAAACTGACTCCCATGAAGTTTTATCTTCAATATCTCTATAAACTCTATTTTCTATAAATATTTTTTCTAATGAAATGTTATGCCATTGATTATTTAATTCATATAACTCTATTTCAAGCTCTTCTTTTAAAAGCTCTCTAGTGTTTTCAGTTGATGTTCTTAATATGTCGCTAACACCTATAAATTCGGGTTTATTATTTGAAACAATACATGACAGAGGTGAAATAGAAACTTCACATTGAGAAAATGCGTATAAGGCATCAATAGTTTTAGAAACAGATGACCCAGATGTTAAATAAACTATTATTTCAACATTTGAAGATGTGTTATCCTCTATTCTTTTTAATTTAATCTTACCTTTTTCTGAAGCTTTAATTATTGATTCAATTAAAGAAGCAGTTGTTGTTCCATAAGGGATTTCTTTTATAGTAATAGAATTCTTGTCTAGTTTTTCAAGTTTCGCTCTAACTTTAATCCTCCCTCCCCTATTTCCATCATTATAATTTTTTATATCAACAAAACCTCCAGTTTGAAAATCTGGATACAACTTAAATCTTTTCCCTTTAAGATGCTTTATACTAGAATCTATAAGTTCATTAAAATTATGAGGCAAAATCTTTGTTGATAAACCAACAGCAATCCCTTCTGCCCCTTGAGCTAAAAGTAGAGGATACTTTATAGGTAAATGTATTGGTTCTTTCTTCCTTCCATCATAAGATAACTGCCATTTGGTTGTCTTTGAATTGAAGACAACTTCTAATGCAAATTTGGAAAGTCTTGCTTCGATATATCTTGATGCAGCAGCCTTGTCACCTGTATATATATTTCCCCAATTACCCTGCATATCTATTAATAAATCTTTTTGACCTAATTGAATAATAGCATCAGAGATGCTAGCATCACCGTGAGGGTGGAATTGCATAGTTGTTCCTACAATATTAGCAACCTTATTATACCTGCCATCTTCAAGAGTATTCATTGAATGAAGAATTCTTCTTTGAACTGGTTTTAAACCATCAAATAAATCAGGTATAGCTCTTTCTAAAATTACATATGAAGCATAATCAAGGAACCAATCCTTATACATTCCCCCTACTTTAAGGAGAGAGGCTGAATCATCAAAACCTGTCATTTCATAATTATTCATTATTAGTCTTTTTTGATTCAACAACATCAAGTTCCACCTTTAGATTTTCAATTATGAATTGTTGCCTATCTGGAGTGTTTTTTCCCATATAAAAATCTAATAATTCATCAATAGTGGTTGAATTATCAGCTATAACTGGATCTAGTTTTATATTTTCACCAATAAAGTTCTTAAATTCATCAGGTGAAATTTCACCTAAACCTTTAAACCTTGTAATCTCATAATTGATTTTTGAACTATTAATAATTTTATTTTTTTCTTCTTCACTGTAGCAATAAAATGTGTTTTGTTTATCTCTAACCCTATATATTGGAGTCTGAAGTATATATAAATGACCGCTTTTAATTAATTCTGGGAAAAACTGTAAAAAGAAAGTTATTATTAGTAACCTAATGTGCATTCCATCAACATCTGCATCTGTAGCAATAACAATATTATTGTATCTTAAATCTTCAATATTATCTTCAATATTAAGAGCTGATTGAAGCAAATTCAATTCTTCATTTTCATAGACAATTTTCTTTGACATTCCATAACTATTTAAAGGCTTACCCTTTAAACTAAAAACGGCTTGAGTATTAACATTTCTAGATTTTGTTATAGAACCACTTGCAGAATCACCCTCTGTGATAAAAATTGTTGATTCAAGTCTGTTTGACTTTTTTAATTCATTTAAATGAACTCTACAATCTCTAAGCTTTTTATTATGGATGTTTGCCTTTTTCGCTCTTTCTTTTGCTAATTTTCTAATTCCAGAGAGCTCTTTTCTCTCTTTCTCTGCATCAATTATTTTATTTTGGACTAACTGTGCTACATCTTGATTTTTATGTAAATAATCATCTAAGTTTTTTTTAACAAACTCATTAATAAAGACTCTTACAGATTTCATACCCTTGCCCATATCTGTTGAACCTAGTTTTGTTTTAGTTTGTGACTCAAAAATAGGTTCCATTACCTTTATACTAATTGCTGAGATTATTGATTTTCTTATATCTGAAGACTCATAGTTTTTACCATAAAAATCTCTAATTGTTTTAACAATTGCTTCTCTAAATGCAGATAGATGAGTCCCGCCCTGAACGGTATATTGGCCATTAACAAAAGAATAATATTCTTCACTATATTGAGTTCTACTGTGAGTAATTGCAAATTCGATATCATTTCCTTTTAAGTGAATAATAGGATATAGAAAATCATTGATATTTGTTTGATCCTCTAAAAGATCTTTTAATCCATTGTCTGAAAAATATTTTTTGTCATTTATAACTATAGTAAGTCCTGGATTAAGAAAAACATAATATTTAATCATTTTCTCTACATACTCTATTCTATACTTATAATTTTTAAAAATTGATTCATCTGGAGAAAAAACAACAAAAGTTCCGTTTTTTTGATCACTTGAATTAAGATTTTCATTTTTTAAAAATCCTAATTCAAATTCTGCATTTTTAGTTTTTCCATCTCTAGTGGATGATACATTAAATTTTGAAGACAATGCATTAACAGCTTTTGTACCAACTCCATTAAGACCAACAGATTTTTTAAATGCTCTTGTGTCGTATTTACCACCTGTATTCATCTTAGAAACAACCTCAACCAATTTTCCTAATGGAATTCCTCTACCATAGTCTCTAACTGAAACATAGCCATCCCTTATTTCTATATCTATAACTTTACCTTCACCCATGATAAATTCATCAATACAGTTATCAATAACTTCTTTAAGTAATACATAAATTCCATCATCAGGGGAAGATCCATCACCTGACTTACCAATATACATTCCAGGTCTAAGTCTTATATGCTCTCTCCAATCAAGCGATTTTATATTTTCTTCAGTGTAGTTTGAGCTTCCAGGCATTATTTTATAAATATACTAAATGTTAAATCTAAAGTGCATTATATCTCCATCTTCTACTATATAATCTTTTCCTTCTAGCCTCATTTTACCAGCTTCTTTAGATTTTATTTCTGATCCATTATCGATGTAATCATTATAAGAGATGACCTCAGAGCAAATAAAACCTTTCTGAAAATCAGAGTGAATTTGACCAGCTGCATCATATGCATTTTTCCCAATTCCTGCTGTCCATGCTCTAACCTCTTTTTTACATGCAGTAAAAAATGTATGAAGACTGAGTAGCTTATATGTAGATCTAATAAGTTTTATAGACCCCGGTTCTTTCATACCAATATCCTCTAAAAATATTTTCTTCTCATCAAATGAACCTAGTTCATTTATCTCTGATTCTATTTTTGCTGATATAATAATAACTTCAGCATTTTCTGAAGCTGCAAAATCTTTAACCTTTTTGACATATTCATTATCAACAAATAAATCTTTTTCGCTAACATTACAAACATACAAAACAGGTTTAAATGCAATTAGTTCAAGAGGTTTAATAAAAGCTGAATAATCATCATCTGTAAAGTCATTTTTATTAATAGTAGAATTTTCTAAATTATATTTTATTTTTTCCAGGACTATTATCTCTTTCTTTGAATCATCATTTCCTGATCGTAGAGTCTTTGTTAATTTCTCTAAACGCTTGTTTACTATCTCTAAATCTTTTAACTGCAATTCAAATTGAACTATTTCTTTATCATTAACAGGGTCAACTCTCCCATTAACATGAACAATATTAGGATCCTCAAAACATCTTAAAACATGAATTATAGCATCTGTTTCTCTTATATTAGAAAGAAATTTGTTGCCTAAGCCTTCCCCTTTACTCGCTCCTTTAACTAATCCTGCAATGTCAACTATTTTAACAGTTGTTGGAATTGTTTTTTCTGGTTCTACTATTTTTCTTAAATGCTCAAGTCTTAAATCTGGAACATTAATTATACTAATGTTTGGATCTATAGTACAAAAAGGGAAGTTTTCACTTTGAGCTTTGTTGTCAGACAAACAATTAAATAATGTTGATTTACCAACATTGGGTAATCCTACTATTCCTGCTTTCATTTAATTAATCATGCATAAATTTTTGTTTAGCCAAAAGCTCATCTTCTGACTCTATATTATCTTCATCTGGTACACAACAATCAACTGGACATACTGCTGCACATTGCGGCTCTTCATGAAAACCTTGACATTCTGTACATTTGTCTGGCACAATAAAGAAAACCTCATCAGATATAGGATCATTATCAATATCTGAATCTACTTCGTTGCCATTTGGCAACACAATATTACCTGATAAACTAGTTCCTTTTTCATATGTCCATTTTTCTAAACCCTCGTATATGGCATTATTTGGACATTCTGGTTCACATGCACCACAGTTAATACATTCTTCTGTTATTATTATAGCCACTTGTTATCTTTAATAATGCAAAAATAATATCAAATTTTAAATCTTTGTTAACAATTTTTACATAAAATAGAATTTACTAGGTTGATAATTAAATGTAAGTTTAGATATTTGCACTGAAATTATGAGCGAAAAACTTCACAATTTTAACGCTGGACCTTCTATACTACCAAAAAACATTTTTGAAAAAGCATCCAAATCAATACTTAATCTTAATGGATATGGATTATCGATACTTGAGATTTCGCATAGAAGCAATGAGTTTAAAGATATTTTAAGTGAAGCTCGAGAACTTGTTCTAAATATTGCCAAGCTAGATTCAAATGAATACTCAAGTCTATTTCTCCAAGGTGGAGCAAGTACTCAGTTTTTAATGGTTGCATATAATTTTCTATATAATAATGCTGGTTATATAAACACTGGAAGCTGGTCAGCTAAAGCAATGAAAGAGGCAAAACTTTTTGGAAATGTTGTTGAATTAGCATCCTCAAAAGATAAAAATTATAATTATATACCTAAAGATTACAACAATATATCTGATCTTGACTATGTCCATTTAACAACAAATAACACTATTTATGGAACTCAATTCAAGTATATACCAAATTTTAATCAATCGATAATAGCTGACATGAGTTCTGATATATTCTCTAGAGATATTGATTATTCAGTTTTTGATCTATTTTACGCTGGAGCTCAAAAGAATCTTGGACCTGCAGGCACTACTTTAGTTGTTATTAAAAAAGAAATGATTGAAAGAATACAGAGGGAAGTTCCCTCTATGCTAAACTATAAAGTTCATATAGAAAAAGAAAGCTCATTTAATACTCCTCCTGTTTTTTCAATATATGCCTGTTTACTTAATTTAAGAGAAATTAAATTAAAAGGATTAGAAAAAATTGGATTAGAAAATAAAACTAAAGCAGAACTTTTATATGATGAAATTGACAACAATTCATGTTTTGTTGGATTTGCAGAGAATGAAGATCGAAGTTATATGAATGTTACCTTTAATTTAACGGATGATAATAATTCTGAGATGTTTGAAAAAATATGTAAAGAAAAAAGAATCATAGGTGTAAATGGCCACAGATCTGTAGGCGGTTATAGAGCTTCTCTATATAATGCGCTTAAACTAGACAGTGTTAAGGTGTTAAAAGACTCAATGAAAGAACTCGAATATTTAATCAATAATAAATGAAAGTATTGGCAAATGATGGAATATCAAAATCAGGAATAGATCTATTAGAAAAGAATGGTTTTGAAGTTAAAGTTACTAAAGTAGCACAGGAACAATTACCTAAATATATCAATGAAAATAATGTTACAGTTTTATTAGTAAGAAGTGCTACAAAGGTCAGAAAAGATATTATTGATGGATGTAATGGATTGAAGATTATTGGAAGAGGTGGTGTTGGGATGGATAATATAGATGTAGATTATGCTAAGGCAAAAGGTATAGATGTCATAAATACACCTGCAGCATCTTCTAAATCTGTAGCAGAATTAGTTTTCTCTCATCTATTAGGTTGTGTCAGATTTATTCATAATTCAAATAGAGATATGCCATTAGACGGAGATACTCACTTTAAAGATTTAAAAAAATCTTGTTCAGGAGGCAGTGAACTTTCAGGTAAAACTATTGGTATTATAGGGTTTGGAAGAATTGGTCAGGAAGTTGCTAAAATAGCTATTGGAATAGGAATGAAAGTACTATTTTATGATAAGTTTATTGAAGAGAAAGAAATTGATATAAAATTTTTTGATACTCAAAAAGTGAATTTCAAACTAACCTCATCAAAAATTGACTTTTTATTAAAAAATTCAGATTTTATAACCCTTCATGTGCCTGCTACAGATAAATATTTAATTGATAAGAAGGAAATAGGTCTAATGAAAAATGGATCAGGAATTCTTAACCTTGCTAGAGGAGGTGTTATTAATGAGGAAGAACTGTTAAAAGCATTAGATTCAGATAAACTTGCATTTGCTGCAATAGATACGTTTGAGAATGAACCTAAACCTAAAATTAAAATATTGATGAATTCAAAAATCTCATTGTCACCTCATATTGGGGCGGCTACACTTGAATCACAAGATAGAATTGGTATTGAGTTAGCAGAAAAGATTACAGAAATATTAAAATGAAAAGATTAAAAGAGAAATGGGGAATAACCTCAAATTTTCAATTATTTATCATCTGCGTTGTTTTTGCTATTACAGGATCATTAAGTGTTTTAATTACAGAACCTGTAATATTATTTCTTTTTGGAGATCTTGATGGGCTTAACCCCCTTTTATCATGGCTATTAAGGATATTAATTATTTTCCCTATTTACCAAGCTCTATTATTATTTTTTGGATTTATTTTTTTTCAGTATAAATTCTTCTATCAATTTGAAAAAAAATTTCTAAAAAAAATTGGACTTAAATTCTTATTTAGAGATTAGAGAAGAAAAGTTGTCCTGAAATTTTTTAATTTTTGGAGAAATTACAATTTTACAATAACTATTTTCCGGATTATTATTAAAGTAATTATGATGATATCCTTCTGCTTCGTAGAAGTCAACAACCTCATTTACTTCAGTAACAATATTATCTTTAAATAAGGATGATTTCTCAATAGTTTTAATATAGTTAATTATTTCAGTTCTATCAGAAATTTCACAAAAAATAGCTGATCTATATTGAGTCCCAACGTCTACACCTTGTCTGTTAATGGTAGTTGGATCATGAATTGAAAAAAAAACCTTTAATAGGTCTATTAATTTTATAGTTTCATCAAAAACTACTTTTGCAACCTCAATATGACCAGTATTTCCTTCACAAACTTCCTCATAGGTTGGATTAATAGTTGTTCCACCCATATATCCAGGCTTAACATCAACAACTCCTTTAAGTTTAATATATATTGATTCTACACACCAAAAACAACCTCCACCAAAATATATAGTCCTTATCATCTTAGATTCTAAAGTAAAAATATTAATATTGTAAAATTATGGAAAACATATTATCAGCAAAAAATATTTCTAAAAGTTTTGAAGGGACAAAAGTTCTTAAAGAAATTAATCTTTCCATTAATCAAGGAGAAATCATATCAATTTCTGGTCCTTCAGGTGCAGGTAAAACCACTCTCCTAAATATACTTGGAACAATTGAGGCACCTGATGATAATAATGACTCAAAACTTATGATATGTGAGAGAGATATTTTTGGATTAAATGATAAAGAACTCTCAAAGTTTAGAAATAAAAACATAGGATTTGTTTTTCAATTTCATGAATTGCTTCCTGAATTCACATGCTTGGAAAATGTTTGCCTTCCTGCGTGGATAGATAATAATAACAATATAAAGGAAAGAGCTATCTCTTTGTTTAAAGAATTAGGATTGATAGATAAATTAGATAAAAAACCAGCAACTTTATCTGGTGGAGAAAGACAAAGAGTTTCTATTGCTAGAGCATTAATAAATAATCCTAAGATAATTCTTGCTGATGAACCTAGTGGTAATCTAGATTCTAAAAATTCAGAAATACTATATGATATTTTTTTTGATTTAAGAAAAAAAATTAATTGCACATTTATAATTGTTACTCATAATCAATCACTTGCTAAAAAAGCTGATAGACAAATTGTAATTAATGATGGTAAAATCATATTATGACTTTATTAGAATTAAAAGAATTTCTTGATGAAAAGTCAAATTTATATGAAAATCCAAATTTTATTAATGATGATCCTATTCAAATACCTCATCTATTTAGACAAAAGGAAGATATTGAGATTTCAGGATTTATAACATCAGTTTTAACTTGGGGTAAAAGATCAACTACAATTTCAAAATCTAAAGAAATAATTAAATTAATGGATTACTCTCCATATGATTTTGTAAAAAATCACTCAGTTAAAGATCTTGAATCATTTAATCATTTTGTCCATAGAACATTTAATTCTCAGGATTTGAGATATTATATAAAGTCATTAAAAAATATTTATCTTAATTATAATGGATTAGAAAAAGTCTTTTCTAAAAATCATAAAAAAAATCTTCAATTAAGCATATCCAGTTTTAGTGATATTTTTTTTGAGTTACCTAATTTTAGAACAAAGAAACATATAGGAAATCCTAAGAATAAATCTGCTGCAAAAAAAGTTAATATGTTTCTTAGATGGATGGTTCGGTCTAACGAAAGAGGTGTTGACCTTGGAATATGGAAATCTATATCTCCTTCTGAACTTTCATGTCCCTTAGATGTTCACACAGGTAATACAGCACGAAAACTAGGTTTGTTAAAAAGAAAACAAAATGATTCTTTAACTGTAAATGAATTAGATAAAAAACTTAGAGATATGGATAAAGAAGACCCTGTGAAGTATGATTTCGCATTATTCGGCCTTGGTGTTAATGAAAAGTTTTAATCTAGTCTTTGTCTCTTATATTAATTAGTTTATTAATTTTGTCAGGGGAAATTTCCCTAGAAAGCATGAAACTTCTTATAAAATCAGCAACACTTGTTGATAATGCAAGTGACTTAAATTTCAAAGTAAAGGATATATTAATTGAAGATGGTGTTATTACAGAGATTTCTGATAAAATTGAATCCAAAGCAGATAAAATAATAAAGTATAAAAATCTTCATGTATCAGAAGGTTGGCTTGACACATCAGTCTCTTTTGGCGAACCAGGTTATGAAGAGAGAGAAAGTATTGAGAATGGACTTATTACTGCTGCATCAAGTGGTTTTACTTCTGTTTTATTAAACCCAAATACTAAACCCCTAACTGACTCTCACTCATCAGTTTCTCATATAATTAAAAAATCAATAAATCACACTACCAAACTTTATCCTATAGCCAATTTGACTTTGAATGCTAAAGGCCAAGAGCTAGCACCACTATATGATATGAAATTAGCTGGAGCTATTGCTTATGGAGATCATAAAAAATCAATAAAAGATTCAAGTCTAATGAAAATTGCTCTTGAATATTCAAAAAGTTTTGGAGGATTAGTTATCTCATACTCTAATGATGAAAGCTTATCCTCTAATGGAGTAATGAATGAGGGTTTAATTAGCACATCTTTAGGTTTGAAAGGGTTACCTAATATTTCTGAATCAATACAAGTTTATAGAGATCTTGAAATTCTTGAGTATACAGGCGGAAAGCTACACATCCCTTATATTTCAACAGCTAAAAGTATAGGTATGATTAGAAATGCAAAGAAAAAAGGATTGAACATAACTTCAAGTGTTAGTTTAGCTCATTTAATTTTAAATGATGATGACTTATCAGATTATAATACAAACTTAAAATTATCTCCCCCACTTAGATCTAAAAAAGATTCAGATTTATTAAAAGATGCACTACTTGATGGTACAATAGATTATGTAACAAGTATGCATGAACCTATTGATATTGATAATAAAAAATTAGAATTTGACAATGCTCTTTCAGGAAGTATTGGAATAGAATGTGTATTTGGAGTTTTATCAACTATTTTCCCACTGGACAAGGTTATTGATATTCTAACTAGGAGGAAAAACGAACTATCAATTACTCAGAATAAAATACAAGTTGGGTCTAATGCAGAAATGGCGTTATTTGACCCTGATTTCTCATACAGATTTGAGGAAGATCATATATTATCAACTTCTAAAAATTGTGCATTTATTGGTCAGAAAATGAACGGAAAGGTATATGGAACAATAAATAATGATAATTTATGCGAAAATAAGCTATGGATTTAAAATATCTGATTAGACATTCAGAAAATAAAGAAAATAGTCCAAGCATATTCTTACTTCATGGCTATGGAAGTAATAAAGAAGACTTATTCTCATTAGAAGGATACTTACCAAAAAATCATACAATAATTTCTTTAGAAGCTACTATTTCATTACCATTTGGAGGATTCACATGGTTTGAGGTGAACCAGGAAGATATAATTAATAAATCATATTATAAAAAAGAAGAAGATGTTGATGAAATTGCTGAAGTTATTATTAACAATATAAATAAACTATCTACTCAGTTTGGATTAAATAAATCAGATACTACCGTTCTTGGTTTTAGTCAGGGAGGTAGTATTTGCTGGAAACTTGGTCTAAATTATTCTGAAAACATTAGAAGAATTTTACCTATTAGCTCATATATAAATGTTTTTGAGAATAAAATTGATAATCACAATAATATTTTAACATATACTTCTCACGGATTATATGATGATATAATCCCAATTGATCTAGTTAAAGAAACAATATTAGAATTGATAGAATCTAATGATAATATAACTTTTGAAGAATTTTCTTCAGGACATACAATTAATCAGGAAAATTTATTTAGTATTATTAAATGGATAGAGGCTACAAATCTTTAATTCAAATCAATCTCAAGACCATCATAAGATAAATAAACATTTTCTGGGAGTTTTTCTGAGACCTCATCATGAAATCCCATATGATGACTAATGTGAGTTAAATATGTTTTTTTAGGTTTTATTTTATTAATGATTTGAATTGCTTCATCGATATTCAAATGAGTAGGATGGGGCTTATATCTTAAGGCATTTAAAACTAATACATCAAGATCATGAATTTTATCAAGTTCTTTATCCTCTATTGTCTTAACATCTGTTAAATATGCAAAATTATCAATTCTATAACCTAAAACAGGTAGTTTTTGATGTAATACTTCAATTGGAGTAATTATCTTACCTCCTACTTCAATTTTATGTTCTTTATCAATAAGGTTTATATTAAATTCAGGGGATCCTGGATATCTTTGATTTTCATTAAAAATATATGCAAATCTTGTTTCAAGTGAATTTAATACTCTTTTGTGCAAATAAATGGGAATCTTACCCTGTTTGTAACAAAAAGGTCTTATATCATCTATTCCTAATGTATGATCAGCATGTTCGTGTGTAAAAATTATTGAATCAAGTTTTTTACAATTACATCTTAGCATCTGTTGCCTAAAGTCTGGACCACAATCAATAATTAGATTAAAATTATCCCAATGAAGTAATATTGAAGATCTAAGCCTCTTATCTTTTGAATTATCACTTAAGGAAACAGGATGATCACTGCCTATAACAGGTATTCCCTGTGAAGTGCCAGTTCCTAAAAAAGTTATCCTAAACATTAGTTAAATCTATTACAATTTATTGCTTTAAGTTAAACAATCTTTGTAATTTTGTAAAAAACTAAGAATGTCTGTCATTCTACAAGGTGATAAAGAACTAGATCCAGAACCTTCAATCACGAAGAAATCATTAAGGATTAATCTAAACGATAATATTTACGGAACCTTTGCTGAAATTGGTGCTGGTCAAGAAGTTGTAAGACACTTCTATAGAGCTGGTGGCGCTTCTGGAACGGTTGCAAAATCAATTAGTGCTTATGATAAAAATTTTAGTGATCAAATTTATGGAAAAGAAGAAGATAAAAGATACGTTACTCAAAATCGTCTTAATAAAATGCTTGATCATGAAATGGATTTATTAGAGAAGAGGATTTCAAGAAAAAAACACCCTAATAAATTTTTCTTTGTTTATGCGAATACAGTCGCAACAATTGATTTTGTAAAAAAATTTAAAGGTCATGGTTGGATGGGGATTAGATTTCAAACATCAGTCAATGATGACTATTCTGAAATATCCCTTCATGTTAGATTTAAACAGAATGAAGCAAAACTTCAACAAGAAGTTCTTGGAATAATGGGAGTAAATCTAATCTATGGTGCTTTTTATAAACATGATGAACCACTTAAAATGATGAAATATTTATATGATGGTATAGATAGAGATGCAATCGAAATAGATACAATAAATTTTAGTGGACCACTTTTCAAAGGAATAGACAATAGGCTTATTAGTCTTGAACTTATAAAACTAGGAATGACAGATGCAGTAATGTTTAATAAAGATGGAAAGAATGTACTTCCGGCACAAGTTTTATATAAAAAGAACATATTAACACTTAGAGGGAGCTTTAGACCAGTTACCAAGGTAAATGAAGAAATGTTTAAAAAATCATATGAAATTTTTATTAAAGAAAAGAATGTAAACCCTGAAGATACAATAGTAATATTTGAGATAACATTATCTAATTTAAGATCTACTGGTGAAATAGAAGATAGTGACTTTCTTGATAGAGCAAAATTGCTGTGTTCTCTAGGTCATACTGTTTTGATTTCAAATTTTAAAGAATATTATAAGCTTGTAAAATACTTGACACAATACACTAAAAAACAGCTAGGTTTAACAATGGGTGTTATAAATTTTGTTGAAATCTTTGATGATCAGTATTATGATGATCTCCGAGGAGGAATTCTTGAAGCGTTTGGAAATATCTTTATTAATAATATGAAAATCTACCTTTACCCTGCTAAGAATGGTGAAGAAAAAGGTTATATAAATTCTGATAATTTAAAATTAAAACCAAAGGTTAAAGAATTTTACAAATACTTTAAATACAATAATAAAATAATAGATATAGATGACTTCACTCCTGAGTATCTTAAAATCTATTCAAAGAATATTCTTAAAAAGATAAAAGAAAATAAGGGAGGATGGGAAGATAAAGTACCGGCAGGTATATCAGAAATGATAATTCAAAAGAAAATGTTTGGATATAAATAATTAATTATCTGCTAATATTTGGGATGAATGCTCCTTAGTATTGACCTTTTCAATTACTTTTTCAATTAAACCTTCTTCGTTTATAATAAATGTTGTCCTCATTACACCAAAATATTCTTTACCTCTGAATTTTTTCTTTCCCCAAACCCCAAACGCTTCAATAAGTTTTTTTGAATCATCAGCAATAAGATTATAATTAAATCCGAATTTTTCTGCAAAATTATTTTGCTTCTTAACTTCATCAGGACTTACGCCAATTATTTCATACCCTTTATTTTTAAAATCAGAATAGTTATCATTTAGATTACATGCTTCTGCTGTACAGCCTGGCGTGTTTGCTCTTGGATAGAAAAACAGCACTATTTTTTTTCCTTTTAAATCGTTTAAATTTATTTTTTCACCCTTGTGTGTAATTAAATCTAAATTTGGTATTTTGTCTCCTATTTTTAACATAATATATCTTTAAACAAAAATAGTTAAATGAAATTAAAAGAGAAGGTAGATTTTTTAATAACTGAATTAGAGGCACTTTACCCGAAATTAGAAATTCCTCTAAATCATAAAGATCCATATACTCTTTTAATTGCAGTTCTTTTATCTGCTCAAAGTACAGACAAAAAGGTAAACGAGATAACCCCTCATTTATTTAGAAAAGCTAATAATCCGAATGACATGATAAAATTATCTATTGATGAGATTAGAGAGATTATAAAACCTGTAGGTCTTTCTCCAGCTAAATCTAAAGGAATATGGGGTTTATCTAAAATATTAATTAATAAACATCAAGGAAAAGTTCCAAAAAAACTCGAAGATTTAGAGGCCTTACCTGCAGTAGGTCATAAAACTGCATCTGTAGTTATTTCTCAAGCATTTGGAATACCAGCATTTCCAGTTGATACTCATATACATAGACTTATGTACAGATGGGGATTATCAAATGGAAAAAATGTAGTTCAAACTGAAAAAGATGCTAAACGAATTTTCCCAAAAGAAAAGTGGAATAGTCTTCATTTAAGAATTATATACTATGGTAGAGAATATTCGCCATCAAGAGGTTGGGATATAAACAATGATATAATTACAAAAACTATTGGCAGGAAGAGCATTTTAAGATTTTAACAAAACCCCAGTGTTTTTAACACTTTTCTTAATATTATATAGCAATATATATTGCAAACTGAGTCTTTATTGAGTAATTTTGCATTTTTGACAATTAATCATGAGTGATATTTTAAAAGCTGACCCTAAAAAGAACATAATAATTAAGGGTGCAAAGCTACATAACCTTAAGAATATTGATGTAGTAATTCCAAGAAATAAATTGACTGTAATAACTGGTCTGTCTGGTTCAGGAAAATCAACTCTTGCTTATGACACTTTATATGCAGAAGGACAAAGGAGATATATTGAAAGTTTGTCTTCTTATGCAAGGCAATTCATGGGTAAGTTAAATAAACCCAAAGTAGATTATATAAAAGGTATTTCACCTGCTATAGCAATTGAACAGAAGATAAACACTTCAAATCCAAGATCAACTGTAGGAACAAAGACAGAGATTTATGATTACCTAAAATTACTTTTTACTAGAATAGGAAAAACTTATTCTCCGATTTCTAATAAAATTGTTAAAAAAGATTCAGCATCCAATGTTATAGATTTCATATTAAGTCTAGAAGTTGACAAAAAAATTTTACTTCTATCTCCAGTTGATTCAAAAGATAATGCTACTGGATTAAAAAAGATAAATATCCTTAAACAACAAGGATTTGTAAGGATTTTTAAATCTGGTGAGATTTATAATTTAAATGACAAAATAGATTTAGATTTAACTAGTTTTAGTCTTGTAATTGACAGATTAATTACAAAAAATAATCTTGATTTTAAGAAAAGAATTTCTGATTCAATAGAATTAGCTTTATATGAGGGTAAGGGTTATTGTTCTATCTACGAGATTGACTCAAAAAAAATTCATGATTTTTCAAATAAATTCGAACTAGATAATATTGATTTCATAGAACCTAGCTTAAATCTTTTTAGTTTTAATAATCCTTTTGGAGCTTGCAAAAACTGTGAAGGCTTTGGAGAAACAATAGGAATTGATATGGACTTAGTTATTCCTAATAAATCATTATCCATTCATGATGATGCAATTGCACCTTGGAGAGGGACTGGACTCCGAAGAAATTATATGAAATTAATAAATAATGCAGATGAGTTCAATTTCCCTATTCACAAACCATATGAAGATTTAAATAATGAAGAAAAGGAAATTCTATGGATTGGTAATAAATACTTCACAGGAATTGAAAAGTTTTTTAAAAAAATTGAAAGAAAGAATTATAAAATACAAAATCGTGTTCTTTTATCTAGATATAGGGGGAAAACACTATGTAATATCTGTAACGGAAGTAGACTAAGAAGAGAGGTTTATTATGTAAAAATTGATAATAAAAATTTACCTGATATCCTAAAAATGTCATTAAGCGAATTAGAGGTGTTTTTTAAAACAATAAAATTAAATAAGATAGACTCAGAGATTTCAAATCGAATTATAAAAGAAATTAAAAACAGAATAGATTATATGTTAAATGTCGGCCTTGGGTATTTAACATTGAATAGGAAAGCAAATACATTATCTGGAGGAGAGACACAAAGAATTAATCTTGCATCTTCACTTGGGAGCAGTCTCGTTGGATCAACTTATATACTAGATGAACCCTCAATAGGATTGCATAGTAGAGATAATAATAGATTAATAAAAATATTAAAAAACCTTAGAGATATAGGGAATACTGTTATTGTAGTAGAACATGATGAAGAAATAATTTTATCTGCTGATCATATAATTGATATTGGTCCTAAAGCAGGTTCATTTGGAGGTGAAATTGTTGCAACTGGGAGTTTAAAGGATATTATAAAAGGGAATTCTTTAACATCACAATATTTAAATAAAATTGATACAATTGAATTTAAAAGAAAAAGGAAAAAATCAAAATATTTTATTAAAGTCAAAGGAGCTAAAGAACATAATTTAAAAAACATTAATTTAAAAATCCCTTTAGGATGTTTATCAATGATAACAGGTGTTTCAGGAAGTGGAAAAAGTACTTTGGTTAAAAAAATAATCTATCCTGCCCTTTTAAATTACTTTAAAGATTTTTCTCAAAAACCAGGTGATTTTAATCATATTTCAGGTGATCTAAGTAAAATTAAATCCGTAGAGTTTATTGATCAAAATCCTATTGGCAGATCTTCAAGATCTAATCCAATTACTTATTTAAAAGTTTATGATGATATAAGAAATTTATATTCAAAACAGTATTTAGCAATAAAAAGGGAATTTAAACCTAAGGTTTTTTCATTCAATACTGATGGTGGAAGATGTGATGAATGTAAGGGAGAGGGCAAAATAAAAATAGAAATGCAATTTATGGCTGATGTAGAGCTAGAATGCGAAACTTGCAACGGAAAAAGATTCAAAGATGAAATTTTAGATATAAAATATAATGGAATTAGTATTGACATGCTTCTTAATATGACAGTAGATGATACAATTTCATTGTTTAGAAAATATAATCAGAATAGGATTGTGAATAAACTAATCCCACTTCAATCTGTTGGACTTGGTTATGTTTCTCTTGGACAATCATCAAATACTTTATCAGGAGGAGAAGCTCAAAGGATCAAATTAGCTTCATTTATAGCAAAGGGTGAACAAATAGAAAAAACTTTTTTCATATTTGATGAACCTACCATTGGTTTACATTTTCATGATATTAAAAAGTTACTATCTACATTTGATAAGTTAAAAAGAATGGGCCATAGTTTATTAGTTATAGAACATAATTTAGAAATGATAAAATGTGCAGATTATATTATTGACTTAGGCCCTGAAGGAGGTAATGAAGGTGGAGAAGTTATTGCGAAGGGAACACCTGAAGAAATAATCAAATCTAAAAAGTCTTATACTGGTAGATATTTAAAAAGTAAGATCTAATTACCAGTTCTTGTTAAACTTGTCAAAGAATATGTTTACATCATCGCTTAATTTAAATATATAAGCAGCAAGTGTATATAAAATCACAATTAATATTGATTTAACTGCAATTGATATTACAGGCTCAAATGTAAGTTTTAAATTATAAAATATTACATATATAGAAGTTGTAAGAATAACTATTTTAAGAGTATCATAACTATATGGATGTATTTTAAACTTACTTTTAACTAAATATAGTTTTAATGAATTCATTATTAGAATAACAAGAAAAGTTGCATATGCAGCTCCAATAATTCCATAATCCTGAATTAAATAGAGATTTAACACAACTGCTAAGACTGATGATATTATTGAAAACCAGAATATGAAATAATAATACTTTGAATTAGTAATGATATTATTTATACACCCAATAGACATTGAATATAACTTGGCAAATGATACAATAATTACAATTGGAATACCCATACTATATCCTTCCTGATTAAGCATCTCATAGAAGTCATTAATATTCAGATTAATTATCAGAAAAAACAGACTAGATATTAAAACTAAGTTTGTTGAGCTTTTCTTTAATAAATATCTTAATTTCTTTTTATTGTTTTTATTTATCACCTCGGCGACAATAGGGCTTAATATTTGAAACATTGCCCTTCCAGGAATTTCAATTACAGCTGCAATAAATATTGCTACAGAATAATATGCAACATTTTCAACTGTAAGTATTGACGATAGCATAGATTTGTCTATATCTAGTATTATACTTGAAGCAGCACCTGACAAAAGAATTAAAAATGAATATCTAAAAATTTCTTTGAAGTCCTTTTTAAAAGAAAAACTAATCTTGGGTTTATTAATAATAAATGAATAAATCATTACTATCAAAAGTCTTAGGTAATAACCAGATATTAAGAAAAGAATGAAACTCTCAAAGTTTAAGAAATCTAAAGTATATAATATTAAAAGAGATGTAATCAGTAGTCTTGGATATAGCTCTTTCAGAAAATTACCAAATACTGATTTTAATTTTACTCTTACCCATGAATAGAATATTTCAAAAAAAGATGTTGAAACTGCAATAAATAGTATAACATATGCGTATTTGGATAAGGCATTTTCACTTTGGAATAAAACATTTTTTATTTGTTCATAATATAAATAAAATATTGGTATTACAATTATTGTAACTATAAATGGGATAATTAATGATAAGGTTAAAACTGCATCTTTTTCTTTTTTCGATTTATATCTAGAATAGAATCTTATAACTGCATGTTGTGTTCCAAATGACAGAAATGGTTGAATTAAATTAGAAATTGCAAGTAAAGCTATAACAAGTCCTTGAAGCTTACTACCTAAAAACGTTGGATATAAATAAAGAGTATTAACTGCACCAATTATAAATGCAATACCAATAGTGATTAAATTAAAAAATGATTGTTTAACAACTATGCTCATTTTTCAGTCTTTTTATAAAACATATAAGCAATAAAACTAAAGGTAAGTAATATTGAAATCAATCGAACATTTATTCCAAACTTTACAATTTCAGGTTCAAAATAAAAATCTATTTTGTGTTTGCCTTCAGGAACAACCATTCCTCTTAAAATATAATTAACATCAAAATATTGACTTAGTTTGTCATCAATATATACTTTCCACCCTTTTGGATAGTATACTTCAGAAAAAACTAATAACTGAGGGCTATCTGCATTATACTTATATGTTATATGGTTGCTTGAATTTCTATTAAAGTTAATTTCTAATAGATCATTAGAATTAAATTGATTTATATTATCGTGACTATAGCTATCATTAAATGTAATTGCATGCTTTTTAATATCAATCTTAGTCAGTTTGTTAAGTATCTCATCTGCGCTATCAGTTAAATAGATAGAATCAACTGCCCATACATTTCCAGCTGCATCTTCATTAATAAAAAGTTCTTTATCAGATTCTCCATCAGAAATCACATACTTTGTATTAAGCATGTCAACCATTACATTATTGTTATGAAATCTAAAGTAATCATATGCTTCTTGGAACCTTCTAAGTTTAGCTGCATGATAACCACCAATTGAATTATGAAAAAGCGAAGTATTAGCTCCATTTAAACCATGAGAAGCATCATATACTCTATAATCTGATTTATCTTTTAATATCTCTAAATCAGCTTGATTTTTTGTAATATAATTTTGATTTGAATCAATGAAAAGGTCTTTATCTATATATCTATTATTTACTGAGCTTAGGTCATAAAAGACTATAAATAATATAGCAAGAACAGTAATGTTATTTCCTAATAAAGATTTAAATCTTAAAATAGAATAAATAATAACTGTAAAAATCATAGCCCTTATAATATCATAAGAATACATATAAGATCTTTCATAAATAATTTTATTTAATATCTCACCGCCAAACACCTTTTTATAATACTCATCTGATGGTCCTAAAAATGAAATAGAAGATTTGAATAAAAGAAGAATTATAAGAGGAATTATGACAATAATTAATGCCTTATTTAAGTTTTTATAATCATCATTCTTTAAACATTTATATAAACCAAGAGATGCTAATAAAGGAATTGCAAACTCAAGTATAACTTGGATAGAAGAGACGGCTCTAAATTTGTTATACATAGGGAAATATTCAATAAACAGATCAGTTAATAGAGGGAAATTTTTTCCCCATGATAATAATAATGAAATGATTACACAGGATAGCAACCAAAGTTTTGTAGGCCCCCTTGCTGTAAAAAGTGATAAAATAAAAAGAAAAAATATTGAAATCCCAATATATGCTGGAGCTTCTAATATAGGTTGGTCTCCCCAATATGTCGGAACTGCCTTTGTGAAATTTGAGGCTTGATCATTTGGGACATTGTTATCAATTAAAAACTTATATAAATTAGAATTAGTTCCAACATCTTCTCTTGAGGCCCCACCTTGAATTCTTGGGATAACTATATTAAGACTTTCAAATATACCACTACTATACTGAGTTATATAATCATAATCTAAACCTGTAGTTTTTTCTTTTGGCGAACCTGAGGCGTCAAGTTTTAATTCACTAGCTGATCTTGTACTATACTTAGAATATTCATAAGTAGACATAAGATTTGGTGCATTTAAACCCAAAGCAAATATACCAGCTAAGAAAAATGGAGAAATGCTTTTAATAAAAGGTTTTATCTCACCCTTTTTATATGAGTCTATTAAATAGACAATGAAGAATAAACCTATTATAAATAATAGATAATATGTCATTTGATAATGATTAGCTCTTATTTGCAAGGAGATTGCTATAAGGCTTAAAATAAAACCTAAGATTTTCTTATTCTGTTTTAATAAAATTAATCCAGAAATAACTAAAGGAATATATGAAATTGCAAGAGCTTTAGTATTATGTCCAACTTGCAAAATAATTAATAAGTATGTAGATAATCCAAAAGCTAAAGATCCAATTAATGAAATTCTCCAAGGGACCTTTAAAACTAAAAGAAGAAGATACATTGAAATCAGATAAAGGAAAAGTGTATGAGCAGGTCTTGGGATAAATCTAAATAAATAATGGAAGGGAGTTAAAATATCATAAGGGTATTTTGCTCCAAGCTGATAAGTTGGCATTCCTCCAAATGCATTATCTATCCAATATATTTCTTTATCAAATTTATCTCTATTTTCCTTTATTTGTCTGGACATACCCTCATATTGGGAAATATCAGACTGAAATAATTTTTTTCCTTGTAAAAGAGGATGGTAGAATAGGATAGATCCAAGCATAAATCCAATAATAACGTATATATGGATTAATGAATCTTTAGATAATAATTTATTAATCAATATCTTCATAATCTATATACTCACCATATTTTTCATTACTTTTTTTAGATTTTGACCCTGATGATTTTGTGTTATAATCTGATTTTTTTTGCTGTTTTTTTATAAAATCTGTGAAGACTAATTTTATTAAGAAAGGAAGTGCATATCTTAAAACAAGATATATTGTCAGAAATATTAATAAAAACTTCATGAATTAACCTTTGTCAAATTTAATGAAATTTAGTCTCATACTATGATTCAATAAATTTAAATGTTAATCCAGCTTTAGCTTGAAGTCTATCAAGAATTTGATCTCCCATTGCAATTGATGGAGTTATAACCCCATATGTGTCTTTTAGAGAGTCTTTTGATAAGCAAATTGCGCTTTCTGCAAGCATCTTTGAGGTTGACCCATATCCTGGATCACGATCTCCAGTTACCCTAACCAATGCCCTACTCTTATCATTATACCTTATATAAAACCTCATACTGTAATAACCATTTTCTCTTTCATTTTCATTTGGGCCTTGTCCTGGTTTTGGAGTAAAATAATTAAAAATTCTTTTTAAAAGCGATCCAGGTTTTGCAGATAGAAAAATTAGAGGTAAAACAGACATTATTGCTTTAATTCTTCCTCTAAATCCATCTCCAGTCATTATTGATTCATCATATGTGAAATTTTTTCCATAGGAATAATTGCTTAAAGCATTACTTCTTCTCACAATTTTAGTATTTATTCCCGCCATCATAAATGGAGCTATCCAACTTTTAGAATCTTCATCATATTTAACTTTATTAAGATCTCTTTTATCTGGACCTGATCTTTGACCTTCTGGATTTAATCCATATGGATTTGTTAGTATTTTTCCTATAAGACGATCTTTAGAAGCCTCTGTAATAATATTATTCATACTTGCATATGTTCCACCACTCAAACTACCCTTAAAACCAGACACCCTCATGCTAATTTTATCTAATTTTATATTTACATCTGGTAAATTTTTATGAATAAAATAAACACCAATGTCAGAAGGTATTGAATCAAATCCGCAACTATTAACAATTCTTATTTTTTTATTTTTTGCTTCTTGATGATAGGTGTCAACGATTTTTCTAATCCATTGAGCTTCTCCAGCTAAATCACAATAATGAGTATTTGTTTTAATACATGATTTAACTAATAAAGAACCATATTTTGAGTAAGGACCAACAGTACTGCATATTACTTTTGTTTTTTGAGTCATTTTAGTGAGACTCATTTCATCGAAGCTATCAGCAATGATTATAGGAATATTTTCATCGGCAATTTTATCTCTAACATTTATAAGCTTTTTTTTATCTCTTCCTGCAATTGCCCAATTCAATTTTTCAGGACTATAATTTTTAAATATGTATTCAGCAACAAGTCTTCCTGTAAAACCAGTTGCACCCCATATTATAATATCAAACTCTTTTGACATAAACTCTTAGATTATAATTAATCATCTTCTGTTGTAATGAAATTGAGATAGCTATAGTGATCTTTAATTATATCTTTTGAACTTGATCTTGATTTCCTCTCAGATAATTTATTTATTTTCCTTTTTACTGATAATGCCTTTGACTTTATAACACCCTCTAGATCATCTTCTTCAATTAAAGTATTTATTTTTTTGGTAAAACTTATTTGAAGGTTTCTTGAGAATTGATCTGTAGGAGCTATCTTATCAATTATAGATTCAAATAACATATCAATTAGATTATCAAATTCTAAAGCATTTCCTTCTATAGTTTTACTTGCTGATAACATCTTATTTAGTCTGTAATTTGACAAAAGAGAATTAATCGCACGCTCTTGGATTTTTTCAATCTTGTAAAGACCATCTAAATTATTTATTTGAGATATTATTTTTTTATTTCTAAGCCAATTAGGCGTCTTCCAAAGCTCTAGATCTAAAAAGCTTAATGCTTCCATTTGATATGCTTTATCTACATTAACATAAGTAAAAATGTTGTCTTGATTAGTATTATGAAGAGTTTGGTTAATTCCACCAACTATACCTATGACATGGAAAATATATCTTGAGTATACACCTAATAATTCATTATATATCTCATTTAGGTCGCTATAATCTTTATTTGGCTCATGAATCCAATCCATAAAATTATTAGCTACAATTTTTAAATTTTTTAAACCATATGTACTTGCTTTAATGGGATCATCTCCAATATTTTCTGTCTGAGTGTTTGGGTCTCCCCGAGATGATCCAAACATATAAATAGGATTTAAGCTTTTTTGATCAACATATTTAGTCAGAATCTCTTTTTCTTGTAATAAATTTTTTCCGGGAAAATATCTATAACCCCATTCAATTGAATAATCATCATATGGACCAAGCTGTCTAACAAATCTTATATTCTTATCTCCAGGTTGGGCAATATAATTATATCTCGCATAATCCATAATTGTTGCAGCTATTCCCATTTTTTGAGTAAATTTTCCTGATCTAAGTGAATCTACAGGATAAGCACTACTAGCTTTCATATTGTGAGGTAATCCTAAAGCATGACCTATTTCATGAGATATAACCATTCTCATCATTTCTCCAATTTCCTCCTTAGGAGTATTTAAAGTTCTTGCTTTTGGATTTGCTGCACCAGTTTCAAGTAGATAGCGATTTCTATAGGATCTTAAATGATTATGATACCATATTATATCACTCTCTAATATTTCTCCTGTTCTTGGATCAGAAACACTAGGTCCAGTAGCATTCCTAGTTGTAGATGCTACATATCTAACCGTTGAGTATCTTATATCTTCAGGGCTAAAGTCAGGATCTTCTTCAATGCTAGGAGGTTCTTTAGCAACAATAGCATTTTTAAAGCCTGCTTTTTCAAAAACAGAATTCCAATCTTCTATACCCTTTTTAAAATATGGACGCCATTTAATAGGAGTAGCAGGATCTAAGTAATAAACTATTTGCTTTTTTGGTTCTACTAATTCTCCATTTAAATAAGCCTCTTCATTTTTTGGTTCTAACCTCCATCTTCTTATTAATTTATAACTATCTGATTTAAGAGCTTCAGAACTATAATCTATTTTGTTAACTGTAAACCAACCAACCCTTTCATCATAATATCTTATTTTCATTCTATCTTCTGGCAACAAGATAAATGAGTGATTAACTTGAAAACTAAATGTTTTTGTCTTATTTTCTCTTGGAGGTTTTTTTGTATCGAAAGTTAAAGTGTTTAAAATTTCAATATTTTCTGGAAAGCTTCTAGCTGAGTCAATACTGCTTCTTTTTTTATCTACATTACCTATCTTATACTGTTCTTTAATTCTTGAGTTTATTATATTAAATCCTGGAGAGTCATTTAAAAAATAATTTGAGACATCAATTAAAAATGAATTAACTCCAGAATTCTTAATTTCAAAGCTTGCAAGTATTGGAGGAAAATTATTTTCAATAACACTTTGATTGATTGGATCTTCTTGGTTAGCTACATTATTAAAAGATAACTGTCTGATATTTATACTATTGTTCTTCTTTTGGAATTCTATAACCTGTTCAGAAGTTTTTGATCCTGCGTTAATGTAAGCTGAGTATCCTGAGGGGATTTGAGCAAGTCTTGTTACAACAAGGATTTCAACATTCAAAAGATCTTTATTAATATCAAAATACATTTTATTGTCATCATTTGTATATGCGTTTATAACTCCTTCTGTTAATTTCATGCCCTTTGTAAGGGAATCAATAGTTTTATTATTTTTTTGAGCACTTAGTGATGAAACTAGAAATAAAGCTGATATAATTGAGATTAAATTTTTCATTTTAAATTATTATTTACTAAATATATAATTTTATTTATTGGTAAATTGCCTTGCAAAATTATTATGAGATCTGAGATTAATATAAAAGAAATTGAATCTAAAGAGGATTTAAAGAAATTTATAATGTTCCCTTTTGATCTTTATAAAGATTCTAAGTACTGGGTAGCCCCTATTATAAAGGAGGAATTAGAGATTCTTGACAAAGAAATAAATCCTGTTTTTAAGCATGCTAATGCTAATTATTTCTTAGCATATATTAATGGAAAGATAGTTGGAAGGATCGCTGCTCTTATTAACTGGATAGAGGTTAATGAAATTAAAAAAAAGAAAGTAAGGTTTGGTTGGTTTGATTTTGTTGATGATAAAAATGTTTCTAAGGCACTAATAGAAAAAGTTATAGAAATAGGAAAGAAAAATAATCTAGAATTAATTGAAGGACCAGTAGGTTTTTCTAATATGGATAAGGCTGGAATGCTTATTAAAGGATTTGAAAAGAAAAACACAATGATTACTATGTATAATTATTCTTATTATCAGGATCATATGAAAGCTCTTGGATACAATAAGCTTGCAGAATGGGTTGAATATGAACTTAAAATTGCTGATTATAAAAATGCACCAGAGAAAATTAAAAAGTTTTCAGACATAATTTTAAACAGATATAATCTTAAGAAACTAAATTTTACATCTACAAAACAAATTGAACCATATGTAGATGAAATGTTTGACTTACTTGGAGAAACATATGAGAGTCTTCAAACATTTGTTCCTATTCAAGATTATCAAATAAAGTATTATAAGGATAAATACTTGAAATATATAAATCCAGGATTTATAAAGTGTGTTACAGATCAAGATGATAAGCTTGTTGCTTTTGCTATCACAATGCCATCTTTTTCAAAGGCTCTTAAAAAAATCAATGGTAAAGTGAACTTTATTGGTCTTTTAAGACTTCTTTATGCTAAAAACTATAACAGCAAAGGGTCATTATATTTAATTGGTGTTCGACCTGATTTTCAAAACAAAGGGATAATTGCAATTCTATTTAACGAACTTCAAAAATTTTATAACAAATTTGGAATTAAAGAAGTTGAGACAAATCCAGAACTAATTGAAAATACCGCTATACAACAGCTTTGGAAAAATTTTGATAACGTTCAGCATAAAAACAGAGCTACTTTTACTAAAAGCATCTAATAATGTATAACGAAGGAACTATAATAGCTCTGTCATCTCCTCCTGGATCTGGTGCAATTTCAATAATTAGACTATCTGGAAAAGATGCAATTGATATAACAGACAAAGTCTTTAAGTCAAATTCTAATAAACCTTTATCAAAACTTGAAGGTCAAAGTTTAACTTATGGAGTTATATCTGATGGGAAAGAAGTTATTGATGAGGTTGTAGTGTCTATATATAGAGCTCCTCACTCCTACACTGGCGAGAATATTGTTGAAATTTCATGTCATGGATCACCATACATACAACAAAAGATTATTTCAACTTATCTAGATAAAAAAGTAAGATTAGCATCTCCTGGTGAATTTACCCTAAGAGCATATTTAAATAATAAGAAAGATCTCTCTCAGGCTGAAGCCGTTTCAGATTTGATTGCTTCTGAGTCAAAAGAAGCTCATAGAGTGGCTATGGATCAGATGAGAGGTGGTTATTCAGGCGAAATAGAGCTTTTAAGAGAGAAATTAATAGATTTTAAGTCATTAATCGAGTTAGAACTAGATTTCTCAGAGGAAGATGTAGAATTCGCTAATAGAGGCGATCTAAACAAGCTATTAGACGAGCTAGATACTAAATTATCTAAGCTAATAGACTCCTTTTCCTATGGAAATGTTATAAAAGAAGGGGTTACTGTAACAATTGCCGGTAAACCCAATTCTGGTAAATCGTCTCTTCTTAATGCTATTTTAAATGATGATAAAGCTATAGTATCAGAGATTCCGGGCACTACAAGAGATGCTATTGAGGATATATGCGTTATAAACGGTATTAAATTCAGGTTTATTGATACAGCAGGCATAAGAGAGACAAAAGATAAAGTAGAGTCAATTGGTGTAGAAAAAGCTAAAAGTAAGGTTAGTAAATCTAGGATCTTAATTTACCTATATGATAGAGCAGATATTACATTTGAAGAGCTAAAAAGTGAGATAAAAACCTTTAAAAGAGATGATTTACAGATCTATCTAGTGGAAAATAAGATTGATTTGCTAACTAACTTAACCACAGATGATTTAGAAGCTAAGTTAAACCATCATTTTAATAAAAAAGAGGTCAATTTAATGCGAATTTCTACCCTAGAATCCAAATATATCGACAAATTAAAATTAGAGCTCTCTAAAAACATAAATTTAAGTACAGAAAGCAATGTTGTTGTTTCAAACGCAAGACACTTAGACGCCCTTAAAAAGTCTATTT
>Ga0208750_1000015_pt1 | contig 42130 bp, 47 predicted proteins | sample Knorr_S15_td_O2m_FD_185602 | JGI IMG/M metagenome (GOLD analysis project Ga0208750, IMG submission 185602) | Marine microbial communities from Southern Atlantic Ocean transect - Knorr_S15_td_O2min_ad_340m_LV (SPAdes) (version 2) | ecosystem: Environmental > Aquatic > Marine > Oceanic | place...
TAGGTTCATGGTGTTACGATGCCAGACATTGTAATTCGGTTGGTTCGTCGGCGCCTTACACCACCAGATGGCTACACCAGTGTACCGTTGTCAGGCCTTGGATTCATGGTTAATTCGCATCGGTTACTGAAGAAAAATCTAATCGTAAGATTAATCGGATAGATGACCCGCGAAAAACAGTAAAAAGACCGTAACGAGATCGATAGGTATGATCCCAGAGTCCACGCTGGAACCAGCGATCACCGCTGACAGGGGTACAATCAGGCCGTGAAACCATCTTTTCCCAAGGTGCTAGTGCAGGCCCGTTTCTGTCTGTTTTTTGTTGCTCTGGCGGTGTTGCGTTGCCCACCGGCTGGCGGCGATGAACTGAGCCGATTGGATGGTGATGCGCTGAAGGTGGTGGTTACTGCCGAAGAACGAGCGTTGGGCCGCGAATTCATCCGTCTGGCTCACACACGCTTGCGTTTGATTGAAGACCCTTTGTTGGTGAACGGTGTGGCCCGAATTGGAGCTCGTTTGACTCAAGTTCTGAACGTTGACCCGGGTATTATCGGGTTTCATCTGGTCGATGATCCCGCGATCAATGGTTTCGCAGGTCCGGGTGGTCAGATCGTTTTGTTTACGGGTCTGATTGCAACCGCTGAAACTGAGGCGGAATTTGCCTCGGTGGTTGCACATGAACTGGCTCATGTTACCCAGCGTCATTTGCCGCGAATGATCGAACGTGCTCGTAAGCGGCAGATACCGGCGACGGCTGGACTGATTGCTGGAATTCTTCTTGGCGGTCAGGCAGGTGCGGCCACCATGGCGGCAACAAATGCTGCGGCCCTGTCGGATCAGTTGAGCTATACACGTACATTTGAACGCGAAGCAGATGCCGTTGGTTTAAGAATACTGAGTACTGCAGGCTATGACCCGCAGGCAATGGCGCGGTTTATCCAGAGTCTGGTACAAGACACCCGGTTTCAGGTGAACGAGACACCCGAATATTTTCGCACCCATCCACTGTCACTTGACCGAATCGCAGAAATTGAATCACGTGCGGCAGGTCATTCTCAGGAAGCAATATCGCAGACGCAAGAGTATCTGCTTTTACGGGCGAGAGCACTGGCGAGGTATGGTGTGGATCCAGAACACCTGATTGCGACTTTTCAAAGCCAGGAGGGGGCGGATGTTCCAGAGGTGGCAAGTGCTGGTCGTTATGGCCTGATTCTCAGCGGCCTGCGCACGGGAGCCTACAATCAGTCCGTTGAACTGGCCCTGTCACTGCGGGCGCAGTCACCCAAGAATATTTTTTATGTGGTGGGCTTGGCCGAGTCACTGCAGGCGGCTGGTGATCTTAACAATGCCTTGAAGCTGCTCGCTGAAGCCATGGCAATGGTACCGGATGATCCTGTGCTCGCGAGCTATTATGCCGATATGTTGATCAAGGCCGGCAAACCGGATCAGGCCAAACCGGTGATTCGTGCTGGACTTCGGGCCTTACCGCACAGTAGGCGATTGTTCAAATTGTTGGCACGCGCTGAAGGCGAACTCGGCCGCACTGCAGAATCATTCCAGGCACTTGCTGAATACCACTATCTTTCAGGAGATCTTCAGACAGCGCTGGCCAAGCTGACAACTGCGCTGCAGCACGCGCAAGCAAGTGCTTATTTGACAGCGAGTATTACTGCCCGTCGAGTTGAGATACAGCAAGAATTCGAGCCGAAGGACTGACGACCAAATTGAAAGAATAGCCACATAAAATAGGGCGATCGTCACGCTGGATATTAGGGGCCTGTACTTAGGATGGAGTCGGACCACTGTGAAACCATCAGGGGGTCTAAACCGATCGAAATACTCTGTAGTGGGGCATTAGGTAGTCGACGTATCTATGCCATGAGTTAATTCCAGCCAAAATATATGAAATATGGCTTGTCATGGGCTGAAATTCGCGTTACAAGTAGTGGGTAAGACCCGCGAGTCTGTTGACATAAACGTGCGTAAAAGGTCTGCGACGACAATCAGTTGGAGGATCAAGATGATTATGTTCAGAAATATTCTAGCCGCTGTGTCGGCGGTTCTATTGCTGGGACTGGCGAGCAGTTACATGCCCATAGCGGCAGCGGGAGACTTGCCGACCGAAAAAGGTTGCAAGAAAATCAAAGACGCGGACAGCGTGATGAAAGGTTGGTGTACGGCGATTACCCGAAAAAAAGGAAATTGCCTATCTTGTCATCATGCCATAGTAGATAACTGGCCGGAGACATTACCGCCAGGCGGAAACATTGGGCCACCATTCGTTGCCATGGGTGCTCGATTTCCGAACAGTGAAGATCTACGCGCTCAAATCTGGGATGCGACCGTCAATAATCCTAATTCTTCGATGCCGCCTTTTGGTAAACACAAGCTGATCAGCGAAAAAGACATCGACAATATCGTGGCTTGGTTATCGACACTTTAAATACCCAGGACAACGATAGTAATGACATAGTTTATAAGGAGGTTATACCTACCATGAAACGCCGAGTATTTCTTAAAGGGTCCTTTGCTGCGGGAACGATCGCGGTTGCCGCTGCCGCTGGATTATTAACGCCCCGTCGCTTACTGGCCGCGAGCTGGCCGGAAACGGCGTTTGGTGCCAAGAACGAAAGTGATGCAGTCAAAGCGCTCTTCGGTGACACACCAGTGGTCGACAGCGATGCCATCAGTATTAAAGCGCCGCTTCAGGCTGAGAATGGCGCGGTTGTGCCCATCAAGGCGTGGACATCGTTGTCAGATGCTGAGTCTATCGCGATCGTGGTGGAGAAAAATCCTGCCCCCTGGGCGACTTCGGTCGACGTTATGCCAGGCGCTGGCGGACTCTACAGCACACGGATCAAGATGGGACAGACCTCACCGGTTACCTGCTACGTAAAGGCAGGTGGGAAAGTACATAAAGCCGCGCATGTGGTGAAAGTGACTGTTGGTGGTTGTGGCGGTTGACCGCAACACCTGGACAAGGAGATAAGATCATGGCAGTAACCAAGATGAAAATTAAGAAAGACAAGTCCGGTGGTCACGTGGTTATGGTGTTAGTCAAGCATCCTATGGAAACCGGAAATCGCAAGGACAAAAAGACCGGCAAAAAGGTGCCGGCGCATTTTGTTAAGACGATGGTATTCACGCACAACGGAACAGCTGTGGCACAGGCGAACCTCGGTCCGGCAGTGTCCAAGAATCCGTTGACCCAGATCCTGCTCACTAACTCCAATAGTGGTGATACGGTATCTGTACAGTGGACGGACAATCAGGGGAAGACCGGCGGCACTGAAGCGACAATCAAGTAACGCCGACCATGGAAATATTAATACCCCATCCGGTGGGTCGAGCGTTTCCAGGAGGAGATAAGATGAAAAATATTCTGACAGCGGTTCTCGTAGCAGGCGCATTCGTCATCGGGATACCTGCAGCCAATGCAATATCCGAAGCCGAAATCAAGAAAGACATCGAGGAATTCCAAAACTTCTTTCTGAAACGCTTTCCCGGCGTAACCCTTGCTGATTACTCTGATGGAGTAAACGCGTTGCCACAATATGCTGAACGTCGGGCCAACTGGGAATTGCTGATGGAGTTTCCACCCTACGAGACCGAAATGGACAAAGCCGCTGAAGAATGGGCAAAGCCTTTTGCCAACGGCAAGTCATTTGATGACTGTAACCTGGCAGCAGGTAATGTATACCCGGTCTATGATGCCGCTACTGATGATTTACGGACATTAGTTGGTGACATCAATGCTTGTCTTAAAGCGAATGGCGAGAAACCGATCAAGAACGTCAAGGTCGGAAAGATGGCGCGCTTAATTGCACATTATCGCGCGCAGTTTAATGGTCAGCCGATGGCTGTTGATTATTCTCAAGCTGGTGCACAGAAGTGGTATGAGAAAGGTCGTCAGTTTTACTGGGCCAAACGGGGCCAGTTGAATTTTTCTTGTGCGAACTGTCATGTCCAGAATGCGGGCAACAAGATTCGCGGTGATGTCCTGAGCCCGGGTTTGGGTCACACCAGCGGTTTCCCGGTTTATCGAACGAAATGGGCCGTGGCCGGTAAACCCTGGGGAACTATTCATCGTCGTTACGGTGGTTGTAACAAACAGGTCCGTGCTAAGCCGTTCAAGGCTCAGGGGACTGAATACAAGGCATTAGAGCTCTACGAGGCTGTTATGAACACCGGTGTGCCCCTCAAGGTGCCCAGTCAGCGGCAATAGAAGATGTTATACGTCACAAAAAAGCCTGGCTTCAGCCAGGCTTTTTTCTCAGTCTCCAGTCTGAGTCGGGGAAAGACACGTCTGAACCGAATGTTTCTAAGGTAAAACGATGAGTCTCAATCGGCGGGAATTTGTTCAACTGCTGAGTCTTGCTGCGACCGCCGGCTTGCCGCTGACCGGGCGTTCCAGTAGTTCTGATCCGGCCCAGATTTATGATTTCCCTTCCTTTGGCAATGTGTCGTTGTTGCACTTTACAGACTGCCATGCCCAGCTTTTACCTTTGTACTTTCGTGAGCCCAGTGCCAACATCGGTTTGGGCGATGCATTTGGTCGGGTGCCTCACCGGGTAGGCACCTATTTCCTAGATCATTTCTCAATTCCGCAAGATTCGCCGGCGGCCTATGCCTACACCTGTCTGGACTTTGAGTCTATGGCCCGACAATTTGGAAAAGTTGGTGGTTTTGCTCATCTAGCGACTTTAATCAAGCGGATCAGAGCATTGCGGCCTCACAGTTTATTACTGGACGGCGGAGACACATTGCAAGGCTCAGCCACGGCGTTGTGGACTCAGGGTCGGGACATGATTGGCGCCAGTAAGTTGCTGGGTGTTGACATCATGACCGGCCACTGGGAATTCACCTATGGCATGGACCGGGTACGCGCAATCATCGACGGTGAACTGGACCCCATCGAGTTTCTCGCACAGAACGTTGTGCTCACTGAGGACGCCGCGTTTGACGACAAACCAGCTTATGATCCGGAGTCCGGGCAGGTATTCAAGCCATACACCTTGCGTGAAGTGAATGGGGTTCGAGTCGGTATCATCGGCCAGGCATTTCCCTATACCAGTCTCGCCAATCCAAGGTACATGGTAGAAGACTGGAGTTTTGGTATTCGAGATGCCCAATGCCAGTCTATGGTGGATGCCCTAAGGGACCAAGGTGCTGAGCTGGTCGTTGTCTTGTCCCACAACGGCATGGACGTTGACCTTAAGATGGCACAGCACGTATCTGGAATAGACGTGATACTGGGCGGCCATACCCACGATGGTGTACCGGTACCCGAGATTGTGAACAGTCCTTCGGGTCGCACACTGGTGGTCAATTCAGGGTCCAACGGCAAGTTTTTGTCTGTGATGGATCTTGATGTTCGCCACGGCCATCTGGTGGATTACAGGTTTCGAATGCTTCCGGTCTTTTCTAATTTCTTACCTGCGGATTCTGAGATGGCGGCCTATATCGACGGTGTTCGGTCGCCCTTTGTTGACCAGTTATCCCGGGTCATCGCGTCAACAGAGGTTACGTTGTATCGTCGGGGCAACTTTGGTGGTACTTTTGATCAGGTAATTCTTGATGCTATGCTAAAGATCCGTGGCGCTGATATCGCATTTTCACCGGGATTTAGATGGGGGACCAGCTTGTTGCCGGGGGATTCAATTACCTATGAACACGTGATGGACCAAACGGCAATCACCTATGCCAAGTCGACGCTGAATGAGATGACAGGTGAGATGATCCATCAGCTGCTCGAAGGTATTGCGGACAATCTATTTAATGCGGACCCTTACTACCAGATGGGGGGAGACATGGTGCGAGTCGGTGGGTTGAGCTATACGATCGACCCGGCAGCAACAATTGGCCGCCGAATTTCGGCGCTGGAACTGGCAGGAAAGCCACTTGATGCGGCGAAAACCTACCGGGTAGCCGGCTGGGCCAGTGTCAACCCACAGCCAGATGAATTGCCCAATATTTGGGATGTGGTGTCAGAATATCTAATAGATACTCAGGTGATCCGGAATGTGGCATTGAATCTGCCCAGGGTCAAAGGTGTCGATAATAACCCAGGAATGATTAACATATAATGTAATTATTATGTACTTAATAAATAATATATTAAAATCAATATATAGAAAAATAAGAATAATAGTATATATTATTGGTTTTATTGCGATATTAAGAGCGCCCTTAGCACTGGCTGCTGGCCCACCTCCGGGCGCAGATCGTACTGTATGGTGCGAGCAAAATGCTGATGAATGTAGCGAGTGGTGCGCCGAGAATGTCGAGGTAGATATTTGTCAAGAACCAGAGTGTGACTGAAAGTTCCAGCCGCAATATTGGCTCTCGTTGTCTGGGCCCCTATTTCGCTAACAGAAGAATCGGTTATTATTTAACTCACCATCAACTAGGAGGATTTGAGATGAAAATTTGTAGACGTATTAGTGGGGCGATTCTAGTCATGGCAGTGTCTTTGCCAGTTCTAGCCGGAGATCCAGTGGGCATCACTCCCGATCTAATGTCAGTCACGGTGATGCACAACGGTGCGGCCACCGACATTGTCCGTAACCAAGACAATGCCAATACCGTGAACCCGGCATTTGCAAAGACCTCAAGAAAATGCCCTCCATTTTGCATTCAACCATCTTCACTTGCACCGGGTGTTGAAACAATTGGTGAGCGGGAAATCATTGCCTATGCCAAGCAGATGAGCGATGGAGATGATTCAATTGTTGTGGTTGATTCGAGAACTCCGAATTGGGTGGCCAAGGGCACTATTCCCAGCGCTATTAATGTACCCTGGACCAAGCTCAATCCAGCCAAGGGTGCAACGCCCATTGAAATTGCTGAGATCTTGCAGGACGTATTCAATGTGAGCGAATCCGAAGGGTTGTTCGATTTCACCAATGCCAAAACTGCCGTGATGTTCTGTAACGGCATGTGGTGTGGCCAATCTCCGAACAATATCAAGAACCTGCTCAAAGTCGGTTACCCGGCGCACAAAATCAAATGGTATCGTGGCGGCATGCAGGACTGGGAGATTCTCGGTCTAAGCACCGCAAAACCGTAAGCGAAAAAATTCGTGTTATCAAGAAGGGCAGTTGCTTGCCCTTCTTGAGCACGAGAACCGCATCACACCGCCAACTACGATATGGATAACGGATACTACGCGACCGTAGACCATCTCGAAAAGCTCGGAATCAATAAGGACTATATCCAGGGATGGGTTGGTGGATACCTAGGCAATCCCGAGCGTGAAGAACAGCGGGTGACCGATGCCTATAAAGCTGGTTATGAAGACGGACAAGGTGGCGTCACAGACAAGGCCCAGGATTGGCAGGGTAGTTGAGCACTATTCAAGTCGCTCTGGATGCCCACTGCTTTACGTCGATGCGGACTGATTTTCGACTGCAGCCGAAGAACCTAGGATATTCCGTATTGACTTCTGAACTTGATCAACAGCATTTTGTGCGTTGATCTCCGTAATTTGGTCCATGACCCAACGATTAGTCTGATCATTTCCCATGAGCTGTTGGATTTGTGCAGCGAAAGCCCTTAGCAGGGAATATCCCGGACCACCTTTTTCATACTTACACTGACTAAAGTCTTTGCTGCGGGCATTGAACGTGTCTATAAAGGTCTCGGTGTAGTCTCCTGGCCCCAGTACTTGTTCGGCATTCCGGTGGAGGTGTCCTGCACACAATTGCGTAAGCTTGATCACAAAACGTTCCCGCTCGCCGGGTTGTAGCTGTGTCGCGCAGACACGATCACAAATATGAATAAGAAAAATCAGGTATTCGCTAATGACAGCGACCCGTTGTGCGTCATCGCGATAATTGAACTTCTGTTCGTGGAGTTGCTTGGTACCATCGAGCGCGACCTGCCAGCAGACGTAAGCGAGAGCCCCAGCGTTTTCTTCTATAGAAACTGAATGTTCACGCGCCGGCCAACGATCACGTATTCTCACAACTCTTGTTTACTGGAAGTGACTCGTATTCTAGAACGCAAAATTGTAGCTCTGGGGTTATCGATGAGATCCCTTTTCCTCATGCGCGAGATCAACAACCTGAGTAGCTAGCTCGTCGAACGTTTCGCGATAGCCATCCAGAATATCGCCAGTTTGCGGTACAAAATAGTCTTCTTGTTTGACGCCAGATTTGCGTTCCCGGGCAATAAACTGTTTTTGCATTTGGATCATTTTCTCTATGATTTTTTGTTTATCGCTCATTTGAAATCTCCCAGAGACTCAATCGGAAACGGCAACCGGCAATTCAACCCGGTCTCGTTGCAGCATGGTACTTTGCCGGTGTTCGCTTGTCACGTTGAAGTTGAATCCTATACTGCATCAATACCGCGATGTGGCAAGAACAGCCCACAGCCCAGTTTGCGCCCCTCGCCGAGTCCGAACTGCTGAAGAGCCAATGATTCGCCTGTCTTAAGATCGGCAATCATTAGGCTGCGCGTTTGGAGTATTCTGGCTGGCGTGTGAACAAGCCGGGTTTTCCCACAGAGCAGTTTAGTTGGTGTTATACCTACGACTTTCAGTTGCTCGTTGACCCACTGTAGGAACCTGGTTTCATCCTGAATTTCTTGGTCAGCTACAACGTGGCGAGCAGATACAGTATCCAGGGGGTTTAAAGACCGCACTTTTGCTGTACCGATCTCGATGATATGTTTATCTACCGCGATCTGTTTGCCGCAGAGTAATCGAGCTGAATCGAGCATGTTTATATGAAGCCGGACCACGAGTCGTGCGCGACCCGAGAGCTGTAAAATCCCATGATCATCGGACCGTATCCAGCCATTGCCAGATTCTGCGATGTGAACATGGTGAATGCCGAGCCATTGATCGTCCTGTATCCAGGGCAGAGGACGGACAAGACCTTGAAACAGAGCATAAGCATGGTCTATCGGCAACGCTTGGCCAGTTATCTTAAATACTAGGTCCACTATAGAGCAGTCCACGTTCGTTGATTTAGGTGGGGATTCCTGCCAGGACATAGTGATCTCAGATAAGGGCTTTAATATGTCTAGAACACAAGGTAGTTAAGCAGCGTACTAACATTAGATAACGGTACTGAGTTGGTTCTGTAGCGCAACCTCATTGCAGCGATGCAAGGCGCTACTTGCATATCTAAGAGGGAATTTGGATGCTGTCATGAAAACGACCCCGATAAAAAAGCCGCCCTTGGTTTTGTTCGGTACTATCTTGAAACGACTCACGACGATGTGGGGTGTTGTTAGACAACACACCTTCCGATGGCCTGAGTTGTCGGTGAAACACCAGGTCTGAGCGTTGTTTTAGTATCTTACGCAGGGCCTCTACAGCCTCGCGCGACAACGAATCCTCGCGCCACTGAATGTTATGACGTCGAGTTGTGTATCGCATGCAAATTCGGTCAGGACCTTGCCAGAAAACAGGCCCAGACTGAGCCTGTCGCGGTCCATCCGGTGCATCCAAATTGGGAGGTATGGTCATCATATCTCGCTGGCTCAGGGCGGCAACATAATCAGGATTCTGCTGCGCGAGCAGCGCGTAGATTATTTCATGGTTAATTAGTTCTGTTGCACCACCTTGGAGTGCAGGTCGCACACAGTGCAACAACATGGCTCGAATGGGGTGGGTCTCAGGAAAGTAGTAACCGTCAGTGTGCCAGTTCAGTTCAGAATTGGTATAGGGAATGTACCGTGCGTTCGAACCAGTACTAACTTTAATTCGTTTCAATCCCTTAGTGGCACTCCGTTGGTGCAGATTCTGCAAGCCGGCTTGATGACACAAGGTGAGTACAGCTGCTTCATTGGCTGATTGCACACAACGGTAATGGACAAAATTAGAAACCGCGACCCGTCGACGCAGCTCCTTGCGTTCCTCGTGACTCAAGGAAGTGGGATCGGCAATATCAACGGGGGGTAACGCAATTATCGCACGGTAATTGTCGAGCCACTCCAGAAGCCGGTCCCTAGACCCATCGCTTGATACGTAATCAACCTTGGCAGAAGACAATGAAACCATGTTGGTGATTAGTAAAGATTAATGTAGTAATTACAGATAAATTCTATGGTGTTGGCGTTGATTCTAGTCTTCTAACAAGCGTGGGCAACTCTCTCGTTAGGGCTGGGTCGGGGGTCGCGCTATTTTTTGTGGGCATTCCATACTACCGAATTGGGGTAACTGGTTTGGGCGGGTGTTCACTGTTATCTGCTGAAGAAAGTGGGCAGTGTGTTAGTCACGGTACTGGCTGACAGAAAAATTTCGTGATTTAGCCAGAATTACGTATCCCCTATGGGATATTTCTAGGGTGCGTGAGCACTGCTCTAAAGGGAAGGTCGTAACGAGCCACTACCCGCTACAATCTTTCCAAAGATTTGTGCCATCGACTGAATAATTAGGAGAAAGTAAGACATGGTTGATCGTGAAAAGCACCCGACGCCTATGCTGGATGAACTCGAATCGGGACCTTGGCCCAGTTTTGTATCCGGTATCAAGGAACTTCGGGATAACCATGAGGGAGATCGTGTAAACGGTGTTGCCAACGATTTGTTGGGTCAGTTGGAGCATTCCTATGAGACACGCAAGGGCTACTGGAAAGGCGGCACTGTCAGTGTCTATGGTTACGGCGGTGGGATCATTCCCCGTTTTTCTGAGGTTGGCCAGCAGTTTCCGGACTCTAAGGAATTTCATACGCTCAGAGTGCAGCCTCCCGCAGGTAATCATTACAGTACAGACATTCTTCGACAACTCGCCGACAGTTGGGAGAAGTGGGGTTCAGGCTTGGTGACGTTCCATGGTCAGACCGGCAACATCATGTTTATTGGCGCAACGACTGAGAACACGCAACACTTTTTTGACGAGATCAACGATTATGGTTTTGATCTAGGTGGGGCGGGCCCTTGTGTACGAACAGCACAGTCGTGTGTTGGGGCCAGTCGATGTGAGCAATCGTGTGCGAACGAACACAAAATCCACCGCACCTTGGTTAACAACTTCACTGATGATGTTCATCGCCCCGCGCTGCCCTACAAATTTAAATTCAAAATCTCGGGTTGTCCAAACGATTGTATGAACGCGATTGAACGTGCCGACATGGCAGTGATTGGTACTTGGCGTGATGACATCAGGGTTGACCAAGACGAGTGGAAATCCTACGTCGAAGCCAAAGGACGTCAGCACACGATCGATAACATCATTACACGGTGTCCAACCAGTTCTTTGAGTCTTAAAGACGACGACTCACTAGAAATTGACAATCGCAACTGTGTGCGCTGTATGCACTGTATCAATGTGGTGCCCAAGGCTCTCTCGCCAGGAATCGACACAGGTGTGACGGTACTGATGGGCGGTAAACGCACGCTCAAGATCGGTGATTTGATGGGTACTGTGGTGGTGCCTTTCATGAAAGTGGAATCGGAAGAGGATTACGAACGACTGGTAGAGATTGCTGAAAACACCATAGATTACTGGGCAGAAAATGGTCTCGAGCATGAGCGTTGTGGGGAAATGATCGAGCGGATCGGTTTAATCAATTTTCTGGAAGGCATCGGAGTCGATGTTGATCCAAATATGGTTACTGAGCCGCGCGAGTCATCTTACGTCCGTATGGACGGCTGGGATGAAGAAGCGATCAGATGGTTTGAGCGCAAAGGTGAACAGAGACGAGTGGAACCAAGCGCTGTCGCTTAATCCGCCTCCCAGGATAAGTAGGAGTATTTGATATGGCTAAAAGAGAAATGCGTCGCCCGATTGAGTCGGGTTGCCCGGATGGTTTCCAGTACATGCATCCAGCTATGGTCAAGAACTTTGGCCAGTGGAAATGGCACGACCACCCACGACCTGGCGTACTGCGGCATGTGGCTGAAAGTGGAGATGCCATCTGGACTGTCAGAGCGGGGACCCAGCGGATTCTCGATGTTTTTACCCTGAGAACGCTATGTGATATCGGCGATGAATTTGCCGACGGTCATGTTCGATTCACGATTCGCAGCAACATCGAGTACATGATAGACGGTGAAGAAAAGGTCAATCCATTGATTGATGCGCTAGAGAGTGCAGGTTTCGTGGTGGGCGGTACGGCAAATTCAGTGGCGATGATTGCTCATACCCAGGGTTGGTTGCACTGTGATATTCCCGGTACTGACGCATCGGGAGTCGTGAAGTCGATGATGGATGAACTGATTGATGAGTTCAGAAACTGCAACATGCCCAACCGGGTTCATATTACGACGTCCTGCTGTCAGATCAATTGCGGTGGTCAGGGTGATATTGCCATCAACGTTCAACACACCAAGCCGCCAAAGATCAACCACGATCTAGTGGCAAATGTTTGTGAGCGGCCGTCGGTTGTGGCCCGTTGCCCAGTTGCTGCAATTCGCCCGGCACAGGTCAATGGTAAGCCAACCCTGGAAGTTGATGAAAAGAAATGTATCTGTTGTGGTGCTTGCTACCCGCCGTGTCCACCCATGCAGATTAATGATCCCGAGCACACAAAACTCGCCATATGGGTAGGTGGAAATCACTCTAATGCGCGTAGTAAGCCGAGCTTCCAGAAGCTTGTCGCCTCAGGAATCCCAAATAATCCGCCCCGCTGGCCGGAGGCGACGGCTATTGTCAAGAACATCCTCAATACCTACAAGGATGATGCCAGGGATTGGGAGCGAATAAACGACTGGATTGATCGCATCGGCTGGTCACGCTTTTTTGAGCTGACGGGCCTACCGTTTACGAAGTATCACATCGATCACTGGCGGGGTTCGCGTAAAAGCCTCAACTCATCTACCCATATCCGGTTTTAAGGAAACCAGATGAAATTCTCGGTTATGGTCAACGAGGGGCCGTACACTCATCAGGCTGCTGATACGGCCTATCAATTTAGCCGGGCGGTGCTCGATGCTGGTCACGAGATTTTCCGCGTTTTTTTCTACCACGACGGTGTTCACAATGGTACGCGGATGACGACCCCACCCCAGGATGACCGCCATATCGTAGATCGGTGGAGTGAACTGGCGCATGATCATGACATCGACCTTGTGGTGTGTGTCGCCGCTGCCCAGCGTCGTGGCATCCTGGATAAAGACGAAGCCAAGCGCAACGGCAAAGACGGTCACAATATCGCGCCAGGATTTCGAATTTCTGGCCTGGGTCAACTGATCGAGGCCGGCATTGAAGCAGATCGACTACTGGTTTTTGGTGACTAACGAATCAGGTAAGGCTGTGAAGAAATTCATGTACGTCAATCGTCACGCCCCCCACGGGACTATCTATCCGCTTGAAGGTCTTGAAGTAGCACTCGTTGGTGCCGCTTTCGATCAAGACGTTAGCATGGCGTTTATTGGTGATGGTGTTTTCCAACTGAATAAGGGCCAGGACACGGCCGATTTAGGCATCAAGAATTGTGCGCCCACCTATGGTGCGTTGGGTGATTATGAAGTCACCAAGCTGTACGTGGAGCAGGAGTCGCTCGACGAACGAGGTCTAGAATTGAGTGATCTGATGAATCTGACCTGGGAAGATGAAGAAGAGGGCTGGGCAGAAAAACCGTCGATCCAGGTGGTCAGCCGAGCACAGTTGTCAGACCTGCTGGAACAGCAGGATGTGATCCTGAATTTCTAACACTGACGATGCTGCACACGGTCAACAAATCGCCGTTCGATAGTCACAGTCTACAGACTTGTCTGGGACTGGCCAAAGCGGGTAGCGATATTTTGCTAATAGAAGATGCGGTCTATGCGGCAATGTCCGGGACGGCTGTGACGTCGATGGTTGAAACTGCGATGAACGCCTCCACCATCTACGCGCTGGAGCCAGATCTCAAGGCTCGCGGAATCGGGCCCGAGAAGATGATCGACGGCATAAATCTTGTTGGCTACGATGGCTTTGTGGAACTTGCGGTAACCAACGATAAAGTGCAGAGCTGGTTATAGATTAATTAAATGGAGATTTGATATGGCATTCGAAATCAATGGTAAAACCTACGAGACAGACGAGGAGGGTTATCTCGCTAACTTGAGTGACTGGAACGCTGACGTAGCCGATCATATGGCAACGGAAGATGACTGCGATCTCAGCGAAAACCACTGGGAAGTTATCAATTTTCTACGTGATTACTATGAGGAGTATCAGATTGCGCCAGCGGTGCGGGTATTGACGAAAGCTATTGGCAAACGATTGGGTAAGGATAAAGGTAACAGTAAATATCTTTATGAGCTTTTCCCTTATGGTCCGGCCAAGCAGGCCTGTAAGTACGCGGGCTTACCCAAGCCAACCGGCTGCGTCTGAATGTTCAGCCGAGTCACGATTGACTTGGTCCATTCGGCAGACACCAGGTCGAATTTCTAGAGAGCGTTAGTTTTGATTCTGGGTACTGTCTATGCTTGCCTGTTTCTCGTGGCAACATTTTGTCTTGTTGTGGGTGTGGCTTTGCGTGTCATTCGTTACAGTCGGACGCCGGTACCGTTGGTCATTCCAACCACACCGGCCCCAACGACGACTGGCGGTGTTGTCTCTCTAATGTTTCGCGAGGTTGTACTGTTTGAGAGCCTTTTCAAAGGAAGCAAGTGGACCTGGCTGTTCGGTTGGTTATTTCATTTTGGCTTGGTGGTTGCTCTGTTGCGTCATTTACGATACTTCACGGAACCCGTGTGGCAGTGGGTTGAAGTGATTCAATGGGTGGGTCTCTACGGAGGTGGGGTGATGCTGTTTGGTCTACTGGGACTGTGGGCACGTCGATTCCTGGTCGATCGGGTTCGTTACATCAGCGCGCCGTCAGATCACTTGATGCTGGCACTACTGGTAGCTATTGCAGGCTCAGGGCTTGCCATTAAATATGGTATTCATACCGACATCGTTGCTCTAAAGGCCTTTACTCGTGGGATGTTGATATTTGACTGGCAACCGTTGCCGGCTGAGCCTTTATTGCTGATCCACCTGACACTGGTCATCCTTTTGATGGTTATATTTCCATTCAGTAAGCTCCTCCATGCGCCAGGTGTTTTCTTTAGCCCAACTCGCACGATGAAAGATACGCCCCGGGAAAAACGCCACAGCGCGCCGTGGGCAGACGAAATCAACCGGTCAACCCAACGGTAGCGCTTGCTCATGGCGAAACACGAATTTCCTATTCCCGTTATCAGGTCGACCCCGGAGATCCCGCCAATACAGCCGGGGGTAATGGCCCACAGTAGACCCTTTGTAGCCAAAGCCGAGCATCAGGAACCATTAGGATTCCCAGGAGAGTTGGTTGACAACTGGAAATCGGTTGCTATAGACAAAATGCAGGAACTACTTGGTAAGTATCGTGCACTGCCGGTTTTCCTTGATTCGTGTGTGAAGTGCGGTGCTTGCACGGACAAGTGCCACTACTACCTGGGTACCGGTGATCCCAAGAATATGCCCGTAGCTAGGCAAGATATTTTACGCAGCGTCTATCGTCGTTATTTCACAGTCGCCGGCAAGTACTTTCCAAAACTGGTCGGCGCAACCGAATTGACTGAAGAAGTCATTGATGACTGGTATCGTTACTACCATCAATGTTCGGAATGCCGACGCTGTTCGGTGTACTGCCCCTTCGGTATCGATACAGCAGAGATTACGATGGCTGGACGCGAAATTCTGGCCTCGATCGGTGTTGGGCAGAAGTATGCCAACGAAATCATCGGCAAGGTGCACAAAATAGGGAACAACCTCGGGCTTCCGGAACCGGCGCTTGTCGACACGCTCGAAGGCCTGGAAGAAGAAGTCGAGGAAGAGATCAATGTGCCCGTCAAATTCCCGCTGGACCAGGTGGGCGCGGAGGTGCTTCTGGTGACACCGTCTGCTGATTTTTTTGCTGAGCCCCATGTTGATGGCCTTATTGGCTATGCCAAAGTATTTCATCAGGCAGGCATCAGCTGGACCTTGAGTTCTTATGCATCAGAAGCTGCAAACTTTGGAATTTTTATCGGTAACTATGAAAACATGCAAAAGGTCGCCGAACGCATTCGTCAAGCCGCACTGGATCTCGGCGTAAAGCGGATTGTGGTGGGTGAATGTGGTCACGCCTGGCGGGTTGCTTACAGTTTCTGGAACACGTTGATCGGGCCATTTGATTTTCTGGATACCGCATACCCTACTCCCCAACATATCTGTGAGCTGACGTATGACCTGCTACAACAAGGTCAGCTCAAGCTCGATCCGGCCCAGAATGATGACAAAGTCGTGACATTCCATGATTCGTGCAATGTCTCGCGAGGTTCGCGTATGGGCGACATGCCTGGTGGGCAATTTACCATTCCTAGAGCGCTGATCAGGTCGGCCTGCTCGCATTTTGTTGACATGGCGCCTGAGACTACGCACGAGCACACATTTTGTTGCGGCGGCGGCGGCGGGTTGCTCACCGATGATCTTCTCGAACTCAGGGTAAAGGGCGCGCTGCCTCGTGTCAGTGCTCTAAAGCGGGTTATCGAGGAAGACGGTGTCACGCACATGGCAGCAATTTGTGCAATTTGTAAGAGCCAATTTAGCAAAGTGTTGCCGGAATATGGCATGGGTATGGACATGGTGGTGAGTGTTCACCAGCTCATTGGTGATGCGCTCGTGTTTGAGCCGGCTCAACAAACGTAAGTGACATAAATCAAGAGGAAATTCGGATGGCAGAGGTAGAGGCACAAGCACTGACTTTTCGAAAATATGCGGACGGCCAGACGCATGCTTACGACGATTTAAAAGAAAAAATTTTTACTGCGGATCATTCCCATAAGTGTCCAACGTATGTTCACCGCACACCTCCGTGCCAAGGCAGTTGCCCGTCGGGAGAAGATGTCCGTGGCTGGTTACAGATTGTTCGTGGCATGGAACCCCCGCCCGAAGGTGTTGAGTGGCAGGAATATGCGTTTCGCCGTTCAACAGAGGCAAACCCCTTTCCGGCCATGATGGGTCGGGTGTGCCCAGCACCCTGCGAGGCGGGCTGTAATCGTAACCAAGTCGATGACTTTGTCGGCATCAATGCTGTGGAACAGTTTATCGGTGATACCGCATTCCAGCAGCGCTACCGGTTTGAGGAGCCTCCGGAACTGTCAGGAAAACGAGTAGCGATTGTGGGGGGTGGGCCCGCTGGTCTTTCCGCTGCCTATCAGTTGCGACGTCGCGGTCATGCCTCGACGGTGTTTGAGATGCAGGATCAGCTGGGCGGTATGTTTCGTTACGGCATTCCAGGGTACCGGACGCCAAGAGACATTCTGGACCGAGAGATTGAGCGGATACTGGAATTGGACGCCATAGATGTTCAAACAGGGGTTCGAATTGGACGCGATCTAAGCGTCGAAGAACTGGAGACCGAGTTCGATGCGGTATTGTGGGCCATTGGCTGTCAGACTGGTCGCGATCTGCCGGTGGACGGTTGGAGTGGTACGGCAAACTGCGTATCCGGTGTGAAATTTTTGGAAGCATTCAACACAGGTCGAATGCAGGTAAGCGCTGAACGGGTGGTGTGTATCGGTGGTGGTGACACGTCTATTGACGTGGTTTCTGTAGCCCGTCGGCTCGGTCGAATAAAAAACTTAAACAGCCAGGATCGTCCGGAAGCAGTCATTGGTGGATACACCGCACATGACTCAGCGATGGCCGCAATGCGACAGGGTGCGCAGGTCACGTTGACGGCTTTGTTTAACCAGTCGCAGATGACGGCGGCGGCAGAAGAAATCGAAGATGCCCTCACTGAAGGGGTGACCATATTGAATGGGGTAATGCCTGTTGGGCTGATTAAAGGCGCGGATGGCCGCGCGACCGCAGTTCGAATGAGTGAGTGTGTGGTTGACAAGCAAGGCGTTCCACAACCGGTTGAGAACACGGAATTTGAGATCGAGGCTGATCTGGTGGTCTCGGCGATTGGTCAGGGAGGCGACCTGTCCGGTATTGAAGAACTGGGCAATGAGCGATCCCTGATCGAAGCCGATCAATTTTTTCAGGTTCCCGGACGTCCAGGCCACTTCGTTGCCGGCGACATCGTCCGTCCGCATCTGCTCACGACGGCAATCGGACAAGCATCTGTCGCTGCTGACAGTATCGATCATTTTTTGAAAACCCAGGAACTGGTACGTCGGCCCAAGGTCGATGTCCACCATTTCAGTCTGCTCAATAAACTCCACGAACAGAAACTGGCGCCGACAGAGTACGATCATACCCAGAATTGGGGAACAGACACGGCAGATTTTGTGATTCACAACTATGAGGATCGTTCAGCCCACGAAATTATCCCATCGGACAAACTGTTTCTGGCCCATTTTTTAGAGCAGAACCGCTATCAGCGGGAAGCATCGGTACCCGATGCAGACGCAGTCCTCAGTCATTTCGAGGAACGACATCGCGGGCTCAGCGCAGAAGCGGCACAAGCTGAATCAGAGCGGTGTATGAGCTGTGGTATGTGCTTTGAATGCGACAACTGTGTCATTTACTGCCCTCAGGATGCTGTGTTCCGAGTCAAGAAAGATGAGTCAACGACCGGTCGTTATGTAGATACCGACTACGATCGATGCATAGGGTGTCATATTTGTGCGGATGTGTGTCCTACTGGATACATTGATATGGGCATGGGGGAGTAGACGCTTGCTTGTCTATGAACCAGAAGTCGAATGACACAGCGTCTTGCAATAGTGTCACTGATGATTCTCAGCTTTAGCGCCTCGAGTATCGCTGACGTGACCCTGCCGTCATATCCAAAAGGGAAGGGTAAGTACTGTGTAGAACCGACAGATGTCATGCGCCGTGATCACTTCGAGTACTTGATGCACCACCGACAGATTTCTGTGCACTTGGGCGTGCGATCTAAAAGACATAGCCTGGTGGGTTGCGTGGACTGTCATGCATCCCAGGCAGATGATGGGACCTATATTTCGGTAAATGAGCCGGGACAATTTTGTCGCAGCTGTCATGTCTATACGGCAGTCAAGATAGATTGTTTCAGTTGCCATGCTGCAGTCCCGGATGCTGTGGTGAAACAATGATGACGAATCCAGCCAACAAGCCACGGCGTCACTTCCTCGGTAGGACGGGTGCAGGCACTGCTCTCCTAGCGCTCGCGCCGGGCGTAAAACTCGTAGACCTGACGTTGGCGAAGGATGAAGATGAGCCTGCGTCGGACGAAACTCGTTGGGGGCTTCTGGTTGATGCCGACCGGTGTACTACTGGCTGCCGCGCCTGTGTGTCGGCTTGTGAAGAGGAGCACGCATTGGCTAAGACCAGCAGAACGCAGCTGGACCCGCAATGGATCCGTAAGGTTGATTTGGTCGATGAATCTAATGATCGGTCAGTATCGATACCGCTGATGTGTCAGCACTGTGAGGACCCACCCTGTGTTGAGGTATGTCCCACCGGTGCGTCATTCAAACGAGCAGACGGCATGGTGCTGGTCGATAAACATACCTGTATCGGTTGCCGTTACTGCATGATGGCCTGCCCGTTCAACGCAAGGTCTTTTGTCCACGAAGAGGTGACCGGACAGAAAAGTTATTCTCCGCGTGGCAAAGGCACGGTTGAGAGTTGTACTTTATGTGTCCACCGGGTAGATAACGATCGTACACCTGCTTGTGTCGAAAGTTGTGCGGTCGATGGGCATGGCGCACTCACGTTTGGCGATCTCAATGACAGTGAAAGTACTGTGTCAAAAACGGTGCGCTCACAACCCCATCGGGAACTTCGGCCTGATCTTGGGCTGAACACCGGTGTGCGCTATCGCGGAGTTTAGAGCTCAGCGTATGGACAAGATTCGGTATCAGGTTCTTGCTGGCACCCACACCGGCTACCGGCTACTGTTGTGGCTGTTGATTATTCTGATCGGTATCGGGCTGATTGCAGCACACCACATGGAAACCCAAGGCCATTGGGTGACCGGGATGGACAACCGCGTAGTTTGGGGGTTACCTCACGTGTTTGCGATATTTCTGATCTTGTCGGCTTCAGGCGCGCTTAATACGGCATCGATCAGTTCAGTGTTTGGTCGTTCAGATTACCAGCCATTGGCACGGCTATCCGGTCTGTTGGCGGTTACATTACTAACAGGCGGTCTGGCAGTTCTTGTTTTGGACCTGGGCCGACCGGACCGTCTGGTTGTGGCGATGACGTATTACAACTTCAGTTCGGTGTTTGCTTGGAATGTGTTCCTATATACCGGATTTATGTTGGTGGTGCTGATCTATTTGTGGGTGATGATGACGCCGCAAATGCGCGGTTATGTCAGGTCGGTGGGGGTAGTCGCTTTGATTTGGAGACTGATCTTAACCTCCGGGACAGGGGCGATATTCGGATTTCTTGTTGCGCGGGATGCCTATGACACCGCGATCATGGTGCCCCTTTTTATTCTGATGTCCCTGTCACTGGGGATGGCTGTCTTCTGGGTATCAACTCTGACGATGTGTCGCTGGAACGGTTACCGGGTTGCACCTGAACTGTCAGAAAAACTTCGTCGGCTCTCCGCAGTGTTTGTCCTCGGTGTACTGTTTCTGATGGCGTTGCATCATCTGACTAATATATATATGGCCCATCACCAGGGGATAGAACGATTCCTGCTTGTTGATGGTGGTGTCTACCCCTGGCTGTTCTGGTTGGGCTTTGTGCTGTGCGGGAGTATTGTTCCCGTCTGGTGGTTTTTGGATCGTCGTTTCTGTACCCCAGCCTGGACAGTGACTACCGCGCTGATGGTGATCGTGGGTGGTTTGTGTCATCTTTATGTCACCATAATTGGCGCGCAGGCCTATCCCTTGCGGCTGGTGTCCGGTTATCGCGTTGACAGTGGGTTTTACGATGGTGAAATTACACACTACCTACCCACCCTGCCGGAACTGGCATTGGGTATTGGGGGGGTGAGCCTAGCCCTGTTGATAACCATGTTGGCTGTCCGGATCTTGCCATTTCTGCCCACGGTAACCAGGCCACTGCCCGGTTCGAACCAGGGTTAGCCGCACCTCACCGGATTATCTGCACACAGCGGAACCAGCAGCGGAGCATCCACAGCAGTGAATCGATTTCTGATCTCGGCGGCTCACAGATCCTCTGGGAAAACTGTCGTCAGTGCAGGCCTGGCTACAGCGTTGACACGACGCGGCCACAAGGTCTCAACGTTTAAGAAAGGCCCGGACTACATTGATCCCATGTGGCTGGGACTTGCCTGTGGGCAGCCGTGCTGGAATCTTGATTTTTTTACAATGGGCCGTGATGAGATCAGAGAGTGTTTTGTGCGGCAGTCAGCTGGAGCCGACGTTGTCCTGATCGAAGGTAACAAGGGACTGTTTGACGGACTGGATGTCGAGGGCGGAGACAGTAACGCAGCACTGGCTAAACTTCTGAACATTCCTGTAGTTCTGGTGATTGACGTGACGGGGATGACACGGGGCATTGCCCCACTGTTGTCGGGTTATATCGCTTTTGATCCGGATGTCCGAATCGCCGGCGTTGTTCTTAATCGCGTCGCCGGTCCAAGGCAGGAACACAAACTACGCGCAGCCATCGATCGTTATACCGATCTGACCGTGCTGGGTGCGATTCCCCGGTCAGAAGAACTGCACATCGAAGAGCGTCACCTCGGTTTAGTCACGAGCGCTGAACACGATCGGGCAGATATCTGGTTGGATTCTGTGGCGAAGACCGTTGACGCCGCTGTGGATATTGAGGCATTGCTGGGTCTAACCGATGGGTTTACTGAAAAAATGCTTGTAGAGCCGGTTAAGAAAAAGCAGACAGTAGATCTACGTGTTGGTATTGCCCGGGACAAGGCATTTGGGTTTTATTATCCGGACGATCTGGCGGCGTTCAGTCGAGCAGGTGCGGAACTTGTACCTTTTGATACCTTGAATGACCAACAACTGCCGGATGTAGACGGCCTGTTCATTGGAGGTGGATTCCCCGAGCAATTCATGGATCAATTGTCAGCCAACAAGCGTATGCTTGAATCAGTCCGTAAATTCATTGAGGAGGGTGGTCCGGCCTATGCTGAATGTGGTGGACTGATGTATTTATGCCGATCAATGCGCTTGTCTGATGCGGTTGTCGAACTGGTTGGCGTCATACCGGCAGACGTGGTCATGGAAGATCGTCCCGTTGGGAGGGGCTACATGGTGTGTACCTCGACAGCTGCACATCCCTGGCCGAACGTTGCACGGGCAGCGCCACAATCTTATCGGTTCCACGAATTTCACTATTCCCGATTGATGAATCTGAGTGACTCCAGCGAAACTGTATTTGAGGTCAACCGTGGTTATGGTATTGACGGCAAGATAGATGGCTATGTTTGTCATAACCTGCTGGCAACCTACGCTCACCAGCGTCAGGTCTGTGATAACCCCTGGGTAGATCGATTCGTCGAATTTGTTCGCGGCTGCCATTAAGGAATTAACTTGTGCGTAAAAAGACTGAAAACCCGATATCGATGCAAAAGTCCTTCAGAATTACTGAGGATGCTGCAGAACAGATTTTGCAGTCCATGAGCCAAACCGATCCCACCACTGGATCGCTTCGTATTGCTGCGAAACGCAGGCCTGATGGATCCATAGACTACGCCATGGGTTTTGATGAAGCAGACGAGACTGACACCGTGCTGGAACAATACAGTGTCGAGGTGTTGATTGGTGTCACCAGCCTTGATCTCCTGGCAGGTGCTCTTTTAGATTGTGTTCGGTTGGAAACGAATGGTGCTAAAGAGTTTATATTTCTCAACCCGAATGATCCGCAATTTGTGCCGCCAGACGCAAACGTCTGTGAATAACGGTTTTTGAAGGCGGACGCTAAAAGGGCTGACTGTGTTCACGACTGTAAATAAGACGAGGTTTGTTGCAGAACCCACTCGACCGTATACTGAAAGGATCGCAGTCAACTGAGCGTTTTAAAGTTGATGGTACGGTGACCGACCACTGTACGATTGACGGAGTACTGCAATCCATGAAGGAGCCACTCGACAGTATTCGCTTGTGGGCGTCCGAGATACGCCAGGGGAATTTTTCTGCACGCCTACCGCAAACATCGAAAACTGACGCCGAAGGGTTGACCGACGACATCAATCGGCTCGCAGAGTGGCTGGAATCATTAGCCGAAGACCAAGAGGCTCAGATCCTCGTTCAGCAGAGTCAACTCGAACAGGAATCCGGTCGAGTGCTGCGATTTGAAGAGCGGACTCGGCTCGCCAATGAACTGCACGACTCGCTTGCTCAGACGCTGGCTGGCCTGAAAATGCAGGTGCGGGTTTTGGATGACACGCTTCGACAAGACAATGAGGCCGCGATATGGCAGGAAATGGAAAGAATTCAGGCAGCACTGGACGATGCCAATACCGAGTTGCGAGATCTGATTACCCATTTTCGCTCACCGATTGAGCGACAGGGAATCATTCCGGCCATAGAAAAATTAGTCTCTCGGTTTCGTCTGCAGATGTCGACCGATGTCGTTCTACAGAATGAGTGGCCAGAGTCAGTTTTTGATAGAGAACTGGAATCTCAGGTACTGCGCATTGTGCAGGAATCTTTACACAATGCGCGAAAACACAGTCAAGCCAACCTCGTCAGGGTGCTGCTGACTCACGGTGAAGTGCATCGATACCGTGTTGTTGTTGAAGATGATGGCGTTGGGTTTTCGACCGATAACGTGCCCGCTGATGGTTCGGGGCATTTTGGCCTCTCCATTATGCGTGAACGTGCAGAAGCGATCGACGCCGACTTAAGAATTGAAAGTGAAAACAACGAAGGAACCCAGGTGATACTGGAATTCAACGGCCAGGGATGTGACTGAAAGGCCTGATCGTAGACTAGACGGAAAGATGAAAGCATTACTTATCGATGATCATGCGCTGTTCCGAGCAGGGCTCAGTGGTTTGCTTGAACGTCGTGGAATTGAAGTCGTGGCATCTGTAGGCAGTGGAAAGGAAGGGATTGGCACCCTGGAGACACTCTCGCCAGATATTATTTTGCTGGATTTGCGCATGCCTGAGAAAAGTGGTCTCGATGTACTTGACGCGTTGCCTACTGAACAATCCGACGTGCCAGTCGTGATATTGACGACCAGCGCGGATGAGAATGATCTAGCTAACGCGCTGCGCAAGGGTGCTCGTGGTTACCTGATGAAGGATATGGAGCCAGATGATCTGGTGGTCGCTTTACAGGAGATCAAAGCGGGAAAAACTGTGGTGGCGCCAGGACTGACTGGTGTGCTGGCAGATCTCGTAAAAAACGATGGTCGCCAACCCAGCAAGGATTCAAGTGGACCGTTTACTGAACTGACACCCCGAGAACGGGAGATTCTGGGTCATCTCGCGGAAGGCCAGAGCAATAAAGTTATCGCTCGACATCTGGAAATCTCAGATGGCACAGTCAAGTTGCACGTTAAGGCGATACTGCGAAAACTGGAAGTACATTCACGCGTTGAGGCCGCTGTTATGGCTGTCGAACATGGTATCCGGCGCCGTGTTGACCGGCAGCAGAACTGATGGTGATCTGTTGAGGTTTTAATACTCGAGAAACTGTGTGCAGCTACAGGTAGGATCGCCGATCAGCACGGCGGCGGCCCGCACGCTGAATAACAATACCGCGGATGTTTTCTGGGCCGTCTATCTTGAGGTGTGGGTATTTAGAATTGAGGGGTTCAAGGTACCATTCGCCAGCTGTGAGACGCAGCTGCCTGAGAATAGTCTCACCCTTGTAGTCGGCAATTACATAGCAACCGTCATGTACGGCGCCACCTGGTTCTGACACCACCACGCAACCGTCAGGGAACTCAGGTGCCATGCTGTCGCCGAGCACCTGCAGCGCATAGGGCTCACTGCTGGCACAATTGCTCATACTGGCTTGTGTAGAGTGTGATTGAGCTGGTCGACCATGTGTCGTAATGATTCCTTGTCTAGACAGTCCAGGGTCTGACGGGAGAAGTTTTCGAGCTCATCAATACGGCTCTCTAATATCCGTTGTTTGATGTCCGGCAGACTGGATGCTTCCATGCTGAACTCGCGCAGACCCAGACCCAGCAGCAGTCGGGTGAAGACGGGGTCCCCTGCCATTTCACCGCACATCGCCACGGGAATTCCAGATCGGTTTCCTGCCTTTATAACCTGATGGATGAGTCGCAAGACCGATGGGTGTAGCGGATCGTACAAATAGTTGACCTCGTCATCTATTCTGTCGATAGCCAGTGTGTACTGGATCAAATCATTGGTCCCTATAGACAGAAACTTAAGCTTCCGGGCAAACAGATCGGCAGCGACTGCAGCTGCGGGCACTTCGATCATGCCGCCGATGGGAACGTTTGGATTGAACACTTTACCTTCTTTCTCCAGCTCCCGGCAGGTTTCGCGGACCAGTTCCAGAGCCTGATCAAGTTCGTCAAGGCTGGAAATCATAGGGATCATGATTCTAGCGTCACCGCGCGAGGCAGCACGAAAGATTGCACGTAACTGGGGTTTGAACAAAGTCGGTTCGTTGAGACACAGGCGTATTGCCCTAAGACCCAGCGCAGGATTAATCGTTTTTTCACCATCGGCACGGCCACCATCCACCTGCTTGTCAGCACCGAGATCCAGAGTCCGTATGGTGACTGTCCCCGATACTGAATCAAGGACCTGGCAATAAGCTTTGTACTGTTCATCTTCAGTTGGTGGTTCGGCGCGGTTCATGAACAGAAACTCAGTGCGATAAAGGCCAACACCTTCTGCCCCAACCGATGCTAAACCAGGCAGATCTTCAGGAAATTCGATGTTGGCCAGAAGCTTCACGTTAATGCCGTCCTGCGTGACCGCTGGCCGGTCACTCAGGAGGGCAAGCTTTGCCGTATGTTGGGCATGTACCTTCTGACGCTGGCGGAACTTGACCAGCATGTCTTCGTCTGGTGCGACGATGACCGTGTCGTTAGCCGCGTCAATGACCAGCAGGTCATCGTTCCGGATATAACGAATTGCGCTGTGTAAGCCGACCACGGCAGGTATATGTAGACTGCGAGCGAGGATGGCCGTGTGTGAAATAGGTCCACCTAGGCTGGTGATGAAAGCACGGACACCCCGCTGATGCAAGGATACAGTCTCTGCAGGTGTCAGATCATTAGTAACGATAATCTGGTCATCAAGACGCGAGTTCAGTTGCGTGGGTTCGGAAAGCACCGGCCCAAGCAACTCGATCATCACTCGATCTACGACTTGATGTACGTCGTTTTTCTTGCTTCTTAGGTAAGGGTCTTCGATCTGGTCGAAGAACGCGACCAGCGTGTCAGCGTGTGTTTTTAGTGCACTTTCAGCATTTTTCTGGTCTCGTCGTATTGACGCCACGGGCTGTTCCGAAATCACCGGGTCATCAAGCATCAATAGATGGACCTCAATAAACGCTAGTGTTTCCGGTGGCGCATCGAGAGGTATCGTATTTTGTAGCTCGTGCAGTTCTGCTTTGACGTTAGCCAGAGCCGTTCTGAATCGGTTGATCTCGGTGTCTACGGACTCCTGGGAGATACTGTAGTCAGGGGTCGTCCGTTTCCAGCGTTCAAGTACGACAGCACGACCGAAGGTCAGCCCATTTCCAACGCCGGAACCATTAAGCGATAACACTACTCATCTTCTCCGAAGCGGTTCGCAAAAAGTGCTTTGATCTGATTAATAGCAGTCTGGGCATCGTCACCATCGGCGGTCACGCAAATGTGAGTGCCCTGGGTCGCTGCCAGCATCATGAGTCCCATAATGCTCTTACCGTCGCACACATGATCTCCCGCCCGTACCTCAACCTGGGCGTCAAATTCTGCAGTGGTCTTAACCAGACGGGCACAGGCGCGGGCATGGAGGCCCAGACGGTTAATCACCTCGACGTTCTGTGAAACTTTCACGTCAGGTTGGCAGTGAATTCACGTTGAGATCGCGGTGGGCGACCTGAACAGGGGCATCTCGGTACTGAAAATACTCGACAAGCCGCTGCGCGACATAGACAGATCTATGCTGCCCGCCGGTGCAGCCTAAAGCGACTGTCAGGTAACTTCGGCTTTCTTTATCATAATGCGGCAGCCAGTGATCAAGAAAGCTACTGATCTGGTTGACCAGTTCTCGTGCTGCGCCATCAGTTTCGAGAAAGTCAATTACTGTATTATCCAGGCCTGTCATGTCACGAAGTTCAGTTTCCCAGTAGGGGTTGGGCAAACAACGAACGTCAAAGATATAGTCGGCATCTGCTGGGGTTCCATGTTTGAACCCGAATGACTTGAAGACAAGAGTTGTTCCGCTTTGATTCTGTCCACTGACAAACTGACGGATCATCGCGCGTAGTTCGTAAGGGCTGGTAGAAGTGGTGTCTATACGGCGATCTGCATCTTGTTCCAGCGGCGATAGCAGTCGCCTTTCTTCAATGATACCGTCGATCAAGGTCGTTGTGTCATTGGTCAAAGGGTGTCGACGGCGGGTCTCACTGTATCGTCTGACTAGAGTCTCGTCATCGGAAATCAGAAAGATGATTCGAACGGCGAGCCCGGCATTGCGCAAATGTCCTAGACTCGAAGGAACGGCCTGAAGAAACTGTCGGTTGCGTGAATCAATACTGACAGCAGCTCGGTCAGAAAGGCCTTCAGTGTTTTGTCCCAGATAATCAGACAGCTGTGGCAATAGCACAGCAGGCAGATTATCGATGCAGTAATAGCCTAGATCCTCCAGAGCGTGCAGCGCAATGCTCTTTCCGGATCCGGACATACCGCTGACTATAATGAAATCCATCGTGTTGGCTGTTGGTTAGTTGTTTTGATCGCTGGAACTCTGACGTGCCCCCCGTGTGATGTTAGGTCAGGAGCGCAAACAGCGTCTGGGCATCACGCGACCTGAGAATAGCTTCTCGTTGCTCTCTATTGTTAAACGTTTCTGCCAGACTGGCCAGTATGTTGAGGTGCTGTTCTGTGGCATTAGCCGGTACCAGCAGCCCCACAATCAGCTGGATAGGTTTATCATCTACCGAATCAAAATCAAGCGCTTGCCGCAATCGGATTACCGCAGCCAATGGTTCGGTCAGGCCATTCAAGCGACCGTGAGGTAAGGCAATCCCACCGCCTATCCCCGTACTTCCTAGTCGCTCGCGTTCATTGAGCACTTGAAACACAGTGTCTCGATGCAGATCAGATCGATTATGAGACAGTAATCCGGCGAGTTCCTCGAGCATTCTTTTCTTGCTGGGAGCTGAGACGTTTAGCCGTATTCTGCTCGTGCTGAGTAATCCTGTTAAAAGACGGGGATGTGCTGTCGAATTCATGGGCGCATATTCTTCGGAAGACAGTTTGCGGGAAACAGGGCTCGGCTCGATGTGAATGGATCGGACGGGCTGTCAGAGCACTGATTTTCGCTGGTTTGCCGGAGGAATGTTCATTTGTTCGCGGTACTTCGAGACTGTGCGCCGGGCGATGGACATACCTTTATCGGCGAGCATCTTGGAAAGAATACTGTCGCTGACTGGCTTCGAAGGAAGCTCTAATTCTATCATTTTCCGTATCTGTGCCTGAACCGCACGGGCTGATTGACCCTCCCCCTTGTTCACGCCAACTTTGGTGGTGAAGAAGTGTTTGAATTCAAAAATCCCCTTCGGTGTCTGCATATATTTGTGGTCAGTCGCCCGCGATACTGTTGATTCGTGCAGATTGAGAGCCGATGCTATTTCGCGCCTTGTCAGTGGTTTTAATCGACTCTCTCCTCCAACCATAAATTCTTGCTGTCGCAGAACGATTTCTGTTGCGACGCGTTGAATTGTCGCGGTGCGCTGATCCAAGCCTCGAATGAAGGCTGTGGCTTCCGATATTTTTTGTTTAAGATATTCTTGAGTATCGGTGTCTTGATTCTGTAGATTTCGTTGATAGTAGCTTGTTACAAGCAATCTGTGGTTGACTGTTGGATTCAGTGTGACCTGCCAATTCTCTTCCTGGCGATAAACGTAAACGTCCGGCACCACGTGGTGTGTTTGCTCAGTGCCCAGATGTCTCCCGGGCGCATGATCAAGGGTGCGAATCAGATCAATGGCTTGCGACAGTTCTTCACGGTCTATCTGTAACAGACGAATTAACTCAGTGAACTTGTGTTTGGCCAGCAGTGGTAGGTGTGCCCTGACTAATCGCAATGCAGCCGTTCGGCCAGGTGTATTCGTACCGAGTTGTTCCAGTTGCAGGCGAAGGCAGTCGGCAAGATCGTATGCGCCAATCCCTGGAATTGAGAGCGTTTGAACCAGATGCACCATAGCTTCGATCTCCGGTGCCTGGACGTTGATCTGCGTTGCAAGAAGCTCGTGTAAATCATCAACCTTCGCTGTAAGGTAACCGCGTTCGTCCAGCGATCCAATCACAGCCCGTGCAATGGCAGCATCTTTGCTGCTTAACCGGTGATTCGAAAGGCTCTGAAGCAATTCATCCTGTAGCGTGGTGTCCTGCTTTACAGTGCCATAAGAACTGCTCCTCTCGACTCCGGCCACGTGATTTAAGTCAGAATCGGCGTCCCGCGACAACCCCATGTCATAGGTGTGAGAGATGTCGGTCGGTTCTTCAGATTCAACCGTCCGAGACGAATTTGAGTAATCGACCGGGGTATTTTCTGGGAATTCTTCAACCTGCTCTAGACAGGGATTGCATTCGAGTGCTTGCACAATCTCCTGATCAATCTCAACGCTGGAGAGTTGCAGAATACGAAGAGATTGTCGCATCTGCGGTGTTAGCTGCAGCTGCGATTCTGCTCGGATTTGTAGCGATTGCTTTATGGCCACAAGACTCAACTCACTGACGCGAAAACGTTTTCATTACAGGGTTAACAGTTTGCCAGGGATAACAACCAACTGCTGTCAAAGACTGAATTCATCACCCAGATAAATGGTGCGGACTTCAGGGTGGGCGAGTATATGATCTGCTGTTCCGGACGTCACTATTCGGCCTTGTGCAAGAATGTAGGCGCGATCACAGATACCTAGGGTTTCCCGTACATTGTGGTCAGTGATCAGGACGCCGATTCCGATATCCCGTAGGTGGGTAATGATGCGCCGAATATCACCCAAGGAGATCGGATCTATACCTGCGAAAGGTTCGTCCAGCAGCATAAAAGCAGGCTGCACGGCAACTGCCCGTGCGATTTCGACGCGCCGGCGTTCGCCACCGGAGAGGCTGTAGCCTTTGGCATCGCGTTTGTGCGCAATACCAAACTCGGACAGCATGGCATCAGCTCGCTTTAGCCTCTGTTCTGCACTGAGATCGGGTAAGGCCTCAAGTACAGCCAGGATATTCTGTTCTACAGTCAGTCGTCTAAAGATCGATGGCTCCTGGGGCAAATAGCCAATCCCCAGTCTGGCCCTGGCATGCATGGGAAGATCGCCGATGTCGGTGTTGTCCAGTTGTACAAGACCATCTCCCCGCCGGGTAAGACCACAGATCATGTAAAAACAGGTTGTTTTACCTGCGCCATTGGGGCCCAAAAGGCCTACAATTTCTCCGCTGTTTACGCGCAGATCAACATGATCGACAACAGCCGAACCGCGATATTGTTTTACCAGTCCGTGTGTCTCCAGTGTGGCCAAAAGAATATCTCCCGATTAATAGGTATGCAATGTAAGTCCGGGGTAACACCGCATCTCGACTTCACTGCTCATCGTCGCTAAGGTTGTTTTGCCACGTGGTAGACCAGGTGTCGTTGATGTTCTGCAACAGTCGGAGCCGTAACGATGGCACCCAGACACCGAAACCCACTGGCGGCGAGATCATTTTCCAGTTGTTGCTGACTTCAAGGATACGAACTCTCGCACCGTTCATGAGCTTCCCGACCACGACCGAGTCTGGTCCGGTCGACGGTGTACTACGCAAGCGTACATTGTCGCCGGAGACGATACCGGTCGGACCCTGTCCGGACACATAACGACCGTAGATCCACACCCTCACTCCGCGGGTAACATTCACCTTGGACCAACCGTCGCTCGAGGCGATTACTTTTGCGGGTTCGCCCGCGTTTAGTGCGCCAATGGACGGTGAAGCCTGACTGCGAACGCCATACATCAACGCGCCGCCTTCGACAACATATGCGGCACGAAATGCCGCGGTCTGCAGATTGTTGGAATGAGTGGCAGTCGACGTGTCTTTTGCACCGGGACTGCCAGTACTGGCAACCGTTGCTGCACTGGTTTCTTTGGATCTCGGTTGTAATACGATGCGCGGTCGATCTGAACCGCTGGTAACGAGAGTTGCTGGGGATTGACTGGAGCCGACATTTGATTGTTCAGGTGCTTTGGTCGTTCGAGTCTGACCACGGACCTTCATCTTATCCCGTGCCATATCGTAGACGATGGTTTCACCAGAGATGGCATCTCGACCCTGTCTGATTGTGGCTTGATCGATAAACGTGACTATATTATTGATTTCATCCAGTTCGATAATTTTACTCTGGCCGATGACGTCTTGCGGTTTCTGATCGGGCCGCTGTCGAAAAACAGCAGGATTGCCTCGTGCAATCGCCTTTTCCAGCTGCTCACCCTGGTAAAAGAGTTCGAGTTCATCCGCAATGATTCTGATCGTGCCTTGCTTGATTGAGACATTGCCACGGTAAATCCGCTGTCCGCTGCCAAAGTCAAGTTCGACTTCGTCTGCTTCGATCAGGGCTGGTTGATCACGGTCACTTTCCAGCGCATGTACGGCCGTCGACGGAATCACTGATAAGGCGAGGAGAACCACAACGAAAAGCGGAGGGGACATAAGCTGAATTCTAACAAACCAAGGTCGACCACCCCTGAGAGGATGACACTGTTGACCTCCGGGCAAACGATTGCAGGCTGGATTAGCCCGAACGAGGCGACCTGCTGGCTAATTACCGGAGATTAATGGTCATTGTATCGGCTGACGTCACGCTGTCCACGGCCGTGTCTGTTGCGCCTTGGGTGACCTGAACGTTACCCTGCAGCAGAATCTTGGTGCCGTTTTCATAGATCCAACCGGAGTCACTGGAGGTTGTTCGTACCAAATTATTCTGGTCATACTGATTCAGCCGGGGGTCTTCCAATAGAGACCCTGGTGTTGAGGAATTATCTGGGAAATGCTTCAGATTCTTGCCGACCAGTACGTAGGCGATGCCATTGGTATCACGTCCCGTGGCTGTGAACTTATGAATGTAATAGTCCGGTTCTTGGCTGATAATCGGTGTATTTTGAAGTAATTTGGGTTTGAGAAAATTCATCTGAAGCCATAGGCTCAGTCCAAACATGACCACTATCGCGGCGACGAGCACTGCCTGTTCAAGGTGTCGATCGGTCATTTCAGAATATGCCGGCGCGCATTAGGTCGAGTGCATTGAGTGCGCCAATCGGACGCTGTTCCGGATCTACCGCAAACAGTCCGTTGATTGAGTGTTGACGCATGAGTTGGACGACTTCAGCGGCCAGCGCATCGGCGGTGGTTGACCGCGGGTCCGACACCATCACCTGGTCAATCACTGTGGTTTGGACATCTATGGACTGATTTATGGAGCGCCGGACATCACCGTCAGTATATATACCGATCAAGTGGCCTTCAGCATTGACTATACCAGTCATGCCCAGACCTTTGGCCGACATCTCTTCCAGCGCTGTGGTGAGTTGACTGCCGGATGTAACCAGCGGCATGTCATCATGGGTGTGCATGACATCCCGAACGTAAATCAATAAACGTCGTCCCAGGGTACCACCAGGGTGAGATCGCGCGAAGTCGTCGCGGCTGAATCCGCGGGATTTGAGTACGGCTACGGCCAGCGCATCTCCCATGCCCAGAGTGGCCGTAGTGCTGGCTGTGGGTGCCAGGTTGTGTGGGCATGCTTCCTTGTCGACACTGGTGTCGAGACATTCGACCGCCGTATTGCCCAGCGTAGACGCTGCCTGACCGGTCATGGCAATCAGGGGTATGCCCATGCGTTTAATGATGGGCAGTAGGGTCAGGATCTCAGGGGTTTCCCCGGAGTTCGAAATGGCAATCACAAGGTCGCCCGGTGTGATCATCCCCAGGTCCCCGTGACTGGCTTCTCCGGGGTGGACAAAAAATGCCGGAGTACCCGTACTGGCTAGCGTTGCAGCTATTTTTCCGCCGATGTGGCCTGATTTCCCCATCCCAACCACTATGACGCGGCCTTCACAAGCCAGCAGCAGCTCGCATGCGCGGCTAAATCTGGCATCAAGCCGGTCGGCGAGTTGCCCCAATGCTCGGCTTTCCAGGGACAAGACCTCTCGGCCTTCACGAGTAAAATCGATTTTGTTCATGACGCCTTAAATTGTGATTAAGCAGCCAGCAGCCGTGATCTGGGCTATTCTACTGGAATCATGCATTGTCAGTGCTCAGCGATACGGATCGTGATTCAGGCCAAACACTTATCCGGCGCCTGGCTTGTTGGACTGTTAAAAGTCCAAACGCAGGTCCGTTCAGCGGGACGTTCGTTGCCGAACAGGGGCTTATGATGGACTTCCCGGTGCTGTATTCCAAAACAATACTCGGCCGGCCGTTCCTGATATTGGCGTTGCTGCTCGGTGTTCTCATCTTTTTCTCAGCTAATGTCAGCCATTTCCGTCTGGATGCGTCTGCTGATTCTCTGCTGCTGGAGGGTGACGAAGACCTCCGAGTATTTAGGCAGATGTCTGAGCGATATCAAACACGCAGTTTCATCTTTGTTGCGTTTATTCCAAATCAGGATCTTTTTGCTCAGAGCACGCTCAATGTGATCAGTCAGATTAAGAATGAGATCACAGCGCTTGACGGCGTTGAATCGGTAGTCACCCTGCTCGATGTTCCATTGCTGAAGCAGCACAAGGGATCTTTATCAGAGATAGCCAGTGGTTACCGAACCTTGGAGAGTCCACTGGTCGACACAGATAAGGCAAGAGACGAACTGATTGTCAGCCCTATATTTAGCGATCTGCTGATCAGCGCGGACGGCAAAACGACTGCACTGCAGGTCAACCTGACAGAAAACACGCAGTTAATCGCGTTACAAGCCGAGCGTGACCAGCTACTGTTGCGAAGCCAGCAAGCCAACGTCACAGTCAGCACAAAGCAATCGCTCGACCGCGTTGAGCAGGCATACGCCTTGGCAAAAGATCACGCCGATCAGCATAACCACCAGCTGATCGGACAACTTCGCGGCGTCATGGATCAGCACCGAGATCATGGGCAACTGGTGTTAGGCGGCGTGCCAATGGTGGCCGACGACATGATTACCTTCATAAGGAACGATCTGTTGGTTTTTGGTTGTGGTGTCTTTTTGTTTCTGGTTTTGATTCTGAGTCTGATCTTTCGCCAGCCACGCTGGGTGTTGTTGCCGTTGATCAGTTGTGCCTATGCCGGTCTGACAATGGTAGGACTTCTGGGGTTCATGGACTGGCCGGTCACAGTGATTTCGTCAAACTTCGTTGCTCTGATGCTGATCATCACCATGTCTATGACAGTCCATCTGATTGTTCGATATCGGCAACTCGAGCGGGATGAACCAGGCTGGTCGCAGCAGGAGTTGGTGTTTCAAACGACGCGAAAAATGTTCTGGCCCTGTCTCTACACTGCGTTGACCACAATCATTGCCTTTGGATCGCTGGTATTCAGTGATATCAAGCCGGTAATTGATTTTGGCTGGATGATGTCTTTGGGCCTTGGCGTTACTTTCCTGACCTGTTTTCTGTTGTTCCCCGTCATGTTGGTGTTGCTTGGACACGCGTCACGAGCTCAAATACGAACCGCCCGGCCGTTCCATCTTACGTTGGGTTTGGCCAGGCTGACCGAGCATCATGGCAGGTGGATACTGGTGTTGGCTGTCGTGCTGATTGGTTTGAGTTTTATCGGCATGATGCGCCTTGAAGTGGAAAACAGTTTTGTAAACTACTTTGGCAAGGACACTGAAATTCATCGTGGCCTGCGGGTCATCGACGAACAGCTTGGCGGTACTACGCCGTTGGACATCCTGATTCGGTTTCCTGAAGCCGAAAGCTCGCTGGCATTAGAAGAGGAAGATGAAGAACTTAAGTTACTGTTGGGTACGACGGATACCGGCACTGATCAAGACTACTGGTTCACCCCGGACAAGATAGAACTTGTCAAAAAGGCCCACGACTACATAGGGACAGTCTACGGGATCGGAAAGGTGATGTCGGTGGCGTCGCTCGTTCGTGTGGGCGAACAGATCAACAAAGGACCATTTGATGCGTTTGAACTTGCGATTGTGTACAAGCGAATGCCCCAGGATCTAAAGTCGACACTGGTAGACCCCTTCATTTCAGTTGCAGACAACGAAGCCAGAATCAGTGTCAGAGTCAAGGATTCGCTTGCCGATCTTCGTCGCGATGAGTTGCTTAAACAGTTGCGAGTCGGGCTTGTTCAGGATGTGGGACTAGCCGAGGATCGTCTGCAGATTACCGGACTGCTTGTGCTATACAACAATATGCTGCAGAGCCTGTTCAAATCACAGATTGAAGCACTGGGTGTCGTGATGCTGGGCATTGCAATTATGTTGCTCATACTTTTTCGATCTTGGGCACTGGCCATCATCGGAATCATCCCCAACCTGCTGGCCGCTGTGTCGATTCTGGGTCTAATGGGGTTGATCGGAATTCCACTGGATATGATGACCATCACAATTGCCTCGATTACAATTGGTGTTGCTGTCGACAACAGCATTCATTATCTGTACCGGTTCAGAGAAGAGTTTCGACATCACCGAGACTACATGATAACGCTACGCAACTGCCACGCCAGCATTGGTAATGCAATCTCGTATACCGCCATAACGATCATTGCGGGGTTCTCTATATTGACACTGTCGAATTTTGTACCGACCATTCATTTTGGCATGCTGACCGCATTGGCGATGTTAATTGCGTTGCTGGCATCCTTGACGTTGTTGCCTAAATTGCTCCTGATCTTTAAACCATTGTGAGTCGACAATTGTGACTGCTCAGCTGCTACGTCTTCACGACCGCCTTGGAATGCGTGTACTTGGGATCGTGTTGTCAGCTGTAATGTTATTTGTGGCAGCGCAGCCCGCTCGAGCAGACCAACGACCCCACACGATACTGCATGAAACGGTGGAACAGTTATTGGCTGAGCTCGACAGTAACCGGTCGACACTGGCAGCCGACAAGTGCCAGCTTTATTCCCTGGTAAATCGTCTTGTCTTGCCACAATTTGCGGTCGACAAGATCAGTCGACTCATACTGGGCGCACATTTCAAGGCAGCCAGCCCAGATCTGCGAAATCGTTTCACCCGTGCTTTTATGGACCTGATGATCAGAACCTATGCCACTGCCATGTTCGAATACACCGGCCAGGAAGAAATCGAATACCTGCCCTTTGTTCTCGATGAGTCAGCCCGGACTGCCTTGGTACAGACCCGGGTTCGGCTTCCCGGACAGGCGCCAGTGCCAGTCGATTATGCTTTCTTGCGTAGTGTGGACGGCCGCTGGCAGATTTACGATGTCAGGCTTGACGGTATCAGCTTGGTGTTGAGTTATCGCCGCAGCTACGACCAGATCATCCGATCCAAAGGGCTCGAGGCCCTCGTCCATGCGTTGGAGACACAGGACACGGACTGCTGAGGGCCTTTGCCGAAGTGGTTTGCGCTTCGGTAGTGTTGTCATCAGTTCGGTGGGGAGTCGAATCGCTTACTTTTTGTAGGTTTCCTTTTTGGGCCTATCGATATATTCTTGAGATCGTATCGGGATTAAATGTCCTGGTGCGAAGACGATCGCAATAAAATTTTCGAATTATGCCAACACCTGAAGACATCAAGGGCTGGATCGAGCAGAATCTGCCAGGGTCGCAGGTCGAGATCTCAGGTGACGGTCGACATTTTGAGGCGGTCGTGGTTTACGCCGGGTTTGAAGGGAAAAGCCGTGTTCAGCAGCAGCAGATGGTGTATGGGGCGCTAGGAGACAAGATGGACGAAGAGATTCATGCGCTGTCGATGCGAACGGTGACACCACAGTAACGCTTGAGCCGACGGGTTTTATCAACGAGCAGGTAAGCAAAGGGGACGCTAATGAACGTGCAGGAACAAATCAAAAATATTGTCGAGGAAAACAGTGTCATGCTGTTTATGAAGGGAAGTCCCGACTTTCCCCAGTGTGGTTTTTCCGGCAGGCTTGTGCAGATTCTGCAGGCGTGCGGGGCGCAATTCGCCTCAGCCGACGTACTTTCAGATGACCAAATTCGCCAGGGAATTAAGGATTTTTCGAACTGGCCGACTATCCCGCAACTCTATATCAACGGAGAATTTGTAGGCGGCAGTGATATCGTGACAGAAATGTATGAAAGTGGTGAACTTCAGGCCAAACTGGAGACAGTCGCAAACTGACAGCTCGGGGTTGAGTCCGTGAGTTGATAAAGGCGCCTGCGGGCGCCTTTTGCTTGATTGTGGTCGGAACAGCTGGACAGGCGTAACCACTCGAACCAGAATCAACGGAAGGCGTAAACAGCACTCAAATGTTTTAGCACGTGGACAAACTTCTGATCAGTGGCGGCATTCCGCTAGAGGGTGAGATTCGAATCTCAGGCGCAAAGAATGCAGCGCTACCGGTTCTCATTGCGTCGCTGCTGACTGATCAGAATTTGGTTGTTAGCAATGTGCCACATCTACAGGACGTCACGACAACACTGGAACTGCTCGGTCACCTTGGGGTACGAATTGAGGTCGACGATAAGCTGGCGATAGACGTTAATGCGGCTGAATTGACCAGTCATCGGGCGCCTTATGAGCTGGTCAGAACAATGCGTGCCTCCGTTTTAGTTCTGGGGCCGCTGCTAACGCGCTTCGGTGAAGCCGAGGTGTCGCTCCCCGGTGGCTGCGCGATCGGCTCACGGCCAGTCGATCTACATATCCAGGGGTTCGAGATGATGGGGGCGCAAGTCACGGTAGAAGGTGGCTACATCCGGGCCAGCACACCGGCGGGTCGTTTACAGGGGTGCCGGATTGTTTTTGACACGGTGACTGTGACGGGTACCGAAAACCTGATGATGGCAGCTGTACTGGCCGACGGTCGGACAATACTGGAAAACGCAGCCAGAGAACCCGAAGTCGTAGACCTCGCTAAATGCTTGGTCGCGATGGGTGCAAGGATCAGTGGTGCTGGTACCGGTCAGATCGAAATAGAGGGTGTGGCAAGGTTAAGTGGCGCATACCATAGAGTTGCGCCCGACAGAATTGAAGCCGGTACTTATCTTGCAGCGGCGGCTGCAACCGGGGGCCAGATTCAACTTAGTGGCATAGAAACGAATTTGCTTGATGCTGTACTGGTGAAACTCGATGCCATGGGTGTCTCGATCAGGGTTGATCAGGACACCATAGCCCTGTCTGTGGATGGGCGTCGATTAAAGGCAGTTGACCTGACAACTCAGCCATTTCCCGGGTTTCCAACAGATCTGCAGGCACAGTTCATTCTCCTCAACAGTATTGCTCAGGGTACAGCAGCAGTAACGGAGACGATATTTGAGAGTCGATTTATGCATGTCCAGGAATTGCAGCGGATGGGTGCCGATATAGAGTTGCGTGGTAATACAGCACTGGTGCGCGGTGTGAAAAACTTAAGTGGTGCCCAGGTGATGGCAACGGATCTTAGAGCATCTGCCTGTTTGGTCCTGGCCGGACTGGCTGCTAAAGGCCAGACGGTTGTGGATCGTATCTATCATATTGATCGTGGGTATGACTGCATCGAAGAAAAACTCGCCCAGTGTGGTGCCCGTATCCAGCGAATCTCGAGCGGTCGGTATCCCCACGCAGCCGTGCACACATCGTAAATTTCTCTGCGGCATCAACGTGGCTCACGACGAAATGATCGGCGTGAGTCAGGGTTGGGCGTTGAAGAATATCCACTTAATCTGGTGCAGGTACTTAGGTTAAATGACGATAGGAAACCGATGAAATCTGGGTTACTGGGCCCTGAGTAGGGCGCTGTGCCTGTTTTGCGCAGATGTTTGACGAGTACATTTACGTGGATTTTGGGAAAAAGGGTTATTATTCAACTATCAGGGGGCGTTCCATCGGTGGGTTGGGGTGGGTTGTAACCCTGTCAAGAGGGTAGATCAAAAAGAGGAGAATCTCATGGGTGTTGGAGGCATAAGCATTTGGCAGCTGCTGATCGTATTGGTCATTGTGCTGTTGTTGTTTGGAACCAAGAAGCTACGCAACATGGGTGGTGACCTGGGCGGCGCAATCAAAGGGTTCCGTAGTTCAATGAAAGAGGTCAAGGGTGGTGACAGCGACAGTGACAGCGAAGATCCCGAGACGGCGGATCAGCAGGCTGAAGCGTCCCAGGACGATCTTGCCGATGTAGAGGCGACTGAGGACGTGAAGACGGAAAAAGTCTGATCGTTATCTGAGGCCGCATCATGTTTGACGTCGGATTTTCCGAGGTCGTAATCATTGCGATTATCGCCCTCGTGATATTGGGTCCCGAACGGCTGCCCAAAGTCGCACGCACGCTCGGTTTCTGGGTCGGGAAAGCCCGCAGAATGGTAGCTGACGTCAAGTCCGACATTGATCGGGAGATGCGTGAGAGCGAGTTGGCTGACCTTCGTAAGTTGGGCGATGAAATCAGTGACGTAAAAAATGAATTTCAGAGTGCTGCTGGGGAGGTTGCCGATGACAGCGGCGTGGAGTCTGTCGTCGAGTCCATCAAGAAATCAGCCGATGATATTCAATCGTCAGTGAGCGATGTCACAGCAGCCGACGATTCGGCTCAGTCGGCAGAAAACGAGTCTTCCGTGGATGACACGACAGACACTTCACAGACCAAAGAAAAGCAGATCCCCACGTCCTGACCGATTAGACCATGGCTGAACCGAGCACACGACCCGGAGATGAGGCAACGACGTTTATGTCCCACCTGCTGGAGCTGCGTAATCGCATCATGCGTGGTGGGGGCTCTATTTTGATCGTGTTTCTGATCGCTGCACCCTTCGCAAACGATCTTTATGAGTACTTGGCGGCCCCACTGATGGACGCGTTGCCGGAAGGGAACAGTATGATCTCAACCGAGCCCCACGGTCCGTTTTTCGTACCGTTCAAGTTTGCTTTTGCGTTAGCAGTGGCGGTCGCTATGCCCTATCTGTTGTACCAGTTGTGGGCGTTTGTGGCCCCGGGGCTCTATCGTCACGAAAAACGGTTGACAGTACCCCTGCTGGTATCCAGCAGTATCTTGTTTTACCTTGGAATTTTGTTTGCCTACTACGCAGTTTTCCCGATTATTTTTGCTTTTTTCACCAGTACCGCACCCGAAGGGGTGTTGGTGATGACCGACATCAATGCCTACCTCAGTTTTGTGCTGAAGCTATTTTTCGCCTTTGGCCTGGCGTTCGAGGTGCCGGTTGCAACCGTGTTGATGGTCAAGGTCGGTATGACTACACCGGATAGTTTGGCCAGCAAGCGGCCTTACATCATTGTGGGTGCATTTTTGGTGGGTATGGTGATGACGCCGCCCGATATTTTTTCACAAACTATGCTGGCCGTGCCGGTTTGGTTGCTGTTTGAAGCGGGTTTGTACTGTTCACGCATAATCAAATCCAAGGAGACCAAAGAGGCCGAGTCTGGGCCGGACCTTAATGATCAGCAGGCCTGAACTCAAAACGGGCAGTCGTCGAATAAATGACCACACCCCGTTAATTTGATCTTTTACCAAGCGGTCTATGGGCACTAAAACTGTAGATGGTGCCACACCACGAAGGATGTTGACGACGTAGCGTTGATGAAATCACAGCCTAGAATCTGGAGTTTTAATCTCCATTGTGGCGACTGTCTGGCTGGAAAGTACCAGGTGGTTACTTTGCTGGGTGCAGGATGGGAAGGTGAGGTCTACCTGGTACGTGAACGCGGTACTGGTATCGAGCGCACGGTGAAAATATTTTTTCCACGGCGAAATCCTCGTGACCGTGCTTTGCGTTTTTATGCAAGGAAGCTGCATAAATTGCGACACTGTCCTGTGGTGATCCAGTATCACACCCGGGATACCTTTATCTACAATGACACCAAAGTGTCTTTTCTGTTGTCAGAATTTGTCGAAGGCGAATTATTGTCCGATTTTCTAAAGCGGCAACGTGGCCGCAGGCTTTCTCCATTCCAAGGTGTGCACCTGTTACATGCTCTTGCTACCGGTATTGAGTCTATACACAAACTAGGTGACTATCATGGTGATCTACATGCCGACAACATCATCGTGCTGAGATATGGCCTGGGATTCGAACTCAAACTGCTTGACATGTTCCACTGGGGAGCCCCCAATGCAGAGAATATTCAACATGACGTGTACGATCTCATTCGCATCTTCTACGATGCTATCGGTGGGCAGCGCCACTATGCGCGGCAACCGCAGGAGGTTAAAGACATCTGTAAAGGGCTTAAGCGGACACTGATTGCACGGGAATTTCGTAGTGCCGGGAAGCTACGACATCACCTGGAAACGATGGAATGGATGTGACAAGGAGGCCTGTCTGACGTCTGTTTCTACTGCCGGCACGCCGGTCGTGATGTGCGGTACGGATCTCGATGATCCCCTGACGATCGCGTGCCTGGTTGGGCAGGCGGTGGTGTATTCCCATCGATCTATAGCAAAACACAAAACCAATGAGGATGCGCTGGGGGTGTTTGACTGGGGGGATGGGAAGCTGTTGCTGGCGGTCGCCGATGGGGTCGGCGGCCTGCCCGGCGGTGCCGCCGCGGCCAGGCGGGTTATAGAAACACTGCGCAAGGCTCCTGCTGGCGAGCACGAGGATCCCGTCGGCTATCTAGTGGATAAAGCCAACGATTCAATACATCAGGACATATCCATGGGTGCGACAACACTCTCGGCTGTTCTGATCCAGAACAAACGGTTCACCAGCTACCATGCCGGAGATTCCGCGACACTCGTGGTCGGTCAGCGCGGCCGGATCAAGTTTCAGAGCGTTTGCCATTCTCCTGTTGGGGTTGCTCAGGCCCGGGGGGAGCTCAGCGAACACACCGCCTTGTTTCATCCTCAGCGTCATTTGCTTTGCAACATGCTCGGTGATGAGACGTTCTGGGTTGAGCGTTCAGCTTGTTATGAACTGGCTACTTTCGACACGATTGTGATTGCAAGCGACGGGTTGTGGGATAATTTTTTCTGCGATGAAATCGTCGAGATTGTTTGCCAGGGATCTTTGGTGCAGGCTGGTAGGCGACTTGCCCATTCAGCGCGGCAGCGTATGCTAACG
>Ga0208750_1000018_pt1 | contig 39207 bp, 32 predicted proteins | sample Knorr_S15_td_O2m_FD_185602 | JGI IMG/M metagenome (GOLD analysis project Ga0208750, IMG submission 185602) | Marine microbial communities from Southern Atlantic Ocean transect - Knorr_S15_td_O2min_ad_340m_LV (SPAdes) (version 2) | ecosystem: Environmental > Aquatic > Marine > Oceanic | place...
GAACTACTTTATAAGTAGTACCCATAATTTCTCCGCGAAATGTAACTAAACTATTTCTCTCCCAAGTGAGTAGAACTATTACTGCTAATGAGGTTATTAATAAGAGAGAGGAAAATTTTTTTTTCAAGCCTAAAAGGGTTGGAGATTAACTACCAAAATCATCAAACCTTATAGCTTCTGATTCGACACCTAAATCATCTAACATACCAAAAACTGCGTTCATCATTGCAGGTGGTCCGCACATATAATATTCACAATCTTCTGGAGCTTGATGATCATCTAAATATTCATCTAATATCACTTGATGTATGAAACCTGTTGGCCCTTCCCAATTATCTTCTGGTAAAGGATTATCTAAAGCAAGAGTCCAATTAAAATTTTCATATTTCACAGCTAATTCATCATATTCTTCTTTATAAAAAACTTCTTTTAGGCTCCTGGCCCCGTAATAGAAAGTAATCTTTCTATTGGTATTAATTCTTAGTAATTGATCAAAAATATGCGATCTCATAGGTGCCATACCTGCTCCTCCACCAATAAAGATCATTTCAGCTTCACTCTTATTAGCAAAGAAATCTCCAAAAGGCCCAAAGATAGTCAATTTGTCACCTGCTTTTAAGTTGAATAAGTAAGAAGTCATCTCGCCTGGAGGGTAATCTGTTCCAGGAGGAGGAAGTTCTATTCTTACATTAAATTTCATTATTCCCTTTTCTTCAGGATAATTTGCCATTGAATATGCTCTGATTACAGTTTCTTTAATTGAAATAGAGTTATCCCAAAAGTGAAACCTTTCCAGATCCTGATTAAACTTTTCATCAATATCAAAATTCTTAAAATCAATATCGCCAGGAGGAATTTCCATTTGTACATACCCCCCTGCCCTAAAAGCCACTTCTTCCCCTTCGGGTAATTTAAGTATTAATTCTTTGATAAAAGTAGCAACATTTTCATTAGACAAAACCTCACATTCCCATTTCCTAGCACCAAAAACTTCATCAGGCACTCGTATCTTCATGTTGTCTTTTACGGGGACTTGGCACGATAACCTCCAGCCTTCTTTTTTTTCTCGGTTTGTAAAGTAATCTTCTTCATTAGCTAGGATCGATCCCCCTCCTTCTAAAATCATACATTTACATTGTGCACATGTTCCCTTCCCACCACAGGCAGATGATAGGAACATATTTTGGCTAGCTAAAGTTTGAAGTAACTTATCTCCAGCTGGAACAGTTAATGTCCTATCTGGATCTTCATTTAATTGAATTTCTATATCTCCAGAAGCAACAAAAAATTTTCTTGAGACAAGTATTACTATAACCATCAAATTTACAGCTAGAGTAAAAGCTATTACTCCTAGAAATATATCGCTTTGAATTAACCCAGTCATAATTACAAAATAATTCCACCAAACGACATAAATGCAAAACACATTAAGCCTACTGTTATAAAGGTTATTCCCAAACCTTGTAACCCTTCAGGAACGTCTGCGTATTTAAGCCTCTCTCTCACTCCAGCTAATGCCAATATAGCTAATGCCCATCCAGCTCCAGCACCGAAACCATAAACTATACTTTCAGTGAAGGTGTAACTTCTCTCCACCATAAATAATGAAGCTCCTAAAATGGCACAATTAACTGTTATTAGAGGTAAAAAAGACCCTAAAGCGTTGTATAAAATGGGTACATATTTGTCTAAGAACATTTCCAATATTTGAACTACAGCAGCAATAATTCCTATATAGGTTATTAGTCCTACAAACTCCAAGTCAGAATTTGGTATGCCCATCCAAGATAAAGCTCCAGGTTTTAGAAAATTCAAATAAATAAAGTTATTAATAGGCACGGTAATGGTTAAAACAACAATCACTGCCATTCCCAGTCCACCTGCTGCTTTAATGCTTTTGGATATGGCCAGAAAAGTGCACATACCTAGAAAATAAGCTAAGGCAATGTTTTCTATAAATACAGCGGTAATAAAAAGATTTAGATAGTATTCAAACATAATTAAACTCTTGTTCCTGCTTCCTTAGTTTCAAGATTATTCCTAGCTACTTTATATTCTGGTTCTTCAATTTGTTCTGTTTTCCAACTTCTTAACAACCATATAAATAAACCAATAATTAAAAAGGAACTGGAGGATAGAACCATATAGTTGTTCCCTAGATACCAACCCCCATTTTGGGTTAAAACAAGAATCTCATAACCAAATAAAGAGCCTGAGCCTAAAAATTCTCTGATTGTTGCTACTACGATCAAAATAAGACTATACCCGAGACCATTTCCAAGACCGTCAAGAAAACTTAACCAGGGGCCGTTTTGCATAGCAAAAGCTTCAGCTCTTCCCATGACAATACAATTGGTTACGATCAAAGCTACAAATACTCCTATGGTCTTACTAGTCTCATAGTCATAAGCTTTTAGTAATTCATCAACAAGAACAACTAGAGAGGCTATTATCGTTATTTGCACTATCATTCGAACATTTGTTGGTATTTGGTTTCTTATAACCGAAACAATTAGATTGGATAGACAAATCACTGCAGTTAATGCAATACACATTAATAAAGTTGGGTATAAATTTGTGGTTACAGCCAAAGCTGAACAAATCCCTAAAATCTGTAAGGCTATAGGATTATCATTAAAAATTGGATTTAGAAGAATCTCTCTACTTTTAGACATTTAAACTCTCCTTTCTTTCTATTTCTTCTTTTAGCCTATTCAAAAATTTAGCGTAGCCTAATTCCCCTAACCAAAAAGAAAGCATATTGGAAACTCCTCTGCTGGTGACAGTAGCTCCAGACAATCCATCCACTTGGTATTTCTTTTCTGGGGACTCAGGTTCTACTAACCCTTTAATGACTTCAATTTTTATTTCCCCTGCAGAAGAATATATATTTTTTCCTTTCCATTGTGATTTCCAGCGAGGATTATCTACTTCTGCACCTAGTCCTGGTGTTTCTTTATGAGAAAAATATTCCAATCCAATTATTGTATTTAAGTCAGATTCAATAGCCAAATAACCATACAAAGTGCCCCAAAGACCAAGTCCACGAACAGGAAGAATAATGGCTTTTATTTCATTTTCTTCTTTATAAATATAAATCTTTTTAAAATTCTCTCTTCTTTTTAAAGAGCTTATATCCACGTCAGTCGTTAATTTAATAGAGGTTAGAGGATCTCTAGAATAATCCTCAGCTTCAAATTTCTTTCCATCAAAACTTTTTGGATCCAAAGAATCTTCATATTCGCCTGTATCAAGATTTATAACTCGTTCTTCAATAGCTGAAAAAAGCTCTTCAATACTTTTCTGGTTTGTTAAGAGACCAGCTGAAGAAAGGATCTTAGATTGCTGATCTTTTTGTTTAAGATATTTTTGTTGGTCTCTTAATCCTACAGCCGCTGAAGAAATAATAACTGAACAAACTAAGCAAAGAGAAATGCCAACAAATAAAGTTTTAACCAATGTATCGTTTTTATTCATAATTAGCCTGAATTTTTAATCTTTTCTTAATATTAGATTCCTTCACATAATGATCTATTAGGGGTGAAAAAAGATTAGCAAATAGGATCGCTAACATCATGCCTTCAGGAAATGCAGGATTTATGACCCTTATAAGCACGACCATAATTCCTATTAAAATCCCATAAATCCATCTTCCAGGATTAGTATGAGATCCGGTTACGGGCTCCACAGCCATAAAAGCTAGGCCGAATGCATATCCGCCAATCACTATATGCCAGATAAAAGTAACACTAAACATAGGATTAGTATCTGACCCTATAGAATTAAATAATATGGAAGTAGTTAAGGTACCTATCAACACCCCAATAACAATCCTCCAAGAAGCGACTCTAGTCCACAAAAGCAATAGAAGCCCTAATAAAATAAATAAGGTTGAGGTTTCTCCCGCAGATCCAGGAATACTTCCAACAAAAGCTTCAAACCAGGAGTAATTGACCTGAATACCATTTAGTCCTTCTTGTGCACCTATTCCTAAAATTGTTGGCGAGCTATAACCATCTAAGGCAGTCCATACAGAGTCGCCTGACCAATAAGTAGGATAAGCGAAATAAAGAAAAACCCTGCCAGTAAGAGCTGGGTTTAAAAAGTTTTTACCTGTTCCTCCAAATATTTCTTTTCCTATTACGATACCAAAACTAATTCCAACAGCAACCTGCCAAAGTGGTACATCAGGAGGGCAACAAAGAGCAAATAAGATGGTTGTAACAAAGGCTCCTTCGCTTATCTCATGGTTCCTAATAGTAGCAAATAACATCTCCCAGGCTATTGCAACAATAAATGTAACTGCATAAATAGGAAGGAAATAACATGCTCCAAACCAAAGACAATCTATGAAACTAGTAGGATCATAGTTACAAACTAAATTGATAAATATGAAATGCCAGTCTTCAGTAAATTTTCCGCCCCCTTCTGCAGCTCCAGAAAGAGCTTGAAAACCTATGTTATACATTCCATATATAACAGCTGGTACAGTTGCTGCCATGACCGTTACCATTATTCTTTGAACATCAGATGAGTCTCTAATATGCAACAACCCAAAGGTTCTTCTACTAGATGAATAAAAGAAATTTTCTATAACATCAAAAATTACCCACCACTTTTCATATTTTCCACCACTAGAAAACCTAGGTTTTAAGTTGTCAAAGACCTTTCTTAGTCTATCCACCGTTTACCCCTCAACCTCAATGGTGGTTAATCTTTCTCTTAATAAGTAGCCAAAATCATACTTTGAAGGACAGACAAAACTGCAAAGAGCCAAGTCTTCTTCGTCTAGTTCTAAAACACCCAAGGACTGTAACTCTTGCGTATCCCCTACTGCTAATCCTCTGAGTAAAGGTGTTATGAGTAAATTCAATGGAAAAACTTCCTCATAAACTCCAACTGGAAGAATGGCTCTGTCTGGACCATACATTCTTGCTTTGATATTAAATTTTTTATTTTTAATTAAAGAAGAAATAAAAAGACCCAATTTTGAATATCTTTGCCAACCTAGTAATGCCCAATCAAATAACTCCCTGTCTGAAGAATTAGGTTCCTCGATTGCACAAATTTGATTATGGTATCTGCCTATATAGGCGTAGGGCCCTATTGCTTCCCTTCCATTAATTACAGATCCACTTACAACTCGGTTTTCTGATTGACTTAGTTCTCCTGCACAAATCTCATCAATACAAGCTCCAATTCTGGTAGAGATAATTCTTGGATTTTCAATTTTTGGTCCTGATAGGCATATGTATTTGCTTGTTGGAATCTTCCCTTCACTAAAGAAAGAGCCAATTAAAATTACATCTGAATAACTAATGTGCCAATTTATATTATCTATGGATGCAGGAGAAATGAAATGCATGTGAGTTCCTACTAAACCTGATGGATGAGGCCCATAAAAGACATGTTCATGTGTGTTTTCTTCTTGTTTGAATGTAAGGGAACTGTCTTTTTTTATGCACAAATGAACTGGGGTACCTGACAAAAGTCTTATTGCTGAGAGCCCTAATTCAAAATTATCTAAATGATTAGAAATAATTAATTCTGGATCTATCGAAAGAGGGTTAGTGTCCATACAATTAATAAAAATTGATTTAGGTTCAGAATTAATGGTCGGAATTTTGCTAAAGGGTCTTGTCCTAAAAGATGTCCATAGACCAGATTGGATTAAGTTTTTTCTAATGGAAGCTGAAGTTTGATTAGATAAATCATCAGTTTGAATAGATGAAAAGGATATTTCTTCTTCATTTTTATCAAGCTCTATAACAACAGATTGTAAAACCCTCTTTTCCCCTCTATTTATAGACTCTACAACCCCTCCTCCTGGTGAAGTAAATATTACCCCAGGATTTTTTTTATCTTCAAATATAGGTTGTCCAATTTTTACCTGATCTCCTTCATTGACCAACATAAGGGGTTTTAGGCCATGAAAATCAGAACCTACAAGAGCAACAGATCTTGGAGTTTTAAAGTCAGTAATCTTGTGTTCAGGAGAACCAGAGATAGGAATATCTAAACCCTTTCTTATTTTTTTCATCCCCTCTCTTGAGGTGAAGTTAATACTTAAGGAGCAGTAAAATCCGCGCGTATTATAATGTTGAAGAGGTCTATTTACTAGAGAGATTATTGATAATCTGGATATCTTTTATAGGTAAGTCCTACCATCTCTTTTGCTAAGCCAAGCAACTGTACCGTATACCCAAACTCATTGTCATACCAAACATAGAGTATAGCGTGGTCTTTATTACAGATAGTTGCTGCAGAATCAATTATTCCTGCGTATCTGTTACCAACAAAGTCTGAAGAAACCGTCTCGCTTGAATTTGTAAAATCAATCTGATCTTTGTAGGATGAATGAAAGGCAATTTGTCTTAGATAATCATTCAATTCAGAAGCCTTTAATTCTTTTCCTAAATTAAGTTTCATGATAGCTAAAGATACATTCGGAGTAGGAACTCTTATTGCATTGGCGGTTAACCTCCCTTCTAATTCTGGTAATATTTGACCGACTGCTTCTCCAGCACCAGTTTCCGTTATGACTAGATTCAAGGCTGCGCTTCTTCCTCGTCTAGACTTTCCATGGAAGTTATCAAGTAAATTTTGATCATTAGTGTAAGAGTGGACGGTTTCAATATGACCTGAAATTATTCCAAACTCATCGTTGAGAACTTTTAATACAGGAACAATTGCATTAGTAGTACAGGAAGCTGCTCCTAGAATATTATCCTTAGTACCCACTACTGCATTATTGATTCCATGGACAATGTTCTTAATCTTACCTTTTGCAGGTGCAGTCAGTAACACTTTATCTATTCCTTTAGACTTTAAGTGTCTATTAAGGCTTTTCTTGTCTCTCCAAACTCCTGTGTTGTCTATTAATAAAGCTTTTTTAATTCCATGTTTTGTGTAATCAATTGAATCTGGTTGGTCTGCATATATGATTTTTATTTCGCTTCCATTTACAACTAGTTGTTCTTCTTTCTCCTCAACCCGCACAGTACCTTTAAAAGGACCGTGAACTGAATCAGTTCTTAATAAGTTGGCTCTTTTTATCAGATCATCTTGACCAGACTTTCTTACCACAATAGCTCTTAATCTAAGGTTGTCTCCACCTCCAGAATCTTCAACTAAGAGTCTAGCTAAAAGTCTTCCTATCCTACCAAAACCGTATAAAACGACATCTTGAGCATCTTCAAGTACTGAGCCTTTCTTTCCTACTAAATCCTTTACGGAATCAACTACAAACTCTTCTATGGTCAGATCTTTACTATCAAAGAGATAAGCAGCTGCTATGATCCCTATATCTACTTCAGAAGGACCTAGCTCTAAAGAACTTAGAGAAGTAATGACTTGGTAGGTTTCAAACTCACTTAATTCATTATTCTCTGTCTCTCGTACGAACCTGTGTGCTTGCATAATCTCTGAGATAGATAAATTAACTAATAATTTACCGTACAGCATAAGATGTACATTTTCCCTATATAAGCGACCTATAATCGCTAGCATTTCCTCTGCTAAAGCTTGTCGGTATTGAAAATCACCAAAGGTATCTAATGGTAGATTAGACCTTTTTCTTTTATCCGGTTGATCTGAAGCCATAATTATTTATTAAAGTTGAGAATATCTCTTGAGATGATAGTCAGTATTTCCAAATATAGTAATTATTGTTGTTAATCTTTTGAAAAAATGTCCTACGTTCAGTTCTTCTGTTACGCCCATTCCTCCATGCAGCTGCACGGATTGCTGACCTATAAATTTTGCTGCCTTCCCTACTTGGTACTTTAAACCTGAAATTGCTTTCTTTGCATCCTTGGAACCTTCAACATTCTTAATAGTAGCCATATATAGAAGAGATTTACTTTGTTCATACTCCATAAACATATCCACCATACGATGTTGCAATACCTGAAACTTTCCTATTGCCTGTCCAAATTGTTCTCTTGTCTTAGTATACTCAACAGTAGTCTTGTAAAGGACTTCCATGGCTCCTACAGCTTCAGCACAAATTGCTAAAGTTGCTCCATCAATGGCACCTTCTAAGTGTTGATAGCCCTTACCCTCTTCGCTTAAAAGAGAGCTAGAAGGGATTATCACATTCTCTAGCGTTACTTCAGAGGCCCTTCTTCCATCAACTGTGGGGTAATTTCTTAAAGAAACCCCTTCTAAATTTTTATCAATTACGAATAAAGAAATACCCTCCTTATCATCTTGCTTACCTGATGTTCTAGCAGAAATAATTAATTTATCAGCATTGGGGCCATTCATTACTACTGATTTAAAGCCGCTCACCAGATAATCACCATTTTTTTTCTTAGCTTCTGTTGTAACATCAGCTAAATTAAATCTGCTTTGTGGTTCTGTGAAGCCTAGAGCTAAATGCATTTCACCAGAAATAACGGGGCCTAATAAATCAGCTTTTTGTTCTTCGTTTCCACAAGAATCTATTAAACCCGCGCATAAGATTACCGTTTCTAGAAAGGGCTCTACAACAAGTCCTTTACCAAACTCTTCCATAATAATCATAGATTCAAGAGCACTTCCTCCAAATCCTCCTGATTTTTCAGATAAAGATATGCCTAACCAACCTAATTCAGCAAAAGTTTTCCAGTTTTCGCTACTAAAACCTAAATCGGAAGCAACAAGAACTTGACGTTTCTCCCATTCATAATCTCGCTGTATGAATTGAGCAACTTGACTCTGTATTAAGGTTTGTTCTTCGTTAAAATTAAAATCCATATTTATAATCCTAATATTGCTTTTGAAATTACATTTCGCTGTATTTCATTGCTACCGCCGTAAATTGAAACTTTTCTAAAATTTAAATAGTGTGGCATGGCTGCCCCTGCATAATCTGGACCAATAGATTCATTGGAACCTAATTCAGTTTCAGTTAAAAAAGGATGTGAGTAATAAGCCAGCATCTCAATAAAAAGTTCAGAAATATTTTGTTGTAGTTCAGTGCCTTTAATCTTCAAAATTGATGATTCAGGACCAGGAGCTCCCCCTGAAGAAATTTGAGACAAAGTTCTAAGTTCAGTAAATTCTGTAGCAGTTAATTCTATTTCTGCTGCTTCTAACTTGTCTCTAAACTTTGAATCGTCTAATAAACTACCTTCACCTACAATAACATTTGCTGAAATATCTTTTAATCTCTTTAATTCTCTTTTTAAGGCAGCTATACCAGCTATACCTGTTCTTTCGTGCATCAAAAGGAACTTAGCAATATTCCAGCCCTGTCCTTCATCTCCAATAAGATTATTACTAGGCACCTTAACGTCATCAAAATAAACCATATTTACCTCATGAGAACCATCTATAGTAATTATTGGTTTTACTTCAACGCCCTTTGATTTCATATCAATAAGTAAAAAGCTTATACCTTCTTGTTTTATTCCAGTTGTTTCAGTTCTTACTAAACAGAAAATCCAATCTGCATGCTGCGCTAGCGTAGTCCATGTCTTAGTTCCATTGACAATATAGTTATTTCCTTTCAGTTCTGCTTTAGTCTGGAGAGAAGCAAGGTCAGACCCTGAACCAGGTTCAGAATATCCTTGGCACCACCAAACATCGCTGTTAAGTATTCCAGGAAGATATTTTTTCTTTTGCTCTGCGGTTCCAAAAGTGTATACAACTGGTCCACACATATTTATGCCAAAAGGGATTAAAATAGGTGTATTAGCTGAAGCTAGTTCATTTTGTAAGATATAATTCTTAGTTGGAGATAAGTCTGTACCTCCAAATTCTTTTGGCCAATTGATAGCAAACCAGCCTTTGGAGGCTAAGATTTTTTGCCAAGCAATTATATCCTCTCTTTCTAAAGGTAACCTTTTATCCTGTTTTTCTTTTATATCTAGAGGATATTCAGACGCCAGAAAATTTCTTACATCTTCTTGAAAGTCTAAATCTTCTTGAGAAAATGCTAAGTCCATAATAGTACTCGGTCTAAAATATGGCCGTATTATACACATAGGCTTCAAGCTCTAAATATATAACCTTTTTAGAAATGAAAAATAAAAGACCAACTAGAAATAACTTTGAGAGTGAACTATCTACTTGGAGCTTAAAAAAAGGCAATAAATTAATAATCACTTCCAACTCCTCATTAGCTGAAGCTACTTATCGTAAATTAGAAAAAAAGATGAATGAAGTAGTTCTGTTACCGCATACAGAAACCTTGCCCTATGATTTTTTTTCGCCTTCCAAAAATATTAGAAACCATAGGATGCAAACTCTTTCTAAACTACTTTCGCATGAAAAGCTTACATTAATTACTTCTATACAAGCTCTAATGAGCCCTTGCCCAGATAAAACTCACCTTCTTCCCTTTGAATTATTAGAAACTGACCAACTGATAAACAGAAAAAACTTTATTTATGGTTTAAAAAATTCAGGCTATGAAAGAAAAGATATCGTGACTGAGATGGGTGAGTACTCATTAAGAGGATCAATAATAGATATCTATCCTACTGGATTAGAACTACCTATTAGAATTGAAATTAATAATAAAAAGATTGAATCTTTAAGGACTTTTAATCCTGTCTCTCAATTAACAATAAAAAGGATTAATTCTTTTTTTGCTTTACCCCCTCAAGAATACTCTTTAAATGAGAAAGGCATAAACAGTTTTAAGAATAATTGGAGGAAAGCCTTTGATGTCTTTGAAGAAGATAGTGATATCTTTAAATCCATCTCTAAGGGAAAGGCTGAAGAAGGTACTGAAATTTATTTACCCTTATTTTTTAATGGAAAAATAACAGTTATTAGTTTTCTAGAAAACTTTGATGAAGTCTTACTAGATCAAAATGTAGAAAAAGAACTAAAAGAGTATCAATCCCTAATTGAAGAAAGGTTTGAAGAATATAGATATGACATAAAAAGACCATTACTTGAACCAAGAGATATCTTCTTAACTGCTAAAGAATATAAAATATTTTTAAGCAGTTGTGAAGTTCTACAAATTAAATTTCAAGAACCTAAGGTTAAAAAAGTAACTAAGGAAACAAGAAAACTAAATCCAATTAATCGCACCCCATCTCATCAAATACTTGAAGTTGACGATTATGTTGTTCATCTTTTTCATGGAATAGGAATTTTTAGAGGCCTCAAAAATATAATATCCCAAAATATTACTAATGAATGCTTAGAAATAGAATATAAAAATGATAGTAAAGTTTATGTGCCAGTAGAATCAATGCATCTAGTTTCAAAATATTTTGGAGCAGAAAATATTTCTTTAGATGAATTAGGATCAAAAAAATGGCAAAAAAAGAAATCTTTAGCCCTTAAAAAAACATTTGATACAGCAGCTGAACTTCTAGATATTCAAGCTAAACGAGATTCTAAGAAGGGAAAAAAATATACTATTCCTGAGGAATACAAGGAATTTTGTAAGGAATTCCCTTTTATAGAAACATTGGATCAAACAACAACTATCTCTGAAATAGAAAATGATCTAAAAAATTTTAGACCTATGGATAGATTGGTATGTGGAGAAGTAGGGTTTGGAAAAACTGAGGTTGCTATGAGAGCTTCTTTTTTAGCAGCCTTTAATAATAGTCAAATTTGCATTCTGGTTCCTACAACAGTTCTAGCCCAACAACATTATGAAAGTTTTGTTAAGAGGTTCTCTAAAACTCCAATAAATATAGAAAAACTAAGTAGAGATGTTAAGCCAAAGAAGAAAAAAGAGGTGCTAACTAACCTAAAGAATGGTCGCATTGATATTGTTATAGGTACACACGCTCTTCTACAAGGATCAATTAAATTTCATGAACTAGGCTTGCTGATAATAGATGAAGAACATAGATTTGGCGTTAGACAAAAAGAAAAAATAAAAAAGTTAAGAGAGCAAGTCAACGTTCTTTATCTATCAGCTACACCAATCCCAAGGTCGTTAAATTTTGCTTTATCAGAATTAAAAGACTTATCAATAATTGCGACTGCTCCGGAGGATAGATTGTCAGTCAGAACATTTATTTACCCTTTTAATCAGAATCTAATAAAAGAGAGCATTCAAAGAGAACTTATTAGAAATGGACAAGTTTATTATCTTTGCAATGATCTCCGCTTAATTAATGATAGAAAAATAAGACTTGAAGAATTGTTCCCTTCACAAACCATCGATGTAGTTCACGGAAAGCTAAAAGGGTCAGAAATTGAAGAAAAAATGTTACTTTTTCAAAATGGGCAAATTGACATACTTGTATGCTCAACAATCATAGAAAGTGGATTAGATATAAGTAATGCAAATACTCTAATAGTTGAAGAAGCGGACAGATTAGGGTTATCACAGTTACATCAGTTAAGGGGAAGAGTTGGGAGAGGTAAGAAACAAGCTTATGCATATTTTCTAAAGTCCTCACGGATCTTAAAAAGAGGGAAAGCAGATAAAAGATTAAAAGCTCTCCAAGATTCAGATTCTCTATCTGCTGGATTTTTGTTATCAATGAAAGATCTTGAAGCCAGAGGAGCTGGAGAAATTTTAGGAGAAAATCAAAGCGGCATAATGGAGTCTATAGGAATTGAACTATATTTAAGATTAGTCAATAAAGCCTCTGACCAGATAAAAAAAGGGGAAGTTGATTCTTTTATAATAGAAAAACAAACAGAAATTAATTTAGGTACCTCGGCTTATATTCCTAATGATTACCTTCCTGATATCAGTCAGAGACTAATTATGTATAACAGGATATCTTCAGCAATATCATTAAAAGAGTTAAAAGATACCCAAGTTGAAATGATAAACAGATTTGGTTTATTTCCAAAGGAGCTCAAATCTCTATTTTTTGAAACTGAGATAGCACTTATGGCCGCACAACAAAAAATTAAAGAAATTAGAATAGGAGAACAAAATATAAAAATCAGTTATTTAAACGCTGGCAAAGACAAAACCCTTAAGAAGGGGGTAGACTTTGAAGATAGTGTTAAGAAGATATATAAAAAGTTAAATTTAATAAAAAAGGTTTCATGAAAAAGATTTTATTGTTATTGATTTCAATAAGTCCTCTATTGATGAGCAATGAATCTATCCCAGAAAAGCTTCTTCTCTCTTCAAAAGCTTTTACTGATAACCCATACCTCTATCCAGTTTATAGGATCGACTTAATTATTTTTTCTCACACACAAATAAATGAAAAAGATAAACAAGAAAGGTTTCCTCAACTTGAAAAGTTTATTTACTCTGATGATCTCTTACAACTCCATGAAACACCTCACCTTTTAGTAAATAGAGAGGCTATCAAAGATGGTTTGATCCCAAATACTCAAGTTATTAAATCTATTGAATTAAATAGCCAACTCACATCAATCAATACCCAAGAAGAAGTAGAAGTTGAAAGTACTAAACCTCTGCTGCCTTATGAATATTTTGAATTAATTGATGATAAAAATAGCCCAACAAAAAAGTTTGCTAAAAGGCTTAATACTAGGAAGAACTACGAAGTATTATTTGAGGGTAGTTGGTTTCAACCTTTATTCAATCAAGAGATATCAAGCCCAATATATATTAGCAATGAAAATAATTTTAATGGTATTCACGGAGAACTTTTACTCTATAAAGAAAGGTTTCTTCATTCTAATCTAAAGATAAGACTGTCTGAAAGAACAAATGAAGAACAAAGTCTATCTACTATAAATCTCTATAATTTCAATAGCTTACTGAAATTATCTAAAGTTAATAATAGATTTGTAAGTTTTTTTAAGTCCCTGGGTGAAGATGTTATCTCTTTTTCCAGTTGGATATTCAGAACTAAAGAATTTTCTCCCGTTTTATCTAGCAAAGAAAGTTATTTGCTCATTAATAGTAATTACAAAGACTTATTTGAAATTAATCAACAGACTAAAATGAAAGAAGATACTTTTCATTATGTTGATCACCCTTATTTTGGAGCAGTTATAAGAGTAAGTCAGTGGGAAATACCTTGAAGATCTAAAAAGTTATCTTTTTTAGTTTTTTCTGTAATTCGTGAAGTACCTCTTTGTTCTCTTGATCATCCTCTACCTCTAACATCTCTCCTATCTTTGTTAAAGTACGATCTATATTTAACCAGGGTCCTTTTTCAGAAAATCTTTGAGTTAAAAAAGAATTATATTTTTGGAGGGAATGATCAGAGATTCCGTCAACTGAATTTGTGCAAATAAGTCTTTCAGCTAACTCTCTATACCTTGAATCTTCAAAACCTTCTATTAACTTATGCCTTTCTTCCCAAGGAGTAGAGTGAAATCTTTCCATCCAAAGTTCGTCTTCTCTAGATGGAAAGCCTGTATATACTGCCTGTTCTACAAACTTAGGTGGTGGATATTGAATTTGATTATTGGTTAATAACTCACTAATTCTAGTTTGCAACTGTGTGTTATTTCTAATTTTGATCGCCCTCTCCTCTAATTGTTCGAAAGGAATATCTAGCGTGTCATGGATTGAAGGCACTTCCAGAGAATTTATTAAGGGTAAACTTCTATTAATTCTTACTTTTCTGATGCCTGTACCAGCGGTAGATATTTGTTCTAGTAATTCTGGATCAGATAGTTCATTTAAAGCATCAGGATCAAAGTATAGGTCAGCTACAGCTACTTCATTCTGCATTTTTTGATTTTGACCACAGAAGGTTACAGGATAAGTAAATTTCTTTTTCCTTATGACTTCACCAATCATAGCAAATGGCTCTGATTGAATTAATCTAAGATTCCCATCTTTAGAAGATCCTCTTAATGAAGCATTCCAAGCTTGTGGTGCTCTTTCAGCTACGAGCCTACATAAGTTAACCATCAAGTAACAATCTGCTACGGCATCATGTGCATTAAGAGAAGAAATATTATTAGCTTCAGCCCAATCAGTGAGTTTCAAACTAATTTCATTTTCATTATTCTTAGGTATAACAAGTGAATCAGGGAAAAAATTAGCAAGTATTTGGAATGTGTACATCAAGTCTAGTCTTGTAGCACCACCTGTATTAGTTATGTAAGGAGGAAGCAAGCACCAATAAAATTGTCTTCTAAACAACTCTTCATCGAACCTATGTCCGTTGTAAGTAATAAAAATAGGATTTTTTTCTGAGGACCAACTTAACCAATCTTCTCTGAGTTTTAACATCATTTCATAATGAGAAGGACTTTCTTCGTTAAGGCACTCAATCTTTTTATGGATAAGAAACGCCTCAGGACTAGGAACAACCCAAGGCAAAAGTTTAGAAAACAAATTGTGCTCCTTTTCTACTACTAAATCCTCATCAGTTAGCAGAGATCCTACCTGAATGATTTGTGAAAAATTTATATCTAAACCAGTGGTTTCAGTATCAGTAAAGATATAGCAAGTATCGGAGTTTAGTTGAGTCACAACTTATTTATTAACTGTAAAGCTCTTTAGTTATTATTTGTAATATGCGTTTTCTCTGTAACTGTGGTCAGTTACATCAGTTATGCCTTTAAGTTCTGGTATTTCCTCAATTAGTGTCTTTTCTACTCCGTCCTTGAGCGTTACATCTACCATACCGCAACCTTGGCACCCTCCTCCAAACTGAAGAACTGCAGTTTCTTTATTTATAATTTCTACCAACGATACTTCGCCTCCATGAGATGCTAAGCTTGGGTTGATTTCAGAATAAAGAAGATAATTAACTTTTTCTTCTAGAGAGGCATCTTCGCCTATGCTAGGAACTTTAGCATTGGGGGCTTTTATAGTAAGCGTACCCCCAAATTTATCTGGAGAATAGTCCACAACAGCATCCTCAACAAATGACATTGATTTTTTTTCTAAATAAAGCAAAAAGCAGTAATCTTTGCTAATTTCATATTCACTTATATCATCGTCTTCCTTGCAATAAGCTATGCAAGTTTCAGCTCTTGGTGATCCAGGTTCACTGACAAAAACTTTGACACCTATAGTATCTGAATCTTGTTTTTGTAAAAGCTCATCTAGATACTTTTCGGCTGATTTTGTTATTTGTATAGAAGACATAAATACATTTTATAATTAAAACACTTACAATTCACTTTAAGTGACTTAAAAGTTAGTGCAAAAGTATGGAAGTAGCTGATTTTAAAAAGAAGTTAAATAAAAAGATTTTAGTTATGGATGGTGCCATGGGCACTGAAATACAGTCTAAGAAACTTTCAGAAGAAGACTTCAGGGGTAACTTATTTAAAGATTACTCTAAAGATCTAAAGGGTAATAATGATCTTCTTAACCTAACTCAACCTGAAGTAATAAAAGAAATCCATAAATCTTTCTTGAATAAAGGATCTGATTTTATTCAAACTAATACTTTCAATTCCAGTTCAATTTCACAGAATGACTACGGTTTAGAGGAAAGAGCTTATGAATTGAATTTTAATGGAGCTAGGATAGCTAAAGAGGTTATTAAAGAATCAAAAGCTGACGCCTGGGTAATTGGATCTATTGGGCCAACTAATACTACTGCTTCCATGTCTCCAGATGTAACTGACCCAGCAAAAAGAAATATTCTTTTTGATCAATTAGTTAATTCTTATAAAGAATGTATACAGGGATTAATTGATGGAGGTGTAGATTTTTTAATGTTCGAAACAATTTTTGATACCTTAAATGCAAAAGCTGGTGTCTATGCTTATATTGATAAATGCATTGAAATTGGAAAAGAAGTACCTTTAATGATTTCAGGTACTATTACAGATAACTCTGGGAGAACTTTGTCAGGACAAACCCCCGAAGCCTTTTGGACATCTATTAAGCATGCTAATCCTTTTTCTATTGGTTTTAATTGTGCATTAGGAGCTGAGCAACTTAGACCTCATTTAGTCTCTTTAAATAAAATTTCGGATGCACCCTTAAGCTTACACCCTAATGCTGGCCTTCCTAATGAAATGGGGGAATACGATGAGACCCCTTCTCATATGGCTAAGGTAATAAAGGAAATGGCAGAAAATGGGCTTTTAAATATTGTAGGTGGATGTTGTGGCACGACCCCTGATCATATCGAAGCTATTAAAGACGCAGTAGAGGGGATAAAACCAAGAAAATTAACTATACACAAGCAACAAAGTACTTTTAGTGGTTTAGAGCATTTAGTTATTACTAATGATTCCCTTTTTGTAAATATCGGAGAAAGAACTAATGTCACTGGATCAGCTAAATTCGCTAAGTTAATTAAAGAAAAAAATTATTCAGAAGCTTTAGAAGTAGCTAAAGATCAAGTTTCATCAGGTGCTCAAATCATTGATATAAACATGGACGAAGGAATGCTTGATTCTTTAGAAGAAATGGACCTCTTCTTAAAGCTTGTTGCTTCTGAACCAGATATCTCAAAAGTTCCTATTATGATTGATTCTTCAAAGTGGGAAGTAATTGAAGCTGGTTTAAAGGTTGTTCAGGGAAAAGCTATAGTCAATTCCATTAGCATGAAAGAAGGTGAAGAAGAATTTATAAGAGTTGCCAAATCATGTCTTAAGTATGGAGCGGCAGTAATAGTAATGGCCTTTGATGAGAAAGGACAGGCTGATTCATTAGTAAGAAGAAAAGAAATTTGTAAAAGATCATACGATCTTCTTACTAACAAAGTGAAGTTTCCACCAGAAGATATAATCTTTGATCCTAATGTTTTTGCCGTAGCTACTGGACTTGAAGAACATAGAAATTATGCTAAAGATTTTTTTGAGGCTTGCGTCTACATAAAGAAGGAATTCCCTTTAACTAATATTTCAGGCGGAATAAGCAATGTTTCTTTTTCTTTCAGAGGAAATAACGCGGTGAGAGAGGCAATGCATTCAGTATTTCTATTCCATGCCATTAAGTGCGGCCTCACAATGGGCATAGTAAATGCGGGTCAACTAGCAGTGTATGAAGATATAGACCCCGAATTAAAAGTGTTAGTTGAAGATGTGATTCTGAATAGAAGAGAAGATGCAACTGAAAGATTAGTGGATGAGGCAACTAAATTTATTCAAGATCAATCTACTGCCACCACAGACGAAGAATGGAGGGGTTTGGAAGTTAGTGAAAGAATTAATCATTCTTTAGTTAAAGGTATTAATAAATTCATCATTGAAGATGTAGAAGAATTAAGGTTGGAATCTGATTCTCCAGTAGAAGTAATTGAAGGCCCTTTAATGGACGGAATGAATGTGGTGGGTGATCTGTTTGGAGAAGGAAAAATGTTTCTTCCTCAGGTCGTTAAAAGTGCAAGAGTAATGAAGGAAGCTGTTTCCTACCTTATTCCTTATTTGGAAGAAGAAAAAGAAGGTGGTGTTAGCTCTAATGGAAAGATTGTAATGGCTACTGTGAAGGGAGACGTTCATGATATTGGAAAAAATATAGTTGGAGTGGTACTTCAATGTAACAACTATGAAATTTTAGATTTGGGAGTCATGGTACCTGCAGAACAAATTATTGAAACTGCCGTTAAAGAGAAAGCTGATTTAATAGGACTAAGTGGATTAATAACCCCTTCACTGGATGAAATGATTTATGTTGTTCAAGAATTAAGTAGAAGGAAAATCAATATACCGGTACTTATTGGAGGAGCTACAACTTCTAAAGCACATACAGCTTTAAAAATAGAACCAAATTACAAAACGGGTCTTGCTACACATGTATTAGATGCTTCAAGAAGTGTTGGTGTTGTACAAAATTTATTAAGTAAAAAAAATAAAAAGTCGTATACAGAAGAAATAAGAAAGGACTATGTTAATACAAGAGAAAGGTTGGCAAATAAAAGTTCACCTAATCTTTTATCCTTGGAAGAGGCAAATAAAAATAAACTCAATATAAACTGGGAAAAATCTAGCCCAGCAAAGCCATCTTTTTTGGGAGTACAAGAATTAAATCCAGTTCCTGTTGATGTGTTGAGGTCATACATAGATTGGACTCCTTTTTTTAAAACTTGGAGTCTTGCTGGAAGTTACCCAAAAATTCTAAAAGATAAAGTTGTGGGAGAAGCCGCAACACAGTTATTCCGGGATGCAAATAAAATGTTGGATGAATTAGAAAGGTCTAAAATTATTAAAAATAAATCAGTTATAGGCTTTTGGCCAGCTTCTCAAGATAAGAATAATGAAGTTAAAGTCTATAAAAATGAAAAAAGAAAAGAACAGATAACTGCTTTAAATTTTCCTAGGCAACAAAGATTTCAAGGAAAAGGAAATCCCAATCTTTCCCTTTCTGATTTTATTGCTCCAGAAGGCATAGATACTAAAGACTATATAGGAGCTTTTGCAGTAACTTCAGGAATAGGAGTCGAGGAAGCTTGTGCAGAATATGAAAACAATAACGATGACTACTCTTCAATAATGCTTAAAGCAATAGCAGATAGATTAGCCGAATCTCTTGCTGAATATGTTCATGAAAAAGTAAGAAAGGAATACTGGGGTTATTCAAAAGATGAGGAGTTAACTCAAGAAGCATTAATAAAAGAAAAATATATAGGAATAAGGCCAGCTCCTGGATATCCTGCGTGCCCTGATCATTCTGAAAAAGTTAAACTCTTTTCTTTACTAAATGCTAAAGAAAAAGCGAATATTTATTTAACAGAGAATTTCGCAATGTTGCCCGCAGCTTCTGTAAGTGGTTGGTATTTCTCTAATAGTGAAAGTAAATACTTTGGGTTAGGTAAAATAACTGAGGGTCAAATTAAAAATATTTCTTCTAATAGAGAAGAGGATATAAAGCTTACTAAAAAATATTACAGTACTAACCTTGAATAAAAATGAAGATCTATATGCCCTTCAGTTAAAAAGAAAAAGGGATTTATTCTTATCTTTTTTCTCTGAATTTACTAAAGACTTAGATTGTTTTCCTTCTCCTATTTCTAACTTTCGAACTAGAGCAGAGCTAGGGGTTCATGTAAATGACTCTATTAACTTCACTATGGTTGAAAATAATAAAAAAATCTTTATTGATAATCTTGAAATTTGTGATGAGAAAATTAATAACATTATTAATCAGCTAAAAAAATACGTAACTGATATGGAATCTATCAAAGAAAAACTATTTCAAGCTGAGATACAGGTCGCAAGAAATGGAGAGGGAATGGTATCCCTTATATACCATAAATCTTTAGACACAAATTGGATTGAAGACGCTCAGAACTTAAGTTCAAAAATTGGTGTATCAATCATTGGAAGGAGCAAAAAACAAAAGTTAGTTATAGGTAAAGATTTTGTTACTGAAACTTATAAGGTTAAAGACCAAACTATTCAAATAGATTTGTATGAACAATGCTTCAGTCAAACTAACCCTTATATATGTGACCAAATGTTCTCGTGGGTTCATGAAAGAAAAGATCTAAGTTCTGATATAACAGAACTTCATTGTGGAATAGGCACATTTACAGCCCTCCTCTCAAGTATATTTTCTAAAGTTCTTGCCACAGAAAATAGTAGACCAAGTATTAAAGCTTTAGAAAAAAACTTAAAAAATAATGTTATGACAAACGTACAGTTTGCCAGAATGTCAGGATTAGAAACTCTAGAGGCATTAAATGAAGTTAGAGTTTTTAACAGACTAAAACATGTAAATTTAAAAAGTTTAAAAAGAGATGTTCTTTTTTTAGACCCTCCGAGATCTGGTGTAGATTCATTATCACTAGACCTAATTAAACAACTTAATTTTAAAGAGATTATCTACCTATCTTGTGGCTTTTCATCTTTAAAATCTAATGTAAATGATCTACTTTCAGATTACAGAATTGAAAAAGCTGCCTTTTTTGATCAGTTCCCTTTTACTGACCATCTGGAGGCTGGGGTAATCTTAAAAAAAAGAGTTACAACTTAGCTTCTAGCTCAGGCAAAGCTTCAAACAGATCTGCAACCAAACCATAGTCAGCTACTTGGAAAATAGGCGCATCTTCATCCTTATTTATAGCAACAATTACCTTGCTATCCTTCATACCTGCTAGATGTTGAATTGCACCTGAAATTCCTACAGCTATGTACAAATTAGGCGCCACAATTTTACCTGTTTGGCCTACTTGCATATCATTAGGTACAAAGCCTGAATCTACTGCAGCCCTAGAAGCTCCTATGGCAGCACCAAGTTTGTCTGCTATTCCTTCAAGTAATTTAAAATTTTCCCCATTTTGCATTCCGCGTCCGCCAGAAATAACGATATCTGCTGAAGTTAATTCAGGCCGATCAGATTTAGCTAACTCTTCACTTACAAAACTTGAAATTTCCAGATTAGAATCCTCATCTAAGTTTTCTTTTGAAGCAGATCCTCCTTGGTCTTCACAGTCATCAAATCCAGTAGTTCTAACGGTAACGACTTTTATAGCATCTGAACTCTTAACAGTTGCTATGCAATTACCTGCATAGATTGGTCTTTCAAAAGTATCTTCAGAAAGTACTGAAATTATTTCTGAGATTTGTGAAACATCTAACAGAGCAGCAACTCTTGGCATAAAATTCTTTCCGTTGCTAGTAGCTGCAGCAAGAATGTGTGAATAATCTTTTCCTATTTTAGAAACCAATAAACCAATGTTCTCAGCTAGAAAATTTTTGTAAGACTCACTATCTGAAACTATAACTTTGCGAATACCAGGAATCGAACAGGCCTGATCTGCTACCGTTTCGCATGAAAAACCAGCTATCAGTAAATCTATCTCTGTACCTATTTCTTTAGCTGCAGTAATAGTATTTAAGGTAGCTCCCTTTAACTCTTCATTGTCGTGTTCAGCTATTACTAATATGCTCATGAAATCACCTTGGCTTCATTTTTTAGCTTATCCACCAATTCATCAACGCTCTCCACTATAACTCCTGCTGCTCTCTCAGGGGGTGGAGAAACTTTTAATATCTCTGTCCGGGGAGAAGCATCAACGCCTAATTCTTCTGGGGTGAACGTGTCCAAAGGTTTCTTTTTTGCTTTCATAATGTTGGGTAATGAAGCATATCTTGGTTCGTTTAACCTTAAATCTGTTGTGACCACAGCAGGAAGATTTAAAGAGACAGTTTGCAGCCCTCCATCTACCTCTCTCGTAACACTTATCTTACCTTCGTCAATTTTTATTTCTGATGCAAAGGTTCCCTGCGGATAAGAAAGTAAGGAAGCTACCATTTGACCCGTTTGATTTGAGTCATCATCAATAGCTTGTTTGCCTAAAATAATTAAATCAGGCTGTTCTTTTTCAGCAACTGATTTTAATAGCTTTGCTACCCCTAAAGGTTCAACTTCTAACTCTGTTTCAACTAGGATAGCCCGATCTGCACCTAGAGCTAAAGCAGTTCTTAACTGTTCTTGACAGGCATTAGTTCCGATTGAGACAGCAATTACTTCTTCGGCAGTTCCAGCCTCTTTAAGCCTTATAGCTTCCTCCACTGCTATCTCGCAAAAGGGGTTTATGGCCATCTTAACATTGGCTAAATCTGGGCCTGTCTCATCTGATTTAGCCCTAACTTTAACGTTATAATCAACAACTCGTTTTATTGGAACTAGAACCTTCATGTATGCAAATCCTTTATAATGGTATAAAAATAGAGCGGCTATTCTATATCTGCTTAAACTAGCTTACAAATAAAAAATACCTATGGAAGAAACACAAAGAGAGTCTATGGAATATGATGTTGTTATCGTTGGGGCAGGCCCTTCAGGCCTTTCTACGGCTATCAAACTTAAACAACTAGCTACAGAAAATAAGTCTGAAATATCTATTTGTGTTGTGGAAAAAGGATCTGAAGTGGGAGCTCATATACTTTCTGGTAATGTTATAGACCCAAAAGCTTTAAACGAACTAATACCTGATTGGGAAGAAAAAGGTGCTCCGTTAAAAACCAAAGTTAGCAAGGACTCAGTGAGGTATTTACTAACTGAATCTATTACTATCCCTGCTCCGCTAATGTTTGTTCCTACCTTTAAGAACCATGGCAATTACATTATCAGTTTAGGGAATCTATGTAGGTGGCTAGCAGAATATGCTGAAAGCCTAGAAATAGATATTTTTGCTGGTTTTCCTGCATCTGAATTAATATTCGAAGATGATAAAGTAACAGGCGTGCTCACTGGTGATATGGGTATAGACTCTAAAGGCGAAAAAAAACCTGGATATGAACCAGGTATTGAACTTAAAGCCAAGTTTACAGTTCTTGCAGAAGGCTGCAGAGGCCACTTAGGCAAACAAATAATCAGTAAATACAATCTTGATGAAGGTAAAGACCCTCAACACTATGGCATTGGATTTAAAGAAGTATGGGATCTAAGATCTGATCTTCATGAAGAAGGGTTGGTTGTCCACACTCTAGGATGGCCTGCCAAGGGAACAGTATCTGGCTCTTATTTTTACCATGGGGAAAACAATCAAGCATTTATTGGTTATGTAGTACCTCTAGATTATAAAAACCCCCATTTAAGCCCTTATGATGAATTCCAACAATGGAAACACCAAGCTTCTATTGATAAATATCTTGAAGGTGGAAAAAGAGTTGCCTATGGTGCGAGAGCATTAATTAAAGGAGGGTTTCAATCACTACCAAAAATGAACTTTCCTGGAGGTTTATTAATTGGTGACAATGCTGGCACTCTGAATTTTCCTAGAATTAAAGGTACTCATACTGCAATGAAGTCCGGAATGTTAGCCGCTGAAACTATCTTTGATTCTTTTCAGAATAAAGACTCGAGCCTGGAGGGATATGAAGAAAGATTTACTTCTTCGTGGATTAATAGTGAATTACATAAAGCAAGGAATTGGAATCCCTTTTTACATAAATTTGGTCCTTATCTTGGTGTTGTGTTGGCTGCCATAGATCAGTTCATCTTTAGAGGGAAACTTCCTTTTACTCTAAGAGCCCAAGAACATGATCATGATTGTTTAAAGAAGGCTGATGAAATGCCAAAAATCTCTTATCCAAAACCAGATGGAGTTATTTCATTTGATAAACTTTCTTCAGTCTTCTTATCTAATACTAATCATGCCGAGGACCAACCTTGCCACTTAATCCTCAAGGATGAAACCATACCGATAAGTGAAAACCTTCCTCTCTATGATGAACCAGCTCAGAGATATTGCCCTGCTGGAGTGTATGAAGTTATTGAAGAAGAAGGTATAAAAAAGTTTCAAATAAACGCACAAAATTGCGTCCATTGTAAGACTTGTGACATTAAAGATCCTGCCCAAAATATCGTCTGGATAACACCGGAAGGAACGGGTGGACCTAACTATCCTAATATGTAAAAAATATCTAAAAAATTACATAAAAGAAGAAAAAATAACAGTTGTTTTTGTAACCTAAAAAAGTATAATTGAAGGACTAATTTTTCCGACCTGGAAATAACTCGAGACAGAAAAAGGAGAGAGAGATTAGTTAGAGAACGAAAGGCGAAAGCACTAAAAGTTAAAGCTAGCAAAAAAGACTTTTAGACCACCAAGATAAAAAGAGAAATTTATCAAGGAGCTAAACAAGAATCTCAAGTTTAGACACTTTCGAACTCGAACTAAACAGAGCTTAGGCTCTGTTTTTTTATGGTCCTAAGCGCCCTATTTCAAAATCTTGATTATCACTTTTGAGAACAAGAATTTGCTCCCCTTCTACTTTCTTTGTTTCAGCTAATTCAATTAGTTTGTAGTAAATGTTTCTAGAAATTATTCCTTCCAAGTTTGATCTTACTAAAACATAGGGTTTAGGCTCACCTGTCTTAGGATTAGTTTTTACATTAATTGGATGATCTTTATCTAAAAGGAAAATATCTTTGGTATTTGTTTCAAAGCTTATTACTTGTTTCTTATCTTTTTTTATTAGCTGGTAATCAATAATAAGAAAAGGTCTTTCTTCTACTTCTATTCTAATTTTTTCCACTGGAGTAACTAGATAATATTCACCATCCTCATCTAACCTTAAGACCTTACTAAAAAGTTCTACCATTCTTTCTCTACCGATCGGAGAGTTCATGAAAAACCATCTACCTTCCCTGTCAATTTTCATCTCAACATTCTCGCAAAGTGGAGGATTCCATAAATGTACGGGTGGTAATTTTTTATCTTTGTAATTTGAAATTACTTTCAAGATTGATGCTGGGTTTGGTTTATTCAATGAAGTCTCAGATCTTAATAGGTTTGTTGAAATAATATTTGAATAGCAATTAATAACAAGAAAAATCCAGTAACTTTTTCTAACAATGGAATTGCCTTTTTAAACCGTTCAATTGCTTTTTTATTTGTTAATAAAATACTTACAAGCGCAAACCAAATGAAAGTTGCTACTGACATGTAGATACCCAATAAACTCTTAACAAATACTCCTGTTTCTTTGTTTATAGCCACCGCAAAGACGGTTATAAAAAAAATTAAAGCTTTTGGATTTAAAACATTTGTTAGCAGTCCTGTAGTTACTGACCTTAACTGATTTCCAGCTTGGCCTGTAGCATCTTCAACTAACTTGTTTGAACTTTTTGAAACCAAAGAAACTATTCCTAAATATCCAATATATAAAGAAGCTAATAATTTAATGTACCAAAATAGATCTGGTTGATTTTGCAGAAGTATACTTAAACCAGTAAGAGATAAAGCTACATGAAATAGAATTCCTATAGCTATTCCTAAACTAGTCCAAATTGCTATTCTTCTTCCATACCGTAAGCATTGCCTGCTGACTAAAATAAAATCAGGACCGGGACTTGCAACGGCAAATAAATGAAGCACGGCAATTGTCAAAAAAATAGACATTAAAAAATTTTAGGTTCAACTTCTAGTTCTACTTGTGTCTTTTCATAAATATCTTTTGCAATGTCAGAAAACAGCCTTATTAATTGTTCGCTATTTGATCCTTTATCCGCAATTAAAACTAAAGCATGTTTTTCAGAAACTCGAACATTTCCTTGCTTTTTACCTTTCCATCCTGCTTTCTCAATTAAAAAAGCTACTGGAACTTTATAAGTCAAATCTTTAGTGTTTTTAAAATGAGGAAGATCAATGTTCTCCTTTTTTAATTTATTAAAAGCCTTCTCATCTAGTATTAAATTCTTAAAAAAACTTCCTACATTAGGTTCTACCTTAAAATCAGGCAGTATTTGGTTTCTTATAGATGTAACAGCTCTGCAAACTTGATAAGGGGTAGCATGATCAGGATTGATATCGTCTTTTATAAGGTAGTTTTTTAAAGACTTATAACTAGTATTTACTTCAGGTTCTTTAGATAATTTGAGTTTGATTGAGGTGATCATCAAATCATCTTTTTTCTTAAAAATACTCTCTCTATAACTAAACTTACACTCTTTGTTTGTCATAGAAATAAGTTCATTAGTCTTTATATTGATAGCCTCAAGAGATACTAATTTAGAGCTAATTTCTTCTCCATAAGCGCCTATATTCTGTACCGGAGCTGCTCCAACAGTTCCAGGAATTAAAGATAAGTTTTCTAAGCCAAATAATTGATTCTCTAACGACCATAAAACAGTCTCATTCCAGTTTTCCCCTGCTCCTAAATCAACTTCATTATTATTAATATTTTTTCCAGGAATCGAAACCTTTAATACACCTCCTTTAATATCTCTTGTTAAAACTATGTTAGTGCCTTCCCCCAATAACTTTAAAGGCATATTTTTATTTAAACAGTAATCTACAAATTCGTGACTTTCTTCAACAGAACGTACCTCACAGAAAAACTCAGCTTTATGATTAAACGCAAAGCTGTTTTGTTCTTTTAAAGAATAATTTTGTTTTATCTCAATCATTTAGAATTAATGTTCTAGCTTTAGTTAAATCTTCTTCTGTATCTATACCTATATGCCCATTAGATAAAGACTCAATAGCTCCAATTCTTTTACCCTTATCAAGGGCTCTGAGTTGCTCTAATTTTTCTTTCTTTTCATACTCACTTTGATCCCATTTCACAAAGTTCCTGATAAATTTAACTTTGTAAGCATAAACTCCGATATGAAGAGCTCTCAATAATTGACTACTTTCTATAAAATCTTTTCTTCTAGAAAAGCCTTTTACTTCTCCTTCTTTATCCACCCATAATTTCACAAGGTTAGGATCATTTTGGTTTTGTTTATCTGTAAAATTAGAAAAAAGAGTGCCAATATCAAACCTCTTTTCCTTGATAAAAAACTTAGCTAAATTATCTATATCACTAAAGTTTAGAAAAGGTTCGTCTCCCTGTAAATTTACTATTACTGTTTCTGAGTTGAGATTTAATATTTCTGTTGTCTCTGCAACTCTATCTGTACCAGTTAAATGTTCGGGTTTCGTCATGACAGCTTTAGCTCCAAATGAAGAACAGCAATCAAGGATTTCTTGGTGATCAGTCGCTACATAAACCTCTTTAGCTTTACTCTGTTTTGCTAGCCCGTAAACTCTTTCAATCATTGGCTTGCCTCCAATATCAATTAAGGGTTTGCCTGGTAATCTACTTGAAGAAAATCTTGCAGGAATAATTACGATGAAAGACATCACTCTTTTAATTCATCTTCTTTTAACTTTCTAGCTTCTTCAGGTAGCATGATAGGAATACCATCTCTTATGGGGTACGCTAATTTACTTTCATAACAGACAAGTTCATCACCTATTTGTACTAAAGAACTTTTAGATACAGGACAGACAAGAATTTCCATTAACTTAGGATCTATACTACTCATTTAACTTTCTCTTTTATTTCATTGACTAATTGAAGTGCAAATTCATCTGGTAATTCAGCTTCTATTTTTAAAACCCAAATATTCTTTACTTGTATTTTATGACATCTTGCAGCGTCTTTTTCTGTCATAACTATAGGTAACTGTTCTGAAAAAGTAAGGTCGTCTTCTGTAAATTGATAATGATCTGGAAAAGAATGTTCGATAACTTTGAAGTTTAATTCCTTTAATGTTGTAAAAAATTTTGAAGGATTTCCAATACCAGCAACACCATGAATTACTTTACCCAGAGGCCAGGAATTTAAAGTAACCTTCTTCTGGTCTGAAAGTCGTACCCATTCAGTTGCTTTATATTTCATTATGGCATTCTCATTTATACCTTGTTTAGATAAAGACTTATTAGAACTAACAATAAAATCAACTGAAGCAATCCTTTCAACTGGTTCCCTTAAAGGACCTGCAGGTAAACAAAGCTCATTGCCAATACCTCTAGAACCGTCAAAAATCATAATTTCCATATCTCTATCGAGTTGATAATGCTGAAGTCCATCATCACTTATAATTACATTACAATCAGTTTCTTCAATCATTTGTTTTGCCGCTGCTACTCTGTTTGGCGAAACATATACTGGGACTTTTGCATTCTGATAGATTAATTTTGCTTCATCCCCAGAAACTCTTACCCTAGTTGTATCTTCCATAACCAATGGATACTTTTTAGCTTTGCCTCCATATCCTCTACTTATAACACCTGGCTTATAACCTAAGTCTACGAGTTTCTTGGATAACCAGATTACAAAGGGTGTTTTTCCTGTACCGCCTGCTACTATATTACCAACTACAATAAGAGGAATATTTGCCTTCCAAGACTTAGTTTTTCCTTTCAAGAATTTCTTTAATCTCCGCTCTGATACCTTTTTTGTTACTAAAGATAGTGGCCATAAGAGCCATAACCAGAAACTTCTGTTGTACCAAGATTTTTCTAGATAAGGGGTATGGTCTTTAGAAGTAGGTAAAAAGGCTAAGTCAGGGTCTTCGGGTTGTTTGGCTATTTCTATTTGTTGAGAGATAGGATCATCTTTAAACTGCTTTGCATGAAGACTTGCATAATGCTTCCCCTTCTTTAATAGTTCTTTATGAGTGCCTTGTTCAACAATCTTTCCTTCTTCTAAGACTACAATCTTGTCTGCATTTTCTATGGTAGACAGCCTATGCGCTATGACTAAAGTAGTTCGCCCTTTGGTCAGTTCAGACATTGCATCTTGGATGTATTCTTCAGACTCTGAATCCAGAGCTGAAGTGGCCTCATCAAGAATTAAAATTGGAGAATCCTTTAATATAGCCCTAGCTATAGCTATTCTTTGTCTTTGCCCGCCAGATAAGAGAACCCCATCATCCCCAACGACTGTCTCATATCCATCTGGCATAGCTTTAATAAATTCATCCGCATGAGCTTTCTTTGAAGCTGACTGTATTAAATCAAAATCTTCTTCTGTAGATCCATAACTTATGTTCTTATTTACAGTGTCATTGAATAAAGTGATATTTTGTCCTACTAATGAAATATGAGACCTTAGGTTATTTATTTCGTAATCCTCTAGAGGGATTCCATCCAGACTTATCTCGCCCTTAAAATCACCATAAAATCTGGGAATAAGACTAACTAAAGATGTTTTACCCGCGCCAGATTTACCTACAAAAGCTACGGTCTCTCCAGGATCAATAGTAAGATTTATATTTGTGAGGACCTCTGGGGATTCTTGGTTGTAAGAGAAAAATAGATCTTTAAATTCTATTAAGCCTTGAATCTGTTCATTCTCATAAGTTCCTTCATTCTTCTCAGGCTCTTCATCAAGCTGTTCAAAAATATCACTAGCTGCAGCTAATCCTTTCTGAATTTGACTATTTATTTCTGACAGTTGCCTTACGGGCTTAGCTAACATGCCAGCAGCCCCAAAAAAAGCAACAAATCCACCTGGACTCATGTCTTTTAAGACTGAGGGATCAAGTGCAAGCCAAGTTATTAAAGCCAAGGCTGCTGAAACTAACAACTGTATGAGAGGAGAAGCGAGAGCGTTAGTTGCTTCAAGTTTTAGATTCTGCACTCTATTATTGTCACTAGCTTTAAAGAATCGCTTCACTTCGTAATCTTTACCTCCAAAAGCCTTAACTTCCTTGTAAGCACTGATCGTCTCTGAAGCTACATGTGTTACATCACCCATAGCTGTTTGAATTCGGCTACTAATTTTTCTTAACCTCCTGCCTGCATATCCAACTACTAAAGCAATAAATGGAGCTGCTAAAAAGAAAATGGAAGCCAATTTAAAATTTAATAACATTAAGTAGGAGACAAGCCCAATTACTAGAAGTCCTTCCCTTATAAGAATTTTTAAAGCATTGGTTGCTGCACCAGTTACTTGCATAACATTAAAGGTAATTCTTGAAACTAAGTGTCCAGAACTCCTGGTATCAAAAAAAGAACTCGGTAAAACTGGTATTTTGTTAAAAAGATCAGTTCTGAGTTCATGAACTAATCTGTTAGAAATAGATGCAAGGAGATAGTTACCGATAAAAAAACTTACCCCTCTAACTAGAGCAATTAGGATTAATAAGATAGGCCATATGAGCCTCCAGTCCTCTGTTGGATTATTTGTATAATCTATGACGCGTTTTAACCATTCTGCAAAGGCTACTTGCGAACCTGCGAAGACTGCAAACCCTAAAATACTTATTAAGAATTGAGGGAAGTATGGAAGTACATAGGATATAAGCCTTCCATATATCTTAAAATCAGAAGGTTTAGTTTTATTTAAAATATCAGCTTTTTCCACTACTCTACCTATAAGTTAAATATTTTTTTTGTCCTAGATGATAAAGAAACATCATGGGTTGCAATAATTAAACTAATATTGAATTCATCAGACAACTCCAAGATAGTATTCGATACTTTAAGTGCGTTATGAGCATCTAGATCTCCGGTGGGTTCGTCCATAATTAAACACGATGGTGAATTGGATAAAGATCTAGCCACAGCAACTCTTTGCCTTTCCCCACCTGATAATTCTGAAGGTTTATGATCCATTCTATTTTCTAAGTTTACTTTCTTTAGTAAACGACTGCTTTTTTCAATAGCTTCTTCCATTTTTAAGCCTGAAATTAACATTGGTAAAGATACATTCTCAAGAGCAGTAAACTCAGGAAGTAAATGATGGAATTGGTAAACAAAACCTATTTCTTTATTCCTTATTGAAGCCCTCTCCTTATCATTTAAATTATTTATGTCTTTTTCTTTATAAAAAACTTTACCTGTTGAAGGGCTGTCTAAACCTGACAGAACATTTAGAAAGGTTGTTTTACCAGAGCCAGATGGCCCGACGATTGAAACACTGGTTGATTGTTCTAAGGTGAAATCTATATTTTTTAAAACTTCCACTGTTTTATTTCCTTGATCGAAACTCTTTGAAATATTTGAACACTTAAATATTAACTCACTCATATCTAAGTACCTCGGCTGGATTTATTTTAGAAGCTAATCTAGATGGATAAAAGCTTGCTAAAACAGTTAGAGATAAAGCGGTTAAGCAAATAACTGCAATCCAACTTAATCTAAAGTCAACTGGGAAATAATTAATAAAATATACCTCTAAAAACTTTATACCCAATAAACTCTCTAGAAAACTAACAATGGGACCTAAAAAATAAGTAATAGATAAGCCTATTAATAAACCTAAAAGAGTTCCAGTAAGACCTATCAAACTACCAAAATACATAAAAATTCTTTGGACAAACGATTGCGTTGCTCCAATAGTCATAAGTATTGCTATTTGAGATCTCTTCTCATTAATAGTCATTACCGAAAGGGAAACAATGTTAAAAACAGCTATTACTATTACTAGGGAGAGTAAAAGAAAAACTAGAAACTTCTCCATATTTATTGCCTTAAATAAAGTTCCATAGGTATTAGTCCAATTACTTGAAGAGTAGTAAGTATTGAGTGCTTGATTAACCATAACAGTGTCTAACTTAACCAGATTAGGAGCTTGAAAAAGATCTTTATATCTAATCCTTATTCCATGGACAGCATTATTCATCCTAAGTAATTTTTGGGCATTGGTTATATTTATATAAGCAAAAGACTGATCCATTTCTGGTGCCCCTATGCTAAAAATCCCAGTTACTTTAAATCTTTTAGTGCGAGGGAGAATTCCAGCTAGTCCTAAAGTTGTATCAGGAACAAGCACATTGACCATGTTGCCAACACTGACCCCTAATTGGAACGCAAGTATATCTCCGATAATAATCCCATATTTTTCTTCATTAAGTGAATTCCAAGAACCGTCTATTATTCTTGAACTAACAATAGAAACATTCTGTTCTAAAATAGAATCTACTCCGAAGATATAAATTCCCTTTAAAGACTCTGACGAACCTATTAAACCTTGAGACTCTATATACGGAGAGGTAGCTTCAATTTCATTACTTTCTGACAGAATATCTCTGACTTTAGAAACTTGATCAACTTTAATGCCTCCTATAATAGATGCGTGAGGAATAGACTGAAGAACTCTTTCCCTCAATTCTTTTTCAAATCCATTCATAACAGAAGACACAAGAATTAAGACAGCCACACCAAGTGCTACACCTATAAATCCAGCAGAGGATACAAAAGATAAGAAACCAGATTTCTTACCTCTTAAGTATTTAATAGCTATAAATAACGGTAAAGAAGTCATGACCGAAGTGGAAGTTTATTTTAATTTTCTTATGAAGAAGCAGAGGCTTTATCAGCTTTACTTTTATAAGGGGGAACTAAGCCTGCAAACTTATTTAAATTTAATTTAACTTGTTTATAAATTGATTTAGCATGCGAAAATTCCTTGAAGCCATCATATCCATGATAAGAACCCATTCCACTTGGGCCAACTCCCCCAAACGGAAGATCCTCCATGGTTATATGTGAAATAACATCATTCACTGTCACCCCTCCTGAAGTAGTATGCTTTAAAACATAGTCTTGCTCTTTTTTATTGTTACCAAAATAATAAAGACCTAAGGGACGATCTTTTGCATTCACATAATTAACTGAATCTTCTACATTCTCATAAGACTTGATAGGAAGAACAGGTCCAAAAATTTCTTCTTGCATTAACTTCATATCCTCAGTCGGGTTTAATACTAAGGTAGGTGGTATTTTGTAATGCGGTTGTTGTGAAAAATCTTCTTCACTCGGGTTTATCTCAACTATTTCTGCTCCTTTGTCTTTAGCATCTTTTAAATAACTTTGTATTCGATCAAAGTGTTTTTCATTAATGATAGAAGTGTAATCTTCATTATCCTTTAATGAAGGATACATAGTTGAGACTGCACTCACACTTTCTTCAACAAACTCAGAAATTTTTTCTTTAGGCACCAAAGCATAGTCTGGAGCTAAACAAATTTGACCTGCATTCATTGTTTTTCCCTGCATCACCCTAACAGCAGCACCAGCTATATCTGAATCTTTTCCAAGAATAACAGGCGACTTACCTCCTAACTCTAAAGTTAGTGGTACAAGATTTTCAGAGGCCGCTTTCATTACATGCTTTGCTATAGCTGTTCCTCCAGTAAAAAGCATATGGTCAAAAGGCAAACTACTAAATGCAGCTCCTACTTCAGCATCACCTGTAAAGACAGCAATTTCAACTTCATCGAAATATTCTTCAAACATTGTTTTCATAACTTCTGAGGTAGCTGGGGTAATTTCAGAAGGCTTTACCATAACCCTATTCCCTGCAGCTAAAATTCCTCCCATTGGAGCTAATACTAAATTAACAGGAAAGTTCCAAGGACTGATACATCCCACTGTGCCCATGGGTTGATATTCAATTCTAGCTCTTGCTCCCATCAAGCTTAAAAGAGGGCCTAGTGGAGCTATCTCAGCTTTTCTTTTTTCAGGCTTCATCCATTTAACTAAGTTCTTTTTGGCATGCTCTAAAGGACCAATAGCTGACATAACCTCAGTGGCTATACTCATAACTGGGTCTCTATTACCAAAATCTTCTTGTAGAGCAGAAATTATTTCATTTTGATATTTTTTTACCATTGAAATACATCTATCTATTCTGTCTTTCCTTAGCTGAGCACTCGGAGGTCCTTCTTGGACGTGAAGTTGTTTCTGAAGGTCCAAGACCTTCTTCATTTCTATAATTGTTGTGTTAGTCATAATTCCTCCTATTAAGTAGTCTAAACTGTTCTTTTAGCTTTATCTTTCTCATTTGTAGCTTTTATTGTAGCTTTTATTGCATCCCAATCCTCATCTTTCATAGAAGCAAGGGCTCTGTAAAAGGTACCTCCAGTTAAATACTCTCCTCCGTCAATAGCAATAGTTTGGCCAGTTAGATAGTCACAACCGTCTGACATTAAAAAAGTTGCCAAGTTCCCTAATTCTTCCATTTTTCCTACTCTTCCCATAGGGTTTTCACTGTACGCTCCCTGACCAGAAGTGTCATTGGGATCTTGATTAGGAGATAGCCTAGCCCAAGCACCTTCAGTAGGAAAAGGTCCTGGTGCTATAGCATTTAATCTAATACCAGTATGACCCCATTCTGTAGCTAGGGATTTTGTCATGGCATTAATCCCGCTTTTTGACATTGCTGAAGGCACGGTAAAAGCTGACCCTGTCCATACCCAAGTAGCTAAAATAGATAGGATAGATCCTCCTTTTCCAAGCTCAATCCATCTTTTACCCACTGAATGAGTTACATAAAAGGTTCCGTGAAAAACTATACTGGCAATGGCTTCAAAGCCCCTATGTGATAAATCTTGTGTCCGAGAAATAAAATTACCTGCAGCGTTATTAACTAGTCCATCTAAAGGCCCTTCTGCAAAAATTTCACCTATAGTTTCATCAACATCCTGTGCTCCTCTAATGTCTAACCCATAACATTTTATAATTCCGCCATTTTCATCCATTAATTCTTTAGCCGTCTCTTCTAATACCCCTACTCTTCTTCCACAAATCAACACTTCAGCTCCGTATTTCAAAAAATACCTAGACATCTCTTTACCTAGTCCTGTTCCCCCACCGGTAACTAAAATCCTTTTGCCTTTTAATAAATCATCTTTAAACATAGTTATTTGTCCTATTTAAGGTAATTTTAATATTTTCATAATAACACCAATTAACCTTCCTCAACTGCTTGGTTTTGGTCTTGAGGAACCCTTCTGTAGCCTTTATTTCTTATCCATTTATGTCTAGAATTTTTTTCTACAAATAGTAGTGTAAAAAACATGATTATAAAACCTAGAAGATAAGGATAGGTCGGAGAGACCATATACAAAGGCATTGCTAAAATAGGAGAAACTACATGCCCAATGGGCAAAATCATCCCCATAAAGCCATTTGCCTTGCCTTGATTTTCTTGACCTACAGATAAAGATAGAGAAGCAGATAATCCTGTACTTTGAGTTCCATGACCTAATCCTAAAAAGAAGAAAAGAAAATAAATGGCTGTGAGTGAGTTAAATAGAGATATACCTAATAGTGAAATGCCTGTTACTAATGTGCCATAACGAACTAAAGATCCAGGAGAAATTCTTAACCTATCCGCTAATAATAACTGCCCTAATAAACTTCCAAATGCCATTAACATAAACCCTATACTTGCATAAGTAATAGGATTTGAAGCCATAGGAGTTACTATATCTAGAAAAAAGAATGAGGCCGTTTGAACTAACATTGAATTACAAATCCCCATTCCAGCAGCAACTGCAAGAAATGGCCATACCTGATTATCTGATAACCTCAATTTACTTTCTTCCTTCTTACTCTTTAACTCTTTATGCTTTGAAGGTTGGCCAATTAAAACTAGAGTTGTTACAACAAGACCGAGGGAGAATAGATAGAATGGAAGAGTGTAAGAAATTAACAACAGAAATCCAGCTATAGCTGGTCCAACTATTCTTCCTGCAGAAAATCCTGAATTTAGTCGCCCATAACCAGCTCCCCTTTCTTCCGGATTAGTTACATCAGCTATCCAAGCTCCAGCTGCAGGTCTGGTAGCACTACCTAAAACACCGTTTACCATTCTAGCTAAAATTAAGACAGCTAATAGTTTCCAACCTAAAAGAACATTAGAAGTACCCAGGGTAAGAGCTGAGCTAAATAATATTAAAGACAAAGCACATCCCAGAAGCCCTATTAAAACAACCTTCTTTCTTCCTCTGCGATCACTTTGCCTACCCCAGTACGGACTAAATACCATCCATGCCAGAGCTGAAGATGCAAATATAGAACCTGTCTGAATCTCATTCAGTCCTAAATCCCTAGCTAAGGGAGGGATAGTGATAAAAACTACTGATTGACCAGCTCCTACAAAAAAAAGGCCGCCTGATAGTAACCATATAATTGAAGGAAGTTTTTTCATATAAAAAATAAATCAGAATTTACAGTTCTGATTTTTTAAAAAGATTAAATTACTTTAATCCCCAAATTCTCTTATACCAACAACCTGTCTGACTTGTTCAATAATTGGTGTTGATACATCTAACGCCTTTTGTGCTCCTAACAATAATATCTTTTCCAATCCAGACCTGTCTTTTATGAGTTCTTCGTAATTTTTTCTAAAAGGGTTAATTTTTTCTTCTAGCAATTCAAATAATAATTCTTTAGCCTCTCCCCACGCTATCCCTTCTTGATATTGATTGGCTAGATTTTTTGTTTGATTATCCGAAGCAAAAGCACGATAAATACTGAAGATTGATGATTCATTTATTTCTTTTGGTTCACCTGGTTCTTTTGAATCTGTTTTAATTTTCATTATCCTTTTTCTCAGATCATCTTTTTTTAAAAAAATAGGTATAGCATTCTGGTAGCTTTTACTCATTTTTCTTCCATCCGTTCCAGGCAACACACCCGCATCTTCCTCTATGGACACATCTGGAATGGTGAACACTTCTCCATAATGATGGTTAAACCTTAAAGCTATATCTCGAGTCATTTCCACATGCTGTTTTTGGTCTTGTCCTACAGGAACAACATCAGCATTAAACATAAGAATGTCAGCTGCCATAAGAACTGGATAATTAAATAATCCCATAGTAATTCCTTTATCAGGATCATTCTTTTCGTTTTCAGAAACAGCTGCTTTATAAGCATGAGCTCTATTCATTAGTCCTTTAGACGTCAGGCAACTAAGTATCCAGGTCAACTCCATAATGTGAGGAACATCTGATTGTCTATAAAAAATAACCTCTTTTGGATCAAGTCCACAGGCTACCCAGCAAGCAGCTATCTCAAAACTTGATGTGTGGGTTAAATCTGGATCATTACTTTTAATAAGGGAGTGATAATCAGCTAAAAAGAGAAAAGAGTCCGTTAATTCATCTTTACTAGCCTTAATCGCAGGTAAAATTGCTCCAGCTAAGTTGCCAATATGAGGAATGCCACTTGTAGTAATACCAGTTAAGACTCTTTTCTTCTCAGACAAATTTTTCCCTTTTTTTTTATTTTATCCTAATGAAAGAATAAAGTACTTGATTCCATCTAAGTAATCATTAATATCTCGCGTTCTGAAATGGCAAGAATATTTATAGCTCTCACACCAAAACCAGAATTAAACAAAATTATTTCTGCTCTTAAGAATGATCAGGAGAAACTTCTTTATAAAAAAGCAAAGGTCAATTGGTCTAAAAATAATCAGCACCATATAACTTTGAATTTTATTGGTTCAATGGAACCTGAACAAAAGGAAGAGATGTTTAATGATTTTGACCAGAGACCACCTTTCAAAAATCTACCTATTGAGATAGAGAACTTAAGCTATTTTCCCAATGAAAATGGACAGGTTTTAGTTGCAAATATTTCATTAACCCCAAGACTTCAAAAACTTTTTAATGAAATAGAGGCAATAGTAGCCAGAATAGGATTTGGAATGGCCCTCAAAACCTTTCGACCCCATATCACTCTGGCTAGATTTAAGGATAAGAGCAGACCTTTTTCACAACTAATTGAATTAGATGCTCCTATAAACTCCACTATGGATTCACTAGACGTCTATGAGAGTTCTTTTGACTCTGGAAAGACTTTACACTCTCTTATAAAATCTTATAACTTTGAATAAAAAAACACCGCTAGCTGCGGTGTTTTAAATCGAAGTTGAAGGGTCCAGTGCGGGTTTCTTACTGTGCTACAAGTACCCTTCTTGTGCAGTTGACTTGCTTTCGCTTATCTTTTCACCCTTCTTCTTCTGTCCATTCTCTTTTGAATCTGGGTCTCGAGGTCCAGTTTCGTCTGAGTAATAGCGTAGATGTAAAGATATCAAATTAAAATAAGATTGCAAGTAAAAGAGAAAAAAATTAATTAGAATTTAGAATACTTTTATTTATCTAATATAAACAGTATCTTAGAAATTATTCTTAAATTAATTTATTATAAAAAAGAGATAAAAGACTTATTCTTTAAGTCTTTTAAACCATTGACTCTTATCACGTGGCTTAAAATTCTTTATACAATTAATAGCTTCATCTAAGTTTGATATTAAATGAAAGTCGTCTAAAGTCGATTGAGGTATAAAGCCTTCTTTACAGGCTTTTTTAGTAAATAAATACAAATCTTCGTAATATCCATCTTCATTTAAAAGAATTATTGGCTTTGAATGGATGCCTAGTTGGTTCCAAGCAAGAGCCTCAAAAAATTCCTCCCAAGTTCCAACTCCCCCAGGTAAAGAAATGATAGCATCGGAAAGTTCTGCCATTTTTGCTTTTCTTTCATGCATAGTCTTAACAACATAAAGCTTGGTTAGGTTTTGATGACCTGCCTCAACATCTTTAAGCCTTTCAGTTATAACTCCAGTTACTTCACCACCACACTTCAATACTTCATTTGCAATTTCATTCATTAAACCAACTCCTCCACCTCCGTAAACCATAGAGAAATTATTCTTAACAAGTTTCTGTCCCAAAGAAATAGCTATATTTTTATAGGACTCTTTGCGCCCCAAACTAGATCCGGCAAATATACAAACTGATTTCATAAATTAACTTTTGTGAAATATAACTATATCATTCCAAAATAGATTCAGATGAATAGAAATCAATTAAAAATAGATATTGTTTCAGACATTGTTTGTCCATGGTGTGCAATAGGATTTAAAAAACTTTCCAAAGCTATGGAAGACTTAAATGAAGAAATTCTTTTTGAAGTCAACTGGAAACCCTATGAATTACATCCAGAAATTCCTACAGAAGGTTTTAATAAGGAAGAGTACTACAAGATTAAGTTTGGAAATTCCAATGGTTCAAGAGATCGTTTTAACCACATCACTGAAGAAGGAAAGAAGGCCGGTTTAGAATTTAATTTCAATAAAAGTAAAAATCTGCCAAATACCTTCCTAGCCCATAGATTGCTTTGGTTTAGTAGATCAAAAGATATGCAGGACGTTATGGCAGAAGCTCTTTTCCATGCCTATTTTACGGAAGGAAGAGATATTGGATCTATCAATGAACTTATTTCAATCTCAACTGAAAGTGGGTTACAGAAAACTGAAATTGAAGATTTCTTCAAAACTGATGTAGGATCTGATGAAATCTTAAGGGAAGAGCTTAGAGCTAAAGAAATGAATATTTTTTCTGTTCCAACTTATATTTTTAATAAAAAATACCTGCTAATAGGAGGTCAAGAAGCTGATACCTTCAAA
>Ga0208750_1000019_pt1 | contig 38832 bp, 34 predicted proteins | sample Knorr_S15_td_O2m_FD_185602 | JGI IMG/M metagenome (GOLD analysis project Ga0208750, IMG submission 185602) | Marine microbial communities from Southern Atlantic Ocean transect - Knorr_S15_td_O2min_ad_340m_LV (SPAdes) (version 2) | ecosystem: Environmental > Aquatic > Marine > Oceanic | place...
GTTGGTATGTGTTGGGGAACATTGGTTGCAGCAGAATTTTTAGCAGGAACTACTGGTATTGGATTTGTTGAAAACGTTGCTAGAAAATATATGCAATATGAAGTTATTTGGATTACCATTTTTGTAATGGGAATGCTGGGACTTTTATTTGATATTACTCTTAGAAAAATAATAGATAAAACTACTCCGTGGCACGGGAAGGGTTAATTACCAAGCTATAAAATAAATCCTACTAGGCTTGCAATTCAAATAATTGAGTTGATTGGTGTTAGTAAGGGCAAAATATGGATTTGCAAAACGCAACTGAGAGTGAGAAGTTCATAAATCGCCGTGAGTTTATAAAGGCAGCCTCAGTTACCACCTGCGCAGCAGCTACATTTCCGTGGATTGTTCGCCCAGAGGTTTTGGCGGCATCAGGAACCGTCAATGTGTTGATGTGGTCAGATTACCTCACACCAGGATTTCTGAAATCATTCAAGGACAAAACTGGGATTAACGTTAATCACACACCAATCGGCTCGAATGAAGAAATATTAGATAAAATGAAATCCACTGGTGGCCGGGGTGTTGATATCTGTAGCCCGACCAATATGCGTTCGCTACAGTGGGAATCTCTTGGTTTGTTACGACCGTTTGATCGCAGTCGGATTAAGAACCTCAACAATGTAAACCCGGCAATGCTGGTGGTAGGAGATCAAGAATGGGACTTTGGTGGTAAGGGTCTCCACTGGCTTCCGCATATCTGGGGTACAGAAGGAGTGGCCTGGCGGACTGACAAATGGACACCGCCTCGGGATGGTGAGATACCAAGTTATGGTGATATCTGGCAACCTGATATGGAAGGTAAAACCATGATGAGTCCACATTCAGGTATGCTCGGAGCAGGGTTGCATCTTGAAACAACTGGAGCACTGGAGGCGGGTGCCATGCGTAAGGCATATACCGATGAAGCGGCAATGCGTAAGACCTGGGCAGTTGTGACCGATTTCTGCATTAAGAACAAAAGTCAGGTCAAGCTATTTTGGAATAATGCTGATACCCAGAGAAACGGTTTAATTAACCAAGGTGTGGTTGTTGGCCAGACCTGGGAAGGTCCATCGATCACCTTGATGCAAAATGGTGCCCCGGTTCAGTACCGAGCTCCGATAGAAGGGTCGCTGGCATGGATTGATGGTATGTCACTCTCGTCCGCAGCAGAAGACCTTGATTCGATTTACGCTTTTATCGACTATTGTTTTACACCAGAGCTGGCAGGCAAATCGATTGATGGTGGTGGTGACAGTGATTGGGGGAGTCATGGTTACAACTCTGCTGTGCTTGGTGCTGATCGTTTTAGTAGCCATAACCACAATAAGATATTTTCATCAGTCTATCCGGGGAATTCTCTATTTAATTTGTGGCCGTGGCCAAATGAGCCGCAATGGTATGCTGATGTACGAACAGAATACCGTAATAAATTTGTTAACGCCTGGCTTGCGCAGTAAAGGATAGCGGTTGCTATGGTCAAGACCACCTGTATTGGTGCTTATCCAAAGCCGGATTACGTAGACCTTCCGGACTGGTTCAACCACCCCGACGGCCCGGATGCCGCGGACCCGACCGAGCGCTGGCCAGACGCCATGAATGCGCTCGGTAATGATGCCCAGAGCATTATCAGTAGAGGTGTGCAGGAAGTCATCGCAGACCAGATTGAAGCGGGGATTGATATTCCGACCGACGGTGAGGTCCCACGCGAGAATTACATCCATTACCACTGCCGTCACATCGAGGGTATTGATTTTGGAGTTCTGACTGAGGTCTCGCTGAGGAACGACGCTTACAGTGCCCGGTTGCCAACTGTCAATGGACCGGTCAGTGCAGGGAATATATTTCTGGTGCAGGACTGGAAGCGCGCCCAGGCTTGTACTGACAGGCCGGTCAAAATCACGATTCCCGGTCCAATGACCATCACCGATACTACTGCTGATGCGTACTACGGTGACGCCGAGCGGCTTGGTGCCGAGCTAGCAGATGCGTTGAATCACGAAGTGATCGCTCTTGCAGAAGCAGGGTGCACGAATATCCAGGTTGACGAGCCGCTATTTGCGCGAAAACCGGCAGCTGCACTGGATTACGGATTCGAAAACCTGGAGCGTACCTTTCATCGATGTCCCAAGAATGTCACACCTACAGTGCATATGTGCTGCGGTTATCCAGATCGGTTAGACAATCCGGACTATCCTAAGGCAGATCCGGACAGCTACAACAAGTTGGCAGATGCTATCGAATACTCGTCTATCATGGCAGTGTCCATTGAGGATGCCCATCGCCACAATGACTTATCCCTGCTGGATCGGTTCAACCAGACATGTGTGATCCTGGGTGTGATTGCAGTTGCCAAAAGTAAAGTGGAATCAGTTGGCGAAATCAGAGATCGACTAACATCTGCGTTGGAGCACATTGATGCGGATCGCCTGTTGGCTGCACCGGATTGCGGGCTAGGGCTTTTGAGCCGGGAGCTGGCTCGCTCAAAGTTGGCGAATATGTGTGAAGCGGCACGTACCATTGGCTGATAAGGCGATCTGGAGCTCAGTTCGATTTGCTGCCCGGAGCTGAAGGGCGTATGAACCAACCGTCGTTGACGTTGACAGTATCGTTGTAACCAAAAACACCTTCAAGCTTGAATGTAATGCGGTAGGTCAAATCATGACCATCGGCGGCAGGAAAGTGTACAGCCGGTTCGATCTCCCAGAACAGCCAATCCCGGCCAGTTGTTCTGCGGTATCTTGCCTTGAGAACAACATCGTCCAGTTCTCCCGGTTTATTTCGGTAGAAGAACTCCGCGTCATACGCTATGGCGTGTGTGGTTTGCTGTCTTAGCCTCTCATAGAGTGTGAAGTACTGATCGATGCAGATACCGTCATTGCATTTATCGGTGTTGTTCTGGTACCAGCGAATCTGGGTTGTGGGTCGGAAAAAAAATCGGGTCGACAAAGGCCAGTCAAATGTAATTTGCCCCCGGTATTCAGTTTTAGCTTTAGTGAAATAGTGTAAAGAGTTCGTGATGCTGAGAACCCAGCGGCTGGCCCTGTCAAAAGTCAGGCGATGTCGCGCGCGTCCGAACAACTGGTAACTGCCGACTCGTTTTCGAATACCAGCATCGAAGCGCATTTGCCGTACCGAATCCGTACCGGCTGGTCTGATCCGAAGGCTGATGTTCTGATCTTCGGTATTGACTGGAGTCGTCGAATCATCGTCCTGACCGAAAATGATCTGTAGCCGCTGTTCGGTCCTGGGCAGCGAAAGTTTACCGCGGATACCTGTTCCCAGGCTTTGCCCGTCATTTTCATCGGTTCGCATTTTGATGTAAATGCGAAGGCGTGTTTCCTGGTTTTCGTCGTCAACGTTTTGGTTAGAGAAGAATCGGTCAATCCGATCTGCTGTATCAAGAGTCAATCTAGACCACTTATTGTGTCCGGTTTCAGTTGTGCTGGAAGACACGCCGCTCTGGTCAGCATGCGCACGATTGCCTGTCGACGACAGGACGATTCCCATGATCAGGGCCAAACAGGCAGCAAACATCGGCGCGGCCCGGTTAGGGCAGTTCAGCACAAAACTGAGAACCATTTTTGCGCTAGTGGAGACTGATCAACGCGCATTCTGATCTCCCATCGGCCGATAAATTCGCCCATGCCCAAAGCTGGATTAAAGGCGCTCAAGAGAGTAGCACCCCTAGGCGGATGTAGTTTCAGCCACACGGTGATGCGAATACTGCCTGCTCTATGGAAGCTATAGGTGGTCTGCTCCCGCCGTTTTCCGGAGGGGTCGATCCAGTCAACATTGAGGGTATGTTCACCATTGCGCAATCCTTGGATGTCAATCACGGAGAAAATCTTGTCGGCGCAGTTGAATTCATTACTCAATGACGAGACGGGAACGCCATTCTCAATTGAACTGGTGACAAAGGCATCCAGTGATGTTGCCGCCATGACTGGAGAAACGAGACAACATAGTACCAGTACAATCCAACGGCCGGGTATGACATGGCAACCGGTCATCTGTTGTTGAGACCCATTAGGCGGCTTTTCGTAACAGTCCCTCGGTTTCAGTGACAGCCGCTGCAAGTTTGTCGAACAGTTCATCGACTTGCGTGTTTTCAATAATGAGCGGTGGGCATATGCCGATCACGTCTCCTGGGAGGGCACGGACGACCAGGCCCCTGGCCAGGGCACTGGCTGCGATAGCAGGTGCAGCCTTTGCGTCAGGTGAGAACTGTGCTCGACTTGACTTGTCAGACACCAGCTCTAAAGCTGCAATCAATCCAACACCTCGGGCTTCACCAACGATGGAACTGTCCGAGAGCTCACTGAGTCGTTCCAGAAAATGGGGGGCTACGGACTGAACATGACCGATCATGTCTCGCTCTTCGTAGATTTTGAGTGTCTCCAGTGCTACGGCACAGGAAACCGGGTGACCACCATAGGTGTAGCCCATGCCGAATGCACCATGCTTACGGCTTTGCTCCTTGAAAACATCGTAGATCTTCTCAGAGATCATCACAGCTGATATTGGAAGATATCCAGACGACAGTTGCTTGGCGCAAGTGACCATGTCAGGGCGGATATCGTAGGTGTTACATCCCCACATATTGCCGGTTCGGCCAAATCCACAGATCACCTCGTCAGCCACCAGCAGTATGTCGTACTTGTCCAGCACCACCTGGATTTTTTGAAAATAGGTAGCCGGTGGCAGGATCACGCCGCCAGCCCCCATGACTGGCTCGGCAACAAATGCAGCTACGGTTTCAGGCCCTTCCTGCAGTATGAGCTGTTCCAGACTGTTGGCGAGTCGAGTGGAGAAGGCCTCCTCGCTTTCGTCTGCTTCGCCAAAGCGGTAGAAATTGGGCGTGTCGGTCTGCTTCATTCGATCAAGCGGAAGGTCAAAATCATTCTGCATCAAGGGGATCGCAGTCAGGCTGCCACCAGCGACCGTAACGCCATGGTATCCGCGAAGTCTCGAGATAATTTTCTTTTTATCCCTAAGGCCACGACCGTTGTTGTAGTACCAGGCAAACTTGATCGCAGTATCGATGGCTTCTGAGCCTGAATTGAGAAAAAACGCCTTGGTCATGCCGCTGGGAGCGATGGATATCAGACGCTCGGAGAGTTCAATTACCGGCTCTGTGGACCTGTGAGCAAAAGTGTGGGAATAGGGTAGATCGGCGAACTGTCGGGCTGCTGCATCAGCCAGCCGGGTCTCGGAGAATCCCAGTGACACACACCACAGACCGGCCAACCCTTCCAGATACTGGTTGCCTTTGTCATCCCAAACATAGATACCGTCACCCTGGGTGATGACCAGTGGGCCCTGTTCCTCATGTGCTGCAAGGTTGGTGTAGGGATGCAGTGCGTAGGCGATGTCAGATTTTCGGTTACTGTTGGGATTGGAAACCATGGGTGCGACTCCTTAAGCGGCGACCTGATCTATTCTTAATGGGTGCCGTGATGTTAGCATGATCAGAATTGTGCACTGTGGTGGGTAGGCGAACAAGGAATACTTGTCCTCGAGCGACCGAAAGACCACAATTCAGCGAGTAGGAATTAAGACCAGATGGACTGCCACTGACCACTATCTTTGGTGGTGGTTATCGGAGGGAAGAGATAAACATGGACGCTAAAGTCAAGATTACACTGAATCATTTCGTCGGGGGTAAGCAGATAGCGGGTACCAGTGGACGTTTTGGAGATGTGTATAACCCTGCCCTGGGTGAAGTAGTCAAACAGGTGCCCCTGGCCTCAGCCGAGGAAATCCAGTCAGCTGTTGAAAATGCTGCAAATGCATTTCCAGCGTGGGCTGAAACGCCACCGGGTCGTCGTGCACAAGTGCTCTACGCTTACCGGGAACTGCTCTACCGACACATGGACGAATTGGCCGAGATTGTGTCTGAGGAACATGGCAAGACGCTGGATGATGCGAAGGGTTCGATAACCCGTGGGCTGGAGGTGGTTGAGTTTGCCTGTGGCATACCGCAATTACTCAAAGGAGAGTATTCCGAGGGCGTTGCCGCCGGTGTAGACAGCTGGAGCATGCGTCAGCCGGTAGGGGTGTGTGCAGGGATTACGCCGTTCAATTTTCCTGCGATGGTGCCTATGTGGATGTTTCCCGTTGCGATTGCCTGTGGCAACACATTTGTGCTCAAGCCCTCTGAACGTGATCCGTCCTGTTCTTTGCGCATGGCCGAACTGCTGAGTGAAGCCGGTCTGCCAGATGGTGTTCTGAATGTGGTTAACGGCGACAAAATCGCGGTAGATGCGTTGTTGACCAGTCCGACCGTGCAGGCGGTGAGTTTCGTCGGTTCGACAGCAGTCGGGGAGTACATCTATCAGACCGGATGTGAAAATGGTAAACGGGTCCAAGCGCTGTGCGGCGCAAAAAACCATATGGTGGTGATGCCGGATGCAGACTTGGGGCAGGTAGTCGATGCTGTGATGGGTGCCGCCTACGGTTCTGCTGGTGAGCGGTGCATGGCGGTATCTGTGGTGGTAACCGTAGGTGATGACACGGCGGATCGGTTGATGGCGCTGCTCAAGCCACGAATTGAGGCCCTGAAAGTCGGTGCCTATGATCAGTCCGACGTCGAGATGGGCCCGGTGATCACACCCGATGCCCGCGACCGCATAAAGGGCTATATCGACCGGGGTGTCGACGAAGGTGCCGATCTCGTCGTCGATGGCCGGGATATTTCAGTTGGAGGATACGAGAACGGCTGTTTTGTCGGTGCCACGGTTTTCGACAAGGTTACACCGGTTATGAAAATATATACCGATGAAATTTTTGGCCCGGTGCTGTCTGTTGTCAGAGCAGGGAGTTATGAAGAGGCCCTGGATTTGGTCAACAAGCATGAATACGGAAATGGCACCGCGATATTTACCCGTGACGGGGACGCTGCCCGTGATTTCACGCATCGCTCACAAATCGGCATGGTGGGCGTGAATGTGCCCATACCGGTACCGTTGGCGTTCCACAGTTTCGGTGGCTGGAAACGGTCTTTGTTTGGAGATCACTACATTCACGGACCCGAGGGCGTTCGTTTCTACACCCGGATGAAAACGGTGACGTCGCGGTGGCCGTCAGGTATACGCGAAGGCGCTGTCTACAACTTCAAGGCCGGCGGTGAGCACTGAATTAGTGCTGTCGATTGAAGCAGGCGTCAGGCGGTAGCTGCGTTATTACCGGCAATCCTGCCGAACACCGCGCCGTTGAGTAGGCCGGTGCCACCGGGGTAGTTGTGGTAGAAAATTCCACCCACCAGTTCGCCGGCGGCGAATAAACCGGGGATAGGGATCAGGTCTTCGTCGACAACCTGCGCCTGCGGCGTGATCCTCAGTCCACCGAATGTGAAAGTTATGCCACAGGTCACGCCAAAGGCCTCATAAGGCGGTGTATCCAGCGTTGTCGCCCAGTTCATCTTGTTTATCAACAGTCCATCGGTTCGGCGCCCGTCTTTAACCGTCGGATCAAAAGGGATGTCGAGTTTAACGGCTGTATTGAATTCGGCGATGGTCCTAAGGAATGCTTCTCGATTCATACTATGTTCTTCGCTGAGTCTGTCTGCCAATTCCTCAAGGCTGTCAGCCGCCACACGTGTAATCTGGCGGATACGGTACTCATCACGCATCAAGTGGGTGACTTTGGCATCGAAAACCTGCCAGGCCGTTTGCCCGGGTTGTTCCAGGATACGGCCACCATACTTGGCGTAGGTATAGTTCCTGAAATCCGCACCCTCATCCAGAAAACGTTCGCCCTCATTGTTCACAACCAGCGAGAAGGGATAAGAGTGTTTCTGGAACATGTCGCCTACAGCCAGGTCGCCGAATTCAGGCGCATTAAGGTCCCAGGCGACCGCGTGACAACCGGACCAATTACCTCGGGGCGCAGCGCCGATGTCTAAGGCCATTCGTATGCCTGCCCCAGTGTTGAAGCGACTGCCGCGCACTTTTGCCAGTTCCCATCGGGGTCCAAGATAACGTGTGCGCATCTCGGGGTTGGCCTGGAAGCCGCCAGTTGCGAGGACGACGGCACGACAGTTGACCGTACTGTTGATGCCGTTCTGCCTCACGACCAGACCATTGACGGTGCCATTGTCATGTTGAAGAGCCATCACACGGGCGCCATACCGAATTTCTACGCCCGTGGATTTAGCAATAGCAGTTTCCATATCCACCAGTCCCGGCCCACCCCCACGAGCCTCGACGGTCAGGCCACCCCAGAATCTGAATTTACCGTCGACCTTGAATGCTTGACGGCCATACATCGGGATGAACCTGACACCTTTGTGACGTAGCCAGCGTACGGTGTCCAGGCTGTTCTTTACCAGAACTTCCACCAGATCGGGATCACAACGGAATTCGGTGACACGAAACATATCGTCGAAAAACTGCGATTCACTATAACTGCCGAAATCAGAATTGTTGATTTCTTCTTCGCTAAGGTCACAAATGTCTAGTAGATCGTCGGAGCCGTTGTAAACAAAGCGAATACCGCCCGCCGTGAAGCGACTGTTGCCACCATTTTCAGGCTCAGGTGCCCGTTCAAGCACCAGTACCCGTGCACCGTTTTCGGCTGCGGCAATGGCCGCACACAGCGCCGCATTTCCAGCACCCGCAACACAGACATCGTATTCTTGTTGAGCCATGTTTAGATACTCTATATTGGTGGTTACCGGTTTTCGACAAGTCTAGGATCTATTGTATCGCTCAGAAAACAGGAGGTAACTGCCTTGGCTCCTTTTTTGTGTTCACCTTCAGATCACTATCTTGCGTCCCCTGGGTCACCGTCGATGAGCATGGTGCTAGGGGTAGCGAGTTGCGGTGGATATTGAATATTATGCATAGGGTGGGCCGGTGTAGAGTTGGGAAAAGCGCGATAATCTGGAACTGAGTGCTGTTTGCAGGAACAAAGTAATGATTGAGAAACTGCCCGAACTTGTCAACAACAATGAGGCACTGATCCGAAGGGGTCGCTGGCTGAATGATGTATTTCTGGTTGAGGTGGGAGAAATTCAGTACCTGGTCCACGTGACTGCTGGTCGGGTTGCGCGCGTAGAGACCGGGCCATTTGTGATGCCATCGTGGACATTTGCGATTCGTGGTTCAGAGGCCATGTGGCGCAGGTTCTGGCAATCGGTACCCGCGCCTGGGGACAACGATTTGTTCGCATTGAGAAAAACCGGGGAGATGACAATCGAAGGTAACCTGAAGCCGTTTATGGCGAACCTCATCTACGTTAAAGAGGTCCTGGCGATGCCACGTTTACTGGACGACAAAACATGAAACCGTGGATAGAAGCTGTTTCAGGTCGTTATCTTCATCTCGAAATCGGTGGCCGGCATCAGCGGCTGTATTACGAAGAATCAGGGGAAGGGATTCCGCTTGTCTGCCTGCATACCGCTGGGTCAGATGGCCGTCAGTATCGTGGTCTGCTCAACGACGAGGAGGTAACCCGCCATTACCGGGTGGTTGTATTTGATATGCCCTGGCACGGCAAATCATCGCCCCCTGAAGGATGGCAGAATGAAGAGTACAAACTCACAACGCCAGCCTACACCGATATGGTCATGACGCTATGCGGTGCACTCGAACTGGATCAACCAGTGGTCATGGGCTGTTCGATCGGCGGTCGCGTCGTATTGAACTTGGCGCTTGAACATGCCGATGAACTGCGTGCAGTGATTGGCCTGCAGTCTTCAGGCCATGTAGATCCTTACTACGACATCAAATGGCTGCATCACGCGGATGTTCACGGCGGCGAAGTGTGTGCAGGCTATGTCTATGGGCTGGTGGCCCCACAAAGTCCGGAGTCAGAGCGCTGGGAAACGTTATGGCACTACATGCAAGGTGGCCCTGGTGTTTTTAAAGGGGATCTCCACTTCTACATGATCGATGGTGATATTCGTGACGAGATCAGCAAAATTGATACTGACAAGTGTCCGGTTTACCTGCTTACGGGTGAATATGATTACTCCTGTTCACCGGAGCACACGCGGTCGACAGCCGATCGAATCAAGGGGGCAGACATGAGGATCATGGAGAAGCTTGGACACTTCCCGATGAGTGAGAATCCAGCACAGTTCCGCCGTTATCTTTTGCCGTTGCTTGATCGAATTCGCGGTTGCAATAAAACAGCCCGCTGACCGCAGCACGGTCCGAGTTTGTGTTTTATGCGTGCGTAATTAATGGGGTCTATTGATGAATAAGCAGCAGAATATTGGTTTTATCGGTCTGGGTGTGATGGGTGAACCCATGTGCCGGAATCTTTCAACCAAGTCAGGCCTAACATTCACGGCGTTCGACAGCCGTGAGGAACCTTTAACGCGGCTGGCACAGGTTGGAGTCGGGCGTGCCGTCTCACTCGCAGACATGGCTGCTTCAGACGTCGTATTCTTGTCACTGCCAGACGGTGAGGCTGTTCGGGATGTTTGTTTGGGAAATACGGGCCTGATTGCGGTGCTGAATGCGGGCGCCATAGTGGTTGATCTGGGCACATCGCCAGTGGCATTGGCGCGTGAACTTGATAGTCGTTTCAGAGAGCATGGCGTCCAATTTTCCGATGCACCCGTTGCAAGAACTCGCGCGGCCGCGGAAGCTGGAACATTGAGTATTATGGTGGGTGCCGAATCAAGGGTATTCAATACGCTTGAACCGCTGCTCAGAATGATGGGTGAAGAGGTCACACATTGCGGCGGTGTAGGTTCAGGGCAACTGGTCAAGATTATGAACAACATGGTGCTGTTCCAGACTGTTTCTGCCCTAGCAGAGGCCCTGGCTATCGGGCGCAGTGCAGGAATCGATCCTGCGGTGATGTTTTCTGCGTTGTCGAAGGGTTCAGCAGATAGCTTTGCGTTGCGCAATCATGGCATGAAAGCCATGTTACTGGATACGTTTCCGCAAGATGCGTTCAGCACAGCCTACGCGATGAAAGACCTGAGCTATGCGCTCGAACTGGCTCGTGATGTCGGCCTTGATGCATCAGGTGCACAGCTTGTGCAGGATCGCTTTAGACAGGCGATAGACGCTGGCTTTCGTGACAGCTATTTCCCGGTGGTCAGTCGTGTCATCTGATTCGCAGGGGGCACATTGATCGTGAGCAGACCAGATTTGGTAGTGTTTGTTCGCGGTCTTTTCTGGTGGTCAATAGCGTGAAGGCCGTACAACTTCAGCACTATGGTGGATCCGACGCGCTGTCGCTGGTCGATGTAGATATTCCGACCCCGGGTGAGGGTGAGGTATTGGTCAGAATCGAATCAGCAGGTGTCAATTTCATCGATATTTATATGCGGGAAGGGCACTATCAACAGTCTTCCACCTATGGTTCAGTCCTGCCATTTACGCTGGGTATGGAGGCGGTCGGCACGGTGGCCGATGCGAATGGAGATTCAAGGCTGCAGGTGGGTGATCGTGTCGCCTACTGCCTGAGTCGTGGTAGCTATGCTGAGTACGCAGTGGTCCCAGCCTGGAAGCTGGTGGTTGTACCGCCTGACATTGATTCAAACACCGCCGTGACGCTAATGCTGCAGGGTTGTACGGCACATTACCTGACGCATTCGCTATTCCCGTTGTCGACAGGCGACTGGTGCCTGGTCCATGCCGGGGCAGGTGGCGTGGGCCAGTTGCTGATTCAACTGGCCAGAAAACGCGGTGCACAGGTCATTACAACAGTAGGCACTCCTGAGAAATCCGAAATCGTGGAGCGCCTGGGGGCAGACCACGCCGTTTTGTACCGAGAGACGGACTTTTTCGAAGCCGTGCAGTCCGTGACAGAAGGTCAGGGTGTAGATGTGGTCTACGATGCGGTTGGTCAGCAGACGATTGCGTCGAGTATTCGTTGTCTCAAGCGACGTGGCACGTGTGTTAACTACGGCGGGAGTTCTGGCTTGGTCGAAACGGTCAGCCCATTGGCATTGGCTGAAGCAGGCAGTGTTTTTTTCACCCGTCCCCACCTGGCTCACTACATGGCTGATCAGGTCGAGATCCAGAGCCGATGTGTGGATCTGTTTGAGGCCGTCAGTAGCGGGGCATTGTCTGTTACGGTCGACCGGGAATTTGAACTTTCTGCGTTTGCAAAGGCGCATGCACGGCTCGAATCGCGCGGCACACTGGGAAAGTTGTTGTTAAGGACAGGATGAAACTGTGTTAGGGGTTCGTCTCAAATTGCGTGGTGATTTGGGGCCGCCTGAATACGAAACTTGGCTTGGGTGCCAGACAGGTATAAAAGGGTTGACCGATGATGGATATTAAGAAAAGAGATTTACGAAGACGTCTAGAGCAGGGCGATTTCATCTGTGCGCCTGGTGTATTTGATCTTATTTCCGCCCGGATCGCAGACCGCTTTGAATTCCCAGCGTTGTATATGACAGGTTATGGTGTTGTTGCTTCTTCTCTGGGGTTGCCCGATGCAGGGCTAGCCGGTTATAGCGACATGGTTGAACGTGTAGATCGGATTGTTTCGGCAACTTCTACCCCGGTGATTGCAGACGGTGATACCGGATATGGGGGCTTGTTGAATGTCGACCATACCGTGCGCGGTTATGAACGTGCGGGCGCCTGCGCTATACAACTTGAGGATCAGGTTTCACCCAAAAAGTGTGGGCACACGCCAGATCGCAAAGTCATCCCTGTGGAAGACATGGTGAGTAAGATTAAAGTGGCACTTGCGGCTAGGGAATCAGAAGATTTTCTTGTTATCGCGCGGACTGATTCCCGCACCGGCTTGGGAATCGAGGAAGCAATATGCAGAGGCCAGGCCTTTGCCGATGCTGGTGCCGATATTATCTTCATTGAGGCCCCGGAGTCGGTCGACGAGATGGTTGAAATCGGCCGCCGGATTGATAAACCACTGCTGGCAAATATTGTTGTCGGCGGTAGTACACCCCTACTTTCTATCAAAGAGCTTTCCGACATCGGTTACCAACTGGCGATCTTTCCCGGCAGTGCGTTTCTGGCCATGGGTGCAGCAGTGGAATCGGTTTATACGCACATCAAATCCAGTGGTTCTACTGCCGGTCTGGATACGCCGTTGTATGAATTTCAGGCCTTTAATCGGCTCATGGGGTTTGACGAGGTCTGGAAATTTGAGGAGACCTGGCACAGTCAGGACTGAAAGCAACTGTAGATGGACGGTCCAAATACACCGTTAAAGTTATCGGGTGTGCATGGTATTTACTATGCGTTATCTGATAATGCTATGATCAGGCGAGTACCCAGTCTGATTTTCCACCAAGAAGAGCAAGGGATATCTCTAGGGGTTACGCACACGAGGAGAGTAAGTTCACGTGGAGTGCTACTGAACACGACGGCTTGACCTGGAATGACGAAATTACTTGAAGTTAAAAACCTAACTACCCAGTTCTTTACCACGTCTGGGATTGTTCAGGCTGTGGACAACGTGTCCTTCGACATCGACGAAGGGGAAACCGTTGCTGTAGTGGGAGAGTCAGGCTGCGGAAAGTCAGTCAGTGCACTGTCGATTTTGCGTTTGATCCCGTGGCCGCCCGGAAAAATTGTTGGGGGCAGTATTCACTTTGCCGGACGGGACCTACTGGCGCTCAGCGATGATGAGATTCGCACGATACGGGGTCGTGAGATCAGCATGGTGTTTCAGGAGCCGATGACCTCACTGAACCCGGTACTGTCGATTGGGCTCCAGCTGACCGAGACGATGGAGCATCACCTGGGGATCTCAAATAAGGAGGCGCATCAAAAAGCTGTTGAACTGCTCGGCATGGTCGGCATCTCCGAGCCCGAAAGGCGACTCAGCCAATACCCACATCACTTGAGTGGCGGCATGCGACAGCGGGTGATGATCGCTCTGGCGCTGAGTTGTGAGCCCAAGCTAATCATTGCCGATGAGCCCACCACCGCGCTTGATGTCACTATTCAGGCTCAAATTCTAGAGTTGATGAAAAACCTGACCAAGCAGATGGGTGTCGCGTTAATTGTCATCACACACAATTTGGGTGTTGTCGCCCGTTATGCTGATCGGGTGAATGTCATGTATGCCGGTAAACTGGTTGAAATGGGCCAAGCTCGCGAGATCTATCATGACCCTCATCACCCTTATACCCTCGGCCTGTTGGCTTCTGTTCCTCGTATGGACCAGCCTCGAGGCACTCGGTTGATTCCGATTGATGGACAGCCACCTGATCTTACCCTTCTGGATTCGGGGTGCGCTTTCCGACCGCGGTGTCGGTTTGCAGTTGACCAGTGCGCCACCGAGATTCCACCCCTGCAGACCGTTGACCATGAACATGCTTCAGCATGCTGGCGGGTCTCTGAGATTTCCGAGCTCAAGGTTGCCTCATGACTGATACTCAGCAGGCAGTTTCAGCTTCGCCGGTAGATAGCAGTGTTGGCGAAGATGCGTTTGTGCAGATACGCAACCTCAAGATGCATTTTCCAGTGACCGAGGGGACTATCGTTCAGAAGACGGTAGCGCATGTTAAAGCGGTTGACGGTGTCTCTTTTAATATTAATCGAGGTGAAACACTGGGTTTGGTTGGAGAGTCTGGCTGCGGGAAGACAACAGTCGGCCGATGTATTCTCCAGCTTGAACGGCCCACTGCTGGTGAGATCATGTTCGATGGTCGGGACCTCACACAACTCACGCAGAAAGAGTTGATCCCCGTACGGGAGAAGGTTCAGGTTATTTTTCAAGATCCCTACAGCTCGCTAAACCCGCGCATGAAAATTGGCACGATGTTGGAAGAACCCATGCGGGTTCACGGAATCATCACCGATGCTAGCAAACGAAAGGAGCGAGTCAGGGAGCTTCTGTCTGTCTGTGGGCTCGATCCCAAGTTCGCCGATCGTTACCCGCACGAGATGAGTGGGGGGCAGCGCCAGCGTGTTGGTATTGCTCGTGCTCTAGCGTTGGATCCTGCGTTTATCATTTGTGATGAGGCAGTCTCAGCCTTGGATGTCTCGATCCAGGCACAGGTGATTAATCTTCTTGAAGACCTGCGGGAACAATTCAACTTAACCTATCTGTTTATAGCGCATGATCTCAGTGTGGTTCGTCATATCTCAAATCGGGTGGCGGTCATGTACTTGGGTAATCTGGTTGAGCTTGCTGATGGCGACGAACTGTTTGATAACCCGACACATCCGTATACCCGGGCGCTACTAGATGCGGTGCCCATTCCGGACCCGGTGGTTGAGGGGGATCGCGAACACAGAATCATCAAAGGCGAGGTTCCAAGTCCTATGAACCCCCCGAGTGGCTGTGTTTTTCATCCTAGGTGTCCAATGGCAGTAGATAGTTGCCGCTCGTCGGTGCCAGAATTTCGGGAAATAACATCGGGTCACTATGTGGCCTGTACCGAGGTATGATTTAGCTACATAAATTGCCTATACTGGGAGTGTGGCAAACAGATTTCTGATCATTGATTGATCGGAAGCTGTCTGAGTGGTGAAGGATGCGAATTGTGATCAGGGATCCATTCAGGCTAAGTAAACTGATGTTCAGACAAGGAATGGAGGATACAGATGACATCAAAAACCTTTAAATATGTAGTCGCGGCGACAACCGGGGTGGTGTTTGCCCTGGGTGCAACGTTCACGACACTTGCGAGTCCGAAATCAGGCGGAATCCTGAATTTTGTGGTCGGCAGCAAGATCCCGTCGTACGACGGACACCGAGAGACGACGTTTGGAATGATCCACCCGATTCGGCCGTTCTACAGCTTACTGATTCGAGTGAATCCGGACAATCCAGCCGATCCGGCTGACTTCAAGTGTGACCTGTGCGAGGGTGATGTCCCAGCCGGTGAGAATGGTGGAACCAAGTACACCTTCAAGATTCGAAAGGGCGTCAAGTTTCACGACGGCACACCGCTGACATCAGCTGATATCAAGGCGACTTTTGATAAGATAATTTTCCCACCTGAAGGTGTACCTAGCTCGCGAAAGGCGTTTTTCAAGATGGTTGGTTCAGTTGAAGCACCAGATGCTCATACGATCGTGTTTAACCTGGATTTCCCCTCGGGTTCATTCATTCCAGCCGTAGCGACCCCATTTAACTTTGTCTACAGCAAGAAGGATTTAGATACGCACGGTTACGAGTGGCATAAGAAGAATGTCAACGGTACAGGTCCATTTAAATTCATTGAGCACATCCCCGGTCAACATGTCGCCGGAGAAAAATATGCGGGATACCATTTCGAAGGCCGTCCCTATCTCGATGGGTTTAAAGCAATCTCTGCACCGAAAATGGCAGTTCGTTTAAACGCCATACGAGCTGATCAGGCATCGATAGAGTTCCGTGGATTTCCGCCAAAGGCTCGTGACGACCTTGTGAATGCACTGGGTGACAAAATTACGGTTCAGGAAAGCGACTGGAACTGTGTATTAATGGCAACAGCAAACTCAAAGAATAAGCCTTTTGATGATGTCCGAGTTCGTCAGGCACTGACCTTGGCTGTTGATCGATATAGTGCGTCGAAATACCTTTCGAACATTGCGATCGTTAAGACCGTAGGCGGCATCGTCTTTCCGGGCCATCCACTGGCCGCTAATCAGGCTGAAATGGAACAGTTGATCGGATATTCCAAAGACATCGAGGCAAGTCGTGCGAAGGCTAGGCAGTTACTTAAGGATGCTGGCGTACCAGAAGGCTTTAAGTTCATATTCAACAATCGTGGTGTGGATCAGCCTTACAAAGTTGTCGGTACCTGGTTGGTCGACCAGTGGCGTAAAGTCGGGTTGGACCCACAGCAGACCGTGAAGCCGTCTCCGCAGTTCTATGCAACGTTGCGGAAAAAGTATGACTTTGACGTCTCAATCGACTTTAACTGTCAATCTGTCATCAATCCAATCGCAGACGTGAGTAAATTCCTATGTAGTGCGGGTAATAATTATTCACAGTGCGACAACCAAGAGATAGAGGATCTATATGACCGCTTGATGAAGGCGGCAACTCTTGATGAACAAAAAGCTGCTATGCGTGCGTATGAGAAAGCGGCAGTGGATTTTGCTGGCAGCAGTATTACTCTCTGGTGGTATAAGATTAATCCACACCGCTCGTATGTTAAGGGCTGGAACATTGCTCCCAGTCATTATCTAAACCAACATCTAGACAATGTCTGGTTGGATCAGTAATTCGACGAGTAAGAGTAATTTCTATAATTTGCTTATGACAAGAAACCCGTCGGCTGCCTATTGGGTGGCTGGCGGGTTTGTTTTCTCAAGGCTATAACATCGTGCATCGATACATTACTAAACGAATGCTGCTGATGATCCCGACATTGTTCGGGGCGGCTTTGTTGGTCTTTTTCCTGCTTCGCGCAATTCCCGGCGATGTGTGTGAGGTGCGCTTAGCTGGAACTGGTCTGTATGTGGATGAGGCTGAGATTGAACTATGTAGAGAAAAGCTCGGTTTGACCAAACCGCTGTTTGTACAGTTTTATAATTTTGTCAGTGGTTACTTCACCTGGGATTTGGGTGAGTCAATGTGGACCGGGAAAGACGTCACCTACGAGATCGCTATCCGATTTAAATTATCTGTGCAACTCGCCATAATGGCGACGCTGGTCGCTGTGATTCTGGCGATTCCGTTGGGTGCGATTTCTGCGATCAAACAAGACACTTGGGTGGACTATACCGTCAGGACATTCAGTATTGCGGGCATTGCGATGCCCTCTTTTTGGCTCGGGATCATCATCATTCTGGGTCTTCTGATTGGGAGCCAAAAGTTTTTTGGTGACCCGTGGATGCCGCCTATCTATTATGTCTCTCCATTTGAGGATTTTTGGGGCAACATGTCCCAGCTAATTTGGCCTGCTGTTGCGACGGGTTACCGCTATTCTGCGGTGGTCGCAAGAATGACACGTTCGGCGCTACTGGAGGTGCTACGCGAGGATTACATTCGCACAGCTAGGGCGAAGGGTATGGTTGAAAAAATCATTATCAATCGGCACGCTCTGAAGAACTCGATGCTCCCGGTGCTGACTATCATTGGAATTGAATTTGCCTTCCTGATTGGTGGCTTGGTTGTCACTGAACAGGTGTTTAATCTCAATGGTTTGGGACGACTTTTTGTCGAATCGGTCGGCGCGCAAGATTTCAACCTGACTCAGCAGCTGGTGATGCTGGTTGTGGTCGCCGCCGTATTGACCAACTTGGTTGTCGACCTGGTGTATGCGTGGTTGGATCCAAGGATTAGGTATGGGTAACTCCGCGAATGGCTAGTGTAAATACAACAACGTTAAGTGCTGTTGAGGATATTCCTCGGAAACACTGGTTTGTGAGCTTCGGCCAACTTTGTCGTCAGCAACCTTTGGGCGCAGCTGGCGGTCTCATAGTATTGGTCATGTTACTGGCGACGGTGTTCGCGAATGTCCTTTCACCATATGATCCAGAAGCCGCGTCATTTGAACATATGTTGGTGCCGCCTAGCGCTGATTTTTGGTTTGGTACCGACGCGTTCGGCCGGGATATATTGACTCGAATTATTTATGGCGCCCGAACTGCTTTGTTTGTTGGGTTCACTGCTGCATTTGTTGGGGCGACAGCCGGATTGGTTTTAGGAGTCGCCAGTGCGTATTATGGTGGGCTGTTTGATCTAATTTTTCAACGCGTAGTTGACGTGGTGATGGCGTTTCCTTTAATTGTTCTAGCCTTGGCTATAGTTGCAACCCTTGGTGCCAGTACAGTTAATGTAATTATTGCGATCACGATTCCATTTATCCCACAGTGCGCTAGGGTCGTGCGCTCGAGTGCGCTTGCGATTCGAGAGATTCCTTATGTTGATGCTGCTCGTGCGCTGGGTTTCGGGCACGCTCGAATCATTTTACGACACATGGTGCCGAATGTGATGGCGCCATATCTGATTATGTTGACCACTTTTGTCGGGCATGCGATCCTGCTTGAGGCATCATTGTCGTATCTTGGGCTCGGTGTTCAGGAACCCACACCGGCTTGGGGCCTGATGCTTCAAGGTGGTGCCGAAGAATTTGCCGAAAGTGCGCCTTGGGTGCCTATTTTCCCTGGTTTGGCTATAACGCTGGCAGTGTTTGGCTTTAACTTGTTTGGTGACGCGCTCCGAGATATTCTCGATCCCCGACTGCGCTCCCGTTAGCAGCCCCTGCTGCTCGCAATCAGACAGTCATGTTTGCTGATGAACGGGCTAACAACTGTGTGCTGAGGATGTTCTGATTTGAGTGGTCAGGACACCATCAAACTGGCCGTGTTGGATGACTATCAAAGCGTTGCGCTTGAAGCAGCCGACTGGTCACTGATAGAACCAGCTGTGGCCATTTCCGTTTTTGATAAACACCTCGGTGATGCCGATGCCGTCGTACGAGCCCTCGATGACTTTGACATTATCGTCGCGATGCGGGAGAGAACACCATTTCCACAGAATGTTCTGGATCGTTTGCCGAGGCTTCGCCTACTGGCGACCACAGGAATGCGAAATCAGGCGATAGACCTGGTTGCTGCCCGCAAACAGGGTGTCGATGTATGTGGTACGCCGATGTTGGGGTATCCAGCTGCAGAACATACATGGGCGTTGATTCTCGCACTGGTTAAACAGATACCAGCGGAAAATCTGTCGATGCATCAGGGCGGGTGGCAGGCCAGTCTGTCGACGGGATTACAGAATAATACACTTGGCATTTTGGGTCTGGGCAAATTGGGTCTGCAGGTGGCCCGAGTTGGGCTTGCGTTCGGAATGAAAGTTCAAGCGTGGAGCACCAATCTCACCCCAGACCGCTGTGCGGAGTGTGGTGTTGAGTTTGCTAGTAGAGAAGAACTGTTTGCGACATCTGATATTGTCACTGTTCATTTGGTGTTGTCAGACCGGACTCGGTGCCTTATAGGCGCGACTGAGTTCGAGATGATGAAAGCCAGTGCCTATCTTGTGAACACATCCAGGGGCCCGATAGTCCGGGAATCAGATTTAATTTCAGCGCTTCAGGGTGGCGCGATTGCGGGTGCAGGGCTCGATGTCTACGATAACGAGCCCTTGCCTCACGACCATCCGTTAAGAGGTCTGGATAACGCTGTGTTGACTGGGCATACGGGATATGTCATGCGGGAGAATTACATCACTGGCTATCGCGGTGTGGTTGAAGTTGTCAAGGCATGGCTCGATGGTGAACCGGTCAGGCTGTTGAACTGACTCTAGTGATTGTCAACTCGGGTGGAGAACTAATGGGAAACCTCGATCAGTTGAAAGCAGTGACGTTTGATGTGTTTGGAACAGTGGTGGACTGGCGAAGCAGTATTGCCCGAGAGATAAATCTGTTAGCCGATGAAAAAGAAGTTTCAATCGATGGTGCTGAGTTTGCCAGTGCTTGGCGAAGTCTCTACCAGCCGTCGATGTCGAAGGTGCGCTCTGGTGAGATTCCTTTCCAACCGCTTGATGCACTACACCGAAACAATCTGAATACGGTGCTAGAACAGTACGATATTGATCAATTGTCGGAACTGGAGAAAGTGCACTTAAATCGCGTTTGGCACCGGCTCGATCCATGGCCCGACGTTATAGAGGGACTTGTGCGCCTTAAGGAGCGGTACATCATCGGCACACTATCAAATGGCAATATTTCGCTAATTGTCAATATGGCGAAACATTCCGGGTTACCCTGGGATGTCGTTTTGGGAGCAGAAGTTGCAGGTCATTACAAACCGTGTCCCGAGGCCTATCTGGGATCTGCCAAAAAGCTGGATCTCCCACCACATCAGTGCATGCTGGTCGCAGCGCACAATGCTGATCTACTGGCAGCCAGCGAATGTGGATTTAAAACTGCTTTTGTTGCCCGTCCGACAGAATATGGCCCGGATCAAACGACTGACTTGTCAGCGGATCACGAGTTTGATGTGATCGCAACTGATTTTGTGGATCTCGCTGGGCAATTACAGGCATAGGAAGACAGCGCGTTACCAATTCGAAGCAGGCATCATTCATCGAGGGTCTTTTCTACTGAGGTCTGAGTACTTGATTTCTCGACGACTGGCCAGCGAGCGATAAACTCGTCAATTGCATCGCACGCCGGTCGGGCGAGATCTCCCAGTTCCTGGGCTCTTAAAAAGATAATCGCCAAAGTCGTACCACTGAGCGCAGCCTGGTCATTGCGCTTTCTTGCGTCTCGGTGGGCCTCTTTGAGCCAGCGGGGTGTTTTATCCCCTTTGGTGGTCTTGATATCTGGTTTATTCAAAGCCTGCTGAATTGAACTGCTGGTGATTTCTGAGATTTTCAATAGGTGTCTGTCAGCATACGCCGTCTCGTCCGATCTTATGATCGATTGACTATCCCGTATGAGTTGAAGTGCTTTGGAGTTTTTACCAAACAGTCCAAACATAAGACACGCTCATCTAGTGTTATATCGCAGTGTTGTGAACGGATGATTTAATCGACGTAAATAGTATCGATAATCGTCAGGTCAGCCCGATCATCACATTGTTCTTGTAGGCGGGCCTATCGGCCAGTCGTTGATACCAGCGGTGAAGTGACGGCAGTTCCATGCGTTCGATATCAAGCGTAAACCAGCGATAGACCATGATGCCGACAGGAATGTCGGCCATAGACAGGTTCTCGCCCCCCACAAAAGCAGAGTCCGACAGGTGATGGTCCAGTATGGTCATCACTTGCTCAAACCGATCCCGGCCGTTATTGATGGCATCCAGGTCCCGGTCTTCCGGTGCAGTTCTGATTAGGCCCCAGAAAACTGGAAAATGGGCGGGAGCAACTACAGTTTGTTGCCAGTCCATCCATTGTTCGGCCCGTGCAAGGTCCGTCAAAGAATCTGGCAGCAGTGAATTTGGCGCATACTTGCGGGCTAGGTAGCGGACGATAACATTGGACTCCCACAAGACCGTATCACCATCGATGAGTGTAGGTACTAGCCCATTTGGGTTCATGATCAGATAATTTGTTTCTCGGTTGCCACCAAATGGACCGCCGATGTCGTCTCGCGTGTATTCCAGGCCGAGCTCGCCGAGGGCCCAAAGAACTTTCTGGACATTGGATGAATTATTACGTCCCAGGATCTTCAGCATGGTGGTTTTCCTTTGTTGGCGTTCAATTGGAGTTCTCGATAATGCAATCCTAGGAATCAGTTACTGCAGGCCCAGCCTAGAAGACCGGACCGTATTATAGCGGTGACCGAGCCAATACACGTTCGCCACGCGCGTCACTGCCGATTCGCCGGCAGCCAGTAGACGATCAGGTTTGCCAGTAGGATCGTTCCAGCCAGGCAATAGAAAACCATGTGCAAACCGTAGTGGTCTGCGATCACTCCACCCACGGGCATCATGATCATCGTCAATAGAGCCTGTGTACCAAACAGAATACTGGTCGCACTGCCGGCAATTTCACGTGGTACGAGATCCATCATCCAGCTGTGGATTACCGGCCGAACCGCAAACAACGCAAATCCCAATAGAGACACAGCCACGACCAACACAATATCGTTTTGGGCGAACGTCATTGCAGCAATGACAATCGTAGTTGTAGTCAGGCCGGCTAGGACGACCGGTCGCCTACCGATACGGTCCGACCATGCACCAGCAACGGGTGCTGCTACGAGACCACCGACCTGTAATGCGGTCATGGTAATCCCCATCCAGAGCGGTCCGGACCCTAATTCGTTGATAAGGTAAAGTGGCAGGAAGACATACAGTCCGTTCTGGGCAATATTCCGCATACCTGACATGAGGCAGAGTCCAAGAATCGTTCGGTCGCGGACAATGCGACCGACCTGTGCCAGGTAGTGCCGGAATTCAAGCCGATTCGTTGGGTCTGTCCGATCTGGTTGGTCTGACTTGAAAAGACACAGGGCAAAAATCAGGGTGACCAGAAATACTGGTATCGCTCCAATTACCGCTGTGCCCTGCCAGCTTAGAATCACCAGCAGTGCACCGACAGCTAGAGGCGCGATGGTGTCTCCAAGGTTTGCACACAATGCGTGGACCGACAGTGCATAGCCCCGATTACCGGGATAACGGTCCGATAGGAAAGCGATTGCGGGGGGATGCCACAAATTATTAGATGCACCCAGCAAAATAACTAGGGCTGTTAAGAGTAGGAATTCGCGGACCAGTCCAAAGGTTAAGAGTGCGGCACCACCTACAATCAAGGATACAATCTGGAACACAATCCGGCGGCCGGTGATGTCCACCATCAGCCCGCTGCCAAAATTTGCGACCAGTGAGCTTAAGTGGAATATCGAAACCAGAAGACCGGCATCCGTATACGACAGACCGATATCCTTGGCAATAAACGGCAGCAGCAGGTAGAAAAAGGCCGCCATCCAATGGGTAGCGCCATGTCCCAGGCCAACCAGGAATGCCGGACCCTGTTTATCCCAGGGCACACCAGTGAGTCGTCCTACAGATTTCAACACTATTTTGTATCTCCTCAATTGATCAAGATACCTTAACCTCTGATCTGCTAGCTTGTACAGGATTGTGCTATGACGAAAATGGGTTCAAAGTGAGAGAAAATTTAGGGCACAATATTTGAACGGCTGATCAACTGTTACCCGGACGCTCTGTGAAAATCGGATCGGTCCGGGGGGAAACGATATGACTGACAAAAACCAACAACTCCCACTTTCACGGTTTACCGTGCTCGATTTGACTCGTGTCAGGTCCGGACCCACCGCAGTAAGACAGCTTGCTGACTGGGGCGCGAATGTCATCAAGATCGAATCGCCAGCGCACATGAATACCGACGGCGGTATGGGCGGCGCACGTCATGGGCCGGATTTCCAGAATATTCACCGAAATAAGCGTGGTGTGACTTTAAATTTGAAGCATGCCGAGGGTTCGGACGTGCTGATGCGTATGGTTAATCAGGCCGATGTCGTGGTAGAGAATTTTCGGCCGGATGTCAAACGCCGGCTGGGAATTGATTATGAATCGTTGGCCAAACGCAATCCGCGTATTATTTTGGCCAGCATATCTGGGTTCGGGCAATCCGGCCCTTATGCAAATAGACCGGGATTTGATCAAGTGGCTCAAGGCATGGGCGGACTGATGTCAATCACTGGGCTTCCCGGTCAGGGGCCCGTACGAGTGGGCGTGCCCATTGCTGATCTGACAGCAGGTATGTACACCGCGATCGGTATACTCATTGCGCTTCTTCAGCGCGAAGAAACTGGTGAGGGTCAGTGGGTCCACACATCTTTGCTGGAGGCGCAGATCGCGATGCTTGATTTTCAGGCTGCACGCTGGCTGATCGGCGGCGAGGTGCCACCACAGGCGGGCAATAATCATCCTACCAGCACGCCGACAGGTGTTTTTGCAACAGCCGATGGGTATATCAATATTGCGAGTGCTGGTGAAACCATGTGGGAGCGTTTGTGTGGTGTATTACAAGCCGATGAATTGTTTAATAACCCTGATTACGCTACCGAGCGGTCCAGACATAAACACAGAGATGCTTTGAATGAAGACCTCGCCGATTATCTACAGCATCGAACCAGTCAGGACTGGATTGATGCTCTGAACGATGCGGGTGTGCCCAGTGGTCCAATCTACGCCATCGATGAAATGTTTGCGGATCCACAGGTCGACCATGTTGGGATGGCTAAGTCACTCCAGCATCCTGAGCTTGGAGAGGTTCAGGTTTTGAAGAATGCAGTCAATCTCAGCGGTACACCGGATATCGATTATCGCCCCACCCCGGAACGCGGGGAACATACAGACAGTGTGCTGGCGGAATTCGGTTACGGTGCAGAGGAGATAGAACGGTTAAGGGTTGCAGGTGTTATTTGATTACAGAGCCTAGCCAACACGCTTTCTGATTAAATAACGTTGGGTCCCCTCGAAGACAAGAACATCATTCTGGTTGTGGATTGTGGCATGCATTGTGATGACACCGGTTGTATTTTGATCTTTGAGCTCAACGATTTCCAGCATGGGGTAGAGAGTGTTGCCCCGATAGACCGGATGGAGAAACCTGCCGCTCACCTCGATCATCCCCAACAGGGAATCAGCCACCTCGCTGGGAAATGTACCGGCACCGGCGGCCGTCTGGATCATTACCTGCATTCCATGGGCCAGTAGGTCGTCATGGCCTCTCTGACGGCAAAATTCCACGTCGTAGTGGATCGGATCATTATCACCCGAGGCTGACTGAAACATCGCGAACAGCCCGCTAGTTTGAGTGCGCGATGGAATGATGTATTGCTCACCAAGCTTGAAGTCTTCAAAGAATCGAGAGGTGGGTAGTGGCCGTTTTCCATCGGGTAGCGGTTGCTTCATGTGAACTCTCTATCGGATTCGCATTGTTCCCTAACTATATAGCGTGTGGTTTGGGCGCGGAACTTCGGGTCCAATTCGATATTATTTGATTTGTGAAATGATTGTGTATGAGGTGCTCGCTGATCAGTTGGAACGGGCAATGATCACAATGGCTGGCACAATCAGCACGATGGCGATCACAATTCTCGGGGTGAAGCGCTCTTTACGAAAAATAAAATAACCGAGTAGAAAGCTAATGACAGGTGATACAGACACAACGGGGACTACTGTGATGACTTGACCCATTTTAAGAGCGGTGTTCAGAGACCATAACGATATACCATTGATAATTCCTCCAATTAGGAACCAGGTTACACCTGGTGACCACCGGATGGCGGGAATGATCCTCGCATTCTGGATCGATGCTGCGATCAGGCCCATCAGAAGCGAGACACTATAGCCGACAAGCCCGGCGAACAGAGGTTCCGGTACGACGTCCAAGCCTAGCTTGGTTACCGCGTGTGCAAGTGCGCGCAGAATTGCTGCTCCTAGCGGCAGTGACAAAGCCCACACTGGCCACATCGACTTTGTGCTACCACGATAGGTCAGAATTACAACGCCGGTCACGATGGCTAATGTTCCTCCTATCAGGGACGCCGTCATCGTTTCTCCGAGCAGTACGATCGCAAATAATGCGCTAAACAGTGGTGCTGTAGAGGCAAGGGTGGTAGACAATGTCGGGCCCAGAAATCGAATCCCGGCCATTGCAAAATTTGCAGAGAGAAAAGGGCGAAACAGTCCGATAGCAGCGAATAGCGCAGCCCCTGTCGTGAACCAGTACCACGACTCAAGGAACCACGGCGACAGCATCCAGTAGAGAGCAGCCGACGAACAGATAGAGATTAATGTGCCTCGCCGACTGTCAATGTGCCGGAGACCCAAATTATGGAGTTGTACTGCAACGGCAAAAAGAAAGGCCGAACACAGGGCGAGGACGACGGGTGACATCAAACTGTTTTATGGGTGAAGGACAATTGCGGTGGTTAGCCGTCGTAACTCTGTTTGCCCGTATCGCGATGCCAAGTTCTGTACATGTGCCGTTTGTGATCAGAACCTTTGTGATCTATAAAGCCACTGCGGTAGTGCGCAATGTTAATGTTGTTCAGATAGTGAAGGTCGCCGGGACTCAGCTGCGTCTCCACCCATACGGCTGGGTCGTTAAGAAGCTCTTCGACGACAGTCAGTGCTTTTTCCAGGGCCGAGCTGATTGTTTGACCTGCAACGTTGTAGCCTTTCCTGATCAGCGAAATATTTGCGCGACATAGAAGTCTTTTCCCATCCCACTGAAAGAATGGTGCCAGAGTAGTCTTGGCCGCCTGTGGGTGATGTTCGGCTTGCCGATCATAAATCATCGGTTGGTAGAGAACTTCCAGTATTTCTGGGTAGTCCGTGAGCAAGCGGTTGTGGAGGGAGTACAGACTGCAGAATCGACTGACACCACCGCTTTGTGCTGTTTGCCAGCACAGCAGGCCGACATAATGGGGCACCGTCGTACCAAACGCATTGTCTATATGGAAATTCAGTTCAACCCGCGTGTGTGAGCCGCGCACGCCATAGCCAAATTCTTCACCGCTGTCTGTGACATCATAGATCATCGTACCGTCAAATTTCTGGGCAACGGGGCGACTGATCAACTGACCGAGTATCCAAAAAAAACTGATTATGTCGTTGACATCATGGTCCTTGAGGTTAAGTCCTTTGAGGACAGTAAAGCCACAGCCTTCATCAAGAATGAAGCGTGCTTGCTGGACAGTATTTTGGAGGATCGGCAGTTGGTAATCCTCCGGGGTTAGCAATAGTGTGGGCAAAGGAACTCGCTGTAATGCTTTTACGAGGTCAGTGAGTTCCTTGTTTGCGTCATCGGATACGGTTACACACCAGTCTCCTGCTTGTATGTTTTCACCCATCCAGGCGCGGTGATCTGAAATAATGGTATCGAGCATGGGTAGGTCGGGCGCCAGGACTAGCTCTAGCTGGTATTGTCAGGTTTTACGGCAGTACTATGAGTCATGGACTGGTACAGAAGTTGAACGAAATGAACTGCATCATGGTTCGTACCGTGGCTAATTTGTTGTCGGCAGCTGGTGCCGCCGCCGACCACTGCACTGTTGGATTCCACTTTCCGCAGTGCGGGTAGCAACGAAAGCTCTGCCATAGCCATGGATACATCGTGAGTTTTTGCCCACTGCCCGAAGTCACCCGCCATGCCGCAGCAGCTGCTGGTTATGGGGTTGACTGTCAAATCAGGTATCCAATTCAAGACGGTCTCAACGTCTTTAGCCGTCGCAAATGCTTTTTGGTGGCAATGGCAGTGTAACGCTGCTTGTTTGTACTGTGTGGGTCCCAGATTCAAAGAAAGATCTGCCGATTGTTGAACCAGATATTCTTCGAGAAGAAAGGCCATATTTTTAAGCCCTTTCGTTTCTGATGGCGGTAAAAGTACGTCGTATTCGTCCCGCAGTGTCAGCAAGCAGGATGGTTCCAGTCCGATCAGTGGTATCCCTTGATCGATAAAAGGTTTCACTGCCTTTAAAAGTCGTCGGGCTTCGTGCCTGGCTTCATCTATCAGGCCAGCTGCTAAGAATGTTCGACCACAACACAGCGGTCTTTTGTCATCAGCTCCAGCGATGTGTACGCGGCAGCCGGCACCTGCCAAAACGTTGACCATCGCTTCACCATTACTTGGTTCGAACCAGCGACTGAATGTATCCAGCAGAATAACCACTGGTTGGCCATCGGCAGGTCCAGTTCGAGTGATGCTGTTGAGACGCTTTGACTTATGCCAGCGGGGCAACGGGCGGTGGCGAGTGAAGCCTGTCAGAGCTTCGATACATATAGCAGCACCGGGCAGTTTTTGAACTCCGTTGAACAAGGATCCTACGTCTGCAACCGCTGGTGCATATCGTGGCAGATAGGCTACAAGGCGTTGACCGATGCTGAGTCCATGGGCCGCAGTTTGACTCGCTTGTAATTCAAGCTTCATACGGGCCATGTCAACACCTGTTGGACACTCTCGCTTGCAGGCTTTACAGCCGACACACAGTGACATCGATTCGGCCATTTCACTTGAGGAAAAAGCATTCGGCCCCAGTTGTCCTGTTAGTGCCAGGCGAAGCGTATTGGCACGACCTCGAGTCGAATGAGTTTCGTCGCCCGTTGCGCGGAATGAAGGGCACATCACCGCTGCGTCACGTTTGCGGCAGGCACCATTGTTATTGCACATTTCAACCGCTCCGGCAAACCCTCCCCAGGTTGACCAGTCCAGTTGTGTTGGACTTTTACCGTCTAAATAATTGGGTCCGTAGCGGAACAAAGAGCGATCATCCATACGCGGAGGATCAACAATCTTTCCTGGATTAAATAGGCCGCCTGGATCTATTATTTCTTTGACATTTTCGAAAATGTTCAGCATTCGATCGCCAAACATGATGGGGTGGAATTCTGAACGAACGATGCCATCTCCGTGTTCACCGGAGTGGGACCCTTCGTATTCCTTCACAATGGAAAATGCCTGCTCAGCAATTGAGCGCATCTTTCGAACATCTTCAGGACTTTTCATGTTCAATACGGGGCGTACATGAAGACAGCCCTCTGAAGCATGTGCATACCAGGTGCCACGCGTTCCATGTTTTTCAAAAATACGAGTCAGTCGATCGGTGAACTCTGCAAGGTGTTCTAGCGGTACTGCACAATCCTCAATAAACGATACTGGCTTGTTGTCACCTTTCATCGACATCATGATGTTGAGCCCAGACTTTCGGACTTCCCAGACCGCACGTTGGTCCGTCGGGTTGACGATGTCCACGACAGAGTCTGGATGGCCCAGGTCAGCCATAAGGGTCGATAGATCGCTAAGTTTTTGATGTAGGTGGTTCGGGTCTTCTCCTGCAAACTCAACCAGTAGCAGCGCGTCAGGATCACCCTTTAAAAAACGTGTCAGCGTATCTCTGTATATTGGAATGTCCAACGCCAGATCTATCATGGTCCTGTCGACCAACTCGACTGCGTCTGGTGCCAGACCTACGATGTGTTGCGTCGATTCCATCGCCTGATAAAAGGACGAAAAATGACAGATTCCTAGAACTTTGTGTGGGGGTATGGGTTGTAGGCGCAGCGTCAGTTGGCGCGTAAATGCTAGTGTCCCTTCTGAGCCAACCAGCAGTTGAGCCATATTTTGTTCACGTTGTTGTAACGCGGGTGGGAGCACGGCATCGATGTTGTAACCACCGACGCGGCGATGCACTTTGGGAAATCGCGTTGTAATTTCATCGGACTCGCGATTGGCAAGCTCGATGAGTGATTGCGTCAGTCGACGATAAGTTTCGGGTCCTTGTAGAGCAGTACCCTGAGGCCCAATTGGGCCAAACTGTGCTTGTTCGCCACCGGCAAGTACCGCATCGATGGTCAGTACGTTATCCCGCATCAGCCCGTAGCGTATTGATCGGGCGCCGCAGCTGTTGTTTCCTGCCATGCCTCCCAGTGTGGCCTGACTAGCTGTTGATACGTCGACCGGGAAAAACAAACCATGGGGTTTCAACTGCGCATTGAGTTGATCTAGAACTATTCCAGGCTCAACAGTAACCGTCCGATTTGCTGTGTCTAGTTCGACAATTTGATTTAAGTGTTTTGACACGTCAATCACTAGTGCCAGGCCTACGGTTTGGCCGCTTTGCGATGTGCCAGCACCACGAGGAAGCACAGGCACACCTTCTTCCGATGCAATGTCGATGATGGTCGTTAGATCGTTCTGTACCTGTGGGATGACGACGCCGATGGGTTCGATCTGGTAGATTGACGCATCTGTGCTGTAACGTCCGCGGCTGAAGTGATCGAATAGCACTTCACCCTTGATAGATCTCGACAGTTTTTGCGCGAGACTGCTGTCGCCGATTCGGGACTTGAGTGGAGAATTGTCGTAGTGACTCATACTGTGCAGAATAGTCGTTCGCTGAATGGCAGATTAACAGGATGTCGGTACGGATGTCGGATCGACATGGTATCTGCTGGCAGTGTAGTGTAGAACGAGAGATTATGACTGGAAACCGAAGCGGACGACATTTTCTGCAGATTCCTGGACCGACCAATGTGCCGGACCGTGTGCTGCGGGCTATTCAACATCCCACGATCGATCATCGCGGCCCACGTTTTCAGCAGCTGGCGCGTGATGTTCTTGATCGGCTACGCCTGATATTTAAGACAGACAGTCCGATTGTTATTTTTCCATCGTCAGGTACCGGTGCCTGGGAGGCCGCACTGGTGAATACAATGTCTGCCGGGGACAAAGTGTTGATGTACGAGACCGGACATTTTGCTTCGTTATGGTACTCGCTTGCTGAGCGATTGGGACTAGACCCTCAACTGATTGCGGGGGATTGGCGCAGTGGGGTCGATGCAGACACCATCCAAGGTATCCTTGAAAGGGACAGCGGGCACAAAATTAAAGCTGTCTGCGTGGTGCACAATGAAACATCAACTGGTGTTACCTCTGATATTCCCGCGGTGCGGCATGCAATAGATTCGGCTGGGCACTCGGCGTTGTTGATGGTAGATACGATCTCCTCCTTAGCTTCGATCGATTACCGACATGATGAGTGGGGTGTTGATGTCACCGTTGCTGGGTCCCAGAAAGGTCTTATGCTGCCACCCGGACTTGGATTTAATGCCGTTAGTGAGAAGGCACTGTCCGCGGCAGAAAAGGCAACTCTGCCAAGAGCATACTGGAGTTGGGCGGAAGTTCTGGAGACCAATCAAACCGGTTTTTTTCCGTATACCCCAGCGACCAACCTGCTCATGGGGCTGCAGGAAGCTATTGAGATGTTGTTGGGAGAGGGGCTTGAGAACGTATTCTCTCGGCATATGAGATTCGGTGAAGCCACACGTCGTGCGGTACAGGCTTGGGGGCTGGAGTTGCTGTGCCTGAATTCGCTGGAATTCAGCAATTCTTTGACTGCCGTAGTGATGCCTGAAACAATCAATGCTGATGATTTTCGGCGGATAGTGTTGGAACGATTTGATATGTCGCTGGGCAACGGGCTGGGACAGCTTGCCGGTAAGGTGTTCCGAATTGGTCACCTGGGTGATTTTAATGATCTGATGCTGATGGCTACTTTGTCTGGTATCGAGATGACCTTGGATGTATCTGCCGTGCCGCATAAAAAGGGCGGTGTACAAGCAGCGATAGACTACATTGGAACTCAGGCTCAGGCATAAATGTTCGCTGCTTGACGGTTGCTTAATTGAGAACGGAGGATGAAAGGATGACAATCATTGAACAACGAAACCAGGCCGTAGCCGAGGCAGTGGATCGGGTACGCTTAATAGAACAGCAGAACGGTGTTAATTACGAGGCGTTGGGCAATATTCGGAATGAGCTTATCGAGCTCACTCAGGATAAAGAATTGTTTCCGCGAAGCAGTTTTCCTATCACTGACGATGGTGGATCGGCGGTCTATAGAATTTCTGAAGATTCAGACCACCGCTATGCACTCTATGCATCTGTCGGTGCTGCAGGTAAATCAGTGCCGCCCCACAATCACACGACCTGGGCAGTCATCGTGGGTGTCTACGGGGATGAACTGAACCGGTTCTATGAGCGAACCGATGATGCATCTAAAGAAGGTTATGCGGAATTGGAAGAAACAGGGAGTTTTGTCGTTCGGCACGGAAATGGTGTTGTTTTTCTGCCGGACGATATTCATGCAATTTCGACTGATGATTCAGAACCCACAGTGCATCTGCATATGTATGGACTCGCTTTAGATCACCTGCATGAAAGACTGGTGTTCGATCAAGCAGAAAAAACAGTAAAGACCATGTCTATCCGAGCTGACATTCAGACGCCGGTTGCTTGACTGATTTAATCACCTATTTTCGTGTGTTGAGCTGAGTTCACGGCGGAATTTGATTGGTCTGGCCTGGATGAATGACACGACTATTCCAAGTGAGGAGCCGTTGAGATGAGTTTTGTATCACCGAGTCAACTAAAAGAGAAAATTCTCGAGCACAAAGAGCTCGCGTTAGTGGATGTCAGAAGTGAGGGAGCCTTTGCAGGTGCCCATCTGCTCTATGCGATCTCGATTCCTTTGGCAAAACTTGAACTGGAGTTCCGGCATCTGATTCCTCGATTAGAAACACCAATCGTGCTGTGTGATGATGCCAGCGGCCTGGTGGATATTGCCGTGGTACGCCTTACCGCCTTTGGCTATACACAGGTGCAAATTCTGGATGGTGGGATAGAGGCATGGGGAAAAGCTGGTTACGAAATTTTCTCAGGTGTAAACGTACCCAGTAAGGCTTTTGGAGAATTTGTTGAACATAAATACGGCACGCCTCGCCTACCAGCCGCGGAGATAAAAGCCAAACTCGATGCCGGCGAAAATATTGTCATTCTGGATAGTCGGCCAATGAAGGAGTTCACCACCATGAGTATCCCGGACGGGATTTGCTGTCCCGGTGCTGAACTTGCTTACCGTGTCAGCGATGCAGTCGAAGATCCACAAGCACTTGTGGTGGTTAATTGTGCAGGTAGAACACGCAGTATTATTGGTGCACAGTCACTAATAAATGCGGGTATACCGAATCCAGTTGTAGCGCTGGAAAACGGTACCATGGGATGGCATTTAGCAGGTTATGGGTTAGACCATGGTCAGGTTCGACGTGCACCAAACGTAACAGAGAATGGGCTCGAGCGTTCACGGAAGATGGCTGATACGGTGGCCGAGCGGTTTGGCGTTAAAAAGGTATCGAATGCTGAACTGGCAAGTATTTGTACAGAAAATAGTCAGATTAGCCTATTTGTGCTGGATGTGCGTTCGCCAGAAGAATATATGGCTGGTCATCTTCCGGGCTCTCGATCTGCGCCAGGGGGCCAGCTGGTGCAGGCTACAGATGAGTATGTTGGTGTTCGAAATGCCCATCTGGTCCTGGTTGACGATACCGGCGTACGTGCGACCATGACCGCATCCTGGCTGATCCAGATGGGGTGGGATAACGTCTATGTACTGGACAGTGGGTTGACGCAATCTGATCTTGAAGCAGGACCGGAACAAAGAGAGGTTTTGGGTCTACGGGATCTGGATATGCAGCTTGTCGAGCCGTCTGTGCTCAACGAATTAATCACGGCGAAAAACACTGTTGTACTTGATTTGTCTGATAGTCTCGAATTCAGAGCAGGACACGTACCGGGGGCCCGGAGAGCCTCTCGTACCGGCCTAGAAGAGATATTGGAAAAAATTGAGGGAGACAACCTGACGTTTGTACTGACTTCACCTGACGGTATTCTCGCTAAGTTCGCTGCTGTTGAGGTTTCTCATCGAGAAGACTTTAATGTGTCTGTTTTGGATGGTGGAATCGAAGCTTGGATAGGTGCGGGCTACGACCTGGAATCAGGAGACGATCCGAACGCGGGTAAATTGTCAGAAGACGTCTGGTATAAACCGTATCAGCAGACCGATGCCATCGAAGAAGCGATGCACGCCTATTTGACTTGGGAGGTGGCACTGGTTGAGCAAATTGAGCGTGACGGCACAACGCGTTTTCGTCACTTTGATCCCATATGAATCTCTATGAACTCGACACCGTTGAAGTTGTCAGCGGGCTAAAGGCACGTAGCTTTTCGGTCGTAGAGCTTGTACAGGTTCTATTAGCACGCATCGCTGATCTCGATCATTTGCAGGCGTGGGTCCATGTTGATTCTGAAGCGGCTATGACCCAGGCTCGCCAGAAACAAACTGAACTTGATGCAGGATCAGTTGGACCTTTGATTGGTGTCCCAACTGGGGTAAAGGATATTTTCTACACCGCCGGTGTACCGACGACTGCTTGTTCCAAAGTCTATGCAGATTTCGTTCCCGAATACGATGCAACCACGGTGGCGCGTCTTCAGGGAGCGGGTGGAATCATGCTGGGTAAGACAGCCACCACCGAGTTTGCCTATCGCGACCCGTCCCCAACGCGCAATCCCTGGAACACAGACCATACCCCTGGCGGTTCGAGCAGTGGCTCGGCTGCTGCCGTTGCCGCGATGATGTGTCCGATCGCATTTGGAAGTCAGACCCGGGGTTCGGTACTTCGGCCTGCTTCCTATAATGGCATTGTGGGTCTGAAACCAACTTTCGGGCGGGTGAGTCGATTTGGCGTCGTGCCCTTGAGTTGGTCTTTTGATCATGTTGGGTGGATGGCAAGATCAGTTGGAGACGTAGCATTGATGCTTCAGGTGATGGCTGGCGCTGACAAGAACGATCCAACTAGTCTGTATGATGACGTACCAGACTACTCTGCGGGCATTAGGAATCCAGATCCACCCCATGTCGGCGTACTGCAAGATTATTTTTTTCAAAACGCAGATGACGATGTGCGCACGCACACTCAGGAAGTCGTAGAACGTCTGTCTCGCGAAGGTGCCAGAGTCGAATATATTGAACTGCCGGAAAGTTTTGAACGCGCTATGGCCGATCAATTCACTATTTTGAATGTGGAAGCCGCTAACTTTCATGAACCGCTACTCAAAGAGAAAGCGGATCTTTATGGACCTAACATTCGGGAACTGGTAGAAACAGGCCTTGGCATCGATGCAGTGACCTATTCGCGGGCATTGGAGAGTCGCCTCCAGTTTATCGCTGATGCCGAGCAATTATCGAAGAAGGCACAGGTCCTGTTGACGCCGTCCACACCAACGCCAGCACCGGGTGATCTAAGCGTTACTGGTAGTGCGATGTTTCAGGGTCCATGGACTTCGACTGGATTGCCGACTGTGACGGTGCCTTCGGGACTTTCTCAATCCAACCTGCCGCTTGGAATACAGCTTATCGCGGCCAGACTGGAAGAACCTAGATTACTCAACGCTGCTAGCTGGTGTGAGCAGGTACTTGGCAAAATGCCAGCACCACCGCTGTAGATTTAAAGTCCGTCAGATGCTGTCAGAGTTACTTTCAGACGGCTGTTCGTCAGCGACAGTGACCCCGCCCTGAATAAATGTACTTATTTCCTCATCAGTGTAGCCGACGCCCCGCAAGATAGACCGTGTGTGTTGACCGTAACGGGAGGCTGGTTGTTTTGGGCCACCTGGAGTCCTGGAGAATTTAACGGGCAAGCCCAGTGTTTTGACTGCTCCAGCGTCAGGGTGGGATTGTGTGACCACCATTTCCCGAGCCAGAGCCTGGGGATCATCGTGCATTTGTACAATTGTGTTGATCGGGCCTGCGGGTACACCTGCTTGCTCGAAAAGATCCAGCCAGGCGTTGGTGGTTCTTGCGGACAACTTGTTGTTTAAATGTTGCTCTAGGACTTTGAGGTTTTCCATACGTGCTTCGTTGGAACTGAAACGAGGATCCTCAAGCATATCGGGATCGACAACTTCCGCAAATCGTTTCCAGGTAGGTCCATTGGCAGCCCCGACCGTGATCCAACCGTCTTCAGTCTGCAGTGCTTGATAAGGCGCATTTAGCGGGTGTCCAGACCCTAGTGGTTCCGGCGCTATGCCAGTAGCGAATGCGATGGCGGAGTGCCAGTATGTTTGGACAATGCCTGCTTCGAACAAAGAGGTGTCTACCATTTGTCCTTCGCCTGTGACTTCGCGGTGCCGAAGGGCAGCACAGATTCCCATTGCGAGCAGGATCCCAGCGGTGATATCGGTCATGGGTACGCCGGGTTTGACTGGGCTTCTCCCTGGTCCCTCACCCGTGACACTCATGATTCCAGACATTCCCTGAGCGATAAGATCGAAACCAGCACGTACCTTGTATGGACCAGTTTGACCAAATCCACTGATAGCACCATAGATAATCTGAGGGTTGAACTGACAGATATTTTCGTAGCCCAGACCAAGTCGCTCAAGCACACCGTGACGAAAATTTTCCAGGACTACATCGGCATCCAGCAGTAACTTTTTTGCGACAGCACGACCTTCTGACGATTTTAGATTGAGAGGTAATGTCTTTTTGTTGCGATTTAAGATCATGTAGGTGGCCGACACACCGTTGATGGAATAGGGATCGCTGGCGTTACGTGCTTCATCAGCTTCGAATGGTGCCCGCTCGATCTTGATTACGTCAGCACCCATGTCTGCGAGCATCAAGGCGCTGGTTGGACCGGCCATGGCATGGGTAAAATCGACGACACGAATTCCGTTAAGAGGTCCATAACCAGTTTTCATCAGTTCTCTCCGTGGGTAACAACAGAACAATCAAATTGCTGGATTCAATAAGTCTTTTCAATGACCAGCACTGTGATGCCGACGACAAGCAACATGACACCTAAAATTTCTTTGCGACTGACTTTTTCACGAAAAATAAAAACAGAGGCTAAAAATGTAAATAGTAGCTCTATTTGGCCGAGTGCACGCACAAAGGCGGCATTGGCCAGTGTAAAGGCAATGAACCAGCAGATTGAGGCTATCCATCCAGCAAAGCCAACAGTAGCGCAATGGCGCCAGTGGGTGATTGTGCCTGTAATTTGGCCGGGTTCCCGGATGTATAACCAGACGAACATCATGATGCTCTGAATCACAGTTGCAACTGCTAGGGTATAGGCGGATGTTGCCAGTATCGAATCGGCCTCCAGCGACAGTGCAGCACCGCGAAATAGTACGGCTGATAATCCGAGGAAGAAACCGCAGGCAAGTCCAATTACAGTAGATTTCTGACGTAACCCAGACACTAGACTTGCTACGGAAAGTCTAGATTTCCCGGCGGTCATGATCAGTACTCCTGCAGTCGCAATCACAACGGCGGCCGTGGCCAAGCCAGATATCAATTCTCGCAGTAGTATGGCTTCGAGCACTACGACTTGTATGACCTCTGTCTTGGACAGTGCTGTACCAACCGTAAAATTGGAGAATGAGAAAAGCCACATCAACAGAAATGTAAAAGTGATCTGTGCAATAGAGCCAGTAATGATCCACGTCACAAAAGCGAAATTTGGTTTTGGCAGTTCCAATCCAAATCCGAGGGTTAGAAGTACAAGCCACGCGAGAGCAAAAGGGCAGGCGTAAAGGAAACGCACAGAAGCTGCGCCCATGTCTGACAGTTCTGATTTAAGGTGGCGTTGGACGGCCGAGCGAAGGTTTTGAAAAAATGCGGCCGCAATCGTGACCGGAACCCAGAGTATTGTCACAGGTATAGGCTCGGTGCCGGTTGTCGTCTCACAATGGATCGAATGATATCGAGAATGATTGTCGACTGCATTAGAAGTATTGACGTGGTAGTACTTCAGAGCAGGTAAAAAACAATTGAATCATGGGTCAGTGTGTCCGGTTGACTTCGAATCCAGCGGACTCGGGTTCGTGATCAACAATCTCCTCCGGAAAACCCGGGGCGAGCAGTCTTTCGTTACAAGCCTCTTCGAGCCGGCGGACAATATTAGGTGACCATTCACGTGGTCCAAAACGGCTCTGGCCATCTTTGAAAATGTCGAGCAGTACCGGGGCCAGCTCCAGCGGTACGTTGGTTCTATCGGCAACGGCCTGAAATAGACTCATATCCTTGACTACAAGATCAAGTGTGAAATTGATATTTCGGCTACCGTTGAGTATCACTTGGCTTTCGGTTTCGTGAACAAAGGAATTGCCGGATGAAATGCGGATTGCATCGTAGCTTGTATTTAGGTCAAGGCCTGAACACTTTGCCGTCATCAAGGCTTCTCCCAGTGCAACAAGATTTACGGAGGCCAAGTAGTTTGTTATTACCTTGAGTACAGATGCGGAACCGAGGGGACCAGTGTGCAGGATCTGCCGCCCCATCGCGCTGATGACAGGAAACGCGCGGTCAAATGTATGTCGTTCGGTACCAACGAATATCGATATATTCCCGGCTGCGGCGCGATGGCATCCCCCAGAGACCGGACAATCGATCGCCTCGCCACCCGAATTCACAACCAGTTTTCCTAGTCGTTTTACTTCATGTTCGTCGGTGGTGCTCATTTCTGCCCAGATTTTGCCATTCGTCATTTCAGACAAAATACCGTTTTCTGCTTCCATGACTGCAGCGCTTGCGCTCGGGTTCGGCAAACAGGTGATTACCATGTCAGACTGTCGCGTCATCTCTGCGGGAGACTCAGCCCATCGTGCCCCGCGGTCAATAAAAGGAGTAGCCACTTGTCGGTTCAGATCTCTGACAATCAAATCGAAACCATTACGTTGCAAACTGTTGGCAAGTTTGCCACCGATGTTGCCTAGGCCAATAAATCCGATTCGCATCTTTTCCTCCAGTTTTGGCGGACTACTGTGTGACGATATACGTGGTGTATATCATGGGTTCGAAGGGCAATAATGGCAAGTTGAACCCCATACTCATGTGCAAAAGAGGACCACGAGCGCCACAGCTGGAACTTTATCGGAGATGGTTAGCGTTAGAATGAACCCTTGTTAAGGGTTGGGTGTCGACTAGCTCCAAGTCGGACTCCAATAGAAACAGTAAAAGGCATTGAGAACGATTAAATTATGAACGTCGCTAACACAGTGTCGGATGTGGTTGCCCGGGCCCGTGCTGCTCAGGCTGAATTTGAATCCTTTGATCAGGCTGCAATAGACAACGCCGTTTGTGCTTTGGCCTGG
>Ga0208750_1000023_pt1 | contig 36043 bp, 33 predicted proteins | sample Knorr_S15_td_O2m_FD_185602 | JGI IMG/M metagenome (GOLD analysis project Ga0208750, IMG submission 185602) | Marine microbial communities from Southern Atlantic Ocean transect - Knorr_S15_td_O2min_ad_340m_LV (SPAdes) (version 2) | ecosystem: Environmental > Aquatic > Marine > Oceanic | place...
GGACACCTCTAATGCATTTTTAGATATACAAGCAGGATCCGGAGGCACTGAGGCTCAAGATTGGGCAAACATGTTGTTAAGAATGTATCTTAGGTGGTGCGAGTCAAATAATTTTAAAGCCGAACTCATTGAGACTTCACCGGGTGAAGTGGCTGGAATAAAAAGCGCTACTGTTCATATTTCTGGTGATTTCGCCTTCGGGTGGTTAAGAACAGAATCAGGTGTTCATCGTTTGGTTAGAAAATCACCATTTGATTCAGGTAATCGAAGACACACTTCATTTGCTGCAGTGTTTGTTTCTCCAGAAATTGAAGATAATTTTGAAATTGATTTAGATCCTAGTGACTTGAGGATTGATGTTTATCGTGCCAGTGGCGCTGGTGGCCAACATGTTAACACCACCGAGTCTGCTGTAAGAATTACCCATCTTCCAAGTGGAACAGTCGTGCAGTGTCAAAATGATCGATCACAACATAAGAATAAAGCCACAGCCATGAAACAAATGAGAGCACGTCTTTTTGAACTTGAACATCAGAAAAGAATGGATAAAGCCCAGGCTGTTGAAGACACGAAAGCTGATATTGGTTGGGGAAGTCAAATAAGATCTTATGTTTTAGATCAATCAAGAGTTAAAGATCTAAGAACGCAAATTGAATCCAGTAATCCAGAAGCTATACTGGACGGTAATATAAATAAATTTCTAGAAGCGAGTCTTAAGGAAGGCATCTAATTAAAGGTAGCTAATGACTGACAAAAAAGAAGATCAAAATAAGTTAATTGAGGAACGGCGTAACAAATTGACCGCCCTTAGGGAATCAGGGTTTAACTTCCCTAAATCCATTGCCATTAGTAGTTTTTCCAAAGATTTAAATGATGAATTTGAAAAGTCCACCAAAAAGGACCTGGAAACACTGAACAAAGAGGTTGCTATTGCCGGTAGGATGATGGCTAAACGAGTAATGGGTAAATCTAGTTTCTCTAAAATCAAAGACGGAACCGGTTCCATTCAAATCTTCCTTAATTCGAAGAATTTATCCAAAGAACTTTATGATCAATTCAAGACAGCTGATGTTGGTGATATTTTTTGGGTTAAGGGCACCTTATTTAGAACTAAAACTGATGAGCTAACAATTAATGTTCAAGAAATGGAATTACTGACTAAATCTTTAAGGCCTTTACCTGAAAAATATCATGGACTGACTGACACCGAAACCAGATATCGTAAAAGATATCTAGATCTAATTATGTCAGATGAGAGTAGGGCCGTTTTTGAGAATCGTTCTAAAATTATTACGACCATCAGGAGTTATCTCAATCAACAAGAGATATTAGAAGTTGAAACACCCATGATGCACCCTATAGCTGGTGGAGCTATCGCTAGACCCTTTGTAACTCATCATAATACTTTGGACAGAGATTTTTATCTGAGGATTGCACCAGAGCTTTACTTAAAGCGACTAGTGGTCGGTGGCATGGAAAGAGTCTATGAAATTAATCGATCTTTCAGAAATGAAGGCGTATCCACTCAACATAATCCCGAATTTACAATGCTTGAGCTCTATTTAGCCTATGCGTCTTATGAAGATATTATGAAACTCGTAGAAGAAATGGTTGCAGAAATTGCTAAAGCACTAACTGGCACAACTAATATTCAATATCAAGATCAAGAATATGATTTGTCTGGTCCGTATCAACGCATGACTCTCGAGGAATCAGTAATAAAATTTAATTCTGATTTGGATCCTAATAAACTAAGAGATCAAGATTACTTATTAAATATTTGTAAAAAACTTAAAATAAAAGCAGACAATAATACAACTGCTGGAAAATTACTCTTCGAGATTTTTGAGAAAACCGTTGAGGATAATTTAATTGAGCCGACCTTTATCACCGCTTACCCCAAAGATGTTTCACCCTTATCAAGAGCTAATGATGATGATCCTTGGATTGTTGATCGTTTCGAATTGTTTATAGCAGGAACTGAGTTAGCTAATGGATTCCAGGAATTAAATGACCCTGACGATCAGTCAGATCGCTTTAAGGCGCAAGTAAAAGCAAAAGAGGGTGGTGATCAAGAAGCCATGGTTTACGATCAGGATTATATTGAGGCCCTGGAATATGCAATGCCGCCAACATCAGGTCTTGGTGTTGGTATTGATAGACTCGTTATGTTGTTCACTGACGCCTCATCTATACGAGATGTGTTGTTATTTCCTCATATGAGAGAGAAATAGAAGAAATCTCTAAATAACTTTTAAGTTTTATACAAATCTTATATTGAGGTGATCGATATGTTGAATGGTGAAATTTTGTAAAATTTAACTGATTAGCTTGATTGATTTACCATCAACGGATAGGTCGTTGTTAATTTGAGAAATATTAATCGCTGCTAGACCGAAACAGACATCTTCATGCGTTTTAGAAATAACAACATGTCCGACTTTCTTATCTAAATTTTTCACTTCTTCCTGAGGTGATATTACAACACCTGACTCAGTTTTAATTTGGTATAACCTTTGCTTAACTTTGCCTCTGTGTTGAACTCTAGCTACTACCTCTTGTCCTGTATAACACCCCTTTGAGAAACTAATCGCATTCAATTGGTCTAGGTTTAACATCTGTGGAATATACTTTAGTGTGTTGTGCTTATTGATGATGGGTATTCCAGTATTAATATCTTGAATAATCCATTTCTCCTTATCAATTGTTTGAAATTTCTCTGCATCATCATACGACAATAAAATCAATCTAGTATGGTCATTAGCCAGTCGTTTTAGAGATTGACTTGAAGAAAGAGAATATGACTTATCAATATTCTTCTTTTCATCTTCGCTAATACCAAAAATATTTAATTCCTCATTACTTATAGTTACTTGGGAGCGAAGAATATATCGACTTAACCATGCGATTAGATCATCAATGAGATCTGTAGATAGAATTAGATAATAAGCCTCATTCCAAGTTTGGACGAATGCAGTGGCAATTACTCTTCCTTGCGGACTACAAAATGAAGTGAGATGTATAAGTTCATTATTTATTGCTTCTGTATCTTGAGTCATTTGACCTTGAAGAAATTCATCCGCATCGTCTCCGGAGACTTTTATTACTGATAGATGTTCTAGTTTCTCCATAAATCTTACTGATGAATTAAATCGAATGTTAAAAACAATGCTTGAATGGTCTAGTTTAAGTATAATTGATCCAGTTAAACATACCAAAATATGGCTAAAAATAATCAACCTTTATCACCGCATCTGAGCATTTATAAATGGCAGGTTACCAATACATTATCTATTCTTCATAGATTCTCAGGTGCTTTACTTTTCTTGGCTGCCATGGACTTCTCCATTTGGTTGGCCTCAATTGCTATGGGTGAGAACTCTTATGCCCTTATTTCAAGTTTGTTTTCAAGTCGACTAGCATTGGCCATTTGGGTCGCTGTTTCTTTTTCTTTTTTTTATCACTCACTAAACGGTCTTAGACATCTTGCCTGGGATTTTGGTAAAGGTTTTGAGACCCATCAAGTGAACTACTCTGGTTTCATAGTTGTTTTCTTAACCTTGGCTTTGACTTCATCATTCTGGTTTTTTTTATTAACCAAACACGCTTTGTAAAATGAATATAGTAAATCGATTTCTTAATTTATTATGTCTTTCAGGATTTGAACAGGCTCGAGGCCATTGGCGAAGTCAGAGAGAGACAGCAGTTATATTATTGATATTAACCCTTTGGTTTCTTTACCAATTACTTTTTGTTTTAAACAGCTTGGATTTTATTGAAGTACAAGCATGGGCAAGAGACCCGCTTAATGCACTGATTATTATTTTGACTTCCCTTTATATGATTTACCATGCTGAGCTAGGTGTTCAAGTTATTATTGAGGATTATGTTTCTGATAAAAGATCGCAATTAATTCTTTTATATACGTTAAGGTTTTTTAGAATTTGTGTTGTCTTAACCACTTTCGTTTCAATGTTTTGTATAGTTTTTAAGAGTTAGACCTATTGAGGTAAAGAAGTTTTTATGAACAGTAAGTATCAATTAATAGAACATCAGCATGATGTTGTCGTTGTTGGCGCGGGCGGTGCTGGTCTAAGAGCAACTTTAGGTTTGGTTGAATCTGGGTTATCAACAGCATGTCTCACTAAAGTTTTTCCAACAAGAAGCCATACAGTTGCTGCTCAAGGCGGAATTAGTGCGGCTCTTGGAAACATGGGAGAAGATGACTGGCGTTGGCATATGTATGACACAGTTAAAGGATCAGATTGGCTTGGTGATCAGGATGCCATAGCCTTTATGTGTAAACAGGCATCAACAGCAGTTTTAGAGTTAGAAAGATATGGTATCCCTTTTTCTAGAACAACAGATGGGAAGATATACCAAAGAGCCTTTGGGGGCATGACAACCCATTTTGGTGACGGTATTGCTCAGAGGACTTGTGCTGCAGCTGATCGAACCGGTCATGCAATGTTGCATACCCTTTATCAGCAATCAATCAAAAACCAAGCCGAGTTTTTTATTGAGTTCTTTGCTCTTGAATTAATTATGGATGAGGGGGAATGCAGAGGTGTTATTGCTCTAGAAATGGCTACTGGCGATTTACACGTGTTTAAAGCTCAAAAAGTCATTCTTGCTACTGGTGGTCATGGTAGAACCTATTTTGCATGTACGGCCGCTCACACATGCACTGGAGACGGTTCCGGTATGGCATTAAGAGCAGGGTTGCCACTTCAAGACATGGAATTTGTTCAGTTTCATCCCACCGGGATATATGGAGTAGGCTGTTTAATCACTGAAGGGGTGAGAGGTGAAGGCGGATTTCTAACTAATTCTGAGGGCGAGAGATTTATGGAAAGATACGCTCCTAGTACCAAGGATTTAGCATCTAGAGATGTGGTCAGCCGATCCATAACACTCGAAATTCTTGAAGGGAGAGGTGTCGGTGAGAATAAAGATAGAATGAATCTTAATTTACAACATCTGGATCCTCAGGTGATAGAAGAGCGGTTACCTGGTATCGCAGAAACGGCAAGAATATTTGCCAATGTTGATGTAACCAAAGAACCTATTCCTATCACTCCAACCGTTCACTACAATATGGGTGGAATACCAACAAATATCCACACTGAGGTAGTAACTAAGAACCCACAAGGCGAGATGGAAGTTGTTCAAGGATTAATGGCTGTCGGTGAAGGGGCTTCTGTGTCAGTGCATGGGGCTAACCGATTAGGATCTAATTCACTTCTTGATTTGGTTGTTTTTGGTCGAGAAGCTGCTGAGCAATGTGCAAAAATGATCGATAAAAATAACAATAAAAAACCTTTACCTCAAAGTGAGATTGATAAAGCTTTAGATAAATTTAATCGCATTAGATATGCAAACGGTTCATTAGCAACAGCTGAAATAAGGATGGAGATGCAACAAATCATGCAACAGCATGCCTCAGTTTTTAGAACAGAAGAACTGCTTAGTGAAGGAGTGGATAAATTGAAGGCTTGCTTGGATTCATTTAAGGATGTGTCTGTTACAGACAGAGGACTAATATGGAATACAGATCTCATTGAAACATTGGAATTAGAAAATCTTCTTGGTCAGGCTATCATTACCATGGAATGTGCCTTGGCTAGACAAGAAAGCAGGGGTGCTCACGCACGTGATGATTACCCTGAGCGTGATGATGAGACGTGGCTTAAACACAGCTTGGGTTGGTTAGATTCAAACAATCAAACTCGCATTGATTCTCAGCCAGTTAAGCTTGACACAAAGACCGATGAAGTTGAATCAATTCCACTAAAGGCTAGGGTCTACTAGGAGGATCAGAAAATGGCAGAATTCACACTACCTAAAAACTCAAAAATGACTAAAGGTAAAGTTTATAAAACAACTGCAGACAGTAAAAATATTAGAACGTTTCATGTCTATCGGTACGATCCTTCTGAAGATTCAAACCCAAGACTAGACAGTTATGAAATAGTTCTCGATGAATGCGGGCCAATGGTTCTCGATGCTTTGATTAAAATTAAAGCGGATTATGATGCGTCCCTCACCTTTAGGCGATCTTGTAGGGAAGGTATTTGTGGGTCTTGTTCACACAATATAAACGGAGTTAATACATTAGCTTGCACCCAGCCTATAAAAGATATAAAAGGCGATATAAGGATTTATCCTCTTCCACACATGAATGTGGTTAAGGACCTGGTGGTTGATATGACTGACTTTTATGCAGGCTATGCTTCAGTTGAGCCATGGTTAAAAACTAATTCAGAAGCACCTGAAGGAACTGAACGCCTTCAAAGTAAAGAAGATCAAGAAAAAATTGATAAACCGTCTGCCTGTATTCTCTGTGCATGTTGTTCAACAGCTTGTCCTAGTTATTGGTGGAATGGTGATAAATACCTTGGACCTGCTGCTCTACTTGCTTCTTATAGGTGGTTACAAGATAGTCGTGATGAATCCAAAGAGGAACGTTTAAGAGAGCTTAATGATTCTTCCAAACTTTATAAGTGTCATACCATCATGAATTGTTCACTTGCATGTCCTAAGGAATTGAACCCAGGTCAAGCGATAGCTGAAATTAAAAAAATGATTGCGACTCAGGATTTTAATGACTGAGAGTAATCTTGAATTGTCCAGAATTAAATGGCGATGCAGAAGAGGAACAAAAGAGTTAGACTTTCTTCTTCTATCTTACTTTAACCAAAAATACTCAGCAGCAGACCAAGAGGATAAAGCAGCATTTCTTCGTTTATTGGAATTACAGGACCCTTCTATAATTGATTATTTTGCACAACCTAAGACGATCAAAGATCAGAAGATCCAAAAAGTCATTTCAGATATTCTGGGTGATGTGGAGTCTTATCAAATCAAATGAAGAACATTAGAAACTTTTCAATTATAGCCCATATTGATCATGGGAAATCCACTCTTGCAGATCGATTAATTCAACTGTGTGGCGGTCTGGATGAACGAGAAATGACTGAACAGGTGCTTGACACGATGGAACTTGAACAGGAACGTGGTATTACAATAAAAGCACAAAGCGTTTGCTTGGATTATCAGGCTGAGAATGGTGAAGACTATGTTTTTAATTTGATAGATACTCCTGGTCATGTTGATTTTTCATATGAGGTTTCAAGATCTTTAGCGGCTTGCGAAGGCGCTTTATTGGTTGTTGATGCGTCTCAAGGTGTGGAGGCTCAATCCGTTGCAAACTGTTACAGTGCCATTGAGCAGGGCCTGGAGATTATTCCCGTGATTAATAAGATTGATTTACCAGCTGCAGATCCGGATAAAGTTATTCAGGATATTCAAGATATTATAGGTATTGAGGTCAATGATCCTATTTTAATTAGTGCAAAAACTGGAGAAGGCGTTGATTATTTAATGGAAAAAATTGTTTCCACAATACCATCGCCTGAGGCTAATGATAATGAGCATTTACAGGCTTTGATTATAGATTCTTGGTTTGATAAATACCTTGGTGTTGTGTCCCTACTAAGAATTATGAACGGGACCATCTCCGAGGGTGATAAAATCAAAGTTATGTCCACTGGACAAGAGCACACAGTTAATGAACTGGGTGTTTATACCCCTAAAATTGAGAATAAAAAATCACTTGTAGCTGGGGATGTGGGGTTTTTGGTCGCTGCCATTAAAGACATTTATGGGGCACCGGTGGGGGACACAATAACTCAAGCAAAAAACTCTTCTCCTAAACCATTGCCTGATTTTAAAACCATACAACCCAGAGTGTTTGCAGGCCTTTATCCTGCTGTTTCGGAAGACCTTGAAGCTTTTAGAGAAGCCTTGGATAAGCTCAAACTAAATGATGCGTCCTTGCATTTTGAACCTGAATCTTCATCAGCACTTGGTATAGGCTTTAGATGTGGATTTTTAGGAATGCTGCACATGGAGATCGTGCAAGAAAGATTAGAACGTGAATACGATCTTGATCTGGTGACCACATCACCTACTGTGGTTTATGAAGTGGAAAAAACCAACGGCGAAGTGATACAGATCGATAATCCAGATTCATTGCCATTGATGAACAGTGTTAAAGAAATACGTGAACCCATTGTCGAGGCTACCCTTCTCCTACCTCCAGAATTTGTTGGTAATGTTATTCAGCTGTGTGAATCAAGAAGAGGCATTCAAAAGAAATTACAATATTTAGGTCGACAAGTGGTTCTAGATTATGAACTACCGCTAGCAGAAGTTGTGCTTGATTTTTTTGATCAGCTTAAATCCATCTCTAAAGGTTATGCATCCTTTGATTATACTTTTTTGAGGTTCCAAGCGGACCAACTTGTGCGATTAGACATTCTGGTTAATCGGGAGAAAGTGGATGCATTTTCAATCATTATTCACCGAGACAATGCTGCCCAAAGGGGTCGAAAAATTATAGAGAGACTAACTAAGATCATTCCGAGGCAAATGTTTGAAGTGGCCCTGCAGGCAGCCATCGGGGCAAAAATAATTGCTAGAGGTAATGTGAAAGCCTTTAGAAAAAATGTTACCGCTAAGCTCTATGGTGGGGATGTAACCAGAAAAATGAAATTACTCAAGAAACAAAAAGCAGGAAAGAAACGAATGAAACAATTTGGTTCTGTTGAGATCCCTCAAGAGGCTTTCTTATCAATCATGAAAAAAGATAACTCCAGAAATTCATAATTTATTCACAAAAGGTTCTTATTTATCTTATTAATCAATTTATAATGCTGACATGACATTTGATTTTCAGACAATTTTATTTTTTATCATCCTAGTTTTTGGGTTAATTTGGATCGTCGGACGTTTCTATTTGAAAAGCAGTTCAAGTATTGTAGAAATTTCTGAAGCCTTGTTTCCAATCTTATTGCTGATATTTATATTTAGATCTTTTATCTATGAACCGTTTAGAATTCCCTCAGGTTCAATGATGCCAACCTTGGTCAAGGGAGATTTTATTGTTGTCAAAAAATTTGCCTATGACTTAAGATTGCCGGTTTTAGGTAAATCAATTCTTACCGTTAATGAACCCCAAAGAGGTGATGTGGTTGTGTTTGATTTTCCTTGTGATACTTCCATTAAATATATTAAACGTTTAATTGGTTTACCAGGTGATGAGATTATTTATCAAGATAAACAGTTAACAGTCAATGGGATATCAGTAAAAAGTAAGTATCAATCTGTTTATAAAAACCCCAAACAATATGGATCACATGTCTATTTAGAAACATTAGATGATAAAGATCATAATCTATTACTTATACCCTCAAGAAGAGGACGAGAAGGTACCTTTACTGTTCCAGAGGGGCATTACTATTTTATGGGTGATAATCGAGATAACAGTACAGATAGTAGATACGAATGCCCTGGTTTTGTGTCCAGAGATCTCATTGTGGGTGAGGCCACCAGAATATGGTTTAATTGGGATTTTAGCTCCTTTCCTGAATGGAATAGAATTGGCGATAAAATTAAGTAATTAACCCCAGTATTTTGGATAGACAATCAAAACAACAATGGTGCAAGAATACTCTTGGCTATGATTTCAACGATAAATCATTATTGAAGTTGGCATTGACCCATAGAAGTTATTCTAAAGACAATAATGAACGATTAGAATTTTTAGGCGATGCTGTCCTAGATTTGATTTTAAGCGACACCTTATATCGAGAGTACTCACTCACTGATGAAGGCAATTTAAGTCGAATGCGTGCTTCAATAGTTAATGAAAGATCATTGTCACTGGTGGCAAGTCAATTACTAATTAATGAATATTTAATATTGGGGCAAGGAGAGGCATCTTCAGGTGGAAGTCAAAGGGATTCAATTTTAGCAAACACCTTAGAAGCTATCTTGGGGGCTATCTTTGTTGATGGGGGTTACCATTCAGTTGAAGGTATAATTCTTAGGATTTTCAAAAATAATATTGATTCAATAAATCCTGAATCAGATTACAAAGATAGTAAAAGTCAATTACAAGAATTCTTACAACAACAACAAAAAGATTTGCCTCAATATCAACTCATAGACACCACTGGCGATAAACACGACCAAGAGTTTCTTATTGAGTGCGTTATTGATAATGGCAATATCATTACAACAGCAAGTGGTAAGAGCATTAAAATAGCTGAACAAAAAGCAGCCTCTGAAGCCTTGAAAAGACTCTTAAATGAGTAAAAAAGTTAATAAAAGTGGTTATGTCGCGGTTCTTGGAAGGCCAAACGTAGGTAAGTCAACCTTAGTGAATGCACTGGTGGGTGAGAAGGTTTCTATAGTGACTTCAAAACCTCAAACAACACAATTAAATATTCTGGGTATATTGCACAACAAAGAGTCACAAATCGTTTTTATTGATACCCCAGGATTGTTATCCGAACGTCAAATGAAATATAGTCAGAAAGCACTGAATAGAGAGGCTGTGAATGCTTTATCACAAGCAGATCTAGTGTTAATGGTGGTTGAAGCAAATACCTGGAAAAGAGCAGACGACTATATTCTTGAACATCTAAGAGATATCAACACTAAAGCAATATTAACGGTTAATAAGGTGGATCAATTTAAAGATAAAAACAGCATCCTTGATTTTCTAAAAGAGCGTTCAAATCATAACCAAATTATTGAAACGGTTCCTGTGTCAGCTCTTTATAATAAAAATCTTGCTCGCCTTACCACAGTGATTGAAAGACACTTACCGATCAAAACGCCTAAATATAAAGAAGGCATGATTACTGATAAGGACACAGATTTTCGTATAACAGAGATCATGCGTGAACGACTCATGCATCATCTAAGAGATGAATTACCTTATAGTGTTGAGTGTCAATTGGATCATTTTGAGGATAAGAAAAAGATTGTAATGATTGAGCTAATGATTAGAACGAAAAAACCTGCCCATAAAAAAATTATTATCGGTAAAGACGGTAAATTACTAAAGGTCATTGCTACCGAAGCACGCCTAGAAATAGAGAATCTTCTTAACAAGAAAGTTTTTCTTAGCACACAAGTCAGATCAATTAAAAAAGGTAAATCCCTAAGGGCATGATGGCTAATCAAATCATTGAGAACGAGCCTGCCTACTTAATGCATCAACGACCCTTCTCAGAGAGTAGCCAAATTATTAATCTGTTTTCTCGTCACTTTGGGCGTGTCGATGTTATAGCAAAAGGATCAAAAAGACCTAAGTCTAAATTTAAATCATTTTTACAACCGTTTTTACCAATTTTGGTTTCATGGTCAGGCCGATCTCAATTAAAGACCTTGAGAAGTATCGATTTAAATATAAAACAAAAAACAACTCTACCGAATAAACAGTTAATGTCAGCTTTTTATTTAAATGAGCTGATTCTTTCTCTTTTAACAACAACAGACCCTTACCCGGAACTCTTTGATTGCTATGCTTTAACCATTGATAAGCTAAGTGATATTGATTCCAGTGAATCAGTACTAAGAACCTTTGAAATAAACCTACTGAGTCAAATAGGTTATGCCATTAACTTTCAAACAGAAGCCATGTCTTCTAATGAGATTGAGGCTGAGCAAGTTTATCGGTTTGTCGTTGAGGAGGGTTTTATACGTTCTAACACAACAACCCCTCATCATTCTCTGATCAAAGGCTCGATTATTAAAGCAATAGAGAAAGGAGATTACTCAACCTCTCAGATTTTAAAAGCTGCTAAGAGGATTACTAGGGAATCTATAAAATATCATTTATCAGGAAAAGAACTCAATACCAAGAAAGTCTTCAGATCAATTCATAAATCCAATTAAAGGCTTAAAGCTTTCTGACGATGATTGTCCCAAACTGAACCTGATTAAACTCCTCACATTCAATTCTGTCTAAGGTTGCAGTGACCAAATCAATCATCCTCTGACTGTTTCCACAAACTATTTCTAGGGGGATTTGCTCTTGGTTGAGTAAAACAAAGTTTTCCACTTTTAAGTCAACATCACTGTGTTTTATACCGTGAAGATCTAACGTTTTTAATTTCAATAGAGAATCTCCTCCAATCCAATAACAATTAATGATATGTTAATGTCGTAAAATAAAAAAACCAATGAGTAAAAATAAGAAAAGTAAATCACCGGTTACCGGTCAAGAGTATCAAGCCAGTTCTGAACCACGATACACAGGTATACCTAGCTTTATGAGAAGCCCAATAGCCACCTCCTTGGATGCATTAAATATTGCTTTAGTTGGGGTTCCCTATGATGGGGGAGTAACCAATCGAGCAGGTGCTAGACATGGGCCTCGTGAGATGAGAAATCAATCGAGCTTGATGAGAGGTTATCATCATGTCACTAGAGTCAACCCCTTTGAGCAGGCAAGTATTGCCGATGTGGGTGATGTCATTTTTTCAGAACAATTTAACCATCAAGCGGTGGTGGATGATATCACCAATTTTTTCAGCTTAATCAAAAAAGCCGGTGTCATACCTCTCAGTGCTGGTGGGGATCACTCCATTACTTATCCAATCTTTCGTGGTATAGCAAAAGACGGCCCCATAGGCATGATTCATATTGATGCTCATACTGACACCTGGGGCGAGATATGGGGCAACAAGTTTCATCATGGCTCTCCTTTTCGATTAGCTGTTGAGGACGGTTTATTAGATCCTAAGAGAACCATTCAAATAGGTATAAGGGGAGCTCAAAATTTTCTAGACGGCATTGATTTCTCTTTGTCCTCAGGAATGCGAGTGGTTTTTATTGAAGAGTTTAATGACATGGGTGTAAAAAAAGTAATAGAAGAGGCTAGACAAGTAGTTGGTGATGGGCCAGTTTACCTCTCTTTTGATGTTGATGGTCTTGACCCAGTTTACGCACCAGGAACAGGCACACCCGAAGTCGGGGGTATAACGACTCTTGAAGCACAACAATTCTTAAGAGGCTTGATGGGGCTTAATTTTGTGGGTGGGGATGTGGTTGAAGTTGCTCCTCCGTTTGACCCAACCGGTAATACCGCATTAGTCGGAGCAACGATTATGTATGAAATTCTGTGTTTGTTTGCAGACCGGTTCAAAGATTAATCGTTAATACATTGAGTAAACAAATAGAATGCATTTCTAATCCTTTTCGTTCAGAGTCTAAGCTCAACACTGAGAGCAATAGCCAAGCTTATCATTTCCATAAAACTCTTCCAGGTTATAAACCCACCCCATTGGTCAGTTTAAAAAACCTTTCTAATCAACTAGGTATTCAGGAAATTTTAGTCAAAGACGAAAGTCAGAGACTCGGACTAAATGCCTTCAAGGTTTTGGGTGCGAGCTATGCTATGGCTTTGGAAATTCAAAGAATGCTTGGTTCTAATAACACTCCACTGACTTACGAGACTATAAAAAAAGAACACCAGGCCATTAAAAAGATGACTTTTATCACTGCAACCGACGGTAATCATGGAAAGGCTGTGGCTTGGTCTGCTAAACATTTCGGATGCAAGGCAGTGGTGTATATGCCTAAGGGCTCCTCTGATTTTCGTCTACAAGCAATACAGCAACTTCATGCTGATGCTGAGATCACTGATGTTAATTACGATGACACCGTCAAGTATGCTGAATCACAAGCACTCACAAACAACTGGATTTTATTACAAGATTCATCATGGCCTGGGTACGTGGATGTGGCAAAACACATTATGATGGGGTACTCAACCATGGTTGAAGAATTTATCGAGCAAACATCAGATTGGCCCACTCACGTGATTGCCCAAGCAGGAGTTGGCTCATTTGCAGCATCAATGTTCGCTTTCTTTTCACAAACAAAAAAGGCAAAACCAAAATTAATACTGTTAGAACCCACCGGTGCTGCTTGTTTTTTTAATTCGATAAAAGTCGGTGATGGACAAGCGCATTTAACCCAAGAATTGAATACCATCATGGCAGGCCTTTCATGTGGGTTACCAAGTGTACTTGCTTGGGATATTATTACCCAAGTAACTGATATCTTTGCTATTTGTGATGATGAGTTAGCCTTCCAAGGCATGCGATTGTTCGCAAATCCTAATCAAGGCGATCCTTTGATTATTTCCGGTGAGAGTGGGGCGGTGCCGCTCGGTTTTATTCATGAGATCTGTACCAATGAAGAGCACACTTCGACGAAAAATCTCCTCGAGATTGATAGTTCATCAACAGTATTAATGTTTTCCACAGAAGGTGATACTGACCCGGAGTTATACGCTAAGATTGTTTGACCAGGATAAAAACTAGCAGTTATACAAAACTAATTCTTAGAAGAGTTCCATAATCATACATCGAGCAGAACCTCCACCATAAGTTTCAATTGTTTCAAGATTAGAATGTAAGATATTGGTGAAGTATTGTTCGAAAACCTTGAGTTGTGACGACTCAAAACCATCGTAAGCCGTGGCCGACATTACCAAATTAAGTTTATTATTTGTGTCTTTTATTTCAATGCAGTTTCCACAGAAGCTCATCAATTGATCCCTAGAGATTTCTAATATTTCATGCGTTTGGGACAATTGATTAATGACGTTATTACCGCCCAGTTTGATTGATTCCGAACACACCAAAGCTAATTCGGTGCCAATAGACATCATCACATCGCTATGATAGATAGGATCTCCAGTATGGCTTTGGGTTTCAAAAACAATTAATTGGTAATTTTGATCATCTGCCCATTTTATGGCGAGGTCCTCATTGGATCTGGAAGATATTCCCATGTAGGCAATTCGATTTACTCTATCAAGTACCAGACTGCTAGTGCCTTCTAAAAATTGAGATGTATCCTCATATTCACTATAGTCCAAGGTGGTTCTATAGATCTGATTAAGAGTTGAGATATGTTCTTTAGATTTCTCTAATCTTCTGTTCTCCCCGAGCATACTAAAAATGTGCATAGATTGATCATCAAAGGTAACCGCCCAGTTTGGGAAAATATTGTCAGGGCAACCTTTCTGACCTATCAAGGTCGTGACTTGAATATTATGATCTAGCAAATTCTTTTCAAAAGCATCAAATTCAATAAGAGCTTGTTCAAGAATTTCTGAGTGAGATTTATTATCATCAGGTTGCTGGTAATGATTAGTCTCGATGGTTTGTTCATTGCAATAAAATTCGACAGGCCTAATGAGCAGCACATGGTTGGTGGATTGACTAGTCATTTTATGATCTATGATTAGTTTCAATCCGTGTGATGACGGTCTTTATAACGTCCACTGCCCACTCAATTTCTGCTTTTGTGACCACTAGTGGAGGGGCAAAACGGATGACAGTTTCATGAGTCTCCTTACATAAGATTCCTTCGTTGAGCAATAATTTAGATAATTCTTTTCCGGAGATATAATTTGGATCAATCACCACACCAATCCAAAGACCTCTGCCTCTCACTTCTTTGATTACAGGGCTATTGATGCTATTCAGCACATTTTTGAAAAAGTCACCGAGCACTCGGCTATTTTCAATTAAATTTTCTTCTTCAAGCAGTTCTAAGGACCTTTTACCTATGGCTGCAGCCAAGGGGTTGCCGCCAAATGTTGAGCCATGCGATCCGGGATTTAACCATTGCATCACTTCTTTGGATGACAGGAAGCAAGACACCGGCATAAATCCACCGCCCAAAGCCTTGCCTAAAATAAGACCATCGGGTTGAATATTGGCGTGTTGAAAAGCAAACATTTTACCGGTTCTTCCTAAACCTGATTGAATCTCATCTAGAATCATCAAGACACCGTGTTTTGTACAAATCTCCCTCACTTCAGGTAGCCAGTTTTCAGGGGGTACGATGATTCCACCTTCACCTTGAATGGGTTCTACTAAAACCGCAGCTGTGTTTTCATTAATGGCTTCTTCGATTGCCTTGGATGAGCCATATTCAACAGAGACAAACCCAGGGGTGTGGGGTCCAAAGTCATCTTTGGAGTTGGCATCACTGGAAAAACTAATAATCGTGGTGGTTCTGCCGTGAAAGTTACCGTCCGCAACAATAATTTCAGCTTTGTTGTTCTCTATTTTTTTAGAACGATACGCCCACCGCCTGGCTGCCTTAATTGCGGTTTCAACAGCTTCCGCCCCTGAGTTCATTGGTAGAGCCATATCAAATTTACTGACAGAAGTAATTTTTTCCAAGTACGGACCCAGGGTGTCGGTGTAGAAGGCTCTCGAGGTGAGGGCTAGACGACTGGACTGTTCATGCAGTACTTTCAGTAGTTCAGGATGTGAATGACCATGGCTGACAGCAGAATATGCTGACATCATGTCTAAGTACTTTTTGCCATCGACGTCCCAGACCCAAACTCCTTTTGCTCTCGATAAAACCACTGGCAAGGGTTTGTAGTTGTCGGGCCCAAAGATCGATTCTTTATCGATAAAATTCCGTTGGTTGGAACTTTCCATCAACTTAACTCAGGAATGCTCCAATCACTATCAATTGGACCGATGTCTTTTATAATTTCTCTATGTCCACTCCAAGTAGTGATAATTGCTTCTGGTGTACCAATGCCCGCTGATCTGGGATCACCTGCAGGGCCAAACCAGTGATTTTGAGGAGCTCCAGTTGTTCTAGCTCTAATACCAGTATAGGTTGTCCCATTGACAGTAAGTCCTAAAACTTGCTGCTGGAAAAGGGGATCATTACTGACCACTGCTGCGGTTAAATGCAGTGGAATCTTTTCTAACGTCTCAAGGATTATTGGTAATTGGTCGTGCTTATAATTTACTATTACTTGAACGGGTCCAAATACCTCAGAGGTAATAAGATCAAAATGCTCGGTCAGTAATTGCTCAACTGGAACCTCTATTGCAGTGGGTTTAAGTGACCCGTATACGCTGGGTATTTTATGTGATTCAAGTTCTTCGTTGCCAAATAGAACTTTTGCACCTGGTATTTTAAGTAAAGCATTTATGTGATTCCGCATATCTTCATTGTTCCATGTAAGCACCGGTCCTATACTCAGATTATCTAGACGCCTTCGCTCTGCAAGTTCTTTTAATTTTGGCATTAGATGATCTGTCCAATTTTCATGAACAAAGAGAATACTCTGGGCTGAGCATTTTTGACCTGATGCATTGTAAGCGTCTTCATCACATTGCCATGCAACATAATCTTCCCATTCAGGACTATAATCTGGTCCTATCACTTTCCAATCAAAGCCAGCATCTTCAACTCTGATTCGACCATTCATATCTTGAGATAATTGCTCGGCAACTTCTGAAGAACCTGTGAATTGAAGCATTCTAATTTTATTGCTAGAACTTTTAACTAAATTGCCCATCGTCGATCCACTGCAATGAATCATGTCAGCATCTGTTGCTGGAAGACCTGAATAAATAAGTAAGCGTAAGAATTGTTCAAAGACAATACCAACTGTAGTGGCTGATTTAATGAGTGGTCGATTTCCCATAAACACAGCTCCTAAAAACTGCAGACCTGGGATTTCTAAAGGAAAATTGAATGGAGCCACAATAACCACCGGTCCATATGGCCATCGATAGCCAGAAGATTCTTGACCAAGATAGTCACCTGGATTAGAGAATCCTCTTCCTAGAAAACGAACTCCATCGCCTGCAAAGTTTTCTAGAAATGTTCTGGTAACTTTTACTTCACCAAAACATTGATTATCAGTTTTTGGCATCACTCTTTGAATTAGACGAACAAAGAAATCCTCGACTTCTTTATCTCTCATAACTTCAGCTGCCTTAGCACAAACATTTCCAAGCATTACATAGCGTTCCACATTTTTTAAAGGATTATGTAAACCACTTTTAGGAGTACTAGCTAGGTTTTTTATAAAGTCATCAACATTTTGTGTGTTTGGGATTTGTATAAAATTCTCACCATTCATAGGATCTGGAATATTATCAAAATACGTAGCTTCATCTCTCCATTGACCGCTAACTAGATTTTGACACTTTCCAGGCTTATCAGGGTTCATTCCATTGAATGGGTCAACGGTTGCAAACTTTGATAGGTGAGTCATAATAATTGCTCTAAATTTGTTAAAGAGAAACTATTCTACCTTCAAATTCCAAGATAACTATAGGCATCTGCTATTTTTTTGATGGCGATAACCATGCCTGCTGTTCTGAGATCCTTAATTTTTTTATTTGAATGAAATTTTTCATTGATATTGCTATAACCTTCACTCATTTTTTCTTCAAGCCCTGATCTAACTAAGTCAATTTCAGTAGAGCCCTTTATAACTTCATCTTTCAAATCATTTGGAAAATCTTGATCTGTCATTGCCTCTAAGGCAGAAACCAAATTAGATTGTCTTTTTGCTTCTTCTCTTTCTTGCATTAACCCGTACCGCATTTTTGATAAGTTTTTTACCCATTCAAAATATGACACAATCACTCCACCAGCATTAGCATAAAAATCAGGTAATACAGCAATGCCTCTTTTTTGAAGAATATCATCTGCATCAGCAGTAACGGGACCGTTACCAGCTTCTACAATTAATTTGGAATGAATATTATTTGCATTATCTTTGTTAATAACATTCTCTACAGCAGCCGGTATTAATATGTCACATTTTTTAGTTAAGAATCTATTCTTTGTTTTTGTGAACCCATCAAAACCAATAAATGTTCTTTTTTTATCAAAGTATTTTTTTAATGATTCAATATTAATTCCTTTTTCATTGACCACTGAACCGTCTTTCTCAATTACAGTAATAATCTTTGCACCATTTTCTGAAAGAAATCTTGCTGCATAATAACCAACATTGCCAAATCCTTGGATTATTATCTTTTTATCTTCTAAGTGAGGAGAAAGACCTATTTTTTTACAGTCTTTTGGATATTTTAGAAATTCTTGCACAGCATAATAGACACCTCTACCGGTCGCCTCAGTTCTCCCATTAACTCCTCCTTTTGAAATTGGCTTACCAGTGACACAAGCAAGAGAGTCAATGTCAGTTGGATGAAGTCGTCTGTATTCATCAGCGATCCATGCCATAACATTCTCGTCTGTTCCCATGTCTGGACCGGGAACGTTTTGTGATGGATGTATCAGATCTCTTTTAGCAAGCTCAAAAGTGAATCTCCTAGTGATCCTCTCTAAGTCTTCTTGTTTCCATGCGTTAGGATCTATGATTAATGCTCCTTTTGACCCGCCAAAGGGTAAATCCATCAGTGAACATTTATATGACATTAAGGCTGCTAGGGCTTCAACTTCACTTTGTGATGCACCCAATGAGTATCTGATACCTCCTTTGACTGGTTCATTGTGTTCAGAATGCACGCATCTAAAGCCTGTGAAAGTATGGATCTTGTTTTTTAATGTGACACCAAAATTTACTGTGTACGTTGAGTTTGCTAACTTTATTTTTGTTGCTAAGTCTTCTGGCAATGATAGGAGTTTGGCAGATTTGTCAAACATCTGATTTACAGAATTTAAAAATTCTATTGAATTAGTCATAATTTCCTCCTAACTCTACATTTAGAGTGGTTAAGAGCGTTCCTTCGACTTTATTGTCTACTTCCGTTCACTACTAATCTAGAGTGAATGAACGTTCATAAATCTAATTCCAAATAGTGAGACTGACAGTATTCCTTATTAACCTCACTAGTTACTGGTAATATATATTATCAGTTAAAAATTACTATTAAATAATGAAAAAAGATAAAAATATTTTTTTAGGCGTCAATGTAGACCATGTTGCTACCCTAAGAGAGGCAAGAGGTGTTAGCTATCCAGACCCTATACAGATTGCTCTGATAGCAGAAAAGAATGGTGCTGACAGCATCACTATTCATCTTAGAGAAGACCGAAGGCATATTCAGGATCATGATGTGGAAAGAATGATCGCAGTGATCGAATCAAGAGTAAATTTTGAAATGGCTGCAACGGATGAAATGATTGATATTGCATGTATGTTAAAACCCTATGATTGTTGTTTAGTCCCTGAGAAAAGACAAGAATTGACTACAGAAGGTGGGCTTGATGTCTATTCTAGAGTAGATTTTTTATCCTCTTGTGTTGGAAAGCTTAAAAAATCTGGAATAAGAGTCTCTATTTTTGTTGATCCAGACCCAAAACAAATAGAATCCAGCCTGATGATTGGTGCAGATGCAGTTGAAATTCATACAGGTGTTTACGCTGATAGCGTCAACCCATCAGATCAAGCTGATGAATTGAATCGAATAAAGGAGTGCGCCGTTCATGCTGATCGTATTGGATTAGGAGTAAATGCTGGACATGGGCTGCATTATGAAAACACAAGTGAAATTGCTGCTATTAGAGAAATCAAAGAATTAAATATTGGCCATTCAATTATTGCTAGAGCCGTCAAATCAGGAATTGCGGAAGCAGTGAGTGAGATGAAATCAATAATGATTAAATCCAGAAAATGAGCGTATTTGGTATTGGGGTTGATATGGTCAACATTGATCGTATAAAAAAACTACATCACAAATACGGTAAACGATTTGTAACAAAGATCTTAAATTCATCTGAACTAGAGTTGTTTCAACAGACCAATGATCAGGATCGATTCTTGGCCAATCGATTTGCTGGAAAGGAAGCCGCAACTAAGGCTTTGGGTACTGGGTTTTCTCAAGGGATTACATGGAAGGATTTTGGAGTCAGTAATAAACCTTCTGGCCAACCCGAATTAATTTTATCAAATAAACTTGAAAAGTTATTTATGGCCAAAGGCATCACCTCATCCCATATTAGTTTAACTGATGAACAGCCTTGGTCTATGGCGTTTGTTATTTTAGAGAAGAATTAAATGAGAACTATAGTTTATAGCATAGATACAATTCCTGATCTTGATTTCGGAAAAAAGCACATGAACCTTGACGGTTTGAGCGATGAGGATATTGGGAGATCGATGTTTTTTCAGCAACTCCAAACAAAGGGTGATGAGTTTTTACCTATTGATCTGCATAAAATTATTACTATTTCTTGTGTGGTTGAAGAAAGTGGAACAGTTGAATTGAAGAGCTTTACTGCTCTCAATAATTTTATAACTTTTGTTAATGATGCAGACTACTTTATAACTTGGAATGGTAAACAATTCGACTTCCCTGTTCTTTATTTTAGAAGCCTTGTTGAGCGTATAGTAATTAACGAAAAAATGTTTGATGAGAGCCATAATACAGATCTAAAAGAACTTTTATCCACTGGCGATATTAACTCTAATACTGGAATGCTAAATAGGGTATCTAAGCATCTAAGCTTGCCTGACAAGAAAATAGATTCAGCTAATGCAGTTTGGGATTTATACCTAGATGATAAAATTGACGATATTTTTAGATCTTGTGAATCAGATGTGATTACTATTTATTTAATTTATCTTCATCATCAACTCTCAATCGGGGTCATCAATGAAGATGAATTAAAAATAAAAAAAGAAACTCTTAGATCTTTTCTATCTTTGCAAGATAATCCTCATACTGATTTTATTAAGATTCTATAAAGTCTATGTCCCAAATTACTGTCTCAATTACGCATCAAAGACTTTATCTGAAAACAGAGACACAAAGTCATGAATATATTATTGCTACTTCAAAACATGGTCCTGGCGAAGAGAAAAATAGCTATTGCACACCCAGAGGTCAACATTTAATTAGAGCAAAAATAGGCGCGGGACAGCCACGCGGACAAATATTCAAAGGACGAAGACCAACAGGAACAGTATTTTCAGCTGATACTAATGATCTTAATGGAGGAGATTGGATATTGACAAGAATACTTTGGTTAAGTGGAACTGAGATTGGCAAAAATAGATTAGGCAATGTCGATAGTATGCAAAGATACATTTATATCCATGGTGTTCCTGATGAATTTATTCTCGGTATTCCTGGGTCCAAAGGTTGTATTAATATGTCCAATAATGATATTGAAGAAGTCTTTGATTTAGTCGATATAGGCACGCCAGTAGTCATTGAATAGCTTGATGACTCGCCTTGGTCCAATAATCGTTTCAATTGATGATAAAAGACTCTCATCCAGAGAGAAAAGTATATTGTCACATGATTTAATTGGTGGAGTGATTCTGTTTGCTAATAATTACGAAAATCGGAATCAACTTAAAGAACTTGTGCAATCAATAAAAGCAATAAAGTCACCAGAACTAATTGTTTGTGTGGACCAAGAAGGCGGGCGTATTCAGAGGTTTCAAAAGGAATTCTATTCACTTCCTTCTCTTAAACAACTGGGCACAATTTATGATTCTTCAGCGGAAGATGGATTAAAAGCTTCTTATCTTGCTTCACAAATCATGGCACTTGAGCTATTAGAGGTGAATATTGATTTTAGTTTTGCCCCTGTGGTTGATCTTGATTATGAATTATCCTCAGTGATTGGCGATCGAGCTTTCCATTCTTCCTCGCAAACAGTCATTGACTTATCTGCTGCTTACCTGAAGGGTTTAGAACGTGTTGGCATGAAAGCTGTTGCAAAGCATTTTCCAGGTCATGGAGGGGTGAGCATTGATTCTCATGTTGCTCAGCCTATTGATCAACGTTCTTTTGATGATTTGGATAATGATCTTAGTCCTTTTCAAAGCTTATTTAAAGAAGGGTTACCAGCAATTATGACAGCACACATATTGTTCCCTATGATTGACTCTTCAATGGTGACTTTTTCTCAGAAATGGCTAAAAGATATTCTTCGAAATCAATTAGATTTTCATGGTCTTGTAATTTCAGATGATTTGTCTATGGGGGCAACAAAGGAAATTGGTTCCATGATAGACAAAGTGAATATGGCTCTTCATGCTGGTTGTGACCATGTCCTTTGGTGTCATTCTAAAGAGAACATTGAAACAGAACTTGATTCGATAGCTATAAAAACAGATATCAATCCAAGCAACCAAATAGAGTTAATGAAGCCATCGTTGAAACACAACGAAACTTCTTTATCGATTAATGAGTTGATTGCGGAGCTTGACCACTTGTTAAGTGTTTGAGTAAACCCTGAATTTCTTTAATTTTATCGATACTGACCTGAAAATCACCTTTGAACCCTAGAGATTGGTCTGGGTATAATCGAAATTTATCATGATTGTCTTTAATTAATTGAATCAGTAGATCACTTTCTATTGGTGTTGATGAATGAAAGTAAATTCTTCCGTATTGGTTGTTTAGCTTGATGCGTTCTATGCCAATTAAGTTTGCCTTATTTTTGAGTTTAGTAACCTCAAGAAGATTAGAAGTGAATTCAGGTAAAGCACCAAAACGATCGATGAGCTCATGCTTTATTTCTTTGATTTGGCTATCATTATCAGTTGATGCAATTCGTTTATAGAATATCAATCTTAAATGCACATCAGGCATATAGTCTTCAGGGATGAGTGTCGGTAAGTTTAAATTGATATCAGTTGAAAAAAATGGATCATCAGAGGTTCCAAAATCTTTTAATGAGTTCACAGCTTCTGAGAGTAAATCTTTATAGAGCGTGAACCCTATTTTTTGGATTTGCCCGCTTTGTTCATCTCCTAGAATTTCTCCAGCTCCTCTAATTTCTAGATCATGCATGGCTAGAATAAATCCGACACCTAAATCTTCAATAGCTTCAATTGCTTCGAGTCTTTTAAGCCCATCCTCTGTTATTTGATTTTTTGGTGGTGTTAATAAATAGGCATAAGATTGACGTTCAGATCTACCCACTCTGCCTCTCAGTTGATGGAGTTGTGCTAGACCAAAACGATTGGCATTATTAATGATGATGGTGTTTGCATTCGGTATATCTAATCCACTTTCAATAATTGTTGTTGCTAACAACACGCTGAATTTGTTGTTATAGAATCGCATCATAATTTGTTCAAGTCTTTTCTCTTTCATTTGACCATGAGCTATCTCGATAGAAAGATCTGGAAAAATATTTTTTAATTCTTCTGATATGTTTTCAATATCAGCGATTTTGTTGTGGACAAAGAGAATCTGTCCACCTCTGTTAATTTCTCTTTGAAAAGCTTCTTTAATAAGATTTCTGTCCCAACGACTTATATAAGTTCTGATGGGTAATCGACTTTCTGGTGGGGTTGCAATCATTGAGATATCTTTAAGCTCACCAATAGCCATGTTTAGGGTTCTCGGTATAGGAGTAGCAGTCATTGCGAGATAATCAACATCGTATCTTATTTTCTTTAATCTCTCTTTGTCTTTAACTCCAAACCGATGTTCTTCATCAACAATGACCAGACCTAGCTTTGGATAGGATATTCTTTCAGAAAGAACAGCGTGAGTGCCAATGACAATATCGGTTTGCCCTAGTCTTAAAGTTTCGAAAATTTCATCTCTTTTTTTAAGAGTCTGGGTACGTGATAATAGTTCAATATTGACAGGCCAATCGGTAAATCTTTCTTGAAAGGTTTCATAGTGTTGTTGTGCTAAGAGTGTTGTTGGAACCATTAAGACAACTTGATTGCCATTCATAACTGAACTGAACGCTGCTCTTAGGGCCACCTCAGTTTTTCCAAAACCGACATCACCACAAACTAATCTATCCATTTTTCTAGAAGAGCCCATATCATCTAATACCTGATCAATTACTTTTGCTTGATCACCAGTTAAAATGAATTGGAAGCCTCTACAAAAGATATCATAATCTTGTTGATTAATCGGCTGACTGTTACCTGGAGTTAATTTACGGTTAGCATACATCTCTAAGAGTTCCGCAGCCATGTCTTGAGCCTTTGCCTTAGCCTTTTTACATATTTTTCTCCATTGATTATTTCCAAGATTGCTTAAAAGACTTTCATCGCTACTATCACCTATATATCTTGACACTTTTTCCATTTGAGTTATTGGCAGTTGAAGCAGATCACCTTTAGCATAATTGATGCATAAAAATTCTGACTCAATCTCATCAACCAATAGCCTTTTTAGACCATCGTACTTGCCAATACCATAATCCCGATGAACTACGAGTGCTCCTTTTTGTAGATCTTTGAGGTTTTCAATAATTGTTTCTGGATCTTGTTTACGATATGTTTTATTGATTTTTTTTGTCAGTTTACCAAATAAGTCAATTTCACCAATTACAGCTAACCCTTGACTCTTTATTAAGAATCCTTTGCCTAGTATCTTTTCAGTTAGATAAATACCGTCTTTTTGAGTCAGAAAATCTGTCCAGTTTTTTGCCATATCGATAGATAAAGAAGTGGATTTAAAATAATTCTTAATTAAGCTTTGTTTCTTTTTTGTTGGTGCTGAAATGAGTACCTTACTGACAGATTCTTTTTCAATTAATAGAAGAATCTTGTCAATTATTAAAGAAATATCTGATGTCTCTAATAGTAAGGGTTGAGTATCAAAATTAATAACTTGTTGCTTATTAGTGCTAGTAAATTTTTCTGATTGAATAGTAAAAGGAGTTTTCTGATTTATTTCATTTATGATCTTTTTAGCATTAAAGAACAATTCATTGGGTTGCATTATCGGTTGTGTGTCCAACTGATAATCATTAAATCTTTGATCAATTAAGTGTTTAAAACCTAATAAAGATGAAGAAAAATCATCAATTAAGAAAATCCTAGTAGAACGATCAATGAAGTCTAGAATAGAAGACATGGTGTTATAAAATAAAGGCAAGTAGTTATAAACACCATGGTTCTCAGGGTCATCATAAATATAATTATAAAGAGGCCATTCCATTTGATTACCCTCAAAATGATTTCTCATATTCGCTTTAAATAAATCAATAGCTTTTGAATCGCGAGGGAACTGATTAGCTGGAATAATCCATGTGCTCTTAATTTGTTTTATAGTGAGTTGTGACGCGCTATCAAACAATCGGATAGAGTCTATATGATCATCATCAAGGTCAATTCGTATAGGATGGATTTCAGAAGGTGAATAAAGGTCAACTATAGAACCTCTGACAGTATATTGACCAGGATCATGGACCACCGCAACTCGATCAAAACCACTGCGCTTTAATATTTCTTTAATCTTGTTGATAGACAGTGATTGCCCAACTTCAATTTGTTGGCTTAAAGAATCAAAAAAATCTCTTGGAGGTAATTTCCACAAAAGGCTTGATGCATTTAAAACCAAAAGATTAACTTCTTTTTTAATTAACTTATGTAAGATTTCTGATCGTTTCGAAATAATATCTCGTCTTGGAGGACTTAAATCATAAGGTAAGATTTCTAAATCTGGGAAGACCTCAACTACCTGATCAGTTTGATTGAAGTAGCTGATTTCATCTGCGATTATCTTTGCCTTTTCACTGTTAGGACAGATAACCAAAGAAGATACTTCGGTTTGCATTCTGTTTTCTGCTAAGGCTAAACCAATGGATGAACCGTACAGCTGACCAAATTTTATGGAGTCACTTGCTGTATCCCAGTTCTGAGAATTAATAAGACTAATTTGTGATCTTTTGTTCATAATATTGATAATTTAAGCCATGTATTATTTCATATATTTAGTTATTTTTTCTTCGTGTTTATGCCTAAAGTATTTATGATGTTTCTAACCCACTAATGTTTAATTCATCACAGTGCAGAATAAATTTTTTATAGCTCGAAGGTTTTTACTTACAAAAGATAAAGGTCAATTTATTTCAATTGTAAGTATTGTATCCTCAATAGCGATCGCCATAGGCATTGCATCTATTATCATTGTTCTCTCAGTGATGAATGGTTTTGAATCTGAAATCCATAAGAGAATAGTGAATGTTGAGCCTCACATAACCATTAAAAGCACTAATCCTGTTGACTATAATCCTTTGGAAAATTTAGATCTTGGTTTTATCCAAGGAAAGAAAGTAGTGTTTCCTTCGCTTGAGTCCAAGGGGATAATGGAATTTAATGGATTGACTTCAGGTGTGAATCTAAAAGGCATAGATTTATCTAATAGTGATGGACTAAATGCAGAGTACTATGGTCAGCTTAATATCTCTGAATTAAAGCCAAGTAAGATAATTATTGGAAAGAGCTTAGCTTATCGTATGGGAGTTAATATTGGTGATCAAATCATTATTAGAATTCCTAATTTCAAAGATTTTACTTCAATTACAGTGGCCAACTCTAAATCTTATCAGGTGATTGATATTGTTGAATTTGGACTGAGTAAATACGATGCAACTTTAGCTTTATTACCAATGAATGAATTAAGAATATCAATGGGGTCTATTGCCGCATTAAATAGTTGGTCGATTAGACTAGATAATCCTTATCAGGCTTCTGAATATATTCAAAGGATTGAATCCGCAATTAATGATGACCAGATAGTTGTTAGCGATTGGTCAAATACTAATAAACCGCTTTTCAAGGCCATTATGATTGAAAAAACAATTATGAGCGTATTAATCTTTCTAGTAGTGCTCATCGCAATGTTTAATATCATGGTAATGATTTCAATGACAGTAGATGATAAAGAAAAAGATATTGCCATACTGAGAACCATTGGCTTTACAAGTCATGACATCTCTCAAATATTTTTTTTACAAGGAATAATGAATGCCACAGTAGGTATTGTATTGGGGATTATTTTAGCCTTTCTCGGTTTAAATAACCTACAAACAATTGAGACATTTATCAGCGTTATGTTTGGTTTTGATTTCTTTCCGGATGGCCTTTACTACATCTCATCTATGCCTTATCTAATCAGGATGGGAGATGTTGTAATTATTTCAATCTCAGCATTATTGATTAGTTTTTTATCTTGTTATTTACCTGCGCTAAAAGCGTCTAAACAAGACCCAGTTTCAATAATAAGGTTTTACAGAAATTAGATATCAGATGTATAAATTTTTTGAATGGCAAATAATTAAATCATTTCTTAAAAGAAAGCAGGGTGATATGGCTTATTCAATTATTTCTATATTAAGTCTGCTTGGTATCAGTTTAGCAGTGGCTGTAATTATTACAGTAATGTCAGTTATGAATGGTTTTCAGATTGAAATTCAAGAGAAAATGTTAAATTTAATCCCTCATGCAACTATTAAAAATATTAACAACAAGTCAAACGTCGATCTTTTAAATTCAATTCTTGATAAGAAACAATTTGTGGAGTCACATTCTGTTTTCGTGAATGGAGAAGCAATCGCAATTACCGACAGTAATTTTAATGCAATACAAATAAAAGCTTATTCCAAAGAAGCATCACCCATTAAAAACAAATTGACTCAGTTGATGATTGAAGGTCAAGTGAACGATTTATATGACAAATCCTTTAATGTCATAATAGGCAAAGGATTGTCTGAGCAACTAAAAATTAAATTCGGAGACAAAATAACGTTTATGACTCAAGATAACCTGGGTATCCCATTGGGAAGTATTCCTCGAGTAAAACAATTTAAGGTCACAGGAATCTTTGAGTCAGGTGTTTTCGAATTTGATCAAAACCTAGTTTTTACAGGTTTAAAAGATGCTCAATTATTTTTTCAAATGGGGGATCGTTTTTCAGGTACAGATGTCGAATATCATGACCCTAATAAAGCCTCATTTTATACAAGACAAATTGCCATAGAATCAGGCGGTGGTTTTTTGATAAGTGACTGGACTAGAGAAAATCCAAGTTTTTTTAGGTCATTAGAATTAACTAAGAGGATTATTTTTATTGTGTTGATATTAATTTTAGCTATTGCTTGTTTTAATATTATCTCTTCATTGACAATGTTAGTTAGGCAAAAACGCTCAAATATTGCTGTTATTAGGTCTCTTGGCGTACAGCAATACTCCATCCATAAGATTTTTTTAGCCATTGGATTTTTTTTAGGGTCTATTGGATCAGCTTTGGGCATCATTATCGGTTTCCTTATTACTACTAACCTAAGTACAGTGGTTCATTTTATTGAGGAAATCTTGAGTATTACTTTATACCAACCTGAGATTTATTTTTTAAACGAGCTACCTACTAGGATTGACTGGTCAGAGGTACTAATCATATGCTCTATTGCAATAATTTTATCTATGTTATCGGCATTTATTCCGTCTTATAATGCTTCCAAGATTGATCCTTCTGAATTATTAAAGCTATATAGATGATTATGGAAAATATTATTCAATTAAATAACGTTCGAAAGGAATTCCAAAAAGGAACAAATGTTGTTGAAGTTCTTAATGGGGTTAATTTAAGTTTAGAGCAAGGAGAGTTGATTGCAATAATTGGCCCATCAGGGAGCGGTAAGACAACTTTATTGCAAATTATTGGTCTATTAGATAGACCAACAAAAGGCGATTTATTTATAAAAGGAGTAAATCAAATTGATCTAACAGACAAATCAAGAAGCAGACTAAGAAACCAATTTTTTGGTTTTGTTTATCAGTTTCATCATCTAATCAATGAATTTTCAGCCCTAGAAAATACCATGATGCCTTTGTTGGTAAGAAATGAAAAAATTAAAGATGCAAAATCTATAGCTCATGAGCTTTTATCTTCTGTTGGTCTTGAAGGAAGAGAGCATCATAAGCCTCATGAGCTTTCAGGTGGGGAGTGCCAGAGAGTTGCAGTGGCAAGGGCTTTGGTGACTTCACCAAATATTATTTTAGCTGATGAGCCTACAGGTAATCTAGACCCAGATACGGCTGAAAAAGTCTTCGAAAGATTTATTAATTTAAATCGCTCACTTAATTCCAGTCTTGTCATGGTTACTCACAATCACCAATTAGCAGAAACAATGGACAGAGTGTTTGAATTAAAACATGGCAAACTTATTGAGATCAGATAAGTCTGAGCCGATGTTTCTTCAAACTTCACAAAATCAACACAATCCAATTCGTCAGACTTCAATGCCCTATCGTATAATATCTCACTGATTTATATGAAAGATGGCTATAAAATTTATTTAAGATTACTGGTCTATGGGAAACCTTATTGGGCTATGTTCTCAATTGGTGTCATTGCTATGTTGCTTTTTGCAGTGACTGACACTGGGTTTGCGTTCTTAATTAAAACCTTGACCGATAGTTTTGCTGGTACTGGAACTGTTTATGACTATCAACAGATTAAAGTAATGTTACCGGTTGCAGTTATTATTATTTTTATTATTAGAGGTGTTTCAGGATTTTTCTCAGTTTATAACATTGCTTGGATTGGTCGACAGGTTATAAAGTTATTACGGGGTGAGGTTTATCAAAAATTTCTTAATTTACCAACCCAATTTCTTGATCAAAAGTCTAATGCTGAACTATTATCAAAAGTGACCTTTAATATTGAGCAAGTAGCTGAATCCACTTCAAATATTCTTACAGTGTTGATAAGAGACACATTAACAATTATTGTTCTTTCGCTGTACATGGTGTATTTAAATCCCACACTTGCATCAGTCATTTTTTTAGTTGCCCCTGTCATAGCTATTCTTGTGAGATTTCTTAGTTTGTTATTTCGACGTTATAGTGAACGGATTCAAGACTCAATGGCTGACGTGACTCATGCCATCAAAGAAACATTACAAAATCATAGAATCATAAAGATATTTAATGGCCAAGATTATGAATCCAAAAAGTTTTCTACAATCAATGAAAACAATAGAAAACATAATATGAAACTCTTCTCAACAAAAGCTATCGGGGATGCTGTTACCATTTTTATTGCATCACTTGGTGTTGCTGGGGTGGTCTATGTGGCCACGTTGGAACAAGTTAAGAGCTCAATGACAGTTGGTGATTTTAGTGGGTTTATAACAGCCATGGTCTTGTTAATGACTCCTTTAAAGAGATTAACTAATGTTAATGCAATGATACAAAAGGGTATCGCTGCTGCAACTTCTGTTTTCTCTTTACTTGATGAAGACAATGAAGATGATCAAGGTCAACTTGATACAAATGATTTAAACGGTTCGATTGACTTTAAGAATGTTTGCTTTTCTTACAATCGTGGTGAAAATACTTTAGATGAGATTAACATCAACATTAATCCTGGTGAGACCATAGCAATTGTTGGTAAGTCTGGAAGCGGAAAAACGACTCTTGTTAATCTAATTCCAAGATTTTATGAACTTAAATCCGGACAGTTATTGATTGACTCAGAAGATATAAAAAATTATTCGCTCAAGTCATTGAGGTCCAATATTAGTCTAGTTACACAAGAAGTTACCTTATTTAATGACACTATATTTAATAATATTGCTTACGGTAAATATTCAGATAGTGAAGTAAGGCAAGTGGTCACCTCTGCGCATATGGACGAATTTATAAATAACTTACCTGATGGATTAGAGACATTGGTTGGCGATCAGGGTATTTTGCTTTCGGGTGGACAGAGACAAAGGATAGCTATTGCCAGAGCGTTATTAAAAAATGCACCTATACTTATTTTAGATGAAGCCACTTCGTCTTTGGATTCTGAGAGTGAACAATACATACAAAAAGCACTTGATCAGTTAATGAGAAATCGTACAACTTTGGTTATAGCTCATCGTTTATCAACGATTGAGAATGCAGATAGAATTATAGTCTTATCCAAAGGTAGAATTGTAGAGCAGGGTAATCATAATGAGTTAATTAAACAGAATGCTGAATATGCTGCACTGCATCGTTTACAGTTTAATGAATAATATCTCCAGTAAATTAAATAACATATGGTATAGCAAAAACAGGCCTCCACTATTACTTGTCATATTGTCCAAAATCTTTTCCCTGATAATTCAAATCAGGTCAATACTCTTCACATCAAAAATTTTAAGAAGCACTAAAGTTTCAGTTCCTGTAATTGTCGTTGGAAATATAACAGTAGGCGGAACTGGTAAAACACCCATTACACTTTTTCTAGCTGATTGGTTCCATGATAAGGGAAAAAAAGTTGGGATCATTTCAAGAGGTTACAAAGGAGAAAAAACCAGAGAACAGCCCTTTATTTTATCTGAGAATGATAATGCAAAAGATTATGGTGATGAAGCGGTTTATATGGCTAGAGAATCAAAAGCAATGGTTTGTGTATGTAAAAATAAGACAAAAGCTGCTGAATTACTTATAGATTCAGGTGCTGAACTAATTATCTCCGATGATGGTTTGCAACACTATAAATTGGCAAGAGACCATGAAATTGTAGTAATCGATTCAACAAGACTTCTAGGGAATGGATATTATCTTCCTGCTGGCCCATTAAGAGAAAGTTCTGATCGGTTAAATAGTGTGGATTTAATTCTTATTAATGGGGGCAAAGATGAAGAACAAAATCTCTTTTTAGGGAATGCTCCGACTCTTAACTTTAATATTCAAAATGAATATCTAGTTGACTTAAATACTGGCCAAAAATCAAAACTGAAAGACTTTAGGGGACAGACGTTTAAAGTTTTAGCGGGCCTAGGAAACCCAGAAAAAGTTTATAAGAAGATTGAGGATTATGGGATAGAGGTCATCCCAATCATAACCGAGGATCACGGTTTAATTAATTTAGAGAATTTTAATAAAGAAAACTCTTATCCTCTTATGATGACTCCAAAAGATGCGGTTAAATATAATGGATCATTCCCAAATGATACTTATCTTCTTGAGCCTACAATAGAAATAGATAAGAATTATTTTTTAACAATATTTGGTCAGTACTTATGAGTTACTCAATTGTTATACCTGCTAGATTTGATTCTAAAAGACTACCAGGAAAAGCCCTAAAAGATATCAATGGTAAGACCATGATTGAGCGAGCCTATGAGTCGGCCTTAGGTAGTCAAGCAGCCGAAATTATTATTGCGACTGATTCTGAAAAAATTAAAGATGTTTGTAAAACATTTGGAGCTAAGTGCCTAATTACTAGTAGTGAGCATAAATCAGGAACTGATAGAGTTAATGAAGTTGCAGTGATTGAGAATTGGTCTGACGAAATGATTATCGTTAACCTTCAAGGTGATAATGCCCTCATGCCAAGTGCAAACATAGATCAAGTTGCAAAACTATTATTTGATAACCCTTCATATTCAATTGCAACTTTGGGGACTGACTTTCTTTCTAAAGATGAGGAAGAAGATAGAAATGCGGTAAAAGTATTTATTAATAAAGAAACAAATGAAGCCATCACATTCAAAAGAAATCTAAAGGACTATGATAAACAATCGGTCAATTATTTGAGGCATATAGGTGTATACGCATACACTAGATCATCTTTAAGAACTTTTAGTGATAGTGATGCCTCTATTGAAGAAGAAAATGAAAAACTTGAACAGTTGAGAGCCTACGGCCTCAAATTACGAATCATTGTAGGAAAGGCGAGTGTAACACCAGGTCCAGATGTGGATACTTATGAGGATTTATTATTGGTAAAATCAATTTATAACAGTCCTAAATCATAACAATGGAAAAGCCAGATCAGCATAAAATACTATTTGTTTGTATGGGCAATATTTGTCGATCACCATCGGCGGAAGGTATTTTAGTAAATAAAGTCAAAACGGAAAGTATTGACAAGAAATTTATCATAGATTCATGTGGAACTCATGGTTATCACGAAGGTCAAGGGCCAGACCCACGATCCATTGAAGTGGCTTTACTTAGAGGTATAGATATAAGACATCAAGTAGCTCGAAGAATTGAAGCAAAAGATTTTGAATTCTTTGATCTAATTCTGCCCATGGACAATAACAATCTTGAGTTGTTAAAAAATATTTCAGATCCTATTTATCACCATAAAATATTATTGTTTCTAGAGTTTAGTCAACAATCAGATTATATTGAAGTTCCAGATCCTTATTATGGTGGTGATAGTGGTTTTGATTTAGTTCTAGATCTTTTAGATGAAGCTACAGAAGGGCTAATAAAGCATTTAGTAAATAATTAACAAAATATTATTTTGGTGGAACAATATCTTCCCAAGGTAAAACTTTATCTGTATTAGTTATTTTCTTTGCAACTTTTTTAGTAGCAGCTTTTTTAGTAGCAGCTTTTTTAGTAGCAGCTTTTTTAGAAGTCTTAGTAACATTCTTAGATTGTTTTTTAGTTTTTTTATCAGGTGATTTTTTTTGACTTTCTTTAGTCTCCTTATCTTTAGGACTAGCTGTTTCTTTTGTTGACTTGACTTTTTTCACTGGCAAAGCAGCTTTTTTTCCTTTACTAGCTGGACGTTTCTTACTCACAGTTTTTTTCTTCTTAGCAAAGTTTTTACTTGTATTAGGCTTTTTAGATTTCGAATGAGATGATTGTTTTTTTCTGGTATTTTGAGAATGTGTTTTTTTTGATCTTGTTTGATTATTTCTAGTCTTTCTAGGAGCTTTTGTTTTCTTCTTTGTAGGAGTGGGCTTCTTAGGTGATAGCATCCAAAACTTTAACCTATCAATTAAAGTAGGTCCTTTCATGTTGTCAACATCCCAAGCAGTTATGGGTTCTTGTTCATTGATTGGTTCAGTTGTTTCAACTTCTGGTTTATTTTTATTGGCATCAGGTCGTAAATCTTTTTCTGAAACACCAAAGCTTGGTTTTCCGTATGTTGCGGTCGTAGAGCCATCTTCACGGACCCTTTTTATACTAAAATTGACACTTGATAGATCTGGATTAGCTTTTAAAACAACATCAATTCCTTCTCTTTCTTCAATGTCATTAATCCATTCTCTTTTTTCATTCAAAAGATAATTTGCAGTATCTGATGGAATATCTGCTATTACACTTTTTGTTTTTTCCTTTCTGGCTTCTTCGCCAACTAATCTTAGGACTGATAATGCTAAGGATTCTGTGCTTCTAACTTTTCCTATACCACTACAATTTCGACAAATACCATAAGCTGAATCATCAAGAGAAGGCCTTAGTCGTTGTCTTGACATTTCCAATAGCCCAAATCTTGAAATACCACCTACAGAAACTCTAGCACGATCAATTCTTACAGCTGCTCTTAGAGTGTTTTCAACTGCTCTTTGGTTTTTATATTGCCTCATATCTATAAAGTCGATGACAATTAAGCCGCCTAAATCTCTCAATCTACATTGCCTAGCAATTTCTTCAGCTGCTTCTAAGTTGGTTTGCAAAGCTGTTGCTTCAATACCAGATGCTTTAGTAGATTTACCTGAATTAATATCAATAGCCACCAGAGCTTCTGTGTAATCAATCACTACTGAACCCCCTGATGGAAGTGAAACTTCATTTGAATATGCAGATTCAATCTGGTTTTCTATTTGGAATCGAGTGAATAAAGGTGTGGGCTCTTTATAATGTTTTAATTTTTTTAAATTCTTAGGTGTAATTTGTTTAACATACTTTTCTGCATCATCAAACGTAGCATCATCATCAATGACAATCTCACCAATATCATCTTCTAGATGATCTCTCATTGCTCTCACAATAAGATTATTTTCTTGAAAGATAAGTGAGGGAGCATTAACTTTTAAAGCTAGTTTCTTAATTGCATCCCATATCCCAACGAGATAATTTAAATCCCACTGTAATTCAATTGAGGCTCTTCCCACGCCTGCAGTTCTAATTATCATGCTGTTTCCATCTGGGATTTCTAAGTTGGAGAGACTTTCAAGAGTCTCGTTTCGTTCTTTGCCGGTAATTTTCCTTGAAACACCTCCGCCTTTAGAGCTATTAGGCATCAAGACAATAAATCGTCCTGCAAGACTTAAATACGTGGTTAGTGCAGCACCTTTTGTACCGCGCTCTTCTTTAACCACTTGGACTACAATTTCTTGTCCTTCCTCAAAAAGATTCTTAATGTTATGTTTTTCACCAGGTATTGGTTCAGAAAGATAGTATTCACGAGAAATCTCCCGATAGGGTAAAAACCCATTTCTTGTAGAACCAAAGTCAACAAATACAGAATCAAGGCTGGGCTCTATTCTTGTAATCTTACCTTTGTATATGTTGTTTTTTTTCTGTGACTTGGATGAAAGCTCGATATCTAAATCATATAACTTCTGTCCATCGACCATTGCAACTCTCAACTCTTCTTGTTGAGTTGCATTAATTAGTATTCGTTTCATAGTTACCTCAATGTTTAGGCAACAGGATAGAAATATTTTCTACTTCGATTGGTTTCTAGACATCCTATGATATCTAGTATGTTTTTTCTCAATAACTCTTATAAAACTTTAGTTTTTACCAACAAAGATGTTTCTATCTAATTGTCTTTGTTTAAAAAATTCTTACTCACTCTGTGAGTATGTATGTGGAATTATTTCCACTTTTTTATTATTAAAAGTGATTATCTTTCATAAATAATCAATAATTTAGACTGGAGTATAGCAGAGTTATCTCAAAATCAGCAAGAATCAATTATTAATT
>Ga0208750_1000026_pt1 | contig 35480 bp, 28 predicted proteins | sample Knorr_S15_td_O2m_FD_185602 | JGI IMG/M metagenome (GOLD analysis project Ga0208750, IMG submission 185602) | Marine microbial communities from Southern Atlantic Ocean transect - Knorr_S15_td_O2min_ad_340m_LV (SPAdes) (version 2) | ecosystem: Environmental > Aquatic > Marine > Oceanic | place...
CAGCGGGAGAACACTCTCAAGACGTTCTTCCTCACCCGTAACCGAGTTCACCAGCGCTTTACCCTGATATACCGAAAGGCCCGACTCCAGGGCCGCAACGATCGATGAATCAATAGACAAAGGTACATCGGTAAGCGACTGAACAAGTTGTATGCACTCGGCGAGAATAGCAGGTTCATCGGCGAGCGGTATGCCGGCGTTTACGTCCAACATATGGGCGCCAGCTGCTACCTGTGCCAACGCGTCGGCTTCGACCCGACTGTAATCTCCATTTTTCATTTCCTCTGAAAGAACCTTACGCCCAGTAGGATTGATCCTCTCACCGATAATGCAAAACGGCTGATCAAATCCTATTCGAAGCTCCCGATTTTTCGAACTGACTAGCGTAATGGTCACTGCATACTCCTTAAGTCTTAAAGGTCTCCAGCATTGACGGCACCGATGGCGATCGCCCGTTCAGCACACCGGATTTCTGGATAATTTCCGCCACCATCTCTTCCTGTCTATAGGCCATCACATGTACACCTGCAATTCCATCAATCTCCTTGATCTGTTGGATCAATTCGATGCAAATCTTTACACCTTCTTGCTGTTGATCGACAGCACCTTCGAGCCGGGTGATCAGATCATCGGGAACATGAACACCAGGAACATTTTCCCGAATCCATTTCGCTGTTCTGGCGGAAGCCAATGGACCAACCCCAGCTAGGATAAAACACCGCTCGTGTAACCCAAGATTGCACACCTCACGCATGTAGTCTTTAAATCCTGGTACGTCAAAACAATACTGTGTCTGTATAAACTGAGCGCCTGCCTCAATCTTTTTTTTGAGTCGTTGCGGCCGGTAATCCACCGGTGGTGAAAAGGGATTGGCCGCAGCACCTATAAATACATCGGGCGGTGTCGAAAGCTTCCGCTCACTTAGAAATTGAGATTCATCCCGCATATAACGAACCGTCTGTAACAGAGAAATACTGTCAAAATCAAAAACCGCCTTGGCATCAGGCTGATCACCCGCCTGTACACCATCCCCGGTCAGGCACAGGATATTCCGGACGCCCATCGCTGCAGCGCCCAGTATATCGCCCTGTATTGCAATGCGATTCCGGTCACGGCATGAAATCTGCATGACGGTGGAATAACCAGCTCTTGTCAGCAAAGCACAAACGCCAACACTCGACATGTGGCAGTTGGCTCCAGAGCCATCCGTTGCGTTGAGCGCATCGACATGACCCGCAAACAATGCTGCACGTTTATAGACTTCTTGGGGGTCGGCCGAATCCGGTGGTGACAACTCCGCCGTCACAGCAAGCTGCCCCGATCGTAATACCTGTTCCAATTCACTGGGCTGCATTACGGTTTCCAATAGCGCACCGACGGGCCATGCTCAATCCAGTTCTCTGGGACTGTGTTAATCAACGTTCCAGCCTTTCAGACTGCAGCTCATGTGATCGCCTTATCTTTACTGCCGTAAGCCAGGATGAACGACCCCGACTTCTGTTGGTAAGGGGTGGCTGCACCTGTCGTACGCCTGACTGATCCCTCATCCGTTGTATGCCCTCCCAAGCATCAACCCAGACACAACGCATGGCAGGGTGGACCTCGCAACTTTCATCTTGTCTGACACCTCCACAGGGCCCATTACGTAATTCTTTTGGACAGTTCATTGGACAAGACATTCCGGTTGAACCCAGAAGACAGTCCCCACACATCTGGCAATCGAATAGCAAAGTCTTGAACTGACGCTCGACAAATTGGAAATAGGGTTCGATGCGCTCGTACCCAACTGAAGTCCACAGCGGATGCAGTCTACTCAACACGGCTTCCAGAGCTTGATAGGCCATTTCTAGCTGGCGTGAGTAACGCACTGACCATCTTCGGACAACGTACATCTAGCCTTACCCCTAGTTAGGTAGGCTCAGCTTTAACGCCCTTGGCCCGGATCAGTGCCAACAAGTCGTCATCGTTATAGCGCTGTTCAAGTACGTGGGCTAATTCTTTAGCAGCTGATTCAAGATCATCACCACAGGTGGAGGCTTCCCGCCGCCATTCACTTAAGTAGGCATCACTACTGCCTTTACCCGCTCGCATTGCGGCTCGGTCAATGGCCGCTTGGAATCGTTGACTGAGCTGTACCTTGCTCGTCGATCGCCCTTTTTTTGCGATAACCTGTGACGGAATATCCCGCCAATAGACCGTAATTAGTTTAGGCATCAGGTTGTCCTCGCAATCATTGGAGCCGATACCATAAACCGGTCCAGGCCTGTTTCGAGCTCACCGAATCCGGTCCAGCGATATTCAAACTGCAGCCCCAGGCGATCCGCTGCAGAGCGCGCCTTTGTAACCAACTCCGGTGTTTCAGTCTGTGACAGATACAGCAATCGAGTGTAATTCCTAAAATAAGTCTGTTTGAGATCGGGATACCGATCCAGCCCTAACTCATCCATGACCAGCCTGTCAAAATGACGAGCCAGGAAGTCAGTCAAGTAAAAGGTGCCAGGTTCAGTATCGTGCAACTGTTTAAAGACCTCCGACCCAGCATAAAACTGGTAGCAATGGGCACCTTCCAGTCTCTCCACCCCGAGCGGTTCGAGCATACTGTCCAATAGACCCCCTGTCCCACAATCTGCGTACGCCACAAATATGTGGGCATATCGATCGTGATTGCTCTGGATCTTGTCCAGCACACGGTTGGGAATCTGATCCGGACGGTTATGAAGGTCAGCAGGCAGGCACTGAACATCTACATCAGTCCACCCATTGATATCGATCAGTTGCTGGATCTCTCTGGCGAGCGCACCGCAAGCAATGATCAGTTTTCCAGACGCTTGGCCCATTGGGTTACTCTCCTGGCGTTTTGTTGACTGCTCTGCCAGTCTATCGCCTGCTCTGCTCCCTCAATCACCAATAGCTTAGTACTTAATCTTTACCTGTCAGTACTTACGCTGGGATCGACTCACCCCTGCGCTGTGCAATCATCTGCTTAGCTGTCTCTACTGCCACGGCTGCATCTCGACAGTAAGCATCTGCACCAATCGCTTTCCCGAATTCCTCGTTCAAGGGTGCCCCACCCACCAACACGATATGGTCATCCCGAATGCCTTGTTCGACCAAGGTATCAATAACTACTTTCATATACGGCATGGTCGTAGTCAGTAGCGCAGACATGCCCACGATGTCCGGTTTGTGTTCTTCGATTGCTTCGAGGAAGTTTTCGACTGGGTTATTGATGCCAATGTTATAGACCTCAAATCCCGCTCCCTCAAGCATCATGCTTACGAGATTCTTACCGATATCGTGGATATCACCTTTTACAGTGCCAATCACCACTGTACCAATACTTGCCGCTCCAGTTTCCGCCAGTAACGGTCTCAGAATCGCCATACCACCTTTCATTGCGTTGGCTGACATCAGAACTTCGGGCACGAACAAAATTCCATCCCGAAAATCGATACCGACAATTCGCATCCCCTCTACCAGAGCGTCCGCGAGAAGTTTATCCGGAGCCCAGCCTCGCTCTAGCAGTATGTTCGTCCCCTCTTCAATCTCTTCTTTGAGGCCATCATAAAGATCGTCGTGCATCTGCTCAACGAGTTCCTCGTCGGACAATGTATTCAGATCCAGTTCTTCTTCAGACTCTGCAACTTCAGTTTCTGTCATTGTCACCGCACCTTGCAGTTGATGTTCTACGACACGGGGTAAACGTGCAGACGGTTAACCGTCACTACCACAGCGGCATTCTAGAATTAATATCCAGGTCTGTTGATTTACGTGCGACATATGAGATCTGTTTTGCGACACCTAGACCCATAAATCATTCGATAACTTGCTGGTCTAACCACCTGCAATAAACGAACCCAATAACAAATATAAATACATTCAAAACACGGACTGTCAGCATTCAGGAGAACCTCAGGAATATGCCTGAACGCGCTTTTGGATCGAAACAAGTTGACTTGGGCGGCATAACCAAGCCCCGATCTGCAATGCTCATCAAGTCCCTCATGGAAGTCGGGTAACAGGCAATACCAACCTGCCATCCTTCCTTAGCTCGTTGTCTCAAACCACCCAATCCGCTATCACCTGTAACAAACTCAAGTCGAGGATCATATCGGTCATCGCCGATACCCAATACAGGCTCAAGAAATAAGTTTTGCAATAGCGATACGTCCAGTCTGCCAACCGGATCGTCGGGTATCCGAGCTGAACGCACCTGCAACCGAAACAACCGGTTTTCCACCAACAAAGTGAACTCACCTGGCTTGGATGGCAGCATCGTCTTCCTGTCGTCGAAAATCTGATCAACCGTAAAATTTAACGCGAGCTGGTCAATCAACTGCTCCACTGAAAGCCCGTTCAGATCACGAACACATCGATTAAAAGATAGTATCCTTAACTGAGTTGCCGGGAACAATGCTGCCAGAAAATTATTCCAGGGACCATTACTTGATCGATTAGCAGCATGTCGAACGCTAGCTGCCATTCTATGATGCCCATCGGTTAGGTATGCAACCCCGATGTCCAAAAACTTCGTTCGAAGACTATCGATCTGCTCAGCGTCGGTAACCTTCCAAATTGACTGGCGGACTCCATCGTCCAGAGAAAAGTCAAGCAACGGCTCACCCTGGGTAATGAGTTCTACTATTTCATCAATTCGAGCATCATCCTGATAAGCGAGACAAATGGGACTGGAACTTACACCAACATGCTGTAAGTATTGCGTGAGTCTATTTTCATGTTCAGACCGCGTATGCTCATGCCTGTGAATGCGACCTTGCCGATACTCAGTCACCGGTACCTCTGCAATGACAGCCGTCTGAACATGATCTCTGGTATGCAGTCGATAAATATACAGCGCCTCCTGCTGTTGAATCTCGAAGCTCGAATCCTCCAACATCTTTTGCACTTCGTTGAAATTGTGATCCAGAACTATTCCCAGCGACGGTTTTTCCAACTCAAAATAGTCTTCCGGTGTCCTCATCGTTTTGATGAAGTTCGACGGGTTTGCCTTGATGTAGGCCGAACGTTCCAAAGGTGCCATTGAGTCGTAAGCAGGTGCAACCACGTGCTCTGCCCGATCACGGCGGACGACATAGGGCTTGAAGGTGTGGATCTGTGTCAAGGAGGTTTACCTGTAAGCCACACGGGCATTACCCTGGGTTATTTTCCCGAAATGCAACCATAAACTCTGCCAGTGCCGTTACACCCGTACGCGGCATAGCATTGTAGATGCTCGCTCGACATCCACCAACACTCCGGTGTCCCTTAAGATTGAGCAGGTCAGACGCGTCCGACTGCTTGAGAAACTCTGCTTCGAGATTGTCGTTGGGCAATCGGAAAACCACGTTCATGGTCGAGCGGCACATGCTTTCAACGGGACAACTGTAATACCCGTCGCTGCTGTCGATCACCGAATACAGCAGGTTGGCTTTCTCCTGTGTTTCTCTTTCGATAACATCGAGCCCACCCTTCTCATTCATCCACTTAAGTATCTTTCCCAGCATGTAAATCGGAAACACTGGTGGAGTGTTGAACATAGAATTTTTCTCAGCATGGACGGCATAACGCATATAGCGCCCGATGTCAGTGTTGCAGTTCTCCAGTATTGACTCCCTCACAAACACTAGTGCCATTCCGGATGGACCCAGGTTTTTCTGGAGCCCACCGTACACCAAGTCAAACTTCTCCCAGGGTATTGCCCTTGACATGTAGTCTGATGACATGTCGCAGACCAGGGGTACATCAACGTCAGGCCAGTGGGTGAATTGCACACCCCCGATTGTCTCATTGGATGTGATATGCAGATAGCGGGTACCCGACTGGATTTCCAACTCATCGTCCTGGGGCATCCTGGTGTAGCCGCAATCCTTACCTTCCCACGCGGTATAGATATCACCGTAGAACCTGGCATCTGTCATCGCCCCAGTAGCCCAACTGCCGGAATTTACGTAGCCTGCCCGCTCGCCTGCTCGCAACAGGTTCATTGGGACCATGGAAAACTGAAACGTTGCGCCACCCTGGAGGAACAGTACCTTGAAACTGTCTGGAACACTGAATATTTTCCGAGTCATCACTATCGCTTCCCGATGTACTTCATCAAAATGATTCCCGCGATGACTCATTTCAATCAGTGACATCCCTGAGCCCTGATATTCCACAAATTCCGCCTGAACTTCCTCAAGCACCTGTTGAGGCAGGGTTGATGGACCCGCACTGAAGTTATTGACTCGCCGACTCATCACTTGTCTCCTAGTACATTGAATGATCACGTGTCCATGTTGACACAGTGTTTGATATTTCCCTGACTAAACGCATCCAGGATTTCTATCACACCCCTTGCAACTGCTGCTTGTGCCTGATCCGTAGATGCGCCGATATGATGTGTACCGTAAACATTGGGGTGTCTGGCAAGAATTGATTCAAATACAGCCTCACCACCACTTGGCTCCCCGCAAAATACATCCAAGCCTGCTCGAATTCCTTTCTCATCCATCGCCTTAATCAGGGCTTCCTCATCGACAATATCCCCACGAGAGGTATTGATAACAATAGCGCCTTCTGGCATCCGCGCCAGCAGTTCCGCATCGACCATTTTGTTCGTGTCGGCCACAGATGGCACATGAAAACTGAGGATTTCACAGCGTTCTGCCAGTTCTTTAAGGCTGCTGACCCGCTTTATACCGCCTATACGAACGAGGCGGTCGTGCGTTTCCCCCCACCGGCTTGGCCGATCAATAACATAGAGTTCCAGCCCAAACGCATGCGCCCGTTCAAGTACTTCCAGACCCACGGCACCAAGACCAACCACGCCCATACGTCGCCCTTTCAGACCCGCAGCAACACTGTATCGTTTCTTATTCCAATTTCCTTGGCGCAACGCTAAAACATTGTCCGGAATGTTTCTGTCGATGGCGATCAGAAGTCCGATGACCAGTTCAGCCACTGCTGCAGCATTTCGACCCGGTACGTTACAGACATAAATACCACGAGCGGCAGCGGCATCCTTGTCGATCGTATTCGTTCCAGCGCCGGCTCGAATAATCATCTTCAGCGAATTTCCGGCCTCTATTGCCTTTTTCGTTACCTGAGTGCTTCGCACCACCAACACATCATATCCCGCAACCACAGAGTCAAGCTCATCAGCTTTAAGATCTGGTTGCAGCACACAGTCCTGCCCTTTTTGTTTGAGTTCATCGATAGCTGACTCGGGATATTTATCAGCAAATAGTATTCTCATCAGTCATAGTCTCGTAATCAGGATACGCGAGCCCGCAACCTGTGCAGTACGGATCATCGCGTTGTCGGGAATTTTCAATGAGCCGCGAGATAAAGAAAAGTCTAGGTGCCGGGGAGTTGCGTTACCGGACTGCCGGGAGTCGCTTTAGGATAAATCATGGGTACCCGTTAATCTACAACTTTTCGCACGGTCGCTGGGCGCAACAAATCTCTGGTCTAACATCTTGACGCTTTCAACAATCACTCTCGTGCTGGCGGCTGCATTTCTACATGCCGCCTGGAATGCATTTATCAAGGCTGGTGATGACAAGTTACTCAGTCTCGCTCTGATGCATGGATGTTCCGGAATTATCTGCCTGTGCCTGCTGCCATTTGTCCCGATCCCCAACCCAGCAGCATGGCCGTATCTTGGGCTTTCGCTGATTCTGCACTGGGGTTACTACGGCTTTTTGATCAGTGGTTATCGCGTTGGTGACTTCGGTCTGGTTTATCCGCTTGCGCGGGGTAGCGCACCCCTGCTTATCGCAGGATTTGGAATACTTCTTGCCGGAGAAACTTTGTCGTTGACGGTTCTGGCAGGGATATCGCTTGCCTGCGTGGGAATCGTCAGCCTCAGTTTCGAAAACGGACTGCCCTGGCGTGGCAATCGCAAACCGATCCTGTTCGCGATAGGTACCGCGATCTGGATTAGCGGCTATACGCTAGCCGACGGACTGGGTGTACGGGAAGCCGAGTCAAGGCTGGGCTACATCATCTGGCTATTTGTTCTTGAGGCTGCCACATTCGGTATCTTCGTCTCACTGATTCGTCGCCATACTGTCAAGGATTATTATCTTACGCACTGGCGTGGGCTATGGATTAGCGGTATGGTCGCGGCGCTCGCTTATGGTTTGGTTATCTATGCAATGAGTACCAACACCATGGCAATGATCTCTGCTCTACGGGAAACAAGCGTAATCATTGCTGTACTGATTGGAGGGCTAATGCTCAAGGAACGGCATATGTTGTACAGGATGTGCGCGGCCGTAATGGTTGTGGTCGGAATTACAATCATGAATCTAACATCGTAATGATCCGATTGGCCTTCATTCGACGACTCAAGCGTACTCGTAACGCTATCCCTTCGGCCGCGGCATGAGTCCGTCAACCTATCACGTAGCCGTGTTCAGGGGAGATGGAATAGGTCCCGATGTCACAGATGCGACGATCGCTGTCCTTAAGGCCGCACAAAAATGTGTCGGCGGATTCTGTTTAAACTTTAGCAGCTACCATGCCGGTGCGACTTACTTCAGAGAATCCGGCAGAGATATTGAACAAGGATCTGAACAAGCCGCTGAACAGGCTGATGCAATTCTATTAGGCGCAATTGGATTGCCAGAGATTCGACATCTCGACGGTACAGAAATAGCCCCCCATCTGCGCCTACGGGAACAGCTACAACTCTACGCTGGTGTGAGGCCGGTCCGAGCCTATCCGAATACACCCCTGCCCCTCGCAGATCCTCGCGCCTCGGCCATCGATCTAGTAATCGTACGGGAATCCACAGAAGGTCTTTTTTATTCGGCTGCCGTACATGGGCGGACACAAGTCGCCAACGAAAATGAGGTACGTGACACGCTACGCATCACGAGAAACACCACTGAAAAACTTCACGATTTTGCATTTCAACTGGCAAGGCAGCGAAAAAATCGCGGCCGGCCTGGCCGCGTGACCTGTGTAGATAAGGCCAATGTGTTCAGGTCCATGGCATTTTTCCGAAAAATATTTGATGAACGAGCCGAGCAATTCCCCGACATTTCTGCCGATTACAATTATATCGATGCCCAGGCTCTGGACCTCATCCGCAAACCCTGGTCATTCGATGTCATGGTAATGGAAAACATGTATGGAGACATACTGTCTGATCTCGCTGGCGGTCTCGTCGGGGGCATGGGTATGGCAGCCTGTGCTGAGATAGGAGATCATCATGGATTGTTTCAGCCCGCCCACGGCAGCGCACCAGATATCATGGGTCGAGATGCCGCAAACCCATTGGCCTGCGTTCTCAGTGGTTCATTGTTGCTGGGATACCTGGCCGAAAAATCAGGACAAGATCAACTTGATTGCGCAGCCGAGATGATTGAATCTGCTGTTTACACAGGTTTCTCATCCGGTCGTCTGCGTCCACTGGAATTCGGTGGTGATCAGGGCACCCGCGCTGTCGCCGACGAAGTAATCAATATTCTCCCGACAGTCGGCTGAACCGCGTTTCAAAAAAATTATAGATCGTCGCAGCCAACCAACAGTAACACCTCGATCACATCACCCGAGACACTATTTTACTTCAATCAGTTCTATTTCGAAGACCAGGGTCTGATTGGGACCGATCAGGCCACCAGCACCGACACTGCCGTAGCCGAGCTCTGGTGGAATCACAACCTCCCATTTCGCTCCTTCTGACATTAACTGAAGTACCTCTTTCCATCCCGCTATGATGCCACCCAGGCTAAAGGTCGCCGGCTGACCTCGCTCGTAGGAACTATCAAATTCTTGACCATCCGGTAGCGTGCCCCTGTAGTGCACAACCACGGTGTCATTCGGACCAGGTTTTGTGCCAGAACCGTCTGTCAGTGCCCGGTACAAAATACCGCTGTCCGTGCGCATAACAGTCTCCTGTTTGCCGTATTCTGCTCGAAATGCCTCACCGCTTAATTCGTTGGAGTCCCCGAGCTCTTTCATCTTTTCCGCCTTCTGTTCACCTTTGGTTTCTATCGCTTTCATAATCTCTTCTTGACTGAGCGCGAGTCCTCGTCCTGAGAGAACGTCCGCGATACCACGGATAAAGGCATCAACTTCCAGTTCAACGTTTTCTGCATCCAGTTGCCTTTGAATTTGACTGCCGATCTGATACCCCAGCGCATAACTGTATTTCTGCTGATCAGAGTCAAGCGTAGTCTCTGCAACGATCACTAATGCCGGAACCATCAATCCAATCCCTATTACACAACTCACAACAATTCTATTCATGCCAGCATCCTTAAACGTTTAATTACTTTTCAAGATTATCTACACCACCACAGTTTTACCCATCTGGCTTATCCACTGGGTGGTTTTCAACAATACCCTCAACTTCAATCGTAACATGGGATACACGGGGGCATTGTTCACGCAGGCGCAATTCTAGCTCGTCTATGATTTGTTCGGTACGTTCAAGTGTGGCCTGAACCAGTGCGCGGTCAGACAGAAACTCTACCTGCCCAGGCTCACCACTACCCAGATCGGTGATCCCGACGCCGCGTTCAGCTCGAAGTTGTGTAATCCTTTCCCGCAAAGCAGGCACTATACTCTCCTCTTTCAGTTCAATTTCGGCCACGAGAACAGTATTGCGGTCATCAATGACAATACTGCGCAGGTCATGATAACGCTCAATTTCCTTGTGGGCGTCGACAATCAACCTAAAGGTTTCCTCGGCTTCCTGATCTCGGACATCGGAAAGAAAACGCATGTTGATCATGCCCAGAAATACTGCAGTGATACCCAGCATCACCGCAATCACCACCGAAAACCCGATATCCCAAAGCACAATACCGGTTGCGTGCGTTAGCGCAATGCCAATGGCAGCAAGTAATACACCAATTACCGCAACCGCGTCTTCAAGCAGGACGGCAACCAATGTTGGATCATCTGATTGACTGAGGTAGGACAGCGCATTCTGATGACCATTCATTCGAGCTCGCTGCGCGAATTCACGCCAGGCGACTTTTAATACCCAGGACTCAACCAACAGCGCAATCAGCAATACACCCATCGCCAATGCCAGAGGATCGATCGACCCGAACAAAGTCGACTTAACGATAACCTGTTCGGCGGTGTTATGGCTCTCCTGCCAAGCATGCCAGGCGTGTGAAAGCCCCAGCCCACAGCCGATTGAAAAAAGACCAATCGCGCTCCACAAGTTCCAGAGAAATTTCTTCTGGCCATGACCAAAAGCGTACCGACGATCAGCGGGTCTGCTACCGCTTTTCAGCCCCATCAACAGAAATAACTGGTTAAGCGTATCCATCAGACTATGGATCGCCTCATTCATCATCGCTGCCGAATGCGTCGGAACCGCGACCGTGAACTTCAGGACAGTCAGCATTGCATTACCACAGATCGCGATCAACACTACTTTCTTGGAATCTGAACTCATGGAGTTCCACCTACCGCGTAGTTTTCACCCATATTTACCGTACCAAAAGATGCCCTTACACACGCACAGCAGTATACTCAGTGATCTCTTGGCAGCTGCCACAATCTGAACGACCAACATTACCACCCATGCCAATCGATCCCAAACTTCTCGATATTCTGTGCTGCCCAGTCAGTAAACAACCGGTATTCCCTCTCAGTGAGGAGAAACTTGCTGCTGTCAATGCTGCAATTGCCACGGGACAGGTCACCCAGGCCAACGACACAGTTGTTGAAGCACCACTCGGTGAGGGCCTGATCACCAAGAACAAGCAACGGATCTACCGAATCGATGATGGCATTCCGGTGATGCTTGAAGAGGAGAGCATCGCGGTTGAACAGATCGAAGGACTTTAACAGTTCCCCATAAGCACTAGCGACCTGAGTCGATCCATTTAACTGCCTGCCTACCGTCCCTGGTAGTGTTGCATCAGAATCTGGGCGACCTCAGGCCGGGCAAATTCAGGTGGCAGTGCTTCACCTGCCGACAGCATTTCTCGAACACGGGTGCCGGACAACAGCACGAAATCTTGCGGCTCGTGATCAGGTACATCCCGCATCATTACCACCCGGTCGAGTTTTCTAGAATACGCAGTATGGTCTGCCTCGAATATCTGAATGTCCAGGGCACCGTCAGGAACCTGATCGCGAAAAATTGTCTGCGCATCGAACGCACCGTAATAATCACCAACACCTGCATGATCACGACCAACTATGAGATGTGTACAACCTGCATTTTGGCGAAACACAGCGTGTAGTACTGCTTCCCGCGGTCCTGCATACAACATGTCAAACCCATAGCCGGCGACTATCACACTGTTGGCCGGGAAATACAGGTCAACCATGGTCCGAATTGCGGCGTCCCGCACATCTGCCGGTATGTCGCCGGGCTTGAGCTGCCCCAGAAGCATGTGAATCAGAATTCCGTCGGCATCGACCGTGGCCTGCGCCATCTTGCATAACTCCTCGTGGGCGCGGTGCATCGGGTTACGGGTCTGGAACGCAACCACCCGATTCCATCCGCGTTCACTGATGTCGGCCCGAATCTGCTCTGCAGTACGAAAGGTCGCTGGATAGGCGTACGCAAAATAGCTGTAATTCAGGACCATAATCGGGCCAGAGACCAACACCCTGCCCTGGCTGGAAAACACCTTCACACCAGGATGATTCGTGTCGAGCGTGCCATAGATCGATCGAGTGGCCAACTCGAGGTCTTTGTCTGAAAGTTCTTCGACCGCCGCGATGTCCAGCACAGCCAGAACCGGATTACCATCAATGTTAGGGTCCCTCAAAGCAATACGGTCTCCGGCTCGATAGTTGCACTGCTGGACCAAGTTAATCACCGGAACGGGCCAGAACAGCCCATCAGCCGTGTGCATCGTTGCAGCAACACTGGCCAAATCGCGCTGGTCCATAAATCCCGACAGAGGTGTGAAATATCCTGCACCAAGCATCACAGCATTTGCTGCCGATGCCGAACTGATCTTCAGAGATGGTAAACCCTGAGCTTCACTTTCAAGTGAGCGACGCTGCTCATCGCAGGCCACATAAAGCGGCCTGAGTTTGGTGGCACCATGGGGTTTAATCATTGTTTAAAGCTAATACGGTAGCAAATGGGTAACAGAATTTCTCAGGGTCATCCGAGCGATAGATACGATTGAAGTCGTCGCATAAGCGTAACATCGAAGCCCAACAGCAAAAATAAAATTTACTGATCAGATCATAAAGAGGACGGATCGTGGACTCGCATCAACCTGTTTCACTGGCTTTGGAACAATCAGTTGACAATCCTAACGCAACAAACTCCGTCGAGCGTTAACTGCTGCAGCCAACTGGTCAATCAACTGAACCGTATCATCCCAACCAAGGCAGGCATCAGTAATGCTTTGGCCATACACGAGATCAGAACCCGCGACAACATCTTGCCGGCCTTCGACGATATGACTTTCGATCATGACGCCGACTACCCTGTTTTCACCCTGAGCCAGTTGACTCGAAACATCAGCGCCAACAGTAATCTGTCCACGATGTTGTTTTCCGCTGTTCGCATGACTGAAATCAACCATCAATCTTGGCAAACAACCGGCAGACTCCAACATTTGAGCTGCCGCGTTAACACTCTCGCTGTCGTAGTTCGGTGATTGACCACCCCGGAGAATCACATGGCCATCCTCATTACCAGTGGTCTCAAAGATTCCTAGATAACCAGCCTTGGTCACCGTCAGGAAATGATGGGGATGTGCTGCGGCGCCAACGGCGTCGATTGCAATCTTGAGATTCCCATCCGTGCCGTTCTTGAATCCAACAGGACAAGACAATCCGGATGCCAGTTCCCTATGTAATTGACTTTCTGTCGTTCGGGCACCAATAGCACTCCAACTAATCAGATCGGCAACATATTGCGGTGTCAACAGATCTAGGCATTCTGTTCCAGCAGGCACACCGGCCAGGTTAAGATCCAGCAACAATTTACGAGCAAGCCTCAACCCCTTATTGATATTGAATGAGCCATCGAGATCGGGATCATTAATCAACCCTTTCCAGCCGACAGTGGTCCGGGGCTTTTCAAAATAGACCCGCATAATAATCAACAGGTCTTTGGAATAACTCTGCCGTAACGCTTCTAGGCGGGCCCCGTAGTCGAGTGCCGCAACAGGATCATGAATCGAGCAGGGTCCGACAATTACAATCACACGGTCGTCCTGACCATGGAGAATCGCGTGCGCCTCAGCACGGGTACGCGTTACGAGCTGTGCAACTGAAGGGGGTAGTGGATGCTCTTCAATGACGGTTTTCGGATCAGCTACATCCTGTATATCCGAGATCCGTAGATTGTCTGTAACACTGATATCGTCACTGATCGATTGCTTGTTTTGTTCTGTTTGCGTCATGACATCAGTAGAGCCATTAATCCTAGATGCCCAGTTCTGGCGTTTTGGGGCGCGCCAGTATAGCACCGCCCGAAACTATCGGTGGTTGCCGCTGACGAGTCAGTCTGGAATTGTTATTGCTTAAACTACCAGCCCGGCAGCCTGTTTAGGATGCACATCCTGAACAGGCTGTTGCCTGGTCAATCCTCTTCCGCGTGCTGGAAGACTCCCGAGAGCTTTTTCTGCACATCCCCCGGTGCGGGGTCATAGGCCGAAAACTCCAGGGTGTAGCTGCCCTCACCGCCGGTCATTGACTTGAGTCTCGACTGGTAGTCATCCATCTCTGCAAGCGGCACTTGCCCGATGATGCTGATCATGCCACCAGGCATTGAATCTGTACTGCTGACCCGACCTCGTCTTGAAGACAGATCACCCGTGATATCTCCCATATTATCGGCAGGCACTGTAACCTCCAGATCCACAATCGGCTCAAGAACAACCGGACCGGCCTTCGATACCGCTTCGAGAAACGCTTTACGTCCGGCAGCCACGAACGCTACCTCTTTCGAGTCCACCGCATGATACTTGCCATCATAAACTGACACTCGGATATCCTGCATCGGAAAACCAGCTACAGCACCCCCCTCCAAGACACTCTGCACACCTTTCTCTATTGCCGGAATGAACTGGGCGGGGATGACACCGCCGACAATCTTATTCACAAAGTCAAAACCCTCACCCCGACCCAGAGGTTCGATCCGAAGGTAAACCTCCCCGAACTGGCCGGCGCCACCGGTCTGCTTTTTGTGTTTAGCGTGCCCTTCAGCAGACTTGCCGATAGTCTCTCGGTACGGAATCGTAGGTACCCCAGTTTCAACCTCTACGGCATATTGGTCGCTCATTCGTTCTACCGCCATCCTCAGGTGCAGGTCTCCCATACCACGGAGTACTGTCTCATTCGCGGCAGGATTACGCTCGATCCGAAAACAAGGGTCCGATTCGGTAAGTTTGGTCAGTACTTCAGCAATTTTCTGTTCATCGCCGCGACTCTTGGGCGCTATCGAAACACCCACCATGGGCGTTGGCAATGCAGCTGCCTCTAGCTGGATGTCATTGTCATCATGAGCATCTCGCACCACAGCATCGTAAGCAAACCCTTCAGCTTTTGAAATCAACATGATGTCGCCCGGTATCGCAGCGACGGAGTCGGAAAGCTTCTTGCCCAGACAACTGGACAGGTTACCCACTTTCAAACCTTTGCGGCTGTCCTTCAGAAACACCTGTGCGTCTTTTTTTATTGTGCCTTGATAGAGACGAAATACTGCTTGCCGTCCTACAAACGGATCGAAAGAAATCTTGAAGACATGACCGAGTACAGGTTTCGAAGCATCTGCTACCACGTCATAACTCTCACCTTCATCTCCGCTTCCATTCACGAATCGAGGTGCATTACCTTCCAAAGGGCTTGGCAGCATTTTGCAGATAAACTCGTTGAGCGCCCGGACCCCGCTGCCTGTTTTACTGGAGACAAAACAGACCGGCACTACATGCCGTTCACGCATGGCCTGCTCAAACGGATCATGCAACTGCTCCGGGGCAACTTCCCCCTGGTCGAGATACGCTGTCATCAAATCATCATCCAGCTCTACGGTCTGATCGACGATTGCAGTATGAGCATCCTCAACCGAGGATATGTCAGACTCTCCCTCAGTCCCAAAAAAACAATCGACCACGTCACTGCCGTTTGAAGTCGGTAAATTAACTGCCAGGCATTCACTACCGAACGTTTCCTGGATCTGTGCATAAACTGCCTCCAGATCGACATCTTCGGCGTCAATTCGATTCACAACAATCATCGCACATAAGTTGCGTTGCTTGACTGCCTCCATCATGCGTCTCGTTGAGCTTTCCACACCGTTCTGGGCATTCACAACAATCGCAATGGTCTCCACGGCACCAAGAACACTTAATGTTGGCCCGACAAAATCCGGGTATCCGGGTGTGTCGATCAAGTTGATATGCGTGTCGCGATAGTCATAGGATGCCAGTGCAGCTGTCAGCGAGTGGTGGTGTTTTTGTTCAAGTTCATCGAAATCAGTTACCGTTGAACCTTTTTCAACCACTCCAGCCTCATTGATGACGCCAGCATCCAGAAGCAGGCTTTCTGCCAATGTAGTTTTCCCACTCCCGGCGTGGCCGACGAGCGCAAGGTTCCGGATGCCTTCTGTTGTGTAGGCCATTTAACGTTCTCCTTTCTGCCTCTTTTGGTTTCTTGTTACACCAGAAAAAGCCTGTTCCAGCGACCGATTGGTCCGGTTCTAACCTTGCCATGCAGCTGCTTTTCCAGTGTCTGGGTACAGTCAGTAGCACGAAATGCAAGATGAATCAACATCACTTTGCATTTTGCGACCCGCCAGCGGGGACCTTTACCCAGATGCTTGATCGGGCCCGACCTGGAATTCAGGGTGTACCGGCCTGCGACGCCCCGTCGAAGGGAAGATCACAAGTGATTCGCTATGACGAGTAAAATATTGAGCTCACGAGATAGACAGCGGCCACACATCGCTAAATTGATCGAAACAAATCAACATGAACGATACTTCAAAATCGGTAACGCCAACCAATTTCATCCGACAGATCATTGAGTCAGAAATTGCCGACGGGCGTCATACAGACGGAATCGTCACCCGGTTCCCACCTGAACCCAATGGTTATCTGCACATCGGCCATGCAAAGTCCATGTGTCTCAATTTTGGTCTGGCTGAAGACTTTGCCGGTCGCTGCTTTCTACGGTTTGACGATACCAACCCGGATAAGGAAAGCCCAGAGTATGTCGAATCAATTAAAACTGATGTACGCTGGTTAGGATTCAACTGGGAAGATCGTCTAACCCATGCGTCGGATTACTTTCCACAACTCTATGACTGGGCAATCGAACTCATTGAAAATGGCAAAGCCTTCATCTGCAGTCTCAGTGCAGAAGAGATTCGCGCATCCCGGGGCACTCTGACTGAACCAGGCTCAGATAGCCCTTACCGTATCCGGTCCGTGGCCGAGAACCTGGAACTTTTCGAAAAAATGCGTGCCGGTGATTTCCCGGACGGCTCACATGTTCTTCGGGCAAAAATAGATATGGCTGCGCCCAACATCCATATGCGAGATCCTGCAATCTACCGTATCCGGCACAGCCCCCACCACAATACGGGAAACCGCTGGTGCATCTATCCGATGTATGGCTTCACTCACCCGCTTTCAGATGCAATCGAAGGTGTTACCCACTCATTGTGTACTCTTGAATTCGAAGACCAGAGGCCGTTTTATGACTGGGTGCTCGACAACGTAACAATTTCTAAACGACCTCGTCAGATCGAGTTCTCCAGGATGTCACTGGACTACTCGATTATGAGTAAGCGTCTGCTGACGATGCTAGTGGATGAGAACTGCGTCAGTGGTTGGGACGACCCGAGAATGCCTACTCTTTCAGGCCTGCGGCGTCGGGGCTATACACCTCGTGCTATTCGAAACTTTTGTACCCGTATCGGTGTAACCAAAAACGAACAGCAAATCGAAGCCAGCGTTCTGGAAAATTGCGTCCGTGAAGACCTTGACAAGAATGCGCCTCGTGTCTTTGCGGTTATGGACCCGCTCAAATTAGTGATTGAAAACTATCCGCAGGACCGAGTCGAGCAGTTCGATGCCTTCAATCACCCAAATAATCCAGAAATGGGCAGTCGACAGATCCCTTTCTGCCGCGAACTCTACATTGATAGACAGGACTTCATGGAAGAGGCGCCGAAAAAATTCTTTCGCCTTGCACCGGGCAGGGAAGTACGCCTGCGTTATGCCTACTTCATAACCTGTACGTCTGTAATACGTAACTCTGAGGGCCAGATTTCAGAACTGCGCTGTAGCTACGACCCCGAAAGTCGAGGTGGTCACGCTCCTGATGGCAGAAAGGTTAAGGGTACACTGCATTGGGTATCGGCCCAACATGCCCTGGATGCCGAAGTCCGCCAGTATGGCCGGCTCTTCCAGGACGCTAACCCGCTTTCGGATCGTAGCAAAGACTTTCTCGAACTGATCAATCCGGATTCAAAGGCAGTGATCACAAACAGCAAAGTCGAGCCCGGACTAATTAACGCCACAACTGGAAAGTCATTCCAGTTTGAAAGAGTCGGATACTTTTGCGTGGATCCGGAGTCAACACCTTCTCATCTCGTCTTCAACCGTACCGTCGAGCTACGAGACTCCTGGGGTAAAAAGAATCGTCCATGAAAAAACGAAATGGGGAGCCTTGGATGGCGGCCGACGTGTATGGCCAGTCACTACAAGGACTGACCATCAATCTGATATCAGAAAATCTCGAACGTGCCTTGATTTTTCAGCAGGTCGTTCTGGGTGCAGACATTGTTTATCACGACGATGATTTCGCAGCTGTGCGTGGATATGGTGCCCAGTGGATGATCCATGCAGATCACACCTACGACAATCACCCGTTAAATACCACACTTGCGCAACTGGCTCACCGGGGGGGAGCTGTTGAATTGCGGCTGCATGGTTGTGATCCTGATATGGCTCAGGCCCATGCGATTGCACAAAAATTTACCGTGCTACAAGGCGCCGCCGACAAGCCTCATGGTTTGAGGGAAGCCTACCTACTGGATTCCGATGGATACCTGTGGGTTCCGGATGTGCCGGTTAAGCACCAACCTTAACTAGACCACTAAATACCACGCCCAGCGGCTAGGTAGCAACGGTTTCATTCCTACCAAGACGACTGCGTTGCTGGCGCCACTTGTGAATATTTGCTTTAAACATCAGAGCACATGGGGTCACGATAAGAGTAAGAACAGTTGCAAAACCCAGACCAAACACAATTGAAGTGGAAAGCTGCTGCCACCACTGAGTCGATGGCGCTCCATAGGTCACTTCGCGCGCTAGAAAATCTATATTGATCCCCAACACCATGGGTAAAAGCCCGAGTATCGTCGTAACACTGGTCAATAGAACCGGGCGAAGTCGCTGTACCCCAGTACGCATAATAGCTTCAAAAGGGTCGGCAATAGTAGCCTTTAGCCTGTCATAAGTATCGATCAGAACGATGTTGTTGTTAACAACAATTCCCGCAAGAGCGATCACGCCAATCCCGTTCATAACGATTCCAAAAGGTGAACCGGTGATCAGTAATCCCAGAAATACACCTATGGTCGACATAACGACCGCAAAAAGAATCAGAAAAGCACTGTAGAAACTGTTGAACTGTGTAATCAGAATGGCCGCCATCACAAACAATGCAACTATAAATGCCTTGCTCAGGAAGGATCGTGCCTTAGCCTGTTCTTCATCTTCACCTTTGAAGACTACATCTATACGCTGATCAAGGTCTGCTGCCTTAATCCACGCTTCGAGTTCACGCAGCTTGCCATCAACCAAAACACCATCATCGACATCGGCTTGAACCGTGACTACGCGCTGTCCATCGACCCGTTTTATGGTGCCGGTTTTCTCTTTTGCTTGTCGATCCACAAAGTTGGATATGGGTACAGCACCCAGTGGGGTATTCAGTCGTACATGATTGAGTTCTTCGATCGTTCTGTGCGCCCGAGGGAAACGGACCCGAATTTCTATCTCATCATCGCTGTCGTCCGGTCGATAAGTTCCGATTTTATAACCAACCGTCGTCATCTGAATCATATTGCCCACGGAACCAACGTCTGCTCCGTATTTCGCTGCCTGTGCCCGATCAACCACGATCTCCCAATCGATTCCAGGTAATGGTCGTGAATCTTCTATACTGTTGAGTCCCGTCATGCTGTTGAACTTGTTGCGAACACGCGCGGCAGCCGGTATCAACAATTCTGGATAGCGTGAGGCGAGTTGTATTTGGATAGGCTTGCCAACCGGCGGACCACCTTCTTCTTTTCTAAGGTCAACCACAATACCGGCGAGATCGTCTATTTGGCTTCGGATCGTCTCGAAGATCCGAGCGACTTTCTCCCGGGTTCTCCAGTCGGCAAACTCCATCGATATACTGCCGATAATGTCTTCGGCTTGCTCAGAATTGGCATCGGGGCCAACGCGTGTATAGAACGTCTTAACACCACCGATATCGATAACACGCGCCTCGACTTCACGCATCAACTCATCTTGTTCGCTTAGGGAGAGATTGCCTCGGGCACGAACCTGAATCTTTGCGTTATCCGGTTCGACGTCTGGGAAAAACTCAACACCTGAACCGAAGGTGGCGTAGCCCAGTTGTGCACAAAACAGCACAGCGATCGATCCAACCAGTATCTTGACTGGGTGGGACAATGCTGTTCGAAGCACCCGAGCGTAAATACCTGTAAATCCAGGCACGGTATCCAGTTCACCGCGCTCACCGGCCTCTACAATACGCTGACTCGTAATACTGGTATTCCCGGCCCGACCAAAATGACTGCCCAAAGTAGGTACAAACACCAACGCCATCAGCAACGATGCCGACAGTGTAATCAACACGGTCATTGGCAGATATTTCATAAATTCACCTACCACGCCCGGCCAAAAGGTTAAGGGTAGAAATGCTGCCAGTGTCGTTGCCGTCGATGCAATAATCGGCCAAGCCATTCTACGAGAGGCAGCGGTGTAGGCGATCCTGGAGGTTGCACCTTCAATCATCTGTCGGTCTGCATACTCGGTTACAACAATAGCACCATCAACCAGCATACCTACCGCAAGGATTAGGCTAAACAACACCACCATGTTCAACGAGATATCCAGGACAAATAAAACCAGCAGAGCAGTGAGGAATGAGCCTGGTATGGCAATTCCTACCAACCCGGCTGAACGAATACCCAATGCCGCTATCACCACAACCATCACCAGAATCACCGCACTGACAACGCTGTTCTGCAGGTCATTCAGCAAGGTGCGAATATGATCGGACCGATCCTGTGAGTAGGTCACACTCACAGCAGCGCGGAGACCCTCTGGCCACCGTAACCGCTCCGCTTCGACCAGTTCGCGGACCCGTTCGATGGTAGCAATGACATTTTCGCCCGAGCGTTTAGACACTTCGAGTGCAACCGATGAGCGGCCGTTAACCCTTGCATAACTCATTGGATCCTTAAACGTTCGTCGGACCTCAGCAATATTGCCGACTCGAACCACCGAATCGCCATCAACCTTTACAGGCAGATCGATGATGTCTCTAACGCTCTCAAACAAACCAGGCACTTTCACCGAAAAGCGGCCCTGCCCTGTGTCCTGAAGACCTGCTGCCACCAGCAGGTTTGAACCACGGATGGTGCTAGCAGTTATTGCTGGATCCAGTCCATAACTCTCCAATTCGACTGGATCGATGAGCACCTCGACCATTTCCTTTCTTTCACCAGCAATATTCGCCTCTAGTACTACAGAGAGGCCCTCCAGGTCATCCTTTAGCTTGCGCGCCAAACGATAAAGTGTCCGATCTGGTACCTCTCCTGACAGGATGACAACAAGGACCGGAAACAAGCTGAAATTAACCTCATGGACCTCAGGGTCTTCGGAAGTGGCCGGAAGACTGCCCTTTGCAACATCAACCTGTTCACGTACATCCTGCAGAGCAGTATCAGCATCAAATCCGGCTTCAAATTCAAGCAAAACGTTCGCCCCACCTTCATAGCCAGTTGAGCGCATCTCCTTAATACCCTCTATCCCACGCATCTCCTGTTCAAGCGGGCGGATAATTAGGCGCTCTGCATCTTCTGGCGAAATTCCATCGTGACTGACAGTCACATATATGATGGGGATGCTTATATCAGGTTGAGATTCTTTCGGAATATCGCGATAGGCGAACGACCCCGCGATCAGGATAAAGACCAGAATCGCCAACACAGTGCGGGAACGACCGACAGCATGATCAATCAAGGAAGTCATCTATTCAGTCTTTGACCTTTTACTCGCGAACAGCGGTGACCTTCTGACCTTGTTTTACGAACTCATGCCCAACGCTGATTAGTTCTAACTGTTCTGGGAGTCCGCCGAGCCAGGTTCCTTCAGGTGTATCAGCCACCAGAGTCACAGAAAGAAACTCGACGACATTTTCCGCGTTAATCACCTTGATACCCATGACCCCCTCGTCACTGAGCGTCAGCAAGGCAGGAGACAAACGGTGCGCGACCGTCTCACCAACCGACAGTGAGATCTTTGCAGTGATACCTTCAGCCACGGCGTAGTTAGGATTGGGAACCTCCAGTTCCACGCGGAAAGTTCGGGTAGACGCACTGCTGGAACGCGCGACATAAGTGATTTGTCCTTCAAGTTCACGCTTATCCACAAGCACCGCTCGCCCTGAAAGTCCTGGTTTTATCTTCGACACATTGTGTTCAGAAACATCCCCGGCGACGACTATGGTTGAAAGATCGAGTATCGTTACAATGGGTTCCCCCACTTTCATGTAGTCGCCAAGTTCAACAAACCTTTGATCGACGAAGCCATCAAACGGTGCACGGATCTCGGTTCTATCCATATCCACTCTAATCCTTTCTAGGCCGGCCTTGGCCGCATTCAGCAGTGCGCTAGCCTCAGACAGAGCGATCTGTGATCGAAGGTTTTTCTTTGACAAAGAGGTAGCCGCCTCGAACTCCGTCTGTCGCTGATCCAGCAGGGCCTTGGCTTGACGTAACCGCGCCGGTCGATCGTCTGCCGCGAGCTTTACGAGCACCTCTCCCTGCCTCACAAACTGACCTCTGGCAACAAGGACCTTTTTGACGACACCGACGGTCTGCGCCCGCAGTCTGACTTTACGCTTTGCCTCGGTAGTTCCCAGGAGAATAATCTCCTGTGGTACACGTTCTGACTCAACTCTGCGTACACGTACCCGAGGGAGTGCCGCTTCAACTTGTTCTGCCGATGCGGAAGCACCGGAGCCTGTCCCTTGATTCACAGAATATGGATCGGAACTCCGCCAGACACCCGACAACAACCACCCGGTGACAACCACAACAATCAGCAGCGCCAGTATTATTGATTTTTTCATATCATCAACATGCGGATTACCGCGTATCAGTGGAACCTTAAACTGCTCTTAAGAAACTTGTTATGTCCTTTCTGGTCACTGATCACTGTAGCGATCACTCCTTACTTAATCACGCTTCAGTGAACCGCTGAGAAATTCGGGTATCTGGAATGGCGCTTTAATCTGTACCCGCTTTTCACGACTTCGTAATCCAGTGCGTAAATTTACATCTCGCTGTGAACACCCGAACGAAGAGGCTAGAAACTTGAGCAGCTCACTATTGGCCTTTCCTTCAACCGGCGGTGCGCTTATTCTGACGACGAGGCGTCCACTGCGAATCTGACCAAATTCTGACCGTTTTGCCCGCGTTACCACCTTAATTGCGAGCTCAAGATCAGACCCCTGCCACCGGAACCACTTATTATCGCACATTGACTTATTGCATCAGTCAGCAGTGCACAGCACTCGACGGCCGCACAAGTGTATTACTGATCGACTCACAAGCGCCCGATAAAGCGGTTGATGGTATTCAGTACGAACTCAGGCCGCTCGCGATATGGTGAGTGCCCGACATTCTCCAGGAAGTGACGTTCGACCTCCACAGGTACCCGGGATTCAATTGAGTCAAGCTGGGCTATGGAGCCGTATTCGTCATCCGTGCCCTGAATCACCAATACGGGCAGGTCGATCTTGTCCAGGGAGTCCTCGATATTCCAATCCCGAATGTCGGACCGTCGCCAGAAATTATTCCAACCCCAGAAAGCACCATCGACTTGGCTACCGTGATAGCGCACTAGCTTGTCCCGCAAATCCTCAGTCTGATACATCAAACGTGCGTGATCAATCCCAGTCAGACTAACCTGTTCAAGGAAAACGTGCGGCGCCATGAGTACCAACCCTTGTAGATTCACCTGTCCCTTACTGCCAGCATAAATAATCCCAATTGATGCACCGTCGCTGTGGCCGATTAAAACACACGACCCGATATCAAGTTTCTCGAGAAGTGCCGGTAGAACAACCAACGCTTCGTGGTGCATCCAGTCAGGCGTCCTCGGCATTGAAGTGGGTCCAGAACCCCCGTAGCCGGCCCGCGAGTAGGCCAGTACAGCGAGGCCCGTCGACGCCGCTAGCAGCTGCGGAAAATCACCCCAGCTCTGAACACAACCCAGCCCTTCATGCAGGAGGACCACCGTTCTCTGGAATGGTTCGACGATTTCGCGGCACCAGAGATATTCAAGCTGACAACCATCGATTTCAATGTGTTCCAGCTGGGCTGTTGAATTCAAGTCATTTACCTCCAGGCCGCTATCAGATTCACAAAATAGAGCAGCAACTGTTCAGGGTTGATCTGAATCCTGATTTCGAAGCTTGTACCGCTGTATCTTTCCGGTCGCTGTCTTGGGCAATACATCTATGAATTCAATTCTGCGGGGATACTTAAATGGTGCCAGGCGACCTTTTACAAAACCTTTAAGTTCCTCCACCAGTTCGCTTGTTTTTTCAACACCCGCTTTGAGCACAACATAGGCCTTGGGTTTGACAAGACCTAGATCGTCCTTGTAACCGATAACAGCGACTTCCAGAACCCGCTCATCCGCAATCATCGCGCTCTCCACCTCGAACGGGGAGACCCAGATTCCACCGACCTTGAGCATGTCGTCGGTTCTACCGCAGTAAACATAGTAACCTTGATTATCCTGGTAGTATTTATCTCCCGACCGCGCCCACTCACCCTGGAAAGTCTGAGCAGATTTTTCAGGCTGACCCCAGTAGCACACAGCGCTGGAAGGACCCGACACCAGCAACTCACCCATGTCCCCGGTTTCTACATCCACATCGTTTTCATCAACAATCCGCAACTTATACCCGCTAACTGCTCGCCCGGTTGTACCGTAGCAGACGTCGTCGGGCCTATTGCTTAGAAAGATATGCAGTAGCTCGGTACTGCCTAGACCATCAAGAATAGGCACGCCAAATCTTCTCTCCCATTCTCTTCCGATCTCCTCAGGCAGAGCTTCGCCGGCTGACACGCACAATCGAAGTCGGTCCGACACCTTGCTGCGATCGTTGGCATCGTCACTGAGTATCGCGCCGTAAAGTGTCGGCACACCAAAAAATATAGAGACCTTCTGGTCTTTCATCACAGACAGCACAATTTCTGGCGTCGGACGATCAGCCAGTAAGACTGTACGGCACCCCACATGTAAGGGGAAGGACATACTGTTACCTAATCCATACGCAAAAAACAGCTTTGCTGCTGAGAAAACAACATCCGACGCATCCAATTTCAGAATACCGTCACCATATAGCCGGGCCGTCTGGACCAGATCTGATTGACGGTGAACTGCACCTTTAGGCTGTCCGGTCGATCCGGAAGTGTAAAGCCAGAATGCAGAATTCTCTCGCTTTGTCGGTGCTGTGGGCAGCTCTGATTCAGACGACTCCATCAGCACTGATAGACTGTGTCGACCATCGATGCTGGAACCATCGATGACTACCTCTCCCAGAGACGGCTGACCGTTTATATGGGGTGCAAATTTTAGGTACAAACTTTCGGATACCACCAGCACATGGGCACACGAGTCGTGCAGCATGTAGGCGTAGTCAGTACCCGTCAGCATCGTATTGACGGGAACCGGGACCGCACCGATCTTAATGGCACCCCAAAACACTGCAGGAAACCACACGGAGTCCGTCATACACATCAGTACACGCTGCTCCGCTTTCAGTCCCAAATTCGATAATACGTTGCCGGCTTGATCGACCATCGCCGCAAGTTGATGGTATGTCCAGTCACCTGCATGGTCTGTGTAAGCAACTCGCACACCGGATGTCTTGTTGGTATGCCGATCTATAAAGTGGTTGGTCGCGTTGTACATCCCAGGTATGTCAAATGTTGTTGCCACTGCTCCGCCCTACAGCTACTGTTCTGATAAGTGCGAGAACCAGTATAGCGCTGCACGAATGCAGGTTCGACTGGTCAGCCTGACTCTAGCAGAAGTTAAGCAAGCCTCTGCTGAAGATCAACTGAGATCGTATACTACCGGCAGTTCGACTCCCAATCCGATCCAGGCCACCCCGTGACAAATCCAGCTGAACACTCTCAAGAGCGGCGAAACATCGCTGTGATTGGTGCAGGCATCGTTGGTGTCTCCTGTGCTCTCCACTTGCAACAAGTCGGGTTCAACGTAACGCTGTTCGACCGCGACGAGCCTGGTTCAGGTGCGACTTACGGTAACGCATGCACTTTTGCCTTGTACGGATCAATACCAGTAAACAGGCCCGACCTGATATGGCGCTTTCCATCACTGATGTTCGGCCAGGAGCGTCCTTTATCAATTGCCTGGCGCTATATGCCAAAAATGATTCCCTGGCTGATGCAGTTTCTTAAGCACTGTAGACGGGAGCATGTAGACCGCACCATCAACGGACTTGGTAGCCTACTCCGCGATGCTGAAGATGCTTCTATGATTCTGTTTCGTGCAAGTGGTGGTGATGATCTGATCTCAAGGGATGGGACGATCTACATCTACCCAACCTCAGAGTCTTTCGACGCCGATGCAATAAATCGCCAACGCCGGCTTACTCAAGGCGCCCAGATCGAGGAACTCACTGCAACCGATCTTCAAGACCTCGAACCCAACTTGGCACCAATTTTTCCGCATGCTGTGTTGTATCCGAACGGCTTTACGATACTTGACCCCAAACAGATGACCAGCCGCATGGTAGACCACCTGTGTCACACCGGCGGCCAATTTATTAAGGGTGAGGTCTCTGCTGTAGAGGCTCAGTCCGCAGATAGTGTTGCATTCAAGGTCAATGGCAACCGTCATCACTATGACCAGGCAGTTCTTGCTGGTGGTGCCTGGTCAATGCAAATTGCAAAGGGCGGTTGTGAAGAACTGCCGCTCGATACTGAGCGTGGCTATCATGTACTATTTTCCGAGTCAGCTGAACTCCTCAACCGGCCGGTTGGATTTGCAGATGCTGGGTTTTACATGACCCCGATGTATCAGGGGCTGAGGGCCGCTGGAACCGTCGAACTCGGGGGATTAAATGCTGCTCCCAATCCTGAGCGCCTGTCTTATATTGAGCGCCGTGTACGGCAGGCACTGCCAGATGTCGGACCCGTGTCTGATACCTGGCTCGGCTTTCGGCCAACATTGCCGGACAGCCTGCCGGTGATCGGCCGTTCCAGACACAATCCCAATCTCATTTTTGCCTTTGGACACCATCATCTGGGGCTGACACTGGGCGGAATTACCGGCAAGTTGGTGAGTGAAATTGCAGCAGGCGCAATACCCTCGCTCGATGTCACGCCATTTAGACCGGACCGTTTCAGTTGACGATGGAGATCGAATTCCAGACCGAGCCCCAGCGGTATAAGCACTGGCACCTTCGCCTGGACGGCCGGGTTGCGCACCTGATCTTGGATGTCGACGAAGACGGTGGCCTGTTCAACGGTTACCAACTCAAACTCAATTCCTACGATCTTGGTGTCGATATTGAACTCAATGACGCTATTCAACGCCTGCGTTTCGAACATCCAGACGTCAGTATTGTGCTACTTGAATCTGCTAATCCCACGGTTTTCAGCTCAGGTGCCAATATCAGAATGCTCGCCGGCGCCAGTCACGCACACAAAGTCAATTTCTGTAAGTTCACGAACGAAACTCGCAATGCCATCGAGGATGCGTCTGCATGGTCACAGAAAACCTTCATAAGCGTCATACAAGGTACCTGTGCCGGTGGTGGTTATGAACTGGCGCTCGCTACAGACCACATTCTGATGGCTGATGATGGTTCGTCGAGTATCGCTCTGCCAGAAGTACCGCTCCTTGCGGTCCTTCCCGGTACAGGTGGGCTTACACGTATCACAGACAAACGAAAAGTCCGTCGAGACATCGCTGACGTATTTTCAACACTGGAAGAAGGTGTCCGCGGCCCTAAAGCACTGACTTGGGGGCTGATCGACCAGACCGTGCCACCCTCAGAACTTGCCGGTGTGATTGAACACCTCGTTTGTCAACTGGAAGAACCACCTCATACAGCAGGCAACCGCAAAGGCATAATCCTCAAGCCACTGGAACGCAATTCTTCTGACCGTACGGTGAGCTACTCCACTGTTCGTGTGGACAAAAACCGTACGGGCCGTACTGCAACCCTCACCATCTCGGGTCCACAATCTGCAGCCCCCGAAAATAATGATGCACTGTCGGCGAGCGGTGCAGCGGCGTGGGTACTGCGCTGTGCCCGCGAATTGGATGATGCGCTGCTTCATCTGCGGTTCAACGAACCCGACCTAGGTGTGCTGATTTTTCGGACTGAAGGTGATTCTGCTACTGCACTGCATCACGATGCGTTCTTGAATCAGCACGCTGAGCATTGGCTTGTTCGTGAGATCATGCTGTACTGGAAACGTGTATTGAAACGTATTGATCTGACCTCAAGGTCTCTCGTTGCAGTAATCGATCCTGGCAGCTGTTTTGTTGGTTTACTGTCGGAAATCATATTCGCGTGCGACCGTGCATATATGCTGATCGGCCAACTCGATGGGGATCCCCGCCCATCACCAGTGGTCACACTAACGACCTCTAACTTTGGACCCTACCCGATGAGCAACGACCTTACCCGCCTAAAAACGCGATTCCTCGGACGGCCCAGTGCTGTCACGGAACTCTTCGATCTTATCGGTAACCCCTTGCCTGCTCAGATTTGTCTGGACTTGGGCCTGGTTACATTTGCATTTGACGAATTGGACTGGGAAGACGAAATAAGGATATTTCTGGAAGAACGTGCTGCATTTTCGCCTGACGCCCTGGTTGGACTGGAGGCAAATTTGCGCTTTCCTGGACCAGAGACTATGGAAACCAAGATTTTTGGTCGCCTAACTGCGTGGCAGAACTGGATCTTCCAACGCGATAATGCTGCGGGCGAACAAGGCGCATTGCGCCGATATGGTTCCGGCCAAAAAGGGGTTTTCGATCCCGAACGTACGTAGTCGGTAATTTCCAATTACTGAGTAGGTTCACTTTCTTGACTAAAGTCAGCGATCAAAAGTAGCTTTGATCATAGAATAGTTCCTCCAAACCTCTGCAGTCGACATAATCAATTGTGACAACCGAAAACACCCAAGTCAGCTACGACACACTGATTCCGAACAATGTCGGCCTGGCTTCTGACCGCCGAGTCCTTAAAGGACTCGAACAGTGGCATCCAGAGTTTCTAAACTGGTGGCACAACATGGGTCCAGAAGGTTTTCAGAATGTGCCTGTCTATCTGCGTACGGCTGTGAGTGTCGATCGCGATGGTTGGGCTCAGTTTGGCTATGTAAAAATGCCAGATTACCGATGGGGAATTCTGCTCGCCCCACGAATAGAAGATCGTACGATAGGATTCGGTCACTATCTAGGTGAACCAGTCTGGCAGGATGTGCCTGGTGAGCACCGGGCAACCCTGAGGCGACTAATCGTCATTCAGGGAGACACGGAACCGGCGTCGGTTGAACAGCAGCGTCACCTCGGCAAAACAGCACCTTCACTTTACGACTTGCGCAATCTGCTCCAGGTGAACGTAGAAGAAGCACGACACTTCTGGGCGATGGTTTATCTACTGCACAAGTATTTTGGACGTGATGGACGGGAAGAGGCACAGGAGTTGCTGCGGCGGTGTTCCGGCGACAGTAACTCACCAAGATTATTGGGAGCATTTAACGAGGCAACGCCGGATTGGTTGTCGTTCTTCATGTTTACCTTCTTCACGGATCGTGATGGCAAGATGCAACTAGAGAGCCTTGCCCAGTCAGGATTTGATCCGCTGGCGAGAACAACGCGGTTTATGCTCACCGAAGAGGCCCACCATATGTTTGTTGGTCAGAGTGGTATCGCTCGCATCGTGGAACGCACATGTTCAGCTATGTTGGAAAACGACCTTCATGACCCCTATGACATTGAACGAATCCGTACACTGGGTGTTATCGATCTACCCACTATACAACGCAAGTTGAATTTTCATTTTTCGGTATCGCTCGATCTATTCGGATCGGAGATATCGACCAATGCCGCTGGATTTTTTGATTCTGGTATTAAGGGTCGTTACCGAGAGGATGGAATTGAGGACGACCACCAACTTATTTCTGCAACCTATCCGGTACTTAAACTTGAGCTGGACCGCATAGTGTCGGTCGATACAGCCGCTCTGCCGGCACTAAATGCCCGCCTGCGTGACGACTATGAGCGCGAGTGCGCACGAGGTGTAGATCGATGGAACACTATCATTAGAAAAGCTGATATTCCTTTCACCCTGTCTCTACCGCACGTTGCGTTCTCCCGTGCCGTGGGCGAGTTTGCCGGTATTCATGCCGATCCTCAGGGGCATATCCTGGCAGACGGTGAATGGAATGAGCAGAAGCACCGATTTCTGCCAACAGCGGACGACGACGCCTACCTTAATTCACTGATGACCCCGGTTCTCGTCCCGGGAGAAGTCGCGTCTTGGATTGCCCCACCCGCCAGGCCGATCGACGCCAAACCCGCCAACTTCAGATACGTAAAGTTCAACAGTTGAAGCTACTACTGTTTCAACCTCCCTGCGGTGATAAACTCTTTTTCTGCTAACAGCGATCATATTTTTATGGAATTTCTCTCAAACTACGGCTTGTTCCTGGCGAAAACAGTAACCCTACTGGCCGCACTGCTGGCTGTTATCGGGTTCATTGCAACTCTGGCAATGCGCCGACGAACTGCTGCCCCGGAGCATATTGAAGTCAAACCGATTAATGACCGTTACCGTGACATCAGTGACGTATTGCAACATTCCATGCTGCACAAGAATGAAGCAAAGAAAAAACGAAAGGCCGATAAAAAAGCAAGAAAAGCGGAGGCAAAGAAAACAACAAAAGAGAGCCCTGAGAACCGAAAACGACTGTTTATTCTCGATTTCGAAGGTGACCTCCGTGGCTCTGAAGTAGCAACACTTCGAGAAGAAGTCACGGCCGTGTTACTGGTTGCTCGAGAACAAGATGAGGTACTGCTACGACTCGAAAGCGCAGGCGGGATGGTCCATGCATACGGCTTGGCTGCTTCTCAACTGTCAAGAATTCGCGAAAAGAAAATCAAGCTCACTATCGCGGTTGACAAAGTCGCAGCCAGCGGCGGTTACCTCATGGCCTGCGTGGGTGACCAAATACTCGCTGCTCCCTTTGCCATCATCGGCTCTATTGGTGTGATCACACAGATTCCAAACTTTAATCGACTCCTGAAAAAGCACGATATCGACTATGAACAGGTGACGGCTGGTGAATTCAAACGGACGGTTACTATGTTTGGTGAAACCACCGACAAGGCACGACAGAAACTCAAGGAGGAGGTCGAAGACACCCATATGCTGTTCAAAGATTTTGTTAAGGAGCAGCGACCTGTAGTGGATCTCGAAAAAGTGGCCACCGGTGAATACTGGCTGGGATCGCGAGCACATTCGTTGAACCTTGTAGATGAACTATGCACCAGTGATGACCACCTGATGTCGCTGCGAAATGAAGTCGATTTATACGAAGTACATTACAAGATTAGGCAAAAATTCAGTGACAAGGTATTTTCCCTGTTCAGCAGATTGCAGCGTAACAACTTGGCCAATTTCAGCGAGCCCACTCAACCACCCAGCTTGACCTGAACCGGAGTAACTCTATGATCTATTCTCTCGGCACCTTGTCACCAAGAATAGCAGAGAACGTCTATGTGGCAGACAGCGCGGACGTTATTGGCAACGTGGAAATTGGAAGTGGGTCGAGTGTCTGGTTTAACACCGTGCTACGAGCAGATAACGACTTAATCCGTATCGGCACCGGCAGCAATATACAAGATGGCACAGTCATCCACGTGGATGAAGGTATTCCCACACTAATCGGCAATAACGTCACGGTAGGCCATAACGCGATGATCCACGGCTGCACCTTGGAAGATGGCTGTCTGGTAGGTATTGGTACAACAATACTGGACTATGCCGTCGTTGGGGCACATTCCATTGTCGGCGCCAACTCCTTGATTACGGAACGAAAGACTTATCCCCCGCGGTCTTTAATCCTCGGATCACCGGCCAAAGTCGTACGAGATCTAACCGATGAGGAGGTGGGTCTACTGGAGTGGACAGCAGCACACTACAGCAAGAACGCAGCTCATTTTCGCGACAATCTCAGGCCCGTCGACTGAATTTCCTATCAAAGTAGCTCACTCGTTGCGATAGTGGCACGGGCTCAACTCGAGTACTCACCTGAGAGTTTGAGCCGCTGAATCTTTCCGGAGGGTCCTTTAGGTAACTCATCAAGAACATATATATGTTTGGGTGATTTAAACGGCCCGAGTGTCTTGATACAAAAGTCGCGCAGCGCATTTTTGTCGAGTTGCTGACCAGGATTAGGGACCACGCAAGCCGCGATGTCTTCACCATACTCAGGATCGGGTACAGCAATCGCCGCTGCCTCAAGGACACCAGGATAACGATATAAAACATCATCGATCTCTCGCGGTGAGATGTTCTCACCACCTTTGATAATAATTTCCTTAATTCTGCCAGTTACATAGACGTACCCCGATATATCTTTATAGCCTAGATCGCCGGTTCGGTACCAACCGTCAGCTGAAAACGCCTCACGTGTCGCCTGCTCATCATTCAGGTAGGTACGCATCAGATTCGATCCCCGCACTTCGATTTCACCCACGACTCCGTTTTTGCAATCTACGCCTTCACCATCTCTAATACGAATTTCATTGCCGCAAGGTAGACCCGGTGACCCAATCTTCTGCTGTGCCGGATCCAACGGATTGGATAGGATCTGGGCAGCTGTTTCCGTAATACCCATGGTTTCAACCATTGGGATTCCAAATCTCGCCACAAATGCCTTGTGTACCGCGGGTGCCAAAGGTGCAGAAGCGGAACGGCCAAACCGAACATGACTCAGTTGAGATTCGGTTATGTGCTGTGCATCTTCTTCCATACCCAGCAGATAGGAAATCATAGTCGGTACGACACTGAACCAAGTACAGTCTTCTTTTGAAACCCAGTACCAGAATCTTTGCGTACTGAACTTCCTTGGCATAACCACAGATGAACCACTCACCAGCGGCGCCATAACTGTCACGACCTGGCCATTGATATGGCACAAGGGCAATACACACAATGCGCGATCAGTGCTGCTGAGATGATGTGCAGAACAAGTATTGGCTCCTCCAGCTAACAAGCTAGCATGAGTATGGACCACTCCCTTAGGCCGTCCTGTGGTGCCGGATGTATAAATCAGTAACGCATCATCAGCAGATCCAGGCGGGTCTGTGATTTGGTCGCTTTGAATTGCTGGGAGCTGCAGGCCACTATCACTTGCAACCTGATGTACTTTCACCGGCTGAGCAGATGCAGCAACTGCTGCACTCGCCAGACTAGCGTGTTCATCATCAGTAAATAGGTGCCGGATACCAGAGTGCTTGATTACATAGCCGAGCGTATCAATGCCGGCTACAGAATTGAGCATTAACGACACACGTCTACCGGACATGCACCCCAGGAAAAGCTCGAGTGCCGTTCTCCCGTTGGCCATCAACACCCCAACAACTTCGCCTTCAGAAATACCTAAATTGGCAAGGTGGGGCTGAAGCCTGGCTACTGCCTGGCGCTGCCCTTCCCAAGTGACCTTGGTCTGAGTCTCCGGAAAGACGGCAAAAACCCGATTAGGATGTTGTTCCGCCCCGTGATCGAGCACTGACCCAACAGTTTGGCCTTTTAAATCCGCTAACGGTGCAAAGCCGGTCGCCGGCCTATTTACCATACTGGTTCCAGTAATCAGCTAAAAGATCTTCCTCGAACGGTTCATTAATTGGAATTGGTCGGACAATTCGGACTATGTTGAGGTAATGGCGGTAATTAACATTGTCACTCACGCTGTTACCTCCCCAAGTTCCACAGCCCATCGACAGCGAAAATGGGAGACCATTATCGAAGCTCCCCCCAGCCGCAAAACAATGGGCCTGATTAACGATTACCCGACAGGTCGGTAATTTGAGACCAATCTTTACCGCTCGCTCCGCGTCGTTACTATGCAGTCCAACCGAATGACCTGCCCCCTGATAACCATATATCGTCTGTACCTGTTCACAGGCAGCATCAAAATCCGGCGTTCGGTACAACGTTAAGACAGGTGACAGTTTTTCACCCGAAAATGGATACTCAGGGCCTGTCCCACTTTCCAACACAACCAGGATACTGTTATCGGAATCAACTCGATCTAGTCCCGCAATATCTGCAATTTCAGCAGCCGAGCGCGCCAGGATCGACGGATTGAGGCTCCCGTTGACCCACATGGTGTCTTGTAGGATCTGTTTTTCTACCGGATCGAGGATAACCGCACCGTGATTGACAAGTGCCTCACAAAACCGGTCATAGGCAGCATCAACAACAATCACACTATTCTCCGATGAACAACTCGTCGCGTGATCAAAACACTTTGAAGCGACGATTTTTTCTGCTGCCAAGCTGCAATCAACGGTCTCGTCGACAATCACTGCGACATTGCCCTGCCCAACACCCACCGCAGGTGTGCCACTGGAGTAGGCGGCCCGAATGTTGTTCTGCGACCCGGTTGCAACAACCAGATCAACCTGTGACATCAGTTCTCGAGTTGCTTCTCGATTAACTGGGCTTGGCAGTTTCTGCACAAGGTCCTCGGGTACTCCAACCTGTTTGAGTGCAGCACGAAAGTACTCTACCAGCCTGTTGCCCGTTGCTTCGCCTTTGGGCGATGGAGCGAGAATTACCGCATTACCAGCCTTGACTGCATTGATAACATTATTCGTTGGAGTAGCAACTGGGTTCGTCGATGGCGTGACTGCACCGACCACACCAACAGGTCGGGCAATTTCGGTTAGCCCTAATTCCGGATACTCAGCAATTACTCCAACGGTCCGTGCCTCTTTCAAATCACGAAGTAGACCCAGTGTCTTGCGATAATTCTTGAGCACCTTATCGTCGACCGACCCCAACCCGGTGTCAGCGACCGCCTGCTCCGCGAGCAATCGATTCCGTCCGGGTTCCATAACTACCCAGGCCAAAGCACAAACGGCGTTGTCTATTGCAGCCTGATCAAAGGATTCAAATTCAGCCTGAGCAGCACGGGCCCGGGCAACCACATCCGACACTGT